>JAEIGA010002134.1_pt1 | contig 31586 bp, 59 predicted proteins | sample 9270691 | NCBI WGS metagenome assembly JAEIGA01 (sample SAMN17057246, study PRJNA624740) | gut metagenome | biome: biome; isolation source: fecal sample | host: Bos grunniens | place: China: Xizang | collected 2019
CGGCGATAAGACTCTGAAGCTGTCGCAGATCAATATGGGTGGTGGCGGTTCACGACCGCATTACCAAGGTCAAACGGAGTTCACGCCGTCAAGGGAGCAACAGACCGCTCCCACGGCAGGAACATTGGTTGACACGGATATTATCATCAAGCCCATTCCCAATAATTGGGGACTTATCACCTGGAACGGCGCAGTGCTGACCGTTTCCTAACGAGGAGAAAAAACTATGGCACAGAATGTTGTAATTAACGGCGTAACCTATCAGAGCGTACCCGAAGTCAATATCCCCAAGAGCGGCGGTGGTACTGCGAAGTTCTACGACACGGCAGGGGCTAATGTCAATCCTGCCGACCTGAGAAACGGAAAGACTGCGTGGGGCGCAAGCGGCGAAGTCGTAGGCTCTATGACGGAGAAGTCTGCGGCATCCTACCTGCCGTCCACAAGCGATCAGACCGTAGCTGCCGCTCAGTATCTCGCAGGAGCGCAGACCTTCTTGGCGGTGACTCTTCAGAACCTTGCGGCGCAGTACATCGCACAGGGCGTGACCGTGAAGGTCGGATGTGCAACGGACGATGACTGCGTGGCTTCCGTCACAGGCACTCTGTCTTCCGCTGTTATCTCGCAGGATAGCACGACCAAAGTACTGAGCATCAGCTAAGAGGGGGTGCGCCTATGGCACAGAGCATCACCCTACAGGGAGCGACATATCAGGATGTACCTGCGGTTGACCTGCCCAAGACAGGCGGCGGCACGGCACGGTTCACGGATGTTACGCCCACGACAGCCACAGCGGACAAGATGATGCAGGGCTACGGAGCATTCGGAGCGGACGGCGTATGGTTCGATGGCACGATTATTGACGGCGATAACTTAGGCTACGGCGTTTCCAACCTTGTCGGCAGCGCAATCGTAGGCACATCCACGGTAGGTTAGAGGAGATTCATATGGCATATACACCAATCAACTGGCAGACTGGGCAGACCATAACTGCCGAAAAACTTAACAAGATGGACAACGGGTGGAGCGTGGTGGAATCTTCGGAAGTATTGTATGAGGGCAACGTTACCACTACCCCTGACGGTGATTTTAATTCCGGGGACATCGGCACAACTATTACTGCACCGACCATAAAAATGACTTTTGATGGGTCGGTGTATAATCTAAACCAATGGGAAGATGATGGTGACATTGTGTACGGTGGTCTTGAAGACTACCCGTTCGTGCTGTTCTCTGATGGTTATTTTCTTACGAACGAAGCCGGGACTTTCACCGTCAAGATTGAAACGCCGGCGTCTACCACCATCGAAATATCTGCCGACTTCGGCAAGGCAAGAGGATATTGGTCAGACTTGTCATTGGATACGCTGTATAATGGCTTCGTGACAACTGTCCTTGACGGCGGTGTTTATTCTGGGGACATCGGCACAACTATTACCGCACCGACCATAAAAATGACTTTTGATGGGTCGGTGTATAATCTTAACCAACTGGAAGATGATGGTGACATCTTTTACGGTGGTCTTGAAGACTACCCGTTCGTGCTGTACTCTGATGGTTATTTTCTTACGAACGAGGCCGGGACTTTCACCGTTAAGATTGAAGTGGAGTCCACCGTAACTGAAACTTCTGAGGACTTCACGCAAGCCGTTCAGTCCGTGTCGATGAGCGGAACTCCGTTTATGATGACGGTGGGTGAAACGACATACGATGAGTTTACCGCCGCCAAAGCCGCAGGAAGGCCGTGTTTTCTGACCTATAGCAATTATATGGCTTTCGTCGGATATTCCACCCCTAACGGCGTTAATAACGATGTAGTTATCGCCCCAACTATGTCGGGGGTTACGTTCAGATTTAATTCCAACGACATATTAGAGGCAGTCGAAAGCTAATGAAAGTCCTAATCACGAGAGACAAGCTAGATGACCTCGCCGTAGCGGTAGCCGAGAAAGCCGGGCTGACCACGCCGCTGACCATCGCTCAGATGCAGACGGCGGTGGAGAACCTGTCACCGGGCGGCGGCGGTACGCTCATCACGAAGAGCATCAACGCTAACGGAACGTACACGGCACGGGATGACAGCGCAGACGGCTACTCATCCGTCACCGTCAACGTACCCACGCCCACGCCCACCTTGCAGACGATGACCAAGACCTACACACCCACGGAATCAGCACAGACTGAAAGCGTATCAGCGGACTCAGGGTATGATGCCATCGACACGGTCAACGTGACGGTCAACGCCATCTCACCGACCTATGTAGGTTCGGGCATCACAAGACGGGCGGCTTCGGATCTGACAGAGTCTGACGGCGTTGTGACAGCACCGAGCGGCTACTATGAGAATCCGGCGACCAAGAGCATCACGCTGACACCGTACACGATTCGCCCTGATGCAGAACTGCTTCAGACCTACACCTACGACAAGTATCTTGTAGCCGATGAGGAAATCGCCGTTCCGACATATTCAACTACGGCGAAGACCCTTAAGGCGGCGGCTAGCCTTACGCCCACCGTATCGGTGGATATGAACAACTACCGATACTTCGTGATAGAAAGATTCCTGTCCATTCCTGAGTACTCCGTGACATCCAAGGCGAAGGGCAGGGCAGAGTACACTTGGTGTTCCTACTTCTTCGAGGTCACACGGTCGGCGGCGAACGAGTTTCCGACCATCATTGACCCGACCAAGGTGATCACATCGGCGCAGACGCTGTGGGCATCCAACCAGCTTTACAGATTGCTGTATTGGTCATCCTCGTCTGCTACGGCACTCTACGCAACGAACGGCTACGGCGTGTATCAAACACCGTCCACGCCCTCGCTGTCAGGCTCGACCTTGACGCTAAAGTCACCTGCGTTTGGCGCAAGAGGACACACGACATATTTTACTCAAACCTATATGAACGCCCTGACAGACATCAGGTATCAGTATGTCATCGAGGTCTACCGTGCGCCACTCAACGCATTAGGCATTTATAGTTGGGGGCAGGACACGATGCTTCAGCATATGATTTCCTGCATCGATGATACGAATCACAAACTGACTTAAAGGAGACACATATGAGCAACAAACTGTATGACATCCTTGCTATTATCGGGAGACTCATTCTTCCTGCATTAGGCACTCTTTACTTCGCCTTGGCGAAGATATGGAGTCTGCCTCTTGCGGAAGAAATCGTTGGCACGATTGCGGCTGTCACGACCTTCCTAAACACCGTGCTGAAAATTCAGAGCAACGCCTACTGGGCTGAAATTGACGAAGGGAGTGATGACGATGCCGATGCAGAATAAGACCATCACCGACCTGTTCCAACAGCACTTGGGCGTGATGGAGTATAACGGCATAGTCCGTACTATGATAGAATGGTACTACGGACATTTCGCCAAGGTAGCCTGGTGCGCCATCTCCTGTTCCTATATGGCGAACAAACTTGGCATCCTTGACCAGTTTGGGGGCAAGAACGACAATGTCTACCATCTGATGAAGCAGACCGAGGCGGCGAACAGAAGCACCCACAAAGGCACGTTCAAGTACCGCAAGAGCATCCCCAACGGCTCTGTCATCAAGCGTGGAACGGTCATCTTCCTGATGAAGGACGAGGGCGAAATGAAAGCTACTTCGTCCAAGCACGTTACTACGGCTTACGAAGACTTCGTCTATAATGGCACGGGATGGTTCGACAGCCTTGGTGGGAATCAGGATAATTACATCAAGGTAAAGAAGTATCCTCAGAAGTACATCTACGCTATCTTCGCTCCGCAGTATGATGTCCATCGTACTCTTCGCAGGAATGATACTGGCGCAGAAGTGAAGGAGCTTCAGCAGGATCTGAAAGCCCTTGGCTTCGGACGCATCACGGGGAAGCGCCTGTGGGCAGGTGGTGGATACCGAGCTAACACGGAAGCGACAGTGAAAGAGTTCCAGCGCATCACAGGCTGTTGCAAGCCGGACGGCATCTGCGGACAGAAGACCTGGGCGATGATAGACAAGCTGCTTGCAGAGCCTCTGCACTCTACTGTAGCCCTTACCAACGTATATGTACGGACTCGCCCTGACCTTGACGGCAAGAAGATCGCCAAGATCAAAGAGGGTACTTCGGTACAGTACACGAACATTGTAAACGGCTGGCTTTACATCCCTAAGAAGAAGGGCTGGTCTAAATCTTCCTACTACAAGTTATAGCCTATGACGGGAGAGCAGCCGTCATAGGCGTGTTCCTTCCTCTTTGTTTACCCCCACGGGCTTAGTTCCGTGGGGGATTTTTTTGACGAACGTTTTGAAGAACGTTATTTTTTTGACGAATAACGCAGAGCTGACGGTTTTGTTTGAAAAAGCACGGTTTTATGCGGTTCTTTGGAATGCTTTGAGATGCTTTGAAATGCTACTAAATACTGCCAAGAAAAACGCGCTGTTCCCACTCTAGCCACATATTTTCGTTATTTTTTACTGGTTTGAAGAACGTTTTGAAGAATTTTTGTCTTCGTCAAATATCCTCAGTACGTTTTCCGGCTCAATGTCCTTCCACCCATAATGGGCGTATACACCCAAAGTTATAGCATAGGATGAGTGACCGAGCAACACCTGCGCCGTGAGCGGCGGTATGTTGTTGGCGACCAGGTCGTGGGTGTAGGTGTGCCGAAAGATATGCGGAGAGAAATCATCCGGCATATTGGCGACACGCTTTATCTCCTCAAAGTGCCGCCATATGGTAGCCTTAGTCCACGGCGACACGCCATTGAACGAGAACAGGAGATCGTCCACCATCGGCAGATACTGCTCCAACACCGATGCAAGCCTTTGGGGGATGGGAACAGAACGCTTCCCTGCCGCCGTCTTCGGTGGATAGATCACTCCGTCTACGTTGGTCTTGTTCACGGAGATGTAGCCGCCAGCGATGTCACTGACACGGAGTGCCGTAGCCTCTCCCACACGCAAGCCTGTGTAGCGCAGGATGGATATCAACGCCCTGTCCTGTAAGGTGAGCGGAGCTTGCTCAAGGGCTTGCAGTTCCTCTTCGGTAAGAGGTCGCTTCTCAGCCACCTGGTGTTTCGGCACAGGCACGGCTCTCCACGGATTGACCGCCATCACCGACCGGGTGACAGCATCATCCCACGCCATACACGCCATCTTCCTCGCTCTGCTTCCCTGATACGGCGAGACCTGCTCCGAGATGAAGTCAATGACTCTTCTGGCATCGTCCACCGTGACGGACTTCGCAGGGCGCTCTCCGATCATCTCGCTGATATGGTTTAGCGCATACCGATAGCTCCGTACCGTCTGCGGTCTTATCTCCTTCCTGCGCAGGTCGAGGTAATAATCTATCAGCGCATCCACGGAAGGATTATATGTTGCGTCTATTCCTGACTGTACTTCCGCTTCCAGCTTGCGCTTCTTTTCCTGCGCCTCTCTTAGAGTAGAACCATATACCGCCTTGTACCTGCGAGGCTCACCCGGTCGGCTGACACGGACTTTTAGCTCATAACGCCCGTCATTTCGTTTTCTAGGCATCTTTTCAACTCCCCCATACAAATACCCTTTTGACGGTGTTAAAGCCCTCTATGGGGCAAATACAGCGTCACAGGGGCATATGTGCATCACGCTCTACGGACTGCACGTTCTTCTCACAGAAATCATCGTGCTGGATATGCCTTAGTGCGTGGCAGTAGGCATCCCACTTCCCCTCGTCCGAAAGCGCATCGTTAATGATAATGGTGTAACTCCCATCATCGTTAGGTGAGACCATCTCCTTACAAAACCCCGGAAGCGGTCTGAGATAAGTGTAGATCATAGCATCACCCCCTTAGTGGACTTTCACTATACGGGTGATGCTGTCCTGCTATTTGGACACCTTCCACGACATAGCAAGGTCGTGCAGGAGCTTGAGTTGCTCCGGCGTGACATCCTTTGCCGCATCGAACAGCAGACGCAGATCCTTGTTGTCGTATATCTGCTGTGCCATCTCAGCTGCTTCGGGATTGATGTAGTATCCATCAGACTCCCCTGTCAGCAGGTATTCGGACGATACGCCCAGGTAGTCGGAGATGGTCTTCAGCCGTTCGGCAGACATCTTCCCTTCCTTCATATTACGGATGTAGCCATTGGATAGTCCGCACTCACGTTCAAGGCGTGATACGGCTATCCCTTTCTTTGCACATAACTCTTTGATTCTGTCGATGGCGTTCATCTTGTCTCCCTCGCTAAAAAATCTTAGAAAATATTCCCATAGGGTATTGACAATCTTAGAACAGCCGTTATAATAGACATAGAATAAGTTCTAAGAAACGGCTCTCAAGATTGAGTTCTAGTTATAGAGTAGACACCTATATATTAGAACACTTTCTAACATAAGTCAATCGCTACATAAGCCTCTTCTTAGAGCATTAACCACAAGATACAGGAAAGGGGGAATGGGATGTACGAAAGAGTCTTGAAGATAGCCGCCGAAAGAGGCTTGTCGATTTACAAGATCGAGCAGATGGCAGGTATCGGAAACGGCACTATCGGCAAGTGGAAGAACGGTAAGAACACAACGATCAACACGCTGGTGAAGATTGCGAAAGCCCTTGATGTATCTGTCGATTATCTGCTGGGCATCACGGACGAACAGTAGGAAAGGAGAGAGGATGAGAGAAGCAATCAAGTATTGGGTATGCGGAATCGTAGGCTTCTGGGCGGTGATCTTCCTCGCCAACCTTGTATGAAAGTCTACAACAAGCGAGAACTTAGAGACCTGTTAGGCATCGGTGACCCTGCCGCCTACCACATTCTGAGGGAGTACGGCTTCCGTGTCGGATACGCAGAGCGCTCACCGATGCGGATCACCGAAGAGGGCATCCAACAGTGGATAGCAGACCAACAAGAGAAGGGAGAAGAGAACTGTGAATCTGTTCGAAATTAACGAGGCGGTCGAGACGGCATTCAACCTTGCCATCGACCCGGAAACAGGAGAGGTCAACGAAGACCAGTTAGTCCTGTTAGAGATGCTTGAGATCGAGCGTGACAAGAAGATAGAGAACATCGCCTGTCTCATCAAGAACTACCGTGCTGACGCTGCCGCACTTAAGGCTGAGAAGGACTCCTTCACCAAGCGACAGAGGCAAGCGGAGAACCGTGCCGAGAGCCTGTCAAGATACCTTGAGGCAGCTCTGAACGGCGAGAAGTTCACAAGTGACCGTTGTGCGGTGAGCTTCCGCAAGACAAGCAAGATCGTCCTCGATGAGGGCAAGACGGTCTACGACATCGATACCCACTTCCTGCGGATGGCAGAGCCTACGCTTGACAAGGTGGCAATCAAGAAAGCCCTGGATGAGGGCATTGCCGTAGACGGAGTACACACCGAAAACGGTCTGTCGATGACCGTAAAATAACCAAATTTATACCAAAAGGGGGTAACGAGATGAGCAAGTATATCGATGTTGTGCTGGTCAGCACATCAATGTACGGCAGGAAGGTCAGGCTTGCTCCGGCGTGGAGCAGGTTGAAAGCAGGGGACAGGGTGAAGATCCAGGTGGACTTCAATCCGTTTGAGATCGAGGGAACGGTCTGCGATGTCGCCACCTTCAACACCAATGACGAGGACTTCCGCTTACTGAGGGCGTTCGCAGGAACGAACAACAGTGATGGATTTGAGGCCGATCTGAAGGTCACGAAGAAAGTGTTATATACAGACCTTTGGCCTGAAGAAGAAATTGAGGAAGACGAGGAAGGGGGTAATGCAAATGGCTGAAGCAGTTCTGATTTATGGCAAGAGCGGAACGGGGAAAAGCACTTCCCTTGAAAACTTCGGAGAGAAGGAAATCTATCTCATCAACGTGATTGGCAAGCGTCTGCCCTTCAAGAAAAAGTTCGTCTACACCACGGTGACGGACGACGCAGAGAAGATCAAAAGGGCGATGGCAAAAGTGCCAGACAACGTAAAGACCATCGTTATCGATGATGCCGGATATCTGATGACGAATCAGTTTATGCTTGGTCACTCCGGCGACAAGAGTGGCGGCAACACGTTCGACCTGTTCAACCGCATCGCTGACAGTTTTTGGAGTCTTATCAGCTACATCAAGGCTCTGCCGGAAGACAAGGTGGTTTACCTGACGATGCACGAAGACACCAACGATTTCGGCGAGAAACGGCTTCGCACCATTGGCAAGCTGCTGAACGAGAAGGTCTGCATCGAGGGGATGTGTTCCGTGGTGCTTCGTTCCGAAGCGATGGGCGGCAAGTACTGCTTCGTCACTCAGAACGAGGGCAACGACATCAGCAAATCGCCCAAGGGGATGTTCAGCGACATCCGTATCCCTAACGACCTGAAAGCAGTGGATACGGCGATCAGAGAATATTGGGGGCTGACTCCGAGCGGACAACCGCAGGAAGGGGGCAAGGAATGATTTGGTACTCGATCACCATCGACAACGACACGTTCCACGCAATCGAGCTTCTCGCCAAGGTCTATAAGACCACCACGAACGAGCTTACCAAAGACATCTTAAGGGCATATGTGGCTGACAACCACGACACCATCGAAGAAATGGAAGGAGAAATCTAATGCAGTTTTTTAAGCCGAACGGCTATGACACAGCGGAAGTGTTGCCTGAGAACGGCGGCAGGGCGAGACTGCCCAAGGGCGGCTATGTTTGCCGCATCCTCTCTGTGGAAGAGAAGGAAAGCAAAGCAGGGAATCCGTATCTGATCTTGAACCTTGACATCTGCGAGGGCGATTATATGGGCTTTTTCGCCAACGACTATCAGGCGCAGACAGGTGAGAAGAAATGGCACTTCAGCCATCGTTTGATGATCCCCAACGACCGCACGAAGCCCTACACGCTTCACCTGTTCAAGACCTTCAACGCCTACTTGGAAGACAGTAATCCGGGCTGGAAGTTCAGCTTCGATGCTGACGAGAAGCAGTACCGTGGCAAGGTCATCGGCGTACTGGTCAACGAGCGTGAGTATGAGACCAGGGACGGTCGCAGGAAGATGGCTACCAACATCGCTAAGGTGGTCAAGGCTAACACCGTCAGGAACGGATCATACACGCTGCCTGATGACGAGATGCTGAAGAGACCTGCCAACGCCTCTTCCAACGATGATGGCTTCTATGTGCCGGACAACGTGGAAGACGATGACCTGCCGTTCAACTAAGCCATAGAGGGGGACTAGCTGATGAAAGTCGGAGAAAGGAGAGGGGCGCTGCCTGAAGAGGAATGGATTTGGCTGAGACAGCATCTTCGTTGTCGAAGTATCAATACCCTGTTCAAAGAGTATTCCGAGGTCTTCGGCTCTCCCTACTCCGACATCATCAGCTTCCGGGCAGTCCTGCGGAGATCAGACCTGTTTCCCATCACATCCTTCCAGCCACAGGAGAATGTGAACAGGCTCATAGAGTTGTACTACCAAGGCTCGACTCACTGGGAGTACAAAAACGAGTCCTTCCGCAAGGGACTGAAGCGCAATCCCCATTGGTTATGGAGTTGGCACGACAAGTGCATTAAATGCCCATCAGGCGTAAGCTTCCGGGAATATCCGCTGAAGCTGAAGGAGAAACAGTTTGGCGAAGAAGACTTGGACAGTTGAGATACCCATCAAAACACCATCGTTGAACGAATACATCGGCGCTTGCCGCACGAACTATTACAAGGCCAACAAGATGAAGCACGATGTTCAAGCCCAGGTAGGGATGTACATCAGCCACCTTCCGAGGATGACAAAGCCCATATGGATAGACTTCCTTTGGACGGAGAAGAACAACCGCAGGGACTATGACAACATCAGTTCGGCAGGAAGGAAGTTCATCCTGGATGCGCTGGTCGCAAGCGGCAAGCTGCCTGACGATAACAGGAAGTACGTTCGTGGCTTCTCTGACAGCTTTGAGGTAGGCAAGGACTACAAGGTTACACTGACGATCACAGAGGTGGATGGATGACAAGTTTGTTGAATATGAGCGTGGCAGGGATGGCGCTGAATATGGTCATAGATGCCGTCAAGAAGATGGAGCTTGACTACGACACAAAGGAATACCTGGTGGACAAGCTCACAGCGACCTTCTTCAGCATCCAATCGGACATATCGATGGCAATACAGGACGGCGTAGCGGAACTGCTGAAAGAAGACGAATAAAGGAGACGAGATGATAGCAAGAAGATATGGGGAAGATCCTCGCCTGGAAACGAGGGAAGAGAGCAACAAGACGGTACAACGCAATCTGCGTTACAGGCAGATCATTGAATGCCTTGAGGAGCGTGGTGACAGCACGGCAAAGCAGATCGCCGTATGGATGTGCCTGAGTGGTCTGATACCGACCAGCGAGAGGAACTACACATCACCCAGGCTGACGGAGATGTGCCGTATGGGGATGGTCGAGCCGAAAGGCAAGACGAGATGTACCTACACCGGGAAAGTGGTTACGGTCTACGGACTGAGAGAGGATGAGTGATGGCAACCAAGAACAGCTTTGTCTTCTACACGGAATGGCTGGAGCAGTTCAAGCTAATCGCTTCCTGCGGCACTTCGGATGACATCGCATCCCTCTGTGATGGAATCAAGGCACTGGTAGAAGATGGAAAGACCATCGAAATGACAGCCCTCGCAAAGTTAGCGTTCCTTCCGATGCAACATCAGATAGGGCGTGACCGTGAGAAGTGGGAACGGACAACTGCCCAACGATCCGAGAGCGGTAAAAAGGGAGCATCCGCTCGATGGCAACCGATAGCAAACGATAGCAAACAATGGCAACCGATGGCAAATGCCATAAATGATATGGCAAATGATGGCAAACCTATGGCAAACGATAGCAAGGATATGGCAAAAATGGCTGTAGATGTAGATGTATATGTAGATGATTATGTAGATGTAGATGTATATGATGATGTATCTCCTAACGGAGATAATAATATACATTCGTCCATCGACACAGCCCTTGCCCTTCCTGCACCGCAGTTCGTAGCGGAAACAGATCCCAAAAAGATGACCGATAAGACCCTTGAAGAGGAGTTCGATGCCTTGTGGAAGCTCTATCCTCGCAAGGCAGGAAAGGCCGATGCTCTCCGGCATTACAAAGCCGCACGGAAAAAGGGCGTGACATATGACACGGTCGAAGACGGCATCAGACGGTATGCGGCATATGTCGAGGGGCAAGACCCTCAGTTCACGGCGATGGGCAGCACCTGGTTCTGTGGACACCGATGGGAAGACCAGTATGTCAGGAAGAAGAGCGACCTTGAACGGCTGTGGGATCTGTAACGGAAGGGAGAAGACAAATGTACGAATGCTTTCACTGTGGATGCAGAGGCGTGATATGGGATGCAGACTTCAATGCAGAAGACTATGGATATATGTCCCCTGGGCTTGTACAAGTATGCCACTGCGTTGAGTGCGGAGCAGAGATCCTTTATGTGCTTTTGGATGAAGAGGAAGAGGGGTGAATGAGATGACAAGGGATGAAGTGAAAATGATATTCTCGCTGTTCACGGCGGCATACAACAACTTCCTGCCGGAGAGCGATGGGGAACGTAAGGCAAAGCTGAATCTGTGGGAGCTTATGTTCATCAGCCATAACTACGCAGAGTGCGAGTGGGCGGCGAAACGGTGCATCGAGACCTGCATCTACCCACCGACCGTAGCGGATATGAACAAATGGCTTGGAGAAGGGCTGACGAGAGATGACAAACAGGCACGGCTACCGTACCACTACACGCCGCCTGAATACGCTAACGAGGCTTATATGGAAGCCAAGTTCGCACAGATGATGAGAGAAATCAACGCAATAGGAGACAAAGGAGAGAGATGATGGGAAGAACAGTACAGGAACGTAAGAGAATTTATAGGGAGACGGTAGACCAGGTGCTAAAAAAGTACCGCCTCAGCAAGGGCGAGTTCTGCCAGCAGATGGATCATTCAAGCGGTTGGTACGGCACGACCTTCACAAAAGGCTACTACGACATCACGAAACCGCAGTTGCGATTATGGGCGATGACCATCGGATGCGCCGAGGACGAACTGACGGCGATTCCTGTCAATCCGCAGGGCAAGCAGACGCAGAAGGAAGCGGAAGCCAAGACCACTGACGCAGATACCACGGCGATGATCGCCAACCTTACGGCAACGATGGTAGACGGCTTTGCGATGCTTCACCAGGATATTCAGATGCTCATTGAGACGATGCACAAGTATTGGCGGTCTGAAGAGCCGAAGTACGAAATCAAAGAGAGGGAACAGCCGTGAAGACCTGGTTTACATTGTTGGTCTTCCTGACCATCGGTATGCGACCATTTGGATGTTCAGTTGAGCCGCTAAAGGTAACGGAAGTCCGGCAAGGACTGGTAACAATGGTCGGCGAGGATAGCGTTTATCAGATTGAAGCTGCGGAAGCTTGGCGAGTCGGCGACAGAGCGGAAGCCATTGTGCGAGACGGCAAAATCGTGGAAGTGAGGTGGGTGAAGTGAAGGTAACGCTTGATGATGTGTTTGACGCTTTGGAGTCCGTAGTTTGGTACAACGGCTACCAAGATGTTATTGAAGGATGGAAGGATCTCCCGAGAAGTTTTGAAAGTGGATGGATTTTATCACCGAAACTTGACGAGCAAGCGGAAGTGCTTTGGATGATAGCCGTATGTCTTTTCGGCGACTACGGAACATCACCGAGAAGCGGATGGATAGAGGATGTCGATGGGTTATATGACTTCATCGACAGGCTGAAAGGAGCGGACGATGGACATTGAATGCACACTTAATTGTTACGGCAAAGATGGTATAGCTACGACTATCTTAAAAGTCAGCAACGCTATCTTCGATGGAAATAAGGTTAGGCTTACGGTTGTTACACAAGATGGGGCGAGACTCAGCATTAACGTGGTTGGCGATGAGCTTATATCGGCGGTACAAAAGTGTATGCTCGATTGGAGAGGACGGTGAAGAGGATGAGCGACCTTATTAGCAGACAGGCGGCGATAGAAGCGCTGTTTGATTGGGAGATGACTTACGATTGGGATGACCATTGTAGAGAGGAAGACCCGAAGCCAGCATACATTGTTTCCCCAAGCGATGTAATTGAACAGTTGCCCTCAGCACAGCAGTGGATACCCGTCACCGAGAGGTTGCCCGAAGAGGAGAAAGCGGTGCTTGTGACAACAGATTGGGGCTTTCTATACATAGCCGAGTATGAGATGTTTTCCGATGGCGAAGGGCGTTGGTCTGAAACGGTAGAGGGGCGATTTATCGATGCGATGGCGTGGATGCCGCTCCCTGAGCCGTGGAAAGGAGAAGAGGATGACACTTGACGAGATGATAACTGATGGCTTTTGGTGTAATGAGTGTAGAGGGTACGGCGATGATTACTACTTCGATGAAGACGGCGAGTTAGTATCCGCTTGTAAAACTTGCCCGATATGGATGACGTACGGTGAAGGGGAATGAAAGTAATAGAACGAGCTGAACAACTTGAAGCGGAACTCCAAGCTATTTATGAGGAATACTGCGATAACTGTCAAGAGTTCCTGTGCGAAGAGTGCAGAAGGGAGTGGAGAGGAAAAGAGGATGAGCGACCTGATTAGCAGAGAAGCGGCGATAAAAGCCATTGAAGATTTGCCGAACTGCTACAATGGCTTTTCGGACACTTACGACAAGGCTTGCATTATCGGAGTGCTTGAGGAACTGCCGAGCGTTGATGTTCCTGACAGAAAAGTCGGGGAGTGGATAAAGAATGAGAGCAGATACGGTTGGCATTGTTCTGCTTGCGAAGAAGATGATTTATATGCGTTCGTGCGGAATAGCGACACAGGCGAAAACGAACTACAAGACCGCTACTGCCCCAACTGCGGCGCACTAATGGAAGAGGTGACGGAATGAACGGTGAAGTGATGATGTTTCCTGACACGGTCGAAGAGTTTATGGAACAGTACAAGATGGTAGACAGTGACCACGTTTATAGCAACGGAGTAGAATTTGTATCCATTAATCGGATGCGCCAATGGTTTGGGCATAAGGATACAGTAGAGGTGGTGCGGTGCGGCAAGTGCCGACACTATCAAGGCAACCACAAGACCCCCGGATGCGCTCCCTGCAAGTTTTGGGGAATCGGCGGCGTGATGTGGGATGACTACTGTAAGAGAGGAGAGCGATATGATTCAGATTGATATGGAGATGCCGGAGAACTGCATAGATTGCCCACTGATAGCGGAAGAATATACAGGGGCGGGTGTTTATGAGTGTGTATGGTTGCAGAAAAGATGCTTGCGAAATAAACGGCGAGAAGATTGTCCGCTGAGAGAGGTGGAAGGATGAAAGAAGAAGATATTAAATGCCTTGTATGCGGTGAGCCGTTTGAGAAACATCCCCTATTTGGTATGTATGCGTATGAAGACAGACCGATTCAGATCACCTACAGAGTGATGGAAAGTGCGATGTACGGCTTTGTCCATCTGAGATGCGTAAACGAGTTCAAGAAGAGGTGGAAGGATGAGAACAGACCTGCTGAAGATTGATCGCAACGGCATCCGCAAGTTTGTCCGTACCGATGCCTATGCCGTCACCGCCACGCAGAACTTCCTGAGTGCATTTGGCGTGTGGCTGGCGGAATATCACGATGCTACGCAGGAAGATATCCTGCAAGCCCTCACTGAGATAGATGCGATTATGGGCAGGGATGATAACTTACAGAGGTTGGAAGAACTAGCTGGAGTACGGCTGGATGCCAGGAGATAAGACTGTATGATAGAACATTTACTCATTAAGGCGAAACCGCAGAAGGGCGGCGTGTTCCTGTGGCAGAACGATTGGGAAGCCATCGTTCGCAAGCTGCGGAGCTTGGAGAACGAGAACAACAGCTTGCGCAGGATGCTCCACGATTCCGACACCGTCCGTGCAAGCGAAATATGGAGAGACACGAAATGAAACTGTACAAGTACGGTATGAGGCTAAGAGGATTCAGCCCAGGCTGTCAGCCCTTGGACGGTCTGCGGAGAGCGGAAGAGGGCGAGGGCAGGTACTATGATTTCATTTACTATGATCGCCCTCTAACTGAACAGGAACAGCAGTATTACAGCTTGGATCTGATTTCAATTGAGGTGATAGACGATGGCTAACGAGTACTACACCAAGCCGTATGTCAAGGAGCGACTGTGGGAGCAGATCGTAGACGCTGCCAAGGTCATTGTAAGGTACGGCGGCGCAGGAATCAGATTCGTGCCGGACATCGATGACTCCGAACGACTCCAAAGGGAGATGAAACGAAATGGCGCAGAAAAATGAACTGACTGAGAAAGATGTTGACCTTGCCCCGTCTCTGATGTTGAGAGGCACAAATGCCGCCGTAGTGGCAAGCGTGTTAGCTGTCAGAGAAATAGCCAAGCAAGCGAACATCAACGATCCGCAGAGCTTGATGAAATGCCTACAACAGTATCTTTACTTCTGTATGGAGAATAATGTAAGGATAACTAATATGGCGGCATACGCTGCCTGTGGCGTATCATCGATGGATTTGACTAACTGGGAGAGCGGCAGAACACGCAAGAACGATCCCAGGTATAAAGAGTTTGCACAGTTCCTGCGCTCCGTCTGCGCACAGTATCGGGAACAGGCGATGAGCGAAAATATCTTGAATCCAGTCATTGGCATATGGTGGCAGAAGCAGTATGATGGAATGAGGGATAACCTGCCACCTGCGGACATCAGCGACAATGGGCTGGAGCTTAAGCAAGATCCTGACGAAATCGCCGCAAAGTATCGGGATGTTATAGGCGTGGATGATGGCGATGGCGCAAAAGCCCATTCTAGCCCTCTAGAAGCCCCATACACGCATTCTAAGAGCGAAGACGAGGAATTGCCCTTCTCAGACGCAGAATTGCAGGAATAGGGCAAATACGAAGCAATAAGGGCATATCGGCAAAAAGGAGATGTACGATGATAGATGAATTGAACAATATTACAATCGAGACGAGAAGTGCAAGTTCAATTATAACAGGCGGTGTATTTTTTCCGACAAGCGCTGCTTGCACAGGAACAATAAATTTTCCAATAGCATTTCGATCATCATATCCAACGAATTGCCCCAACTGTGGTGCGCCTATGGTAGATGGCGAATGCGAGTACTGCGGAACAGGCAGAAGGAAATAGGCATAAGAAAAGCACCCACCAGGTCGGTGAGTGCTTTTTGATTTGGTGATGGATGCTTAATCCCCTTTGAGCGCCTCGCTCATCTTGATATACTTGATAATCATTTGCTTGATCTGCTTTTGTCTGCTGATACCCTCGCTAGCGTGTTCCGACAGATAGTCGATGATGAACTTGTCCTCGCTGTTGTCAGGATTGAGCAACATCTGTATCCTATCACACTTGGCAAAGTACTTCTCTGCATTTGCTTTGTTCTCTTCATAAGTACGGCTTTTCCTCTGTGCCATTGTTCCTTCTCCCTTCTCAGTTTATCCGGCAAGTGCTGCCGTACAGATTCCCATCCCTGTTTAGCCCTAGTGCGTCATCCCTAAGATAGCACAATACGCTTGCGAAATCACCATATTTTTCGACCAGCTTCTGATGCCTTATATAGCATCCGCTTTCGTCTACTGTCCAGAACACCTTATAGAGCTTATACGGATTGCATTTTTCGCTGTCATCTCTCATAACCTTGCAGAACAGGCCACCGTCTCCGTTGATTTCCATTACCTTTTTCATTGTCTGCTTCTCCCTTCTTTATTCGTAAATTAAATACTTGCTGGGATCACTCCAGTAGGCGATGCGCTCCTGATACTCCTCGTCCGTCTTTGGAGTGATGGGGAGCGTCAACACTTCACTGCCTCTTACTATAAACGCTGTTCCGTATCGAGGCAAGCTCTCGCATCCTGCCATCCCGATGATTTGGCGGCTCTGCTGTGCGTCCCTGCATTTCATCCCGATGAGACAGGTGCAGTTGACCTGAATCGCAGAAGGGCATCCCTTGCGAGAAGGATCTTGCGTTGCCATCACAAGATGGACTCTTGCGGCAGCTGCGATACGGCCTAACAGAGTCAGACGGTCGAGCGCCTCGTTTCCACAGGCCTGGAGCAGAAAGCCTAGCTCGTCAATGACCACATAGATGTCCGCACCGTCATATTTGACGATACCCTGCGCTTTCATCTCCTTCAGCCTTGCCCTTGTGGTCTCGATGGCAAAGTCCAGAGCCTTGATGGCATCCTGCTCAGTATCGGCGAAGCGCAGAACGTGGGGCAGCTTCTGATATCTCATCATCTCCACGCCCTCTTTCATATCGATGATAATGAACTTCACCCGGTCGGGAGTGAATGCCAGCGCCGTCCACATCAGCTTGTGGATGAGCGTGGACTTTCCGCAGCGAGTGCTTCCGGCGATGAGGGTATGCGCCTCATCAAGAATCATCTTGCCCTGCGCCCAATATTTCACAGGGTCAATATGGTAGTACGCTTTTACCTGGGGTTTACGCTTGAATCCGAACATTGTCTTATCTCCTTCCTCTTGCCTCTTTGGGCAGAAGCCCTGCCGCCCGGTGAAGGGCTTTTCATTCTGTTCCTCGCAGAAGACAGGGCAGAACGTGGTTTTACGCAAGTATTCCCCACTTCTCAGGGAACAGGTTGTACAGGTTGTAAGAGCCATCACTGTCGTAGAGTCTCGTCTTCCAGCAGGTCATCTTGTCGCCCTTGTGGATCTGCTCCAGGCGTTCACGCCAGTTGGGTACTTCCGGCATCATCGTGGCATCACTCAAAAGAACACAGCCCCAAAAACGATTGTTGATAAGAAACTCTACACGATAGTAGTCATCCGCAAGTTTGACTATATCGGTGATAGTGACAGGTCTTGCAAGTTTGACCTTCTTAAAATCCTTGACCATAGTGTCTTCTCCTTTGTTTGCTTTCCCAGGGTTTACCTGGTTGATAAAGTGGTTGTACAGGGCAACGCCCATTTCCTCTTTGAGTCCTTTGTTTGTCATCAGACGCAGGGCAGAAACTGCCATCATAATGTTAAGCACATCATCTTCTGTTAAAGCGTCTTCCTGACGCAGAAGACGGAAAAATTCGTTTTGTGCGTCTTCAGGTGCGGTTGCGATCGTGTACAGGATCTCGTTACTGCTCATCTCATCAACAGTCTTCATAGTGGTTTTCACTTTCTCCGGCAGAAGAGCCGCTGCCGGACGGCTTGTGTTGTGGTTTCCTACGACAGCCCTTATGGGCTGTTTCGGTTGGTGACCAGCCAACCATCATCAGGTAGGTTACTGTTCATCTCCGGCGCAGAAGACCACCATATAGGGGCTGTTCTTTGCCTTGAACGTGATCCTTGTCGCCCAACGGTCTGCCGCATAGGCAGAAGGGAAACGCTTGTACAGCCAAAAGGCCTTGCCATAATTGGCTTTCCAGTTATGAATTGCAAACTTGTAGGTTTTCATCTTATTTCTCCTTTACTGAATATTAGTTATATGCTAATGATAATGCCTATTAGACATATTGTCAAGCGGTTTTTGCAGAACGATCGGTCAAGCGATGGGAGAAGCTCCCACGCTTTTCCTGAAGCGGTTGACGGTTTCCAGGTCTTCAATCCAGCACTTGCAAGCTCTCGCTGTGGGATCGATACCCACGCCTCGCCACACAATGGGCTTGCCGTCTTTGTGGCCTCGCAGGATCCTGATATAGTCTGTTAGGCCTCTGTTTGTGGGCAACGTGGAAAAGTGATATACGCCTTTTCCGATTTTTTCATTTCCATCAACTAACAACGGATTAATCCATCCGAAAACAGGCGCTTTGATTTTTCCGTTTTTGTACTCAATACCATAATCGGCATAAATTTTAGCCTTGCCTTTTAAGTTGTTCTGATTTAACATTGTAATGTCCCCCTTGAATGATTTACTTTTGCGAGTGATTGTTTTTGTGGGCGTGGCCTTGTTAGTATTGCCGTACTAGCAAGGCCTTTTTCATATTCGATTTTTAGATTTTGTATACCCAGGTTTTAACCGTGGTATTTTGTTCTTTAGCGGCCTTTTCCGCAGCTTTTCTTTCCCCAGCGCCAAACTTTTTAATAGTGCCGTCTCTCTGGATAATGTAGTACCCGATAAATCTCATAACTGTCTTTCCTTTCATATAGGAATGTATTCAATTGTCAATGCTATGATACTAAACTATTAATAATAGTGCAATATTAGACTATGCTATATTTCAGATATTTATATGCAGTATTTCAGATACTATTAATAATAGCATTGTATCGGTTGATATGACATTGATATGATGAGATATGCTATTGATATAATGATATGTGATATACATATAATGATATGTACTATGGTTATATCGATATATGATATTTGATAATAGATATATACTAGCTAACAACTGATATATGCTAATTGATAATTGATATATACTAACTAATGACAGATATACACTAACTAGTACTAGTATATCTTGTCATAATCAATAACATCTAATATATAATATTATATAATATAATATAGGCATTCTATCCGTTATTCCTTGTCTGTTATATGATTGTAGTATCTGTTATATCTTTGTAATAATTCCATTATGTCGCCTATCGATACACTATATATTGTGGGAACGTATGTACTAGTACTATATATTGTGGTATAACTATTCTTTAATGTATCCTTTAACGAATAGTTAACGATACTGTCCCATTTTCGGGACACCTACGGGGGAGTTAGACCAGGCTAACCGGGGGGCGGGGGAAGCCCCTTCGATATCCCCAAAACAAAAAAGGGGTATGGCATCCCTGTCCGTATGGTCTTCGTTGATCTGTATTTGTTGGGTAAAAGAGATGTAGCCCCGGGTGGTCAGGCCGGAGCTACTGGGATGAGATGATATGGGGGGTGGTAAAGCGTTATGCTTCAGTGATAGTGTATAGGATAGGGATTATAATGTCAAGTAGTGGTATAGGTCTTGAGTTATGATGGGCATATGTGGTAGGGTATGGAGCAAGAAGCGACTGACGAGGTGGAGATATGAAGCACACGAAGCGGACGAGGAAGCAAAACATCAAGCGGATCTTAAAGTGGTACTGCAAGGAAGGGAAGATCAGCGAACTGGATATGATGTTGGACTGTCCCGAGATGCTGGAGATATTAGAAGACGAAAGCGAGATGGACTTTGACGATATCGTGAGGGCATTTGACTGGATAGGGATCGATTTAGTGGCGATACCGAGGAGCGAGACGAGGAAGATGGAGTGGTACACGATCACGGCGATGCCATATGACGATGGCGGCAGGAACAGGGAAGCGGACGCATTGACGATGAAGCGTAGGCGGCTGGCGAGGGGGCGCAGGAAGGAGAGTGGGAAGAAGGAATGACGAACGCTGAGTACAGGGGACTGATCGGCAAGCTGACGGATATGGCGAGTGCGAGGACTGATGCCAAGGCACTGGCAGATGCGTTTGAGCTTGTGAAAGCATATGACGAGCAGGTACGGGCTGATGTCTTCGATGTGAGCGGAAGCCAGGTACAGCGGATGGACTTAGCAGGTGAGGAAGCGGATGCGCACCTATATTCAGCGAGGCTGCGGCGTTTGGCAGAGGGTATGCTGGCTGAAGGGCGGTCGGAGTATGTAAGTACGCTGCTGGATGTAGTGCAGGAATCGCTGTTCTTTGATGCGCCATATGACTTCGACTCGTTCTGTAGGTACATCGAGAGCGAGAGAGAGGACGATAAGCAGTTCTATATGCCGAGACGGAAGCAGCTTTATGTGCTGACGAAGAGCTTGCAGGACTTGGAGATGCGGCGTATCAGGAGACTATGTATCTCACTGCCGCCGGGAGTTGGGAAGAGTACCCTTGCGATCTTCTTTATGTGCTGGACGAGCGGACGGCATCCCGAGATGCAGTCTATCATCGGTTCGCACAACATCGAGTTCGTTCGTGGCGTATATGAGGAGCTGCTGCGGATAATGAGTCCGAAGGGCGAGTACCTATGGCACAGGGTATTTCCGCAATCGCTTGTAGCCGGGACGAACGCCAAGGACTTAAGGATAGACCTGAAGAGCCGAAAAAGATTCCAAACGCTGGAGCTTGTGAGCATAAAATCGGCGCTTTCAGGTAAAGTCCGTGCGACCAACCTGATCTATGGTGATGACTATGTCGAGGACAGCGAACAGGCGAGGAACAGGGATCAGATGGACAAGCTCTGGCGCACGGTGAGTACTGATGTGCTTCAGCGAGGACTTGGGCTATTTTTAGCGTATTTAACTATAGCGACCAGGTGGAGTCCGTATGATGTGATAGGTCGTATGGAAGACATCTACGGCGGCAGACCCGACTTCAGGAGCATCAACATCCCGGTGAAGGACGAGGACACGGGCAAGAGCAACTTCTACTACCCGTATGGTCTTGGCTACACGGACGAGATGATCGCCGACCTGGAAGAAGCGATGGACAAGCTGGACTTCAACGCCCTGTATATGGGCAAGCCCGTGGAGCGAGAGGGACAGTTATACCCCGAAGAGGAGCTGCGGCGGTACTTTGAGCTGCCTGAGACCGAGCCTGACGCTATTTTGGCTGTGTGTGACACGAAAACGACTGGTTCTGACTACTGCGTACTGCCCGTGGTGTACCAGTACGGCAACGACTTCTTCGTAGAGGATGTGGTCTGCGAGAACTACGCCCCTGACACGGTGGAAAACAGCGTGGTAACGATGCTCTTGAAGCACGGCGTACAGAATGCCCAGTTTGAGTCTAACGTAGCAGGTGGGAAAATGGCGCAGGTGGTGCAACAGCGCATCGATGAGGCAGGTGGTCGCACCCACATCACGACCAAATGGACGCAATCGAACAAAGAGACCAAGATCCAGGTGAACGCCGGGTGGGTGAAGAAGCACTGTCTGTTCCGTGATTCCACGGTGATAAAGGGATCTGCGTGGTCGGAGTACCGTTTGATGCTGCGGATGCTGACGCAGTACACGCTGGCAGGTAAGAACAAGCACGATGATGTGCCTGATGCGTTCGCACAGCTTGCGTTGTATGTGGATTCCAAGCAGAGCGCCAGGATAAAGCTGTCGAAGAGATGGTTTTAGGGCAACGGAAAACCCCCGTAGGTGTTTCAAGCCTACGGGGGCATCCTTAGGAGGTTGCGTAAGATGAGAAAAACAATGCCAGCAAGACGATGTCGCTCTTATCTGCGCCTATTATAAGGGCAAAACGGTGGAAAAGTCAATAGTTTGGATGGGGTTATCCACAAAATATCCACACGAAATCCACCACTTTCTTGACATACTTGTGGATAAGTGTATATTATGGCAGATGGATGAGTGGTAATTGAATAAGAGCATAAGGATCTCCTTCTTGGGCGGGTGTAAGCGAATCATTTTTGCGGACATCCGCTTTTTTCGTGGAGAGATATGGCGAACGAAACCACCACCACAACCGAAGACAGACCCGTAGGCAGCGTAATCAGGAACGACCTGTTTGGCAGACTGGACATCTATGCCACCACTGACTATATCACGGCAGAGAATGTCATCAGCGAGGTCAACTCCGCACTGACCTATCACGTTATGAATCTCCTGCAAGAGGACTTCCTGTACTGGTACAGGCGCAACGTACAGCCCATCTTAGGCCGTCACAAGGATGTGCGCCCTGAGATCCTGAACATCGTCCAGGAAAACAACGCCGATATGATAGTGACCTTCAAGAACGGCTATTTCCTGACGCAGGACGCAACCTACATCAGCCGCAGAGCCGAAGCCCAGCCCAAGGTAGACAAGCTGAACGAGTTCCTGTACCGTTCCGGCAAGCACCACGTTGACAACGAGTTGGTGAACTGGTTTCACACGGTCGGCAAGGCGGCACTGTTCGTAGAGGCAGACCGTGACGGCGATCCCGAAGAGCCGTTCCACGCCTACGCCCTCGATCCCAGGAGCGCATTCGTTGTTTACTCGCTGAAACCGGGCAACGAGCCTGTGATGGCGATCAACTTTGTGGTGCAGGGCGACACCAGCCGCTTCGATGTATTCACGAAGGACACGGTCTACCACCTTTTAGGCGGCGCAACGGGAAAGATGATGACCACGCAGGTCACGCACGACTTCCTTGCCACTGCGGTGAGCATCGAATCCATTGAGCCTAACATCCTTGGCTACATCCCGATCATCGAATACCGCTACAACAGCATCAACACGGGCGCTTTTGAACTGGTCGTACCGATGCTTGATGCCATCAACAACGTGGTATCGAACAGGGTGGACGGCATCGAGCAGTTCATCCAGTCCCTGCTGGTGCTTGTGAACTGCGAACTGCCTGAGGGCGCAACGGCGAATATGCTTCGTGACCGTGGTCTCATCGAGCTTAAGAGCGTAGGCGAGAACAAAGCGGACATCAAGATCCTGACGGAGCAGCTCGACCAGTCTCAGACGCAGGTACTTGTGGATGACCTGTACGACAAGGTGATGCAGATCTGCGCTATGCCGCTCATCAGCAAGCACGGCTCGACCTACGACACCACGGGAGCGGCGGTGCTTGCGAATGCAGGATGGTATCAGGCAGACGCAGCTGCGAGGAACACGGAAGACCTGTTCAAGCAGAGCAACCGCCAGTTCGACCGCATCATCGTAAAGATCCTGCGTGACCACAACCTGCTTGACATCAGCCTGTCCGACTTTGAGCTGCACTTCGTACGGAACGAGCAGATCAACGTACAGAGCAAGGCACAGGCATTCCAGACCCTGATGGCGGCTGGCTTCCATCCCATCCTTGCGGCAAGCAAGTCCGGCGTATCGAACGACCCTGTGGCAGATGTCACGATGTCCGAGGACTACATCAAGATGATCTGGGGCGACCCGAAGAAGGTCGACCAGGCCGAAGAGCAGACGAACGGACAGGGCGAAGCGGTCATCATCGAGGACGATCACGACACAGGAGCGTCTCCGACAGGCGGTGAGTGATGACGAGCGGACTGCCTGAGTTCGATGAACTGAACAACATCCGCAACATCCTGACCGACATCATCGGCGACAGCGAGGACGAGACCGCACCTGTGGCGATACCGCTCGACCGCAAGCGCATCGAAGACACCATCTTTGAGCTTATCACGATGGGCTATGTCTACGGCATCACGGTAGCAGGGCTTGACCTGCAAGAGGACATCCCTGTTGACCGCCAGCGGATGCTTGAGACCGCCGATGCGCCTACCAAGGACGAAACGCCCAGGGAACGCATCAGCCGTCATATGGACGAGTATGAGCGCACTGCGGTGAACGATCCTGACGCACGGCGCAAGCTCATCGAGCGTCTTGCGGTTGTAGCGGAGACCGAGACGCATCGCACCATCAACACGGGAGAGGACGATGGCGCAAGGGACTACGCCGAGCGGCATCCGGGCGTGACCATCTACAAGACTTGGGTGACGATGGGCGATGACCGAGTCCGTGATACCCACGACTACCTTGAGGGCGCAACCATACCGATGGACGCAAGGTTTTACACCTATGACGGCGATTCGGCACGGTTTCCGGGGGACTTTATGTTGCCGGAGAATGTAATTAATTGCAGGTGCATATTGCGGTACACCAAACGGTAAATAACGTGGGGAGATAGGGTAGCTCCCGAAAGCAGAAACGCCTATCTGTTTCTCCCCACTTATTAATCAAGGCGAATCCAATATTACAGAGGTGAGTAATATGACCGAACTTTGGAAAGATGTGAAGGGGTATGAAGGTCTGTACCAAGTGAGCAATACGGGCAGAGTCAGAAGTTTGAGTTATCGAGGGCAACGGTTCGCAAAAGAACTTGTGCCAAAGACAAATAACTATGGTCGCCTATGGTTTGACCTTTGGAAAAATGGGAAAAGCACCCCAATGCTTGCCCATAGAATTGTTGCTGATGCTTTTATACCAAACCCTAACGGATACCCACAGATAAACCACATTGATGAGAACCCTAAAAACAACAATGTGGAAAACCTTGAGTGGTGTACCGAAGAAGAAAACAGAGCCAAGTACCTTGCAAACCATAAAGGGGAAAAAACTCCTGTCAAAAAGTACTCAAACAAGTACCGCAGACAAGATGACCGAGAGATTAATCAGATTTCGATGGACGGAGAAGTGGTTCGTGTTTGGGAAAACGCACAAGCCGTTTTGCACGAAAAAGGGTGGAATGCGTGGAGCATTTCAGAATGTTGCAGAGAAAAACGGAAAACAGCATACGGATATTTTTGGCGATATGCCAATAACGATATCGGCGGTAGAGAAATCGCCCAACAAAATTCGCAGACAAAAAACGCTTAGAGAAAAGCGGCAAATAATCGCAGAAAGGACGCACTATGGCAGAAAACACCAATACCGAAACGAAACAGGGCGAACAGGCTGCCGAGCCTACCGTTACCGTTGATGACCTTGCGAAGAAGATCAAGGAGCTTGAGACCCAGCTTGCCAAGCAGAAAAAGGCGACTGATAACGCATCATCTGATGCGGCTGATTGGAAGAAGAAGTTCTACGCCACGCAGTCTGAAGCCGACCAGGCCGAAGCCAAGAGAAAGGAAGCTGAAGAAGCCCTGCGCAAGGAGAACGAAGCACTTAAGCGTGACAAGGTGATAGGAGCGTACTCCAACCGAGCCTTATCGCTGGGGTATGACGCAGACCTTGCCGCATTGACAGCCGAAGCAATGGCGAACGGAGATATGTCCGCTGTGTTCGATGGCATAGGGCAGTTCATCGAGACGGTGAAGTCCAAAGCCGTGACGGAAGCCTACGCAAAACAGCCCACGCTGTCCACTGGCACACCGCCCTCGACCAGCACCGTCACCAATGACGAAGAAAACAAATACCGTAAATGGATGGGCTTACCGCCCAAACGAAATTAAGGAGAAAACAAAATGGCAACTACTGTTACCGCACCCGTAACCAACAGCATCGCCCTGGCACAGCGCTACCTGCCGATGCTGGACGAGATCTATACTACTGAATCTCGCACCGCCATCCTGGATACCGTTTCCGAAAGAGTCCAGTTCACTGGCGCTAATACTGTTAATCTGTACACCCTGTCCACTATGGGTATGGGCAACTATGACCGCAACGCTGGCTTCGTACCTGGCGATGTCAACGGCACTTGGCAGCCCTATGTGCTGAATGTCGATAGAGGCCGGAGCTATATGGTCGATGTCCTCGACAACGATGAGAGCCTCGGAATGGCTGTGGGCGGTCTGCTGTCTACCGTAGAGACTCAGCACGTTATCCCCGAAGTGGATGCGTTCCGTTTCGCTCAGTACGCTTCCAACGCCGACCCCTCTCAGGTGGTCTCCGGCTCTATCGCTACTGGCGCAGCTGCCGTAGCCGCTGTCGATGCCGCTACCGTAGCCCTGGACAATGCCGAAGTACCTTATGAGGGCAGAATCCTCTTCGTGAATCCGACCTTCTACGGTCTGATTAAGAGCGGCATCACCCGTATGGTGATGAACGGCGACAGGAACGTGAACTACAACGTGGACATCTACAACGATATGCGAGTCATCTCCGTTCCTCAGGGCAGATTCGTGACCGCCATCACTCTTGCCGCTCCCACCACTGCCAACGCCGCCGGCGGCTTCGCCAAGGCAACGGGCGCTGCCGACATCGACTTTATGGTCGTCCATCCTAGCGCTGTGATGCAGGTTATGAAGCACTATGTGCCTCGCCTGTTCAGCCCTCAGGTGAACCAGGAAGCCGATGCCTGGAAGCTGAACCTGCGCTATGCCCACGGCGCTTGGGTGCTGAACAACAAGAAGAAAGGAATCTACGTTCACACCGCCTAATGGCTATTATCAAGAACCCTGACGGCACTATCACCGTTGGGATCATCCCGAAGGAGACGGCAGAGGTGAAAGCCCCTGCCGCCCCTGCGGAGAAAGCCGAGCCGAAGCGGCAAACCAAAAAGACCACCAAGAAGAAGGGCTAATCGTTATGATGACTACCGCAGAAAAAATCGCATATGTACGGGCAATGCTTGACAACGACCCTGATGCCACGGACGCACTCATTATGTCCTACCTGCTTAAGGCGAAGATCGCCGTGCTGAACAGGCGCTATCCGTTCGGCTGGCCTGAGTCCGTGGACAAAGCGCTGGAGCAGTATGAGATCAACCAGTGCGACCTTGCTGTGCGGTACTTCCTGCGGCGTGGCGGCGAGGGCGAACAGACTCACAACGAGAATGGCACTCACCGTCATTATGGCTCAGTCAATGACGAAGACATCCTGATGGAAGTAATGCAGGAGATCCGATTCAGATGAAGGTGCTTAAGCGCAACTGCATAACAGTGTACTACGCCTTGGTCGATACCGAGACCGACACCTATGACGAGTACGGCAACCTGACAGGCAGTCCTACGCTGACCTATCAGTCACCTGTCCGTACCCGTATGGCGTTCGGTACACGGAGCGGCGGCATCTCCTTCACAGCCCACGGTCTTGAGGAGAACTACCAACAGACCCTGATTACGGATGACCTGCGTTGCCCCATCACGACAGGCACGATCCTGTGGATAGGCACTTCCCCTATGGATGGGAACGGTGAGATGACACCGCACACGCACGTTGTGGCGGCGGTCATCCCATCGCTGAACAACATCGCCTATCGCTTGCAAGAGGTGGCACGGTGAAGACCATCGAGCTAGATCCGCTTGATGTCAAGAGCATCAACCGGGCAATCAAGGAGCTTGAAGCTCACGAAGTATGGCGCAAGCAAAAGATAACCGAGTACATCGGGCGCTTATGTGAGCTAGGGCGTGATGTTGCCCAACAGACATATGGCGGTTTAGTGGAAGTGACGGTCACGCCTGACGGCAGGGGAATCATCGCTATGGGCGACCAAGTGGTGTTCCTTGAGTTCGGTACAGGTACGCAGACAACTGACCATCCCGAATTGTCAGGCACGTTGTCCATCGAGATAATGCCCGGTTCGTGGTCGGAAAGCCCAGAGGGCAAGCACACCTGGAGCACCTGGCTTGCTGGCGGAAATTTCAAAGGCCGATGGCTACAGAGGCGCTTTGGAGAGTACCCGTACAACACCACACCGAAGCCCGGTCTGTGGGAAGCCTACAAAGCTATCCAGGCCAACCAGGAACGAATCGCAAAAGAGGTATTCAACAGTGATTGACATTGAAAATGTCGTTTTCAACAGAATAGCGACCACGCTTCGCACGGAGTTCCTGTCAGATTACCCTGACTTGAAAGTCTACGGCGAGTATGTGGAGTTCCCGGAGTCCTTCCCCTGCGTCAGCACTTGGATGACGGACAACTACACGCATACACAGACCCTTGAGCTTGCCAACACGGACGAACACCACGCCAATGTGATGTTCACGACCGAGGTCTACACCGTAGGGCAGGACAGGAAAGCCCTTGCCAAGAAGCTTGCCAATCGTGTTGATGAATTGTTCCTTGGGATGGGGCTTGCACGGAATGCTATGTTGGCACTCCCCAATGCAGATCCCAACGCCTACCGCATCACTCTTCGGCACACAGGCATCGCATCAGCGTTCAAATCGTATGGCGATGCCCCTGACACACTTATAACTACCATCTACAGATAAATCTCAAAGAAAGACTATGGAGGACTACTAAATGGCTATTCAGGCTATTTCGACTGCCGGGATGAAAGTCCTGTATGCGGTTGGTGGGGCGACTATCCCTACCTCAAGCTGGGCTGAACTGACTGGCGTTAAGGCACTCCCTGCCCTTGGCGACAGCGTCAATACCCTTCAGACCACGCCGTTAAGCGCCACCAAGAATCACACCTATATTCTTGGTCTTGCCGACAGCGGCGGCGCAATCCAGCTTACTGTGAACGATGCTCCTGCGTTCCGTACTTCCTTCGGTTCTATGATGACGAAGTACACCGCTGCCGTATCTTCCAGCAGCACGTTTTGGATTCAGTATGCGTATCCGAGCGAGTATCAGATGTCGAGCTTCTACTTCCCTGCCGACCTTGCGAACATCGGCTTTGGCGGCGCAGATGTAGATTCCGTGCTGGAAAACTTTGTCAACCTGACTCCGACTGCGGACTACCAGTTCAGCACTGCACATCTGACCTGACGCAACCAATGAGGGCGGTGGGCAATACCGCCGCCCTTCCGTCAGGAGAAAGGAAGGAACAATGTTATTACAACTGATCGTTCCGCACTACAAGGAACGAGCTTACGAAGTAGAGCCGTTGCTTGACTCCGTCAGGCTTCAGCAGGGCATCGACTTCAACGAGGTGGGAGTCGTCATCGTCTATGACGGTGACGAAGCCTACCAACTGCCGGAAGTGGAGTGGATGGAGCGGTATCCGTTTGAGATCCTGTTCCTGCACAAGCCTCACGGCGGCATCAGCCACACACGGAACTACGGTCTTGACCACGCAACAGCGGACTATGTGATGTTCTGTGACGCAGATGACCTTTTCTGCCACCTCTGCGGACTGCGCATCGTCTTCGATGAGATAAACCGAGGCTTCGATACGATGACGAGCGCATTCGTTGAGGAGACACGGAAGCCCGGTACGGACGAACCGCTGTTTGTTGTTCACGAACAGGACGGTACGTTCGTCCACGGCAAGATACATCGGTTGGCGTTCCTGCGTGAGAATAACCTGCGCTTCTGTGACAGACTGACCGTCCACGAAGACAGCTACTTCCATACGCTGGTCAACTGCTGTGTGACAGACCCACAGAAAGGGCGTTATCAGCCTGAGAAGTTTTACCTGTGGAAATGGCGTGACAACAGCATCTGCCGTCACGACCCTGACTACATCCTTAAGACCTATCCGGCGGCGCTTGAATCGAGCGATGCCTGTGTGGACGAACTGATGCGGCGTGGTCTTGACGAGTACGCCAATGTCTACGCAGGGCTGATGCTCATCGAGGCCTACTACACGCTAAACCGCAAGGAGTGGTTGGAAGTCACTCACAAGGATTACCGTGACGCAACGGAGCGCAGGATCGCTGAGTACTACCATAAGCACCGTGAGCGTTACGAAGCGATGACCGATATGGAAAAGATGAAAGCCAGCGCAATCGCAAGAGAGCGCTCCATCAACAAGGGAATGCTGATGGAGAGCATCAGCTTCCCGGAATGGCTGAAGCACATCGACAGCTTATAAGAGCAGAAAGGAAGGAACAATGAACCTGACCGAAAAAGTCAATCCGATGAAGGTCAAAGACCTTGAGACCAACCACACATATGTGCTGGACTTCAACCGTGACACGGTGGAGTTCGCCGAAGCCCGTGGATTCAACTGGGATTTGGTGGGCGACCGCCCTGCCACGCTTATCCCCCTGATTTGGTGGGTGGCGTTCCGGCGTTATGACCCTCGCATCTCCAAAGACAAGACCGACAAGCTGCTTGAGGCAAAGGGCGGCATCAAGCCCAAGGAAATCAAGCGCCTGAAGGATCTGTATGAGCAGTGCCTTGCTCCGCTCATCGCTGATGACGATGATGAGGAAGACGCAAAAAACGCCAAGGTGACGGTGGAACTGGACTAGAAGAAGAGCCACCGTCTGACCGCCCCTACACCTGGTACTTCGACAAAGCCGCTCCCATCTATATGGGTGTGTACGGGATGACCTATGAGCAGTTTTGGCTTGATGATCCCTGGAAAGCCAAGTGGTATAGGGAAGCCTATATCCAACGCAGACGGGAGGAGAACCGCCGTGACTGGTTATTAGGGGCGTATGTATACAACGCTTTCAGCATCGTATTGGGCAATGCCTTTCGGAAGAAGGGCGCTAAAACGGAGAACTACCTGGGAGAGCCGTTCCCTATCTATGAAACGAAGGAAGAGCGCCTTGCCAAGGAAAAGAAGGAAGCCGCCAAAATGGATGCGATTATGAAAGCGATGATAGCGAAACAGCGAGCTGAAAAACTCGCAAAGGAACAGGAACAACAGGATGCCGAAGCTAGAGGATCTTGAACTAAAAATAAAGCAGACCAGCGGTGGCACAGAGGGCATCAAGAAGATGGCGAATGCCCTTGCGGAGCTGGGCAGAGCTGCCGGAAGCCTTGGGAATGTACCGAGGACAGTGCGAGACCTGAGCGAAGCCCTTCGCCATTTCCCCAGTGACAGCGCAAAGGCATTCAAGGGCGTTGCAATGGCGATGGCCTCGCTACAGAAAAACTCGCAGTATGCTTCTACTGTGGCAAGCTCCATCCGTCAGGTAACAAGCGCACTTCAAGGGTTCACTTCGTCCGTAGACCTTGAAAAATTGGCGGCGATTGCCAATGCGATGACCGCTATCCAGTCTGCAACGAAGAGCGCACGGGTATCCACCGCACTCAAAGGTGCAACCGGGCAAACCGGGCAGACCACTACGGGAGGCGCAGGTGAGAGCGAGCTAACAACTGAGGTACAGAAAGTCGGCGAAGAAACGGCGCAAGCAACTAACACCGTTTATGGGTGGAAGGAAGCGTGGCGTGATGCCGGGGAGTACGCAAGAGAGAATCTCTCAGCCGTTTTAAGCAAGCTTAGTGCTGTGGGGGCTACCTTAAGCACCATCGGAAGTAATGCCAAAGAGTTCCTGACACCGCTGGGGAGCGGACTAAAGGCCGTAGGCTCTGCCGCCCTTAGCGCAGGGAAGAAGCTCCTTGGTATGGGCTGGGAAAAGCTAAAGAGCAAGGTGAGCAGCATCGTTGGCGGCATCGGA
>JAEIGA010002135.1_pt1 | contig 31581 bp, 55 predicted proteins | sample 9270691 | NCBI WGS metagenome assembly JAEIGA01 (sample SAMN17057246, study PRJNA624740) | gut metagenome | biome: biome; isolation source: fecal sample | host: Bos grunniens | place: China: Xizang | collected 2019
CGAATGTCTATCAATAGGAACAAAAGACGAAATATGTGAAGAATTAGGAATAAGACCTCAAACGTTCGCTTATTATCGAAGTATAAGTTATAAAAAAAGAGTAGATAGTAGAACCAGGAGAAATGGCGTAGGTTATAGAACAATAATAAGGATTGATAATGATAGTGATGATGATATTTAGAATACTTATAATTATAAGTGTATTAATGCTTTTAGTTCTAATTGTAGGAGGGGATCAATAAGTACGTAATAGAAACTAAAAATGGTTATATAAGTGAATTTACATTTATATTTGATAAAGAGTGTGAATTTCTAAAAGACGCTTGTTATTTTACACAAGAAGGATTAAAGAAATTCTTTATGTTAAGAGATAAGAAAAAGTATAGAATTTATAAGATAGGTTAAAAACCTGTCTTTTTTTATTGCATGGTATTTGTAAAAGTAATACAATTATACATTAACAAAAAATGTGTGGAGATTATTTATGACTGAAGTGGAATATGTAATATGTAAAGTTATAAAAGAATATCACGATAAATTTGACAAAAATCCAAGAAGCACCGAAATATCAAGAATATTATATTATTCCAATAGAACTATTAGATATCATTTAGATAAATTGCAAAAAGTAGGAATAGTTGAAAAAACAAAAGATAAGAAATACAGGTTAATAGTAAATAATTTAAAGTAATTTGTAGGTAGCATAGAGTAGAAAGTAATTATTAAATTCTTAAGACAAGAATAAGTTGTTATATTTCCTATTACAACTTTCTACTCTATGGTGTCTATAAAGGCACCTTTCCATTCTAATAAGGAAATCGTGTTCCAGGTGCTACCTTATTGGTAGCATAGAGTAGATAATGATATAAACCTAAATACATGTTACATTTCACTATCTATTCTATGGTGCTAATAAAGTGCTTTTTATCGCAGGGTGGAGAAATAGATATCTCGTCAGTCTCTTTAGCTGAAGGTTAAGGGTGCAAATCCCTTCCCTGCAACCAGGTAGGAGGAATTATGTATAAATTTACTAAAATTGATAATGATACAACAAGATTAGAATGTGATATTAATGGAGAACACAAAGAGTTTGAAATTAAAAAGACAGTTGAATTATTAAAAAGACTAACTTCAACAATTTATGTATCAAGAAATAAACTACTTAAAGATTTAGCAAAAGAAGGACTTACAAAAAGCGATTTAATAAAAGAAGTTAAAAAAGACGGAAAAACAATCTATGATAGTTCAAGTTGGGACGAATTAGAACAAAGTTATTACGAACAAGAAAATCAAATTGTTTTATCAGAAGAAATTGAAAAAGCAACAGGTTATGATCTAATTAATTTAATTGTAGGATTAGGACTAGGAGAAAAAGAGATAGAACAATTTAGTTCTGAACTTATTATAGCTTTAACAGGACAAAAAATAGAAACACCCAGTAATAAATCATAAAACGGTTATTTGTTTTGCTTACGATAGTGATTTGGAACAAATATATGCTTTTTATTGTTCTAGGTATGAAAATATAAGTTTTAAAGAGTTCCTAGAATTACCATTAAGTGAATTTAGTATGAAACTTAATAGTATTCCTGAAAGTGAACCATTATACAAGATAATACAATCTAGAACAATAGATATATCAAAGATAAAAAATAAAGAAGAACGTAGATATTGGCAAGAACAAAAAAGACTAAATAAAATACCCGAAATATATTTAACTACTAGAGAAATCGAACAAGATTTAAAAGATAGTATGATAAAAAACGTTGGAGGACTAAATGAATAAAGATTTAAAAGAGTTTATGAAAAACCTAGAAATAGGTAAGGAGATAACTAAATACAAAGATAGTAAAGGTAATATAATGTATTTTCCTACTGGTAATTTATATGCTAGTTGTAGTTATCTAACATTAACTGAAGATGAATATAAACAAGCATTATTTAATGGAACAGTAAATAAAAACGATTACAAAAAAATTAAAACAACAAGACCAGTTCCTAAAAATACAATAACAGGTAAAGAAGAAGATAAAAACACAATAGTAGATCAAGAAGTTGAAGCATATCAAATATGGGTAGTTGCAAACCAAATTGGATTTATGTCTTCATTTAATGATAAAGAAGAAGCTGTTAAATTTGTCGAAGATGTTGAGGAAAAACTAAAAGTATGACAAAAGTTTGTATATTTGGTGGTAGTGGTAGTTTTGGAACAGCAATGACTAAAAAACTATTACAAATGACTGATTATGATATTATTATTTATTCAAGAGGAGAAAAACTACAATTCGAACATAAACAAAGAATACATAGTGATAGAGTTAAATACATAATAGGAGATATTAGAGATTATAACGCTGTATTTAGTGCTTTAGAGGGCGTAGAATATGTTATGTTGGCAAGTGCTATGAAACATATTGATAAATGTGAAAGTAATCCTGATGAATGTAGAAAAACTAATATAGACGGCTGTATTAATGTAATAAACGCAAGTATAGAACGTGGTGTTAAAAAATTAGTATTCTTATCAACTGATAAAGCAACAAATCCAAGTACAATATATGGTTGTAGTAAGTTATTTGTAGAAATGTATTGTCAATGTGTAGATAACAAAGATACTGAAATAATAAGAACACGATACGGAAATGTATTCGGTTCAAATGGAAGTGTTGCATGGATTTTTGAAAAGTTATCAAAAGAAGGTAGAACTTTAACAATAACAAATCCAGGAATGACTAGGTTTTTTATGAGTTTAGATGAAGCTGTTGATTTAGTATTATATGCTTTAAAAAATGGTAAACATAAAGAATTATACGTATATAATAACAAATCATGTACTATTCAAGAATTAGCTGACTTATTTAGTGATAATCAAAAAGTAATAGGTAATAGGTGCGAAGAAAAAACTGACGAAGCACTATTAACAATAAACGAACTAAATCATAGTAGATTAAAAGACAATAAATATTATGTAGTAGGTAAAGATTTAATGGGGAATTATGATAAACCATTTACGAGTGATAACGCTGATAGATTAACAAAAGAAGAATTACAAAAACTATTAGATAATTGGAGAAATTATGAAAATAGTAGTAATGAGCTGTGATAAATATAAAATGTGTTGGAAACCATTTTTTACGTTATTAAATAAATATTGGAAAAACCACCCAACAGCTGTACTTGTATGTGAAACTGAAAAGTGTCAATATTGTGAAACAATAAACATATCAAGTAATATATGGACTGAAAGATTAAGAAAAGCACTAGAAAATATCGAAGATGAAGAAATATTATTAATGTTAGATGACTTCTTCATAAGAAGACCAGTTGACGTTGATAGAATAAACAAAATAAAATTATCTGAAAATACTATATGCTATAACTTTGAAAAAGAATATAGAGAACCTGCTTTAAAATTAAAAGAGTGGGACATACAAAAAAACAACCAAGTTTATTTGAATAGTTGTCAACCAAGTATATGGAATAAAGAAAAACTAATTGAAAGACTACAAGAAGACAAAAATCCACAAGAATGGGAAACAACAAAAATAGATAGTCCTTACATTCATTTTATAAACAACCAGGATTACATAATAGATATAGGTTATAGACACCAACCATTAAATATAGGTTGGGGAATAACTAGAGGTAAACTAACACAAGAATGTAAAGAGTTTTTAGAAAGCGAGGGGTTGTTAAAAGAAATTATCGATAATAACACCTTACTATAAGACTTTAGAATATACAAAACAATTAGCGAAAGTATTAGAACCTCAATTAAATGAAAATGTAGAATGGATTATAGTAGATGACGGTTGTAATGAAAAAGAATTAGATAAAATAAAAGCAAAAGTAATACACCTAGACAATCCAAGTGGTAATGCTTCAAGACCACGTAATATAGGATTAGATAAAGCAAAAGGAGAATATATATCATTTATTGATAGTGATGATCTAATTTCAAATGATTATGTTAAAAAGATATTAGAGAAAACTAATGAAGAATGGGATTATTGTTTTATGAGTTGGACGTCTAATAACGGAACGTACATAATAGACAATACACCACCAAATTGGAACACAAGTGTATGGAACTGTGTATATAAAAAATCATTAATAGGAAACACTAGATTTAACGAAAGTAAAAATATAGGCGAAGATGAAGAATTCAATATAAAGGTTAGAAAAGGTATAAAAGCAAACATAAAAGAAGTTTTATACAAATACAACTGGAATAGACAAGATAGTTTAACTTCAAGATATTCTAGAGGCGAAATAGGAAAACAAAGTATAAAATGTAGTTTGTTATTATATCAGAAATATATAAGTAAAATAGGTGGAATAGAAACATTTTTATACAATTTTGTAAAATTAATGAATAAAAAATACGATATAACGCTTGTATATAAAGAAGCTGATATGCATCAAATAATGAGATATAGAAAATATGTCAAATGTATAAAGTATGAAAATCAAACATTTGAGTGTGATAAATATATATGTGTATCTAATCAAGATAATATTGCTGATAACGTATATTCAACAAGTGGAGTTTATTACGATATGATACACGCCGACTTTAAAGCTATGAAGTGGAAATATCGAAGACACCCAAAGACAACAAAACATATATGTGTCAGTAATATAGCAAAAGAAGGAATACAATTACAAGATGATAAACCGTGTGTTGTAATATACAACTTATTAGATATAGAAGAAAAGAAAAAACCTATAATGATTATGTCAGCACAAAGATTTAGTCGAGAAAAAGGAAAAGATGAAACAGAGTATTTCGCTGAACGATTAAAACTAAAGAATATTCCTTATGTATGGATTTGTTTTACTGATAATAAAAAAGGAATGGAAAAAGGTATATGTTATGTTGATCCTGTACTTAACTTAAAAGACTATTACGAAGGATTTGATTATTTCGCAAGTTTTAGTGCAACTGAAAGTTATGGTTATTCAATAGTTGAAGCAATGAGTTATGGATTACCACTTATTGTTAGAGATATACCTGTATTAAAAGAATTAGGTTTTGAAGACGGAGTACATGGTTATAAAATAAACTATGATATGTCTAATGTAGATGAAGTAATAGACAAATTAATTAAAAAACCTAAATGTAAATACAACAAAATAGATAATGTAGAACAATGGTATAAAGAACTAGGAGATATAAAAAAATATAATGATTATAAATATGAAGATACTGGAATGTGTTATGTAAAAGCAACTAAAGGATTTAAAGATGTTGAAGCAACTCTTAAAGCTGGTAAAGAAGTACATAGAAAAAGAGATGATACATGGGAAGTATCTAAAGAAAGAGCAGAACAACTTGTATATAGAGATGTAGCAATTATAATTGATTAAGGAAGTGATACAATGCCGTTTAAAAGTGAAGCACAAAGAAAATGGGCGTACACTAAAGAAGGTACAAAAGCATTAGGTGGTAAAAAAGCAGTACAAGAGTGGGAAAAAGCAACAGGTAATAAGAAACTTCCTAAATATGCAAAAAAGAAATCTAAATAAGGGTGTGATATAGTGGCAAATATCGAAAATTTAAAAGGTAAAGGATTTGACACAAGAACAACTGAAGAACAACGAGAGATAGCAAGAAAAGGTGGTATTGCTTCAGGAATAGCAAGAAAAGAAAAGGCAACAATGAAAGAAACACTTAAACAAATGCTTGAAGAAGTTGCTGATATAGAGGGTAACGATAATAAATTAACATATAGACAATTAGCAACTCTAGGACTAATTAAAGGTTCTATACAAGGTAAAGCAGACAATTACAAAACTATATTAGAAGCAATAGGAGAATTAACTAACGAAGTTAAGATAACACCTGAAATAAATATCAAAGTTGTAGATAATGAAGAACTAGAAAAAGCAATGTATGATAAGGAGGTATAAAATGGAATTCATAAAAGTAGGAGAAAACAAATACCTAATAAAAGATAGCAACGGAATGATAGTAAACGAAAAAGAAAAGTTGCAATTAGAAAAGAAAGAACTAATCATTGAAGATATAAGTTCAGATTGTGCGAAAGAAACAGTTAAGAAAATTAAAAAGGTAAATAAGAAAATAAAAGAGGTAGAAAATGGAACTAACTCTATCGAAGAAACAATACCAACTAAAGAATGATATCTCGAGTAAAGATATACCTGAAATATATGTATTAGGTTCAGCACAAAGTGGAAAGACATTCGCAATATGTCTTTCTATTTTAGAATACGCAAAAAACCTATACAATTACGATAGAGATAAACAATATAATGGTTGCATAGTAGGTTGGACTATTGATACATTAAAATCAAATATAGTAGAGAACTTCTTACAAATATTTAATAAGTTCGGTTGGACTAACAAAAACGAATATGAGTTGTCCTGGAGTAGTTCAGAAGAAAAGTATTTAAAGATATACAATTTAAAGATATTCTTCTTTGGATTTAACAATGTGACAAGTTTCAATAAGATACTAGGTAAACCTCTTATACTAGAATGGACTGACGAAAGTGCGAGAATATACACACAAAGACAATTACAACCTAGTTTTGATGAATTACCAGGTAGACAAGTATCATTCGCAAACCACCCTTATTTAAAGACAATACATTCATTTAATGTTGAAGGTAGTTCTAGACACCCTTATAAAGTCAAATACATAGATAGCAAACCTGAAGCAAAACATTACACATTTTACCCTTATGATAATCCATTATTAAATAGTGAAGAAGCAATTAGAAAAGTATTAGATATGTTTCCTGATGATACATTAAAGAAACAAAAGATATATAATAAGTGGATTGTAGCTGAAGGTAGAGTATTTCCTAAAATACCTATTATTAAATCAATGGAGAATTACATAATACGTGAAATAGGAATAGGTATAGACTATGGTAGTGTAAATCCAACTACGTTTGTTCCAATAGCATTATGTTTTGATAAAGATAAACAAGAATGGAAAATAGTTCGATTAGGAATATACTATCACGATCCTGGACGTGAAAACGATAATCCAACAACTGAATATTATTCAAGACAATTAGTACACTTCATTCGATATCTAGGTAAAGAATATAACAATGTAACAATAACTGACGTTGTAATAGATAGTGAAGCAAGTCACTTTGACAATAGACTAATTGCTGACGGAATACATCATACATTATCAAAAAAAGGTGCTGGTAGTGTATCAGAAGGAGTGGAACATTTACAAAGTTTATTCTATAAAGAGTTCGTTGAAGTATTAGATATACCAAGTATAAGATATTTTAATGAAGACGGAACACCAGTATTTAGTGGTAAAGATGAAGGAATAGTTGAATTAGAAAGTTATCAATATGACAAAATAAAAAGTGAAATAACAGGAACTAACGTATATAAAAAAGAATTAGACCATAGCATAGACGCTTTAAGATATATCGTAAGAGTATTTGTAGATACAGGTAGGTGTCCTACAATATGATAATCAGATGTAAGAAAAGTAAACGATACTTATGTGAAATAGAAATAGAAGAATATTTAGAAAAGTTAGAACAACTAGGAATAAGTCAAGAAATACCACTAGAAATAAAAGTATTGTGTAAAAGCTGTAAAGAGCAAGAAATATACCACGTTTATAAGACACATTATAAATTTGTTGGAAAAGTTGCAAAGGATTTGTAAAATATATATAATTTAATTAAGAAGTGCAAGTGATAGGTTAAATACGCTATCGTAGGCATATTGAGTGAAGATACTCGGTATGTCTTTTTTAATTAGGAGATTAATATGTGGAAAATATATATGTATGTAAATAACCAATATATAAAGACAATAAGATTAAAAAACGTAGAACAATTATTTAATTCAAGTTATGTAATAAACGTGTGGTTTAAGAAATACATATTTGGAACTAATTTCACAAAGTTAGTAGTAAAACCTAAACTTTTAAAAAAGACTATTGAGAATAAGAAACAAATACACGTAGAAATAGACTTTGAGAGAGGAGTTGAGGTGTAAGAACGGAAAATTAAGACCATACAACGTATTACAAGCACCTTATATTCAAGTTAAGGTTAAAGTGACACAACCAGGTATGACAAACGGCGTTCCTAATATCACTTACGAAAATAAATACGTAGTAGCACCAACAGGAAAAAAGATTGCTTCTTATATAGTTAATCAGATATTTGGTAGTGAATTAGTCACACAAACTGAAGGACTAGAGATAGGTTGGTTAATGCCGACTTTAAAAGAAGCGTTAGAATTAGCTGTTTATGAAGAAGAAAGTTTTATATATCTTCATAAATACGCTGATAAAGTATATCTAGAATGTATAAAGAAGAATGATATACATAATTTAGTTCAAAAATTCGATAAAGTTGTATCAGGAGACATAATACAAGATTTTGATTATGGCGATACACAATTAATGTTAAAAAGACATATTGAAATAGATAATGGATCAAGTACAATTCAATTTGAAGCGTTTGAACGTAGTAAGAACTCTAAAGAGTGGGTAAAGATATCACTAGAACGTTTCAATAAGATAACAGGGAATGAATATTTACCAATATACAATTTACCTTATGAAGTATTAGTAAATATAGATATTGGAGAAAACTTCTTTAAAGATAGTCAAAAACTATTAAATGAAGAAATGATAATTGTTAATACTATTGCTGAAGAAATAGAAAAGACAAAAACAAAAATTGTTACAACAGAACATTATCAGACAACTTCAAATCCAATGAAGTTTGTTCCAGGTAGTACAACTTACAACGTAAGAACATTAAATGTTAATAGTTTAAATGACTACTTCACATTATTACCTGGAGACAAAGACAAACAACTATTTGAATTCCTACAAGGTGATATAAGAATAGAAGAATACGAAAAAGCATTTAAGTTCTATGATTACCAAATAATTCAAATGGCAGGATTAAGCACAGCTTCATTTGGTTATGAAAAAGACGCTTATATGAATACAGCAAACGTAGAATTATCAGCAAACGCAAGTGAAATGACTATTGAAGCAATAAAGACACAAATATCAAGTCAAATTGATAACTTAATTACTAACATAGTTAAATTACAACAAAGTCAAAACATAACTATAAACGAATTACCAACTGAGTTAATGTGGGATTATGGTAGCAATGAAAGATTTGACGATATGAAGAAAATTGATGTGTTAAATAGAATACAACGTACAATGGCAGTTCCATATAAGACAAGAGTTAAGATAGTTGCACCATTATTAAATAAATTAATAGATGAAGATATAACTGACGAAGATTTAGTAAATGAATATCAAGAAGAAGCAGATAGGATTAATGTAGAATTTGGAGAAATCTAATGTTTGATTATGAAAAAGTAGTACAAGACTTACAAGATAAAAATTATACAGCTGAAGAAATCGAAGAATATATAAGACGTGAAGTAGATAAAGACAAAAATAAGAAATACCAGGAATTAGATAAAGTTAAGATAATGTTCTTTGTGTTTCTATTAGGAACAGTAAGTACGGACTATTTTAAAAAACAAGTTGAAAAGACTATTAAAGAACCAAACCGAGATTATACTGAAGTAGTTAAAATGATAAAGGAAATTAATCCAAGTGATCCTTCAAAGGTATTTAAAGAACCTGATTTAAAAGATATTGAAAAACTAATGTTTAAAATAACTTCAGAAAAAGAAAAAAACGCAAGAGAAAAATACATACGAATATTAACAAACTACTATAACAAGTCTTTAGGTGTGATAAAAAAAGAAGAAATAAATAAAGTTGAATATTTACTAAAGAAGGTATCAAAGTTCGATAAAGTAGAACAGGTAGTTCCTTATTACAATAAAAAAGGACAAATAGTAGCTTATCACGATATAGCAAGTTATAACTCAATGGTATATAACACAAATCTAACAAATAGTGTATGGAACGCAACGTTAGAAAATGCTATTGAAACCGAAAACGATTTAGTATATGTTCCAGGACACGCTGGTAGTTGTCCTTATTGTGCGCCTTACGAAGATAGGATTTATTCAATAACAGGTGCAAATCCAATGTACCCTAGATTAGATGAGGCACTAAAAGGTGGACTAAAGCACCCTAATTGTAAACACCCTATTGAAAATTATAATAGTAGTGTTCCAACAACACCTTCAGTTTCAACACCACCTGAATATTACAACGCATTACAAAAGATAAATGCACTTGAATTAAAAAAGAGTAGATTAAAAACTGATAAGTCAATATATAAAGAATTAGGTAGTTATGATGATATAGATAAAACTAATCAAAAAATTAGAAAAATAAATGAAAATATAAGAGAACAAAAGACCTTATTGGAACAATATAAGTAATATGTGGTTAGTTGAAAGGCACACCAATCAAAAGGCAAGTTTTACTCGAGTTTGCACTTCTAGAATATAGGAGGATTTATGAAGATTGAAAAATATCTAACAAACAAAGATATCACGTTGACGAACGAAGATATCGACACACAAAAGTTAATCAAAGACTTACAACAAGGTATGATTAACGAAAGTGAAGCTGACAAAAGAGTTGAAGAAGCAAAAAAGGAATTTGAAAAGGAATTCTCAAAGAATTATAGTGAATTGGAAGAAAAGTACAATGATCTAGAAAAACGTAACGCTGACTTAACTTCAAAGAATAGTGAACTTCACTTACAAAATGTTATGACTAGGGAAGGATTTAAGGAAGAACAATTCAATGAAATTTCTAAATTACGCACTTCAATGTTTTCAGAAGATGATGACGAAACAGCTATCAAAAATATAAAAGAGAAATTCAAGAATACATATTTTCCTGAACCTGAAAAAGTTGTAACACAACCAGTTCCTAATGAAAATAAAATTAATAGTGAACCACAAGTTAAGGAACCTATTAAAGTCACTAGGAACACAAATATCAAAGATTTATTTTTAAAGTAAAAGGAGATGTAGAAAATGGCAAATTACACAGGATTAGGTTTAGACCTACAATCTATCGTAAAAAGAGCATACGATAACTTATTATATAGAAGTTCATTTATGAATTTCGTAAATTCAAATTATATAGGAGAAGTTAGACAAACTGGTACACCAATGATTGAAGTTATGAGACAAAAACCAGTAGCAGTTAGTACAGCAAGTTCAACACCTGATATTACTTCAGAATTAACTCCAACACTTGCTTCATACGATCAAGTAAAAGTTGACTTAACTGAATTAAGAGTTAATTATTCAATTAACATTTCTCCATTAGTATCTAACATAGCACAAGCAATTTCAGGACAAATCGATTTAGAAGATAGTGCTGTTGCTAAAGCAGTTGATACTTATGGTTATGACAAAATGTTTGATAACACTATTGATGAGTTCGCATGGACACCAAGCACTCAACAAGATTATATTAATGACTTAAATGATTTAAGAGCATTACTATTCAATAAAGACGTATATGACGGTTATCGTTTAGGATTAGAAGCAACTGAATATGGAAAATTTGTATCAGCTTTAACTTCAATTCTAAAATATGAAACATTATCAGGAAAAGAAGGAGTAGATAGAGGAACTATTGCAAACGCTTATGGTATCGCTTGTTTCCCTATTAATTCAAATGTTTTAACAAATGGAGAAAAAGGTTATTTCGCTTCTGAAATTGGAGTAGTAGGAGACGCTTTCTTCACTCAATTCAACCAATGGAATGGAGATAGACCAGGATTTCCAGGTATGATTTCTATTGAAGGAATTGTATTATTCGGTGCTAACGTAGTTCAACCTAACGCAGTTCTTAAATTAGTAGAAACAGTATCAGCATAATGAAAAGGAAGTGAGAATATGACATTTTTCACAAGTGACGAATTTGAAGAAAAATACAGCGATTATAGTCTAGATGTTGATTATCAAAGTTGGCAAATAGACGCTGTAAGTGAGATGATATTCTCACAAATAGGATTAATGTTTAGAGATAGTAGTTGGAACGAGAATAACGTTCCTTCTGCTATAAAAAACGCAAGTATGGAACAATTAAGATTTATGATAGAACATAGCATACCATTTATTGATTACGATAAACATATTGAAGCTGGAGATATGAAGGCAAATATACATAGTGATATGTCAACACTTGCACTACGTATGTTATCAAATGCTGGTTATCTATATAGGGGTGTTCCTATCAACACTAATATGTTAGTCGAAGCACCATTTGGAGAATAATTATGTTTTTAGTAAATGGAATAAAAGCAACTTTAATTCAATACAATAGAGATAACGAAGATAGTATCTATGATGATGAAGACCAAAAGTTTATAACAATAAAAGTATGTCCTTATAATGTAGATAATGCTATAAGATTTGGTAAATATACCATTCCTGAAGCAACTGGTTATTTTATAACTAAACGTCAATATGACGTGCAAGAAGGAGATCAAATTGTATTTCTAGGTAAGACATATACAATAATAAAAATAATGGACGGTTGGCAATTCAATAGAATAGAAAACTATGTATTGGCAGTAAAATGATAGTTCAAACTAAAGTGCGTTTAAATCCAAGATTAGACGATACTCTAATCGATAGACAAGATAAAATCATATTTGGTGTTGCAAGTGAAACTTTAAGACAAAGTGAAAGTGTTATACCAATGAGAACAGGAAATATGCGTAAGTCTTCAATGACAGCTGGTGTAAAAGGTAGTAATCTGAATTATTATATTGGATCATATACCTCTTATGCTAGTATAGTATGGAATTTTCCTGACACTACAAACTGGACTACACCAGGAACTAATAACAAATGGTTCGCACGTGTATGGAAGGAAAAAGGTGTATTAATAACTACAAACGTAATAGAAAGGAACAAGTTATGACATTAAATGACATTGAATTAAAGCAATCAGTTTTAATTAATTATCTAAAAGGCGTGTTGAACGATAGTTCATTTAAGATTAAAGCTGAATATTCTACAAACGATAAAGACACTAAAGTAATAGTGGTGCAAGAACAAAGTGGTAATAAAGTTGTATTTTTTGGAGATGTTACTCCATTATATAACTATTATGAAATTATAATTTTTGGTAGTTCTATACGTGAAGAAAAAGACATATCAGTTTTGTTTGGAGAACTGATAGGTAAAAATGAAATTATAACTTATAACAATGAAAAGTGGCAAGTTATAATAAAACAATTAAGTAATCCTCAAACTATTGAATACCAAGATATTCGTAGAGTGGGGTATTCAATGATATTCCAAACAGTAATAAATAAAGTAGAGGAGTGTGAAGTATAAAGGCAAATTTCTTTATTACAAATAGACAATTAATAAAGGATTTATCAATTAATACTGGTACATCATTAATTCCTAGTTATACAACTATTTGTACTACTTCTGAAGTTAGTATCAATACTGATTTAGAAACACAAGATTTTTATGTTTATTGTGACGCTTTACAAAGAAGATTAATAACTGGTGCTAATGTTGTATTATCAGGAACATTGAAACTAGACGCTAATAATAGTGGAGACATTGAATTATTATCTAAAGTTCATACTTTAATTAGTGCTGGTACAATAGAACAATTTAATAATGTTGGAATTAAATTTGACTTATTAACTTCAGTAAGTGGTTCAACATTAACATATACAACTTACGAAGCTGAAGTAAACTTATCATTAAGTGATCTTGGTGGATCAGCTGAAGACGTTTCAGAATTTAGTTTTGAAATGACACTAATAGGAACAGCAACACCTACAACTTCAGTATAATGAACTCTTAAAGAGTTAAGGGGTTGAACTCTTAACTCTTATTTTTTTAAAGAAAGGAGGAATACGTAAGAACGGAGGACAAGTAATATTTCAATTTAAAGGCGATAGTAAAGACGTTGACACTAAAGTTGCTAAAATAAAAGGCAATTTCAATAATATAGGTTCAATAATAGGTAAGTCCATAACTAGAGGTACGGCTGTTGCTATTGCTGGTATTACAGCACTTACAAAGAAATCAGTTGACGCTTACGCTGAATTCGAACAGTTATATGGTGGACTTGAAGCGTTATTTGGTAAAGGAACAGCTGATATGCAACGTGTAGCAAAAATGTCAGAAAATGCTTATAAAGACTTAACTTTATCACAAAATGATTATTTAAAAGCGTTTGAAGGTTCTTATTCAATAATTAATAATGGAATAAGTAAAAATGCTGACGCAATCAAATACACAAACGATATGATTAGTATGTCAACTGACTTATATAACACTTATGGAGGAACAGTTGAAACTTATCAAAGTGCAATAAATTGGGCGTTAAAAGGTACGTATTCTTATTTAGATAACTTAAATGTAGGTATCAAAGGAACTAAAGAAGGATTTATCGAAGCAGCTAATAAGAGTGGTATTTTAAATAAAAACATAAAAGATACAAGTGAATTAACAAACGATCAAATATTAGATGTTATCAAATACTATGTTAAGAGTGCTGGTGCTTTAGGTAGAACACAAAAAGAAGCAACTGAAACAATACAAGGTTCAATGAACCAAATGAAAGCAACTTGGAATAATTTAATTGCTGGATTTAGTAAAGACGGTGCTGATTTAGGTAAATTAACCGACCAATTCTTACAATCAGCAAGTGTATTTATAAACAACTTAATTCCAGTTATAGAACGTGCTATTGAAGGTGTATTCAAGGTTTTACCAAACCTAATTAGTAAAATAGGAAAAGAATTACCAAAGGCATTGCAATTATTAACTCAATATTTACCTGAAATTATAAATATGTTTATCGATTTGGTATTAGATGTTTTAGACGCTATTGTTGATATGTTACCTACATTAATTCCTCAATTAATCGAAGCAATAATAGACGTTATGTTAAAGCTATTAGATAACGTTGATAGACTTGTGGATTGTGGAATAAAACTTATTGAAGGGTTAATCACAGGAATTATCAATGCTTTACCTATATTAATAGAAAAAGCACCAATTATCATAATAAAATTAGTAAGTGCTTTAAATAGTGCTTTACCAAAGTTGTTTAAATTCGCATTAACTATTCCAGGTAAAATTTGGAGTGGTATAGTGAATAAAATTCCTGAACTTGTTAGTAAAGTTCCTTCAATAATGACAAAGATAGTAAATGCTTTAAAGAAACAAATAAGTAAAGTTGGAAACATTGGAAAAGACATCATAAGTGGACTATGGAATGGAATAAAAGGAAGGGTTGACTGGATTGTAGATAAAGTCAAAGGAGTTGCTAAAAACATATTAGGTGGTATGAAAAAGGCGCTAGGAATATCAAGTCCGTCAAAAGAGTTCGCAATTCTCGGCAAGTTTTCAATTATGGGTTATGAGGAAGGACTTGAAAAAATGCAACCACAATTAGATAAAGCAATTAATGGAATGTTTAATTTAAGTCCAACTATGACAGGAACAATGAATAATACATTAAGTCCAAATGTAAATGTAGTAAATAACGTAAATGTTGAAACTGATCCATTAGGACAAGTAGTATCAAAGATAAAAACATTTAGTGGTGGTGCTAAAAACGATTACAATTATGGTTACGGAGGTTAGTATATGATTAAAGTATTAATAGATAATCAAGAAGTGTTATGCGATAAAAACATTACAATAAATGAAGAAATGCTTAATACTTCTTCCGTAATTTTAAATAATGTATTCCCTAAAACCTGGGACACAAGTAAAGATTATACAACAAACTTTTATTACCCTTCTGATTATAGCAAATGTTTAATATATGACGTTCAACCTACAAAAGTTCCAAGTGAATATCAAGAAGTAGAATATATTGAAAGTTCAGGAACACAATATATTGATACTGGAATGAACTTAAATCAAAACAATGGTGTTGAATTTAAAATAAGTAATATAACTTATGGAAATGCAAAACTTTTTGGATCAAGAAGTAGTGCAAGTTCAAATAACTTTTCAATCATTTCAACTTCAACTTCAATAGTATTGGATTTTCAAAACTATAATAATAATAGATTACAAGTAACAACGCCTATAAGTGAACCTATAACTATTTCATTAAATAATCAAAAAATGATAGTTAATACTAACGAAAAAAACATAGGAACTTATACAAGTTTTACAACACCAGGACACGCATATATATTCAATGGTGCTGGAAGTTTTCCAAATGGTTATGGTTTATCAAGTATGAGATTATACTATTGCAAGATATACGATAATGGAACTTTAGTAAGAGATTATATACCTTGTTATAGAAAAAGCGATAATGAACCAGGTTTATATGATTTAGTAAACAATGTGTTTTATACAAACGCTGGTAGTGATAGTTTCACTTATGGAAATGAAGTATCATACGAAACATTAATCTTTTGTGGAATAGCACGTAATACAGGAAATATAAGTCTTAATCCTAGACAACCACATTATTGTAGTTTACAAGTTTTAGATTTTAAAGATTTCTTATCACAAGGAGAAACACTTGACTTTGTATTAAATGAAATAACAATAGGGGAAGCAATACAACGTATAGTTGATACTATATCAGAATATGGATTTGTAGTAGGAAATATTAATATATTAGGTGCTGATGACGTTATAGGCGCTTATTCAACGTTAGAAAAAACAGCTTATGATGTATTTAATTATCTAGCTGATATAACACAAAGCAAATGGACTACTAGAATGTTAGATGAAAACACAGTTGCAATAGACTTTTATGATCCTACGTTATTACCAACAGGAACAACTATTGAATATACAACTTCATTCTTTGAAAACTACGGAATAAACGATATTACATTTAATTATTCAACAAACGATTATAGAAATAAACAAATAATGACTTCAGATGAAGTTTATGGAACAATACAACAAAGTCAAACAATAATTGCTGACGGTTATAAATCACAATTTACAGCTGAACAAAAAATAGGACAAATTGAAAAGATAACAGTAAATGGTGTAGAAAAAACATTTATAACAAATAATGAAAAAGATTTAGGACAAATTGCTGACTTTTATTATACAGTTGGAGAAAAAGAGTTTGAAAGTGACATTATATTAAATGCAGGACAAATAATAATAATTTGGTACACACCTATAATAAAAGGAAGACAAACAATAACTAATTCAACTGAAATTTCAAGAGTTGCAACAGCAACAGGTAGAAAAGGTGTAATTGCACGTTATGAGAATAGAAATGACGCAACAACAAGTAGTGAGTTACAAAAAATAGGACAAGCGTATATTCAATTTAAAGGAAGTCCTGAAATTAATTTAAAAGTTGATAGTACACAAAACACGTGGAATGTTGGCGAAGTTGTAGAATTTCAAGCACCAATACCTGAATTATCAACAACATATTTAGTTAAGAAAAAAACAATTAACATTATTTCAACAATAGATACAATATTCTATTCATACGAAATGGTATCAAATTTCAATAGTGAAAATGCAATAAACTACTTTGATAATCAAAGAACAAAAAATAGTGGAAATATTGGAGAAGGAGAATATATAGATAGAAACATAGATATAGAAAATACAGCAAATGTAATCTTTTGTAATACTGATTTTACTGAAGTTACATTAATAGGCGACAACGTGCTTAATTGTGTATTAAATTCTCCATTCAATAATTAGGTGGTGTTAAAATGACAAATGACTATAAAGAATTATTAGGAGAATATATAACAGGAAATATAGAACCAACAAGTCCAAGTAAAGACCAAATATTAAATGAAATAGATAATATTCCTAGAACAGACTTTGAAGGATTTATACCTGACGAAGATTATACTTCATTTATGCCTATGGACGTTATTCAATCTTCAACAAATGGAAACTTTATATTATATGGTGGTTATGTTCCAGCTGGAGAAACAGCATTAACTGATAGTAGAGGTTTTATTATGATATTAGATCACAATATGAAACCTATCAAAACTATTTATGAATTTTCTTCAGGTACTAGATTAAGACCAATACAAAAAATGATACAAATAGAAGACGGAACTTTTGTTGCTATTGATAGTACAATATTCGCACGTCCAACAGGTACTAACGATATAATGACAAATCCTAAAAGATTTATAATGTTAAATAACTTTTCAACACCTGATTATAATGATGATTATAGTGTTGTATTAAGAAAATCTTATACTTTACCAAGTGCTTACACATACATCTTTTGTATAGATATTGTAAAAAATCCAAATTCTTCACATTATATACTTGCTGGTAAAACTTCAACAAGTCAGGGTGGTTACTATTATGAAGGTGTAAGAATAATTGATTTAAAAATAAATGTAGGTTCAAGTAATGAATGGTCGCAAAAAACAACAGCTTCTTATGTTCCATTCTTATATGGTGGAATTAATGTAACATTTGACGAAAATGATGACGCAAGTTTTGAAGCAATTATAACAAGAACAAGTCCAAACGCGATAGTTTATTCGTGGAACGGAACAACTTCAGTTAAAATAATTGAAGATGACGGTAATATCACACCATACGTTGATAGTGTCGCAATGAGAAATCAAGTAAGTTTTATTGACTATGATGATGTTTACTTTGTAATTAATAATCAAAGGTGGAGTTCCTCAGTGGTTCCAAGATATGTTGGATTATTCAAATATACATATAGCACAGCACAAGTAGAACAAATATATTTAAAAAATATTGGAGATTTTGATTACAATGGTTCTAGAGAAGGAATATTCATAAAAGCATTAAATGGAGAATTATATGTATGTTATTGTGATAACTATAATAAGGGAGATAGTACAGCAGATTATCACTTTCAAAGATTAGAAAATGATAAATGGAACCCTATACTTCTTGCAAGTAATAAAGTATATCAAATGGAATATACATTAATTTATACATTCAATATATATAATGTCGTTTCAACTATAATAATGGAACAAAATTTAAAACCTAATTATTGGAATATTCAAATGGTTAAAGAAATCTATAACAACCTTAATTATAATAGTACAAGTTATGTTGACTATAATTCATTAATACCACATACAAGTGTACTTTATGACACTAACAATAAAATATTATTTGGTAGAAATCTTTATAATTCAACTTCATTTAAAAATACAACAACGTCAACAATAGAAATTCCAAATACAATGTTAAATGGTGTTGATATTGTGAATAAAAACTTACTAGGAATAACTAACGTTGTTTTAGATCAAGATACAAACACAATTAATAAAAATGTATATGAAACATTATTCCTAAATTTCATAAATTCAATAAATGTAATAAATAAAGATACTGGAATAATATTTCCTTCAGCTTCAGAATATATAACAACAAATATTAATAGTGAAAATAGCGATAATACAACTATGGAGAATTCGAAAATAGCGTGGTTAAGAATAAACTATGAAGACGGAACTGATAGAATTACAGGTATGGGATTAATAAGAAATGACGATACGCATTATACGATTACAGCAACTATTTATATAGATAACGAAGTTTCAACTTTAGATATAATTTCTTATGATGAAAACCAAATATATATGACATTAGATATTTCTGATTTAGAGGTAGGAAATAATTACACATTAACACAAAATTTACGAATAGAATAAAGGAGATGATAAAATGGCACAAATAACATATCAAGACAAGTCAGCTGTAAATGTTAATAGTGACGTTGCTGACGTTAATAAAGTAAATGCAACTGATATGAACGAAATAAAATCAGTTGTAAATACAAACGCGACAGCTTTAGATAATTTAACAACACAAGTAAATAATAAAAACATATTAACAATAAAATTAAATTCTAATTACACAATCGCACAAACTAACACTTTATATCAAATAACAGGTTGGGAAATAGATAGTCAAATCGGAACAGGTTTATCATTAAGTAATGACAAAATAGTCATAGGTGCTGGAATATCAAAAATAAAAGTAAGTTATTCAGCAAAATGTCAAGGGGTTAATACTACAAGAACATTTGTATATCTAACATACAATAGCACAGCAATTTCACAAGAAATGGCGACTTATGGGGCAGCTAATCAACAAATGACAGTTGGACTTACACCAAGATTAATGAGTGTAAATGAAAACGATACATTTGGTTTAAGTTGTTATGGGGTTCAAAATGTGATTATAGTAGGTGCTTCAAGTACATACGTTCCTACAATATTAACTATTGAAGCAGAATAAGGAGAATGATAAAAGAAGTTCATACATACTTATTGGGCTGAAATAATATTTAGTATCACTATGATAGGTACTATGATTACTTTTATATATGTGACTATTCAGGGTGTTAAATGCACGTTAAGAAATGATATACTAACTATTTATGATATGTGTAAAGATAAGAAAAAAATAACTCAATACGAGTTAGAAGCTGTTTTATTATCAGCTGACTTGTATTTCAAATTAAAAGGTAATAGTTTCGTACAAACTATTGTCGAAAAAATAAAAGATTTTGAAGTAATAGAATAGGAGGAATAACTATATGCAAAAGATAGACGGAACTACTATTAAAATTAATAGAGGCGATATACTTAACTTTGATTTATCATTGTCAACAAGTACAGGCGATCCTTATACATTCCACGATAATGATAAAATAATCTTTTCAGTATATAACAAAGGTAAAATGAGTGAAGACGCTGTATTATTAAAGGAAATAGTAGTAAGTGGCGAACAACAAAGTGTAGAAATTTATTGTAGTAGAGAAGAAACAAAAATAGGAGATTTAATCAATAAACCAGTTGAATATTGGTACGAGATAGAACTTAATAACGAACATACAGTTATAGGTTATGATGATGAAGGCGCTAAATTACTAATGTTGTTTCCTGAAGGTAGTAAAATTTCATAATGAATGGAACAATAGATACTAGACTTACTTTAAATGGAATAATACAAGATAATTTAGAATTAAAAGCAACATTAAATAGTAATAAATTAAAAGGCGTTATTTATGATGATGATAAATTAATAGGAACAATAAAAGATAGACCAGTTATATTAGGAACTGTCAGTTGTAATCCTGGATTAATTGCGACAATAGTTCCTAGTATAATAAATTTTCCAAACTATGACGGAGAATATATTGTTATTCCTAAAGTTGAAGAACAAATACTAGAAACTAAAAATAAATTAACAAGAGAAAATATTGAAGTAAAAGAAATACCATATAGTGAAACACATAACGAATATGGTAAAACAATAACAATAGCATAAAAAGGAGATGATTATTAATGTCTAATATTATTAATAAGGTTATATATGGTGGTAATACACTAATTGACTTAACAAGCGACACAGTTACAGCAAGTGACTTATTATATGGCGTAACAGCACACGATAAAAGTGGTGCAACTATAACAGGTTCGTGTACTTATGACGCCGATACTTCTTCTGATACAGCAACAGCAAGTGATATATTATCAGGTGTAACAGCACACGCACGAAGCACAGCTTTAACAGGATCAATGACAAACAACGGAAGTGTTACAGGTACAATTTCAACAAAAGCAGGACAATATACAATTCCAAGTGGTTATCATGACGGTGGTGGAAAAGTTAAAATTTCTACTACCGAACAAAATAAAATAATTGCTGGTAATATCAAAAGTGGTGTTGAAATATTAGGTGTAACAGGTACTTATTCAGGAGAAGCTGTAACAGTACAAAGCAAAACAGCAACACCAAGCACAAGTCAACAAGTAATATTACCAGACCAAAATTATGACTATTTGTCACAAGTTACAGTAAATGCTATTCCATATACTGAAACATTAAATGCTGGTGGAGGTTACACAGCTGAAATAGGTTAGGAGGTAGAATATGTCTAATACAATTAATAAAGTTGTCTATGACGGAAATACCTTAATAGATATAACTGATACAACGGCAACTGATAGTGATGTTGCTAATGGGATTGTTTATTATAGAGCAGACGGAACGAGAGGAGTTGGTACATTGACTATACCTACACCAAACATAATGACAGTTTATTTAAAAGCTGATTTTACTATTTCAGCAACGAATACAACTTATGATTTAACAAACGTTGAAACTTTAACAAATGTAGGAACTAAACTATCATTAGTAAGTGGAAAAATTAAAATAGGTGCTGGTGTATCTAAAGTAAAGGTTAGTTATACAGCGAAGTGTTTAAGTCCAGCAAATACTACAAGAACATTTATGTATTTGATGTATAACCACTCAAACACAGATGTTGCAATATCACAAGAGGGTGCATGGTTTGGTGGTACAAACTGGCAAGTAAACATAGGTGTTGTTCCTAGAGTTTTAAGTGTAAGCGAAGGAGATACTTTTTGGTTGAGATGTTATGGTTATAAAAACAATACCATAGGAGGAAAAGCAGGCGACTTCATACCAACAATACTAACGGTTGAAGTTGTAGAATAAAAGGAGATGATATAGTGAAAGAAAAATTCGCTAAATTAATTGACTTGAAATCAATAGTAACATTATGTTTAACAGGATTATTGATATATGGATCAATAACAAATAAATTTGACGCTAATGACGTAATGACTATAATTGTTATGGTATTTACGTTCTATTTCGCGAAAAAAGATAAGGAAGTGGAATAAAGACTTATAAAGAATTTGTAAAAAAATATAATAATAAATATACTGACTATGACGGTTATTATGGTTGTCAATGCTGGGATTTGGCACAACGATATTTTACTGAAGTATTAAAATTACCAGCAAGTGTTTTATCAGGTTGTGGTTTAGTAAATAATATGTTGAAAGAACCTAAAAAAAGTTTAATGTTAAAGTATTTTACTGAAGTTAAAAGTTCACAACAAGGAGACGTTGCAATTTGGGAACACGGACATATTGCAATAGTAGATCACGGACAATATTATTTTAGTCAAAATCCAAATGCTTCAAAAGTAATAAAAATAACTAGGGGTGGGGTACACTTTTTCAGATTAAAGACTACACCTACACCAAAACCTTCAGTTAAATATTATGCTAAATATACTGGTAAATCAGGTTCAATAGTTGACGCTTTAAGAGCAATAGGTGCTGATAGTTCATTTAATAATAGACGTGCAATAGCAAAAGCAAATGGTATAACAGGTTATATTGGAACAGCTTCACAAAACATTAAAATGTTAAATCTATTGAAACAGGGGAAACTAATTAAAAGACCATAAAAAAATAGACTAGGAATTAACCTAGTCTTTTTAAAAAGGGGGTTTAGTGATTTTTATGAATAAAAAAATCAAATTAGAACCTATTAAGAAGGCGTTTAACCTTCTTGCTTATTTTCACTACAACGAGTGAATTAAGACCTTATTGTACTTCTCTATAAGTACAATTTAAGTATAACGATTTTACAAATACCACGCAACTTTTTATTGCTTTTTAGAAAAAAATAGAGTAGAATACCACTTCACAAAAAGGGGGTGGAACGGAAGTGATACAAATAACATACCAAAAACGTAATGGTAATATCTTATATAGATTAAGAAAAACAATGTTACCTTATAGGATCGGCGATATTACATCTATGGGTTGGAAAGTCCTGAATATCGAGTACGAGTACAAAAACAAATACTATTCTTATTATGAATATAATAAATTGATCCATAAGTTCAGAATAAGAAATCAAAAAAAGAAACAAATTAAAGCATTGTTTCAAAAAATTACTATTTCCTTATTATATTATATAATAATGATAATTATAATCCTTTATTATATAAAAATAAGGTTATAATTACTTGTATCATTTCTTTTTTTATTATAAAATTGACAAAAAATGTCAAATACCAAGTTTTTATAAAAAAATTAAAAAAATTATTGACTTACTACTAATTAAGAGTATAATAGTAAGTGTAAGGGAGATAAAAAAATTCTATAAGAATGTCTTGAGAAGTTAACATAATATCAATTTCAAGTAGTTAGACACTCAAGACAAAACGTCTTGGGTGTTTTTTTTGTTTTCCTAGAAAGGAGATAAAGAATGAGAAAAATATTATTTCCAGGATTGCACGGAGAAATGGCAAGACACGGAGAAACACAACAGGAATTAGCAAAATTAATTAATATATCAGAACAATCAATATGTAATAAATTTACTGGAAAAAATCAATGGAAGTTCAATGAAATAGAAAAAATATGTAAACATTATAACAAAAATTATGATGAATTATTCAAAAACATTGAAGAACAAAAAAGTAATTAATTAAAAAATAATAAAAAAAGAAAAGAGGTATAGGAAAATGAAAAAAATAAAAATGATAATTAGAATTATTGAATTATTAATAGGGTTAGGTTGTTTAGCTTTTCTATTATGGGAATTTATATGGTTTACATTAGCACCCTTCTACAACGGAGGTTACCTTCCTAGTCTATCATATTTCGGTTGTGGTGTGAATGCGCTAGTAGTTTTCTACTTATTATCGTTAGAAAATTCAATTATGAATAGTTAGGAGGTGTCTATGAAAGATTTTAAAAAAATAACAGAAGAAAATTTTGAAGATTTTTTAGAAGGAGATCACCAGGAATGGTTATCAGAAAGAGTATATACATTTTTAATGGGGAATATGTGTGGTAGTGAATGTAATTTACAAGAAAGTTTAATAGATTGTGAAAGTCCAATAGAACAATTATTAGCATTAGAATTAGAAGATTTAAGATTAGATAGAATAGTTAATTTTAATCCATATATTGATGTGTTAGGAATAGAAAAACAAGAAGAAATTATAGCAAAAGGAAAAAAATATAGAGTTGATTTTTTAATACCTGTTTATTACAAAAATCAAGGTGGAATAAATTTTGTAATAGAATGTGACGGACACAATTTCCACCAAAAAACAAAAAAACAAGTTGAAGCTGATAACAAAAGACAAAGAGATTTACAAGAAGAAGGTTGCGAAATAATAAGATTTAGTGGAACTGAAATATATCATAAACCATATCAATGTGCAATAACTGTAAAAAATATAATTTTATCAAAATGTAAATATATAAATAATGAATAATATTAAAAGTTTTTCATTTTATAGAAACTATTATGAAATAATTAGATACCTACCTGAAAAAGAAAGATTAAAATTATATGACGCAGTTATTGAATATGTTTTTGAAGATAAAGAACCACAATTAGAAAAGTTATTGAAAGGTATATGGATCAACTTAAAAATGTGTTTAGATACCAGTAAAAACAATGCTGGTAGAGGTGGAAGACCACAAAAAGAAAAAACCGAACAAAAACCGATTAAAAACCGAAAAGAAACCGAAAAGAAAACAAATAATATTTCTTATTTCTTATTTCTTATTTCTAATAATAAATATAAATATATAAATAAAGATAGCAATATTTATAAAAAAATAATTGAATGGTTAGAATACAAACAAGAAAGAAAAGAAAAATATACTGAAATAGGATTAAAAAGTTTATTAACACAATTAGAAAAACAAATAGATATATACGGAGAAATTCAAATATGTAATTTAATCGAAGAATGTATGTCAAATAATTATAAAGGTATCATATTCGATAAATTAAAAAATAAAAAAAATATAGATAAAGCAATAAAAGAAGATATCATACCTGACTGGTTCAATAAAGATTTAAGTAATCCTGATATCGCGACAGCTAGTGAAATGAATAAGATATTGGAGGAATTACAAGAATGAAAAAAGATGTAATGTTAAAACACGAACTTCCTAAATATAAAGACGAATATAAAATCACTTATTTAGACGAAAACGAATATAGGAAGTTATTAAAAGGTTTGAAAAAAGTAAATATGTTAGCTTACAAACAAATATGTTTTGATTTGGTAGGTAACAACGAATTAGATATGACACAGGGTAAACACGAACTAACATTAAAAACAAATGAAGAATTCAAAAAGATACACGGAGATATTAAATTAGTATATTCAATATTTAAAGACACGATACTTATAGAGAACCTAGAACCTAGTAATGTATTAATTGAATATCATAACAGGGAAAAGAATATGTATAAAGGAATTCCGTTTGTAGATAACAAAGATATTTTTAAAATTAATTTATTAAAGGAGATGAAAAAATGAAAATTAAATTAGAACAAGAAGACGTTAAAATTCTAGAAAAAGCTGAAAAGATAGTTGGATTTGGAGAACGTGAAGGAGAATATACAACTTTAGATGATCTAATAAGTACAATAGACAACTTAATTTATGAAGTACATAGTTTAGAAGAAAAACTTGAAGATAAAGAAAAAGAAATTGAAGATAATTACGAACCGATAAGACCAGGTTATTCATACTATGGTGTATCAGAAAGAGACTTTTATTAGGAGGGGTTATGAAAGAACGAGTTTACGAACATTTAAAAACTTATAAAAAGTATAATACGTTAGAGTTAAAATATGACGTTAAATGCGAAGAACTAGAACGTAAGATATTAGAACTAAATACCGAACATAGAGTAAGAGTAAAACAACAGGATTTATTCAATGAAAGAATACAAGAATTATTAGAGATTAATTTAAAACTAAAAGAAGAAAACACAAAATTAAGAAAGCAATTAAAGGAGGTTAAAAGTAAATGAAATTCAGATTATTAAAAGCAAGTGAAATTGATTGTCGAGTAGCACAAATAGAGAAGAATTGGTGTACTTTACTACTTTATAAAGACGCACGTGTCGATCAAAATATTTTAGATGAAACAGTTGGATGTATGAATTGGCAAAAAAGATATGTAAGAGAAAATGCGAATTGTATTGTAGGAATATGGGATGATGAAAAAAAACAATGGGTTGAAAAAGAAGACACAGGAACTGAAAGTTTTTCTGAAGCTGAAAAAGGATTAGCAAGTGATAGTTTCAAACGTGCTTGTTTCAACTGGGGAATAGGTAGAGAACTTTATACAGCACCTAGTATATTCATATTTCCTAGAAAAGACATTAAATATAAAAATAATGGTAAAGAAGTAGACGAGTTTTATGAGTATAAAAAAATAAATGATAAACCTGTATATACAACTAAAACACGTTTTGAAGTAGAGATAATAACTTATGATGAAAACAACAATATAAAAGACTTAATTATACGTGATAACAAAGGAAATGAACGTTTCACGCAAGTAAGTAAAGAATTAAACGAAGAATTAAGTAAAATTACATTACAATTCAAGAAAGCAATAGAAAGAGCTGAAGATATAGATAAAGACTTCGAAAGAGAAAAACTATACGAATATTTTGGAAAACAAGTTGATAGTCAACTTACATATAAAGAAAAACAGGAAGCAATTAAATTACTAACTGAAAAATATAAAAAGAAAGAAGGTAAATAATGCAACCTATATACTTTGATTATTCAAAAATGACATTAGAGGAAATAGACACATATACACATACAACATTCGAGTGTGACGGAGATAAAAAAGAAATAAAAGTAGTTATTGAAAAGGTAGGTAATGAATAATGACACAACATAATAAAATATTAAAAGCAATGTTAGATAATCCAGGAAAAAAATATTGGATCGCAAGTGATTTTCAAAAAGGACAATACTTTGTAGGTTATGAAGCAACAGCACGTATGAGTGAATTATTAATAAAATATAAAGATATTTTAGTAAGTGGTAAAGAAGGACGTTTTAGAACTTTATCAATAGACTGGAATAAAGAAAAAGAAATAAAAGAAGTTAGAGAAATACTTGAATTAGAGGCACAAAATGAATAAAGAGTTTTTAATGGAAATGGAAAAAGAACAATTAGCAGATTATATTAATCTTTTACTAGATACAATAATGGATTTAGAAGATAGATTACAAGGTATATATGAATATACTAATCGTATGAGTTATGCACCAGTGGTAAATAACCCTAAAAAAGATTTAGTAAAGATATTGAAAAGAGTTGATAAAGAGTGAGAGATAAAGATATAAACAATTTAAAAGAAATGTTAGTAGATTTTAATGAATATTCAACTGATTATACAAAAACAAGATGTAGAGAATTAGAAGAAACAATAGAAAATACTTTAAAAGAAATAAAAAGACTACAAAAAGAAAATAAAAAATTAAAACTATGTTTAGGCATAGTAAGTCCTTCAAGAGTATTATTAGAAGGTAAATATTGGGAAAAAGATGATAATAAAGAAATAGAAAGACTAAATAATATCATAAAAGAAGTAAGAGAAGAAATAAGAATATTAGAAAGTAATTGTGATATAAGTAATTATCAAGCACAAAAACTATTTCAAATATTAGATAAAGGAGAATAAATGAAAAATTTTGATATGTGGTTAGAAGATAGAAACAAAGTTGCAATAAGTGGTAAATATGAAGATTATGAAAAATTTTGTAAAAAGTATAATACACCACAAGCACCAAATAATGAAGTGTTTGAAATAATGATACATAAAATAAGAGCAAATATAACAAAAGGAATACCAAAAGAAATACAAGAAGAAAGTAAAAAATGGTTATTAGATAATGGTTATAAAATATTTTAGATAAAGGAGAATAAATAATATGGATTTTAAAGAAGATTATATTGTAATGGTATTTGTAAAAGAATACGAAGATAAAAAATTATATAGCATAGGACTATCAAAGAAGAATAAACAAGGTGGTTATGATAATGGTTATATTTCAGCTAGATTTAAAAAAGACATAATATTAGAAAATAAGACAAGAATAAAAATAAAAGAAGCGTGGTTAAGTTTTAATACAAATGAAAATAAAACATTTCCTTATGTATTTATAAACAAATTTGAAGTAATAAGCGAAACTAAACCAAAAGAAGATAACGTATATGAAGACTTTGGTAAATCAATTAAGACTGAAGTACAGGAACAAATAGAGATAACTGATGACGATTTACCTTTTTAAGAGGTGCTTATGTATGAAGAATGGAGAATTATATTTAAAGACGATCCTAGATATGAAGTGTCTAACTTTGGAAGATTTAGAAAAAAATTAAAAAAAGGTTATAGATATTTAAAACCTTATAGAAAACGAAATTTATTCGTAGTTAAATTGGGTAATAAAGAATATAATGTAGCTCGATTAGTAGCAAATGAATTTATAAAACCTTTAAAAGACAATGAACAAGTATATCATAAAAATGGACTACAATTTGATAATTTTTATAGAAATTTAGAAATATTAAGTCCAAAAGAATTAGGTAAAAAAGTAGGACATTTAGCAACAAGTAAAAGAGTGGTTGAAGTAAAAGACAATGAAATAAAAAGAACCTGGAGAAGTAGTAGAAAAGCTGGAGAAAAATTATTTATATCTAGACAAACAGTATCAGATTATTGCAATAACAAAGTTAAAAAGAAGATGTATAACTTAATGTGGGAAGATGATTATTTCGAACAGTTGGAAAAAAAGGAAGGTAAATATGGAAATAGGAAAAGAATTAACTAAAGAACAAGTATTAGAATTACCTGAAGGGACTGAATATGCTATTTATAATCCATTAACTGACACTTATAAGTTTGAAAAACTAGGAAAAAATGATATAGCACATAATAAATATGCTTATGAAAAATTAGTTTATTTTGAAGTAGTAAAAGGGAATATAGAAAATGAATAATGTAGAAAAATTAAAATTAATAAGTAAAGAGTTAAATAAAGAAGTTGAAACATTATATAAGATAATCGAAGAAAAGGACAAATTAATAAAAATGCAAAGACATTATATTTGGGAACTATTAAAAGAAAAGAAGGTGTAATCATTATGTTTGAATTTGAAACTGAAAAAGAAATGGAATTATACTTTTGGGATCAAAGAGAGCAATTTATAGATATGTTAAAAAAAATATATGAAGGTGTAGAAGATATTGAATACATAGGTTGTCAAGTTCCAATTAATGAAAGAAAAGACATAATAGATATGTTATTTAAAATCAATAATTGTCTAGGTTATCAATATATAGTAATCGAATTAAAAAATAAAGTAGCACCATTAAAAACTTTATCTCAAATTGCAAGATATATGGAACATTTAAAAGAAACAATAGAAAGCAACACTAATAAAAAAAGATTTATTCCGTGGAAAAATGAAACTTATGGATTAATAGTAGCACCTAAATTATGTAAAGAATTAGTAGAATATTTAAACAATAATCCTAGTGGTAGAATTAAGGGATTATCTCTATTAGAAGGCAAAGTATATGGTTAGGAGGTATTATGGATCTATTTAATGAATTAGAGAAGAAAATTCAAGAACTTAATATAAGTTTAAAAAAACTACGTGAAACAGGAACAGAATATGCTGAAGCTGAACGAGATTATAAGATTACGTTAAGACAAGAAGCATTAAAGTTAAGAAGTGAAAAAGGAATGGCTGTGACTTTAATACAACAAATAGTATATGGTGTTCCTGAAGTTGCTGAAAAACGCTTTAAAAGAGACGTTAAAGAAGCTATTTACAAAAGTAACCAAGAAGCAATAAACGTACTTAAATTACAAATAAGAATAATGGAAAATCAAATACAAAGAGAATATGGGGCTGACATTTAAAGAAAAGTATAATAACTGATAATTTAGATCATTGTTATGTGTGTGGCACACCTTACAATATAGAAATACACCATATATATTTTGGTAAAAATCGAACCAACTCTGATAAAGACGGGTGTGTTGTACCACTTTGTATATATCATCATAAAGGAACAAATGGGGTACACGGCAAAAAAGGGGAACAACTAGACAAAGAACTAAAACAGCTTTGTCAAAAGAAATGGTTAGAATATTACAACGCAACAACTGAAGATTTCATAAAGAGGTATCGAATAAATTATTTGTAGGAGGTTATAAATGGAGGAAATAAAATGCACGTCTTACGAAAAAAGAGAATTTATACGATTATTAAAGTACGCAAAAGAAATGAAATCACAAACGAAAGTAAAACAAGGTAAATTTGACGATACTTTATATGATATAAGACAAATTGACTTATTGATAAAAAGGGTTGAAGGAGTACAACCATATCAGAATTACCAACAAGATAGTTTGAATTGGAAACACGAACCTAAAGTAGAACAAGAAAGTCAAGAAAATTGGAAATACTACAATAGAAATAGAAAGAGGTAGTTTATGGAAATAATAAAGATATTACTAATATATAGTGGAATAGTATTATCAACAATGGTAGCTGTTGTTGTTACTGAAGCACTATATAAAACAATAAAGCATATAATAAAAGGAGATTATAACAATGACTGAAAAAGAACACGAACTAGAAACATTATTAAGTTATGCAAATAGAAAATTAATTAATGCAACTAAACCTTATGAATTAACAATAGAAGAAAGAACTGAAGAAATAAGAAGTTTAGAGGAATTAAAAGGAATATTAGATCAATACGCAAATCCAGTAAACATTTCATTAAAAGTTAAGAAACTAGGTAAAAGATAATGAAAAATCAAGGTTGGAGAAACAAATGGATATATGCTATTTATAAAGGTGACGAATGTCTATCAATAGGAACAAAAGACGAAATATGTGAAGAATTAGGAATAAGACCTCAAACGTTCGCTTATTATCGAAGTATAAGTTATAAAAAAAGAGTAGATAGTAGAACCAGGAGAAATGGCGTAGGTTATAGAAC
>JAEIGA010002136.1_pt1 | contig 31574 bp, 26 predicted proteins | sample 9270691 | NCBI WGS metagenome assembly JAEIGA01 (sample SAMN17057246, study PRJNA624740) | gut metagenome | biome: biome; isolation source: fecal sample | host: Bos grunniens | place: China: Xizang | collected 2019
TACGCGTGAGGACATATTGACGATACAAGAGAAGATAAACAACCGGCCAAGGAAACGTTTGGCGTTTTCTTCGCCTAATGATATATTTGTAAAACTAACGCGATTGGACCCTAAAAGTTGCGTTTAATACTTGAACTCGTGTGAAAATCAGAACATTTTTACTCACTATCACCGCGTTTGCGGCATTTTCAGGATTCATGGCAGCATCAGCACAGGATTATATAAGTCCAGATGCAACATATATGTATGCTGAAAGAGACACATGCAGCCTGTATATGGACATCTACGAGCCGGCAAAGTCGGCGATGATAACACATGACGGTCTCGAGAAACCGACAATTGTCTTCATGTTCGGCGGCGGTTTCATCAGGGGAACACGCAACGACCAGAGTTACAACAAGTGGTTCAGGACCATGAAGGAACTTGGATACAGAATCGTTTCAATAGACTATAGATTGGGACTAAAGGGAAGTAACAAGGTCGGAGTTGCCCAGGTGAATGTCCTTGACAAGGCGATACATATGGGAGTTGAAGACCTTTTCAGCGCGACAGCCTTCATGATAGAGAATGCTGAAGCCCTGAACATCAATCCGGAAAACATCGTGATAAGCGGCTCTTCTGCAGGAGCAATATGCGCAATGCAGGCGGAATATGAGATCAGCAACGAGACAGAATGGACAAAAGACCTTCCTGACGGATTCAATTATGCAGGTGTCATGTCCTTCGCAGGAGCGATCCTTTCAAGAGAAGGAAAGGTGAACTATAAAAACAGCCCCTGCCCCACTCTCATGCTTCATGGAACAGCAGACCAGCTTGTACCGTATCAGCAGATAGCATTCCTGAATCTGGGATTCTTCGGCGGCGGAGCTCTTGTAAACCGATTTGAAAAATTCGGATACAACTACAACATGTACCATTTTACAGATTATGGTCACGAAGTAGCTGGATCGATGTCCACTACTGTGGATCTGCAGACAAAATTTCTCGAATGCAATGTGATACGCAAACAGGAAAGGATCATCGAAGCGCACATATCGGATCCGAACGTCTATAAAGGACATGGTCCTCAATCAAGAAAGGAGCTCTACGGTAAGTAGAACTCCTTTTTTGTTATTCCGCCAATCTATCGAGGCAAAGTTCGACGAGTTTGCGGACCTGCGCCTTATAGTCTGGGTTGCTGGCCTTATGGTGGCGATGTGCTATGATACAGCATACTGTTCCGGCATTGTGTCCAAGATGAGCAGCGATACCTGCAATTGCTGATCCCTCCATCTCGAAGTTGGTGATCTTCTCGTCACCAAAACGGAAGCTCTCGAATGTGTCAAGCATATCAGGCATCGCAAGCGGCATACGGATCACTCGTCCCTGAGGACCATAGAAACCGGAAGCGGCAATTGTCATACCTTTGATAGTGTGATCCTTGAACCTGTCTATCATCTCCTGTCCTGCCCTTACAAAATAAGGATCCGGAAGATGCTTATTCCATCCAGTATGGGCCTTGAAGGCCTCTTCAATATCAAGAAGCGAGATCTTATCACGACCGGCATACCAGTTCAACAATCCGTCGCATCCGACCGAAATGTGTGAAAAGACAAATCCGCCGATAGGAATCTCAGGCTGGATGGCGCCGGAAGTACCGATTCTCAAGATATTCAATGACCTGTGCTCAGCCTTTGGTTCTCTTGTCTCAAAATCGACGTTTGCGAGAGCATCCAGCTCGTTCATTACGATATCAATGTTGTCAGTACCGATTCCGGTAGAAAGAACCGTCATTCTTACGCCCTTGTATTTACCGGTGATTGACACGAACTCACGTGATTCATGTCTGAATTCCTTATCCTCCATATATTCACCTATCATGTCGACACGACCAGGATCTCCGACAAGGATCACTGTATCAGCGAGTTCTTCGGGACGCATGTGCAAATGAAACACCGAACCATCGCCATTGATTATAAGTTCTGACTCTGCTATTCTCATAATTTCAAGATTTCCAATGAATCCCAAATTTAGTTTTTTAGTATGAAATTTCCTATTTTTGTGCCAAATAATCATACGACTATGTGGAAAAGGATTCAGACACTATATCTTGCCATATCGACAGGATTGATCATCTCACTGTTCTTCTGCAGATTCGCAACCGACCCTGGCAGCGTAGGAGAAGATGCGATTATAAGGTATTACGAAAAGACTTCCTACCTGCTGATGCTGATAATGCTGCTGACCGCCAATATCTTCGCCATCAGCACATTCAAGACACCTATGCTTCAGGCAAGAGTCAGCATAATCGCAGCCCTTACATTGCTCGGATTTCAGATATGGCTGGGAGTCGACTTCTTCATATACAGGAGCCTGATGACATTTTCAGTCACGATGCTATTCCCGCTTTCAGCATCGTTCCTTAACTTCCTTGCCGGACGAAGCGCAATGATAGACGGATTCACCATCCAGGCAGCCCAGCGCAGAAAGAATCAGGCACGTAACAAAAAAAAGTAAGTCAACAGACTTACTTTTTTTTATTGCATTACTCTGAGATTTCTCTTGCACGCTCGAGCGCAGGAACGATGTGAGGAAATATATTCTCTTTTCCGATCTCCTCGTCCACACCAAACTTCTGCAAAGTAGCGTTAACCTTTTCAGTGACTCCTGAAAGAATTACAGTCACACCTCTCTTGCGTGTACGCTCACAAAGATTCCTGAGGTTATTGACACCAGTAGAATCGATGAACGGCACTCTACGCATTCTGATGATACGGGCCTTCACCGTCCTGCCATTTGTCCTTTCCAACTCTTCAAAACGGCTTGCAAGTCCGAAGAAGAACGGACCATCGATCTCATATACCTCAACGCCTTCAGGAATAGCCAGTTTGTCAGTATCTTCCATTGATGCCTTCTCAGGATCTTCTGTTGCAGCGACAGTATCTCCCTGAAGAACACTCACATGGGTGGTCTGCATTACACGTCTCACAAAAAGGACGATGGCGAGTACAACACCGAACTCGATAGCCACAGTAAGGTCAACGATGACTGTCAGGAAGAAAGTTATAAGGAGAACAGCTACATCAGACCTGTCGCCGCGAAGGAGATATTTGAAGGTCTTCCATTCACTCATATTATATGCCACCTGAACAAGGATAGCTGCAAGACATGCAAGCGGAATATGGATGGCATAAGGCATCAGGAACAGATATATAAGGAGCAGAATGACAGCATGAACAAGACCTGTAACCGGACTCTTTCCACCGTTATTGATGCTGGCCATGGTTCTGGCAAGAGCTCCGGTAGCCGGGATACCTCCAAAAAGCGGAGTAACTACATTGGCGATACCCTGACCTACAAGTTCAGTATTGGCATGATGCTTCTTTCCTGTAGCACCATCTGCGACCATTGCAGCAAGGAGCGATTCGATTGCACAAAGGATTGCGATGGTAAACGCCGGAGACACAAGATTGCTCATTGTAGCAAAATCAATTGATGGCCACACAGGCTTAGGCATAGGCAGACCATTCGCAAGTTCAGGGAACTTCGATCCGATGGTATTGAATTCAATTCCAGCAAACTGCTTAAGAAGCAGAGAAGCTGCTGTACCTATGATAAGAGCAATGAGAGAACCAGGTACCTTCTTTGTAACACGGCCCCAACCGAAACATATCACAAGGCAGACTGACGCCATTGCGAACTCCACCCAGTTGATGCTGCCGATATTATTGAAATAACATCCCCACTGCTGGATGAATCCTGCCGGTACCTTAAGATCAAGAGGCAGACCTATAAAATCCTTGATCTGAGTAGAGAAGATTGTCAGAGCGATACCGCTGGTGAATCCTACTACGATAGGATAAGGAATATACTTGAAGATCACACCCATTTTGCACAAGCCCATCACGATAAGGAAGAATCCCGCCATCATTGTTGCAATGATAAGGCCATCCATTCCATACTGGCCGACAATTCCCGCCACAATGACAATAAAGGCACCGGTCGGGCCGCCGATAAGGAAGTTGGAACCTCCGAAGAAGGAGATCAGAAAACCTGCTATAACCGCAGTGATAAGTCCCTGCTGCGGAGTCACGCCACTTGCGATACCAAAAGCAATCGCCAATGGAAGAGCAATGATTCCGACGATCAGACCTGCGATAAGATCTGATGTAAAGGACCCTTTGTCGTATTGGCCATTCTTAAACAGGCCAAACAGCTTGGGCTGGAATACTTCTTTCAGATTAAATTTCATTTCTTTCTATTTTTATACACTACTTATTTCTGCATATATGCTTCAAAACGTCTGGCACTATTGAGTTCAGCTTCCTTGGATGATGCCGACAAGATCCTTGTCTTGACCTGATCGGCAGGACGAGACACCAATCTTACCATATCCTCAGTCTTTTCCAGGACTGGGAACGTTTTCACCGAATAGAACATACCTGCTCCGATAGCGAACGTCTTTCCTGATTCCGTTGCAGGATGAGGTCCCCAGACCGAAACATATTCCTCTGTATATGTCACCTTCTGACCAGGATGATAATTGATTCCCGTAACGAACTGGATCTGGCGGCCTGATATTTCAGTCGCAGTCACTACCGCTTCACGCTTCTTTACCACCACATCAACTCTCAATGACACATCCACAGTACCATCCAAATACGGAACACCATATGATATGACTTCCGCAAAGGTGCCCTTCTTTGTTTCTCCCACTCGGACTGTCCTTCCTTTAGTGGCTTTAAGCGGAATCACATTCTCTCCATCCCAAAGGGCGATACCGCCAAGGCCAAGAGTATTTGCTACATCATATCCGTCCACTCCGACATACAGGGTATCCTGCTGACCTGCTGTCGGATACCACAAGTAGTCAAGGAGTTCCATTCCCCTTCCATTCTTTGAATAGACATCGATAGCACCACTGTCATCAGACATAAGCCTCACGGCCATATGACTATTCTCAACCGCTGGTCCGGCGTGTCCGAGCAGATCACTCATCTGCGCAACATCGGCAGAAACGATCTCCGTGACCTGAAGCGAATCAGATTTATAAAAGAGACTTTTTGCAGTCTGCGCATCTGCTGTCGCAAATGACAGAAACAGGACTGCAGTGACAAATAATATTCTTATCATAGCGGTTTTTCAAAAAAAGAAAAATGTACATTACCATACTTTCTTTCCTTACAGAAGTATGGATGTGTTGAAAAATTATAGTCTTCAGGATGTTCGAGAATGAAATATGCACCCGGATGCAGTATATCCTGAGCAAAGACCTTGTCAGGAATCGAGATGAGATTATCAAGAGCATACGGGGGATCTGCAAAGATTATATCAAACTTCTCATGGCAGATTTCAAGAAACTCGAAGACATTATGTCTGACAACGATCAGGTTGTCCATCCCAAACTTTGCCGCCTGAGATTTAATGAAGTTCGCATGGAGAGGAAGCATCTCGACACAATATACTCTATCCGCTCCACGGGATGCAAACTCATATGAAATGGCTCCTGTTCCTCCGAAAAGATCAAGGACCTTGAGACCTTCCATCTCATATTCATTATTAAGTATATTGAACAGTCCTTCCTTTGCAAAATCAGTTGTCGGACGTGCCTTATATCCTTGTGGCGGCAATATAGTCTTGCCACGCAACTTTCCACCGATAATCCTCATCGCAGACTATGATTTAAAGAAGTTCGACATTCCTGAAATAGCGATACAACGACATTTCCTGATCCTCATCCAAAGGTGTACGGAAAAAGATAGAAGACACCTCAGGATTAAGCTGAAGTTTCTTTAATGTCAGAAAGATAAAATACTGGGCAGTCGTAAAGTCAGGAGCACTGAACGTATTGCAGAAAAGCAGACTTTTACCCTGTGCAATAACAAGATACAATGCACCATCCTTATAAGATGCCAGAATTTTGTTATAATCCGGAATCAGAGAAAGTTCCCTCAACATATAATATGTCTCCGGAAGCGGTCTTGACTTGTTGCCATCGGTTTTCAATACTGTTTCCGAGACAATCCTCGCCATAGTTCCGGCACCGCCACATGTAAACAGAAGCACAGCAGCAAACTCCGGTACAGCCACCGACTCGACAGATTCCGCGTCATCGATGCTGACAACATCAGAAAGCATGCTTCTTGAATTATCAGGCTGATAAAATACAGCAGGTACAACTGTGCACTTAGGCGTAAAGACAGAGACCTCGACTTCATCATACCTCTTCTGAAACTCAGGGGTACTGAAAATACGGTCTCCGCCAAGCCACTCTGACCTGCGGACATCATTATGAGACTGCACCTTAAAAGAATATCCACTCAAGCCGACTTGAATGGATATCCTGTCTTTTATATCTTTCATCGTCATCCGACTACTCCCAGTTTCCTGCATTGTTGTTAGGTTTCTCAATATCACCGACCTTAAGTCCTGGATAGAGTTCCCTGTCGTTTCTCTCTGCGATTGTGTTGACTACGAGCTGCGGATCAAGACCTCTGAGAAGAGACTTGTAAGGTGCCATAGCCTCGAAAAGAGGAACCTTTACACCTGAAACCTCTCTGATCTCAGCCTTCATCTCGATCTTGTCACCACCACTGAATGGGATGTACTCGAGTGAATCAACATAGAAATCAGTTCTGTTAGTGAAGAGAGTATCCTTGATCTTTCTGAAATGCTCAACAGCGAATACGAGAGCTACATCACCTGACTGATAAAGAGCATTGAGACGGTCAGGCATATCCTTTGCCTTAACACCCTTTGCCTGCAGCATCTTTGTTACAGCAGCAGTGTGAGCAACAGCCGCAGAGTCATCCTGCGAACCAACCTGAAGGACAACCTTCATTGAGTCCTGATTGTAGAAAAGCTGAAGCGAATCAAGAGTTGTTGCATAGCGTCCATGCACGTTCTTGTGTGCCTCCTGAAGAGTACGGATATCCTTAAGTCTCTGGATAGCAACTACTTCACGAGCAGACTTGTCTGCCTCATAACGTACCGGCTTAGCGATACTCATCACATTCAGATAAACCAGAAAGGCGATAGCCACCGGCAAAATCAGGAAAGTAAAGATTTTTTTGATTATTGGTCCCATTATCGTAAATAGTTTTATTCTTTTCAAAATGCCGGACAAAGTTAGAAAATTCATTTATGAAATGCAATATAATTTTGTAATTTTGCACCGTCAAAATAGACAATGTACATGAAGAGTCTTAATCCGCACGACATAGCGCAACTTGAGAATATCATCTCAACTGCCTCCGATATGGTCATCGTAACTCATATGAAACCAGACGGTGACGCCATCGGAAGCAGTACTGCACTTTATCATTTCCTGAAGAAAACCGGCACAGGGAAAGTTCAGATTGTGATCAACGATCCGGCACCCCGGACTCTCGACTTCCTTGTCAGCCAGATCCCTCAGTCAGACCTTAAGATCTTTTCTGAAGACAGCACCCTGGCCGAGAGAGCGATTTCAGAGGCTGACACCATATTCTGCCTGGACTTCAACGCTTTTCACCGTACAGACAAACTTTGCCCTGCACTCGAGTCATCAACAGCTCGCAAAGTATTGATCGACCATCACTTATATCCCGATGCCGAGAGTTTTGACCTCATATTTTCGGAGACAGAAGTTTCATCAGCATCCGAGTTGCTTTATCACATCCTGATGGCGACGGCAGCAATTGGCTCAGATACCGGAAAATTGCCTTCCGAAGCTGCAACATCACTGATGACAGGCATGACTACCGACACCAATAATTTCGCAAATTCCGTCTATCCGTCCACTCTGATGATGACATCAGAACTCCTTGCCGCCGGCACAGACCGAGACTTCATTCTGGACAAGCTTTTCAACCAGCACAGCGAAAGCAGACTCCGACTGATGGGGCACATGATGAAGGACCTTATGAAGATAACCGAAGACGGAGTCGCATACATCATATTGGACAAAAGCACACAAGAACAGTATAACGTGCAGGAAGGTGATACAGAAGGCTTTGTAAACATGCCGCTCTCCATTGCGGAGATAAGGATGAGTCTGCTTCTGAAGGAGGATGACGACAGGATAAGAGTCTCCATCAGATCCCGCAAAGGGACATCAGCAAATGCATGTGCCAGAGCATATTTCAACGGAGGCGGACACGAATGCGCAGCCGGAGGAAGACTCCACATCCCTGTCGAAGAAGCAGCAGCTTACGTAGAACATCATACACATCTATATTTTACAGAAAAATGAAAATACGCGCAGAATTGATTCTCGTCCTTATACTTGCATGCATTTCCGTAGAATCATGCATCAAGGAACAGCTCGAGACAAAATATAAAAAGCAGGAGACTCAGATTGACAGCTACCTGAGCAAGAACAACACCGCAAGACGTGATTCAACCATCCTGAATGAGGACGGCACCACGCGTGACACTACATGGACCGACACATTGGACATAATCTATAACAACGGTTCAGCAAGACTCGTAAAACTCAAGGGACAGGGTCCTAAGTTAAAAGCCGACGGAGCAGTATCATTCTACTACGCAGGTTACATGTTCAACGGAAGCACCGTCAACGCATCAAGCCTTTTTGCCACCAACCATCAGGCGACTGCAGAAAGTTCCAACTTCACACTGACTGATCCTGACTACTCACTATTTGAAGTGAACATGGCTGAAACCGACATGCTTGAAGGCCTGAGGAACGGTCTGATCGGCGTTCAGGCAGGGGAAGAATGCGAAATCGTTTTTTCTGCGAAATACGGATATGGCAACGAGACCTTCGGCATAATTCCTGTGAATAGCGCGCTCCTTTATAAAATATGGGTCATCGGCGTATCTAATGAGTGATACTGTCAGTATTTTTACTACATTTGCAAGTTATTATTTACACAAGGGTAATGAATAGAATATTTACAACAGTACTATACATCGCCGCAACACTTTTTGTGGCTGGTTGCGCAAAATCTGAATCAGTCGGTCCTAACGCTGCCTATCAGCGTTATTTCGATGCATGGATGTCAATAAACCACCCTCAGGCCGAACCTACAGGTCTTGGAATCTACATCATTGATGAGAATGAAGGAGACGGAATCGAAGTTAAGGACAACGGTTTCGTCCTGCTTGATTACATAACAACCGACCTTGAAGGAAACATCTCAAACTACACTGATGCTACCACATCAAAACAGCTCGGCGAATACAGCATAACAAATTATTACGGTCCCAAGTTCCTGACAACAGTGGAGACAACACTCCCTGCAGGACTTGCAAATGCCATTGTAGGTAGCAAAGTGGGCACATACAGAGAAGTCATCATTCCAAGCTGGCTCATGTCATATAAGTCTTATGACAGCGAAAAGGATTATCTGAATCCACCATTGGAGAAGGATGAATCATACGATGCTTCGAGCTTCTCGAATACGATTTATAGATTCACAATCAAGGACTATACTGAAAACATAAACGACTGGCAGGTCGACTCAATCGGAAGATTCTTCAAAAATAATGAAGTACGTATTGACGGCAAGCCGGCATCTGAGGTGTTCGTAAAGGAGAATGGAATCTCCATGACTGCAGCGGACTCGACTTCAATCGGATTCTATTACAAGCAGCTCAAGGCACCGGAAAACACAAAAGAATTCGCAAAGGACACTACCGTATACATCAATTATGTAGGAAAGCTTCTTAATGGTCTTGTATTCGATACAAACATCGAAAGAGTAGCAAAGGACAACGGTCTGTATTCACCATCAGCCACTTACAAGCCAGCACGCATCAATTGGGGCGAGAGCGAATCTGAAATCACCATGGGTGATGACAAAAGTACCATCATTACCGGATTCGCCAAGACTCTATGGCAGATGAAGGCAATGGAGAAAGGTGTAGGAGTATTCTACTCAGACTGGGGATACGGATATAACGGAAGTGGGGCTTCAATCCCTGGCTATTCAACACTTATCTTTGAGATCGAACTCGTAGAAAAGCCGGAGGAGTAAAATGACGGCTGAAAAACGAACAATCCCCACAGAATTAGGCACAGAAAAGGTCGGCAAACTGCTCAAGCAATATGCATGGCCTGCCATCATCGCACAGATAGCTGCTTCACTGTACAATATGGTGGACAGCATCTATATCGGTCACTTGAGTTCAAATGCGATTTCCGGTCTTGCAGTGACATTCCCGCTGATGAATCTTTCAGTAGCATTCGGCACGCTCGTCGGCGCCGGTGCCGCGACTATGATTTCCATTCTGCTCGGACAGAAGCATTATCACATGGGAAACAAGGTTCTCGGAAATGTAGTAAGCCTTAATATAATCATAGGACTGCTGTTCATGGGTGTCACACTGGCATTCATCGACCCTATTCTATATTTCTTCGGAGCCAGCGATAACACGTTATCGTATGCCAAGGATTATATGAGCATAATCCTGTACGGCAATATCATAACCCACCTGTATTTCGGTCTGAATGCAGCAATGCGATCTTCAGGCAGTCCGAAAAAGGCGATGGGGCTGACTATCTTCACAGTAGTTCTTAACGCAATTCTTGACCCGATATTCATCTTTACTCTTGACATGGGCATTGCAGGTGCTGCATGGGCGACAGTGATCGCGCAGTTTGCTGCCATGCTGGTGGTGATGCACCATTTCAACAATCAGAGCAGAGCAATACACTTCGAAAGAGGAATCGTAAGACTTAACTGGAACGTAGCGAAGAAGTCTCTCGTCATAGGTACAGGCCCCTTCCTGATGAATCTTGCAGCGTGCATTGTCACGCTGTTCATCAACCAGCAGCTCCGAAGCTACAGCGACACACTTGAGGCCGGCGACAACTTCATAGCAGCTTATGGTATCTGCAACAGACTTATATTCGTGTTCATCATGATATGTATGGGTCTGAATCAGGGCATGCAGCCTATTGCCGGATACAACTACGGAGCAAAGCTGTATTCCCGTGTCAAGGACGTATTCTGGAAGACAGCAAAGATCGCAATGGGCGTAACGACAATATGCTTCCTGATAGGGATGTTCATCCCACGTTCAGCATGCGCAATCTTCACGAGCGATCCGGAACTGCTGGATATTTCGGAAAGAGCATTCAGGCTGCTTTCATTAGGATTCCCTATAGTCGGAATGCAGATGATCGGCACAAACTTCTTCCAGAGTCTTGGAATGGTAAAGAAGTCCATTTTCCTTTCACTCTCGAGACAGATGCTGCTGTTGTTGCCGCTACTCTACACGCTTCCTCTTTGGATGGAAACCGACGGAGTCTGGCTTAGCTTCCCTATCTCAGACGTTGTATCTACCATACTCACACTCATCCTGCTGAGAAGGTTATTCAAGAAATTCAACACACTTCACGACGGAGACAGTTCAAACATACTTGACAGCGAGATATAGACCATGAGAAGAAGAGGAACCAAAAGAAGCAAAAGCACTTTCTTTCTCGGTCTGATGACAGCTGCTTTGACTGTAATATTCATCATTGCATCCAAAGATCTCAACACCGAGACAGAATACACAACAGAGGAAATCTATTTTAAAGAGCTGAACAGGACCATCACCAATGAAATGTCATCAGTGATGGGTCTTGAAGGATTGGATAAGAAGATCAGCAAGTACCTGTGGAACTGGCATATAAAAGGCGCATCACTGGCCATAACACGCAACGACTCCCTGGTATATGCCAAAGGCTACGGTTGGGCTGACGAAGAGTTGAACATCCAGATGGAAGCAGGTCATATCATGCGTGTGGCGTCAGTATCAAAACTCATCACAGCCGTCGGAATCATGGTCCTTCATGATCAGGGAAAAATTGACATCAAGGGAAAGGTATTCGGAGAGGGCGGCATACTTGACGATCCGTTCTTCAACGAACTGACCAAATGCGATTCCCGCTATGAAAAGATCACCACTGAACACATAATGAGACATCAGGGAGGTTTTTACCGAGACCCGCTGTTCTCATCTATTGATGTTCAGAAACAGATGGGTCTGGACAACCCTCCCACTAAGGAAGATTACTTCAAACTTGTTCTCGGACATAGACTCAGAGCAAATCCAGGAGAAAGAAACAGCTACTCTAACTTCGGATACATGCTGCTTTCTGAAATTATTGAAAGAGTCTCCGGACAGCCATATGAAGAATTCATAAAGGAAAATGTCCTGAAGCCGGCCGGATGCTATGATATGCATATCGGACATACATACTATGCTGAAAAACGTGAGAATGAGGTACGTTACTACACTCATGAAGGAGATGGCAAGTATGTCGCCGATTACAAGACACCAGGAGATACAGTTGAACGCTGCTACGGCGGAACCAACCTGCCTATATTGTCAGGAGCGGGCGCCTGGTGCGGTTCACCAGTTGAGCTTGCGCGTTTCGTTGCATCAATAGACGGTCAGGACGAAGTGCCGGACATCATTTCTGCGGAAAGTCTTGCCATGATGACTGAATATAAGGACGAGAACACTTATTCTTTCGGCTGGAATGACACACATCCAAAGAAAGGATGGAACAGAACAGGTACTTTGGCAGGAACAAGCGCTCTGATCAGAAGATATCCTGATGGTGAATGCTGGATACTTGTCACCAATACAAGTACATATAAGGGCCCCAGATTCACGAAGAATACTGACGCCCTTTTCACTGAATGTCGCAGACTTTACAGTTCGAAACTGCCTGCTCAGGACTTATTTGAGTAAGTCTTGACTTCAAACTCTCCAGCAAGAACACCGTAGCCGTTTTCGGCAAGTGATTCAAGCTCGTTTTCACCCGGATACACCTCCACTGGAGCAATGAACTGCACCATCTCAGCGATAGGCTGAGTGATGGACTGTCCGTGTGCGATACCGCCTGTAAGGATGATAGCATCAACCTTTCCAGAAACGACCGTTGCCATAGCACCGATATATTTGGCTACTGAAACGCAGAATGCCTTGAGGAACTGCTCGCAGGCATGATCACCGGCATTGGCTCCAGCAACGACATCACGGAAATCGTTTGTACCAAGATGTCCTACTGAACCACCCTTGCCTACAAGCATCTTCTTGATCTCAGCCTTTGAATATTTGCCGCTGAAACACATTTCCACCAAAGGGAATGCAGGCACAGAACCTGCACGTTCAGGGCTCATAGGGCCATCTCCACCGAGAGCATCATTAACATCGATCACATATCCGTTTCTATGAAGGGAAACTGATGTTCCGCCGCCCATATGAGCAACGATAACTGTCACGTCCTTATTGGTCTTACCTACGCTACGCGCATAACGACGTACCATAGCCCTGGAGTTGAGAGTATGGAAGGCAGGTCTGCGCTGGAACGCCGGATGTCCTGAAATCTTAAGTTCCGGAAGCATGTCGTCAGAGGTCGGAGCATCTGCAATATATGCCCTGCATGTACCCTCCTGACCTTTTTCAGAGCGCATCCTATTGATATCAGCAGCAATATCGTCTGCGATGAGTGCGCTGAGATTGCACGCATGTACACCATCCTTTCCAGCGATCAAAGCCTCACGCATTTCTTCTGTAACCTGATAAACTCCGGTCTGGATCGGCGTGATCAAACCTCCACGAGCCATGATCAGGTCGATTGAGTCCAGCTCTACACCGTTTTCTGTAAGGAAATTGACGATGGCATCACGACGCATATCACCCTGATGCATCACAGACTCATATTTTGCGATTTCATCTGCAGAATGAGTAAGATTTGTCTCGAACTTCTGCTGTCCGTCCTCGTAGAAACCGATCTTTGTTGAGGTCGAGCCAGGATTGATTATAAGTATTCTTCCTTTCATGATTATTTCACTGACATCGCAGCAATGGCGATTGAATTTAGTTTTGTATCTATGCTGTCTGCACGGCTTGAAAGCACACATGGAACCTTTGCTCCCACAAGAATACCTGCCTGACGTACACCAGGTACAAGTTTCGAGTTTGCCTTGTAGAATACGTTACCTGATTCGATGTTAGGGAAGAGGATGCAGTCTGCATCACCGGCAACAGGACTGACCAGTCCTTTGATCTGAACTGACTCCATATCGATAGCTACGTCAAGAGCCAACGGGCCATCAGCAATACATCCCTTGATCTGACCGCGATCTGCCATCTTTGCAAGCAAAGCAGCCTCGAGAGAAGCCGGCTGACTTGGAAGCACCTGCTCGGTTGCAGCAAGAATAGCCACCTTCGGAGTTTCAACTCCAACAGCCTTTGCTGTCTTCACGAGACACTCCATGATCACCTGCTTCTGTTTAAGATCCGGTGCAGGAATCACTGCTACGTCACCTACGAAAAGAAGCTTGTGATAAGCAGGAATCTCAAGTGTAGTACAATGTGTCAAAGTTCCCTTAGGAGGAAGAAGGCCAGTCTCCTTGTTGAGAATCGCACGTAAGAACTTATCAGTCGAGCAGAGACCCTTCATCAGAAAATCGCCCTCGCCATCTCGGATCATCTGCACTGCCTGTGCTACGGCTGAGAGTTCAGAAGGATTGTGGACAATTGTAAACTTTGCTACATCGACCCCCTCTTCCTTACAAGCTGCCGCAATCATCGCCTCGTCACCGACGAGTGTGACATCAGCAAGTCCAAGTTCCACAGCCTTTCCTGCAGCAGCTACTGTGTGACTGTCCACACCCCACGCTGCGACCATTCTTTTTCTAGTACCGCGGCCATTGAGCTCGGCATAGATCTGTTCAAATTTCGTAAACATATGATTATAAACAAAATGTCCCCGATATAACCGGGGACAAACAGTAATATTATTCTTCGTTCTGAACGATATTCATTGTATCACGAGCAATCATCAGCTCCTCATTCGTAGTAATGAGAGCAACCTTGACCTTCGAGTCAGGAAGAGTGATGATTGTATCAACGCCTCTTACGACATTTGCATCATAGTCGAACTTGACGCCGAGATAAGAAAGATTCTCGCAGACTCTACGGCGGAGACGGCTGTTATTCTCACCGATACCACCAGTAAAGACGATCAGATCAACACCATTCATCGCTGCAGTATAAGCACCGATGTACTTAGTGATGTCATAAGTAAGCTTCTTGAGAGTAAGCTTTGCCTTTGGATCGCCCTCGTTTGCTGCATCGTCAAGGTCACGAGCATCTGAAGACACGCATGAAAGACCGAGGAAACCACTCTTCTTATTCAAGATTGTACTCATCTCCTTTGCTGAAAGTCCTTCTTTCTCCTGGATGTAAGTAACAACCTCCGGATCCACACTACCGCTTCGTGTTCCCATGATAAGACCTTCGAGCGGAGTGAATCCCATTGTAGTATCAATTGATTTTCCGTTCACTACAGCGGCAATTGAACTTCCGTTTCCAAGGTGGCATGTGATGATCTTCGAGTTCTCGAGATCAAGTCCGGCAAACTTTGCACCCTTTGCAGAAACGTACTTGTGGCTTGTGCCATGGAAACCATAGCGACGGATACCATATTTCTTGTAATACTCATATGGAAGACCATACATGAATGCATATGCAGGCATTGACTGATGGAATGCAGTATCAAACACACCTACCTGAGGAACCGAAGGAAGAACTTCAGTAACAGCCTTGATGCCAAGAATGTTTGCAGGATTATGAAGCGGTGCGAAAACAGAGCATTTCTCAAGCTGAGCCACCACCTTATCTGTGATGAGCTGGCTGCATACGAACTCCTCAGCGCCGTGAACAACGCGGTGACCGACAGCCTCAATATCCTCAAGAGTAGCAAGTACTCCATACTCCTTGTCAAGAAGGGCCTCAAGAACAGCCTTGATTCCTACTGTATGATTTTCGATAGGCATCTCCTTCTCAAGCTTGTCCTTGCCGGTAGCCTGATGTTTGAGACATCCTGTCTCCATTCCGATTCGCTCTATGAGACCTTTTGCAAGAAGGTCATAAACCTCATCGTTCTTCATATCGAGAACCTGATACTTCAACGATGAACTTCCACAATTAAGTACTAGAATAATCATTTCGTATAATGTTTTTAATACATCCACGCAAAGTTAACAAAAATAATGACTAATTTAGCAAAAATTTAGGAACGAAATGAAAGTAGAGAGAGAGTTTGCAGGGTTTGCGTTCCCTTTTGCCGCCGCGGCCACAATAATTATCTTATCCGGCGGCCATATCTATCCCTATATCAGGCATTACCACATCATCGCGCTGACAATTCTTCTGATGTCAGTCATTCTACTGATGCACCATACGAGAAATGAACTGTCCATCCGATGGAAATGGACTCTCGTCATATCATGTGCAGCAGCATGCGGGGCATTCATAGGACTTTGTCACCTGGAAATAGATGTGAGCTCCACTCCCGTTGAGAACATTCTTGCCGACTCTGCCCGGGAATTCGGAAACTCCATGAAGATTCTGATTGACAGCATCCCTTTTGCCGACAAAGACACAAATGCTGTCGTGAAAGCCCTGCTGACAGGAGATGGCAGTGCAATAACACCTCAGATGAAGGAAACATTCCGCAACAGCGGCGCCTCACACATCCTTGCCTTATCAGGTCTGCACCTGGGCATTATTTATGGAATCATAAGAAAATCATCCTTCGTCTTCGGGAACAGCATTCTGTCAAAAAGGGTCCGTTCCGTCATAACTGTCATTCTCTGCGGTTTCTACACATCGGCTACTGGTGCAGGAGCATCAATAGTCCGCGCATTCATATTCATAACAATCAAGGAGATAGCAGAACTGAGCGGCAGGCGCATCAACATAAAAGACATATTTCTCACATCATTGGTTCTCCACATGACAATATCACCATCATCTGTAACAAGCATAGGATTTCAACTCTCCTATGCCGCAATAGCCGGAATCGCATTCATATATCCCCACCTTGAAGGAATCTGGAGAAACAATTGGAAAATTATGGGATGGATATGGCGGTCGGCTGCAGTCTCCATTTCCTGCCAGATCACTACCGGACCGCTGGCTTACTTCTACTTCGGAACATTTCCGAAATACTTCATCATGACTAACCTGATCGCTGTCCCTCTGACAGGACTGGTAATCCCGAGCGCATTAGCAACACTTGTTCTGACCGTCACCGGATACTGCCCGAGATTCCTGATAAACCTGACAGAATTCCTGGCGTCAGCCATGACTGATGCATTGAGCATCATAGCATCAATGTAGTTTAGGACATTTAATTTTCCAGAATGAATCCCGGGGTACACCATACACGGAACTCCCCTTCTTCATCATATACAAGACATGCCTCCATATCCGACCGGCCGGCAAGGAACTTCTTAGACTCTTCAAATCCCACCACCATACAATATGTTGCATATGCATCAGCCGTCATTGCATCAGAAGCGACAACAGTCGCACTCAGAAGCGAATGGTTTACAGGATATCCGGTTCTCGGATCGATTGTGTGGGCATACTTCTTTCCATCCTTGACATAAAACTTGCGATAGTTACCAGATGTGACTACGCCATGTGGACCGTACGGAACCTTGAAAATTCCCTGCAGCTGGGCTCCCAGCTCATCATTTCCATCGACAGGCTTGTCAATTCCTATCACCCATCTGCCACCGGAAGGGCTCTTGCCATCACAATATATCTCACCGATATTCACAAGCATATCCTTCACTCCGACAGAATATAGATATTGTGCGATAAGATCACAGCTATATCCCTGAGCAACAGCATTATAATTCAATTGAGGAAGGCTCTCTCCATTCCCTGCCACCAGTACATCGGCTGCATTCAGAACACCCTCTTCATCAGTCTCAGGCAGACTTGTGCATCTTCCCATTCCACAACTTCCCTTCACATGCTGCACATCCTCGTCAGATGGCATGGAACCTGTCTTAAAACCGAAGCCCCAAAGATCGAACAACGGAGCAGAGGCAATATCTACGACCCCTGCAGTCTCCACAAAAATCTTATGCCCCATGGCATATGCGTCCATAAAAAGGTCATTGGGAACGATATCTTCACCTGAGTTGAATCTGCTCAACATCGAGCCTCTGTTATATCCTGACAGAGTAGTATCAATCCTGTTCAGAATGGCATCAATGGAGTCACTGACTGCCTCTGCCTTAACATCGGTACCTGCAAGATTTATGACCACCGAATACACTCCACCCTGAGCATAACCTTCAATCTTTATATAATTTTCCCGGCTGACACAAGATACAAAGGTATGTATCAGACAAATGAAACTGAGACCTATAATAAATCGTTTCATACGCAAGTGGCAAAGTATTTGTACAAAGGTAGCGGTTTTTCAAATTAAAATGTGCATCTTTGTATGTTTGTTTTATAAAAGATAGAATAAAATGAGTCTTAAGAAACTTAATCTATTCATACTGGCAGGAGCGGTAGCTTTGGGCATAATGGCGTGTAAGAAAGACGAGGAAACCACAGTAGCACCATTCATGAATGGCAGCCTTGACTTCTCCGTGCCGACATATGTTAAGCCAAAAACAAAAATCACCATGACACCTGTGGGAGTCGAGCATCCTGATGGAGAAGGAATCGGTTACTACTGGAAGGTCACACCTACCATGACCAAATACGACACAACCCGTTTTGTCAATGGTCTGGACAAAAACGGCAACCCTTCTGACGGTTCGTTCACTCACACTTTCTCAGACACGCTTCAGACTTATTCGATCTATGCATATGCATATGCAGAAGGATATTCAGCAAGTTCTGCAAGCGGAAGCTGCACAGTTGTAAGCGGAGGCCCCAACGAGTCGATCACAAATATCGGAATCAGCAGTGCGACTCCGTCAGTAAAGATCAACGGCAAGACATACTACTATACAACTGCAGGTGGTAACGACTGGCTGAGAACAAACCTTTCAGACGATGAAGCGGGAGCACCATATTACAACTGCTCAGCCATGAGTGATGTATTCGGTCGTTATTACTCGTATGAGGAGGCTCTTACAGCTTGCCCTGAGGGATGGAAACTCCCGACTGATGCAGACTGGACAGAACTCGCAAAAGCAGCTGGTGCGAAGGAAGATATCGAATCACATAGCAACATCCAGGGTGTAGCGGCAGCGCTGATGGGAGATGCACGTTTCAACGATGCAAAGATGTGGGAATACTGGCCTGAAGTTGGCGACATCACCAACGCTACAGGTATGTCCATGATCTCTGCCGGATATGCCATGCTCGGAAGGAAGAACGACAACGCAAAGACAGATCCGGCCGTCGAATACAACTATCCGAATGCAATTTTCAAAGGTTATCGTGAATATGCGGTATTCTGGACAGCAGACACCGTGGAAAATGAAGAAGGAATGGCATACTACAGATACCTGATTGCGAAGCAGCCTGACCTTCAGATCGGCAAAGGCGACACAAAGACATTCGGAGCATCAGTAAGATGCATCCGCAAGAAATAAGGTCTATCTGAGATCGGTAACGATCCAATCGGGACCGAAATCTAACTGAGGGCTGAAGAAAGACGAAGGTTTTTCTTCAGCTTTTTTCATTGAACTGACATTCACATCAAGCTCGCTGCCATCACTGAGAGAAAAGACAGCATCGTGAATCAATCCTTTCTCGTCAAGGTTGAGAAAAACCTGGTCAACGCCGCAATCCTTGACAGCGACAAGAACACATCTGGTTCTTCCCTTATCAGTCTTCTGACTCTGCACATTGAAGAATCCGTCAATGTCAGCCAACAGCAGAACCGGATTATTCATATATTCTTCCGGAGTATCAGACACCGGTTCTATCACAACTTCCTTGGAAGACTCATCTACGACCCACACGGAAAGTCCATCACAATATACAGCAAGACCATTGCCATCCATACGATACATCTTTCCCTGAACATAAAGATCGGAGTTTCCCACCACCTTTGTCTGCTGGACAGCCATTTCATAGCTGCAGCTGATGGAGACTGCTCCTGAATCAAACATTCCGTACAGTGCATCCAATGATGTCTGTGCAAAAGACTGCATTGTCACCAGGAGCAATGCAGTCAATATGACAAATCTTCTTATTCCCATTGATATTAATTTAAGAATGAAGCCAGCACCTGTTCCAGTTCCATAAGATCTGATACCAGAACTTTCCTTGGCTTTGAGCCATCCTGAGGACCGACAATTCCAGCAGCCTCAAGCTGATCCATGACTCTTCCGGCTCTCGCATATCCCATGCCAAGTCTACGCTGCAGATCGGATGTAGAGCCTTTCTGAGTAGTGACTACCATCCTGGCGGCATCTTCAAACATGGAATCCAGATTCTGCATATCAATGTTGCCACCACCAGCCTCGCCATCCTGCGAAACAGGGACAGGGAGATAATACGGAGTACTATAACATTGTTTGTATCCGGTCTGCTTGCCAATGAATGAAGTCACCTTATTGATCTCATTCATGCTGACAAGGGCGCACTGGATTCGGTCCATTCTGACACCGGCATAATAAAGCATATCTCCTTTACCGATAAGGTTCTCCGCACCTGTAGTGTCAAGGATTGTCTTGGAGTCTGCTCCGGAAAGGACACGGAAGGCGATTCGTGTAGGGAAGTTCGCCTTGATAAGTCCGGTAATGACATTCACCGAAGGACGCTGAGTTGCAATGATCACATGTATGCCGGCAGCCCTACCCTTCTGTGCAAGACGTATGATTGATGATTCAATGTTCTTTGCAGACTTCTTCGCATCCGCACCTGCACCTCCGGCCATGATAAGATCGGCATACTCATCGATGACAACCACGAGATACGGCAGATATTTATGGCCCTGTGTCGGAAGAAGATAGCGGTCCTTATACTTCTCATTATAGTTCTTGAAGTCATTCACGCCAGCGTCTGCAAGAAGTCTGTAGCGCTCATCCATCTCTATACAAAGCGAGTTGAGTATCTGCTCGGCCTGCTGTGGTGTCTTGACGATAGCATTCTTCTTCTCCTCCTCTTCATTCTGAGCCATCGGAAGAACTGCCAGATAGTGCTTAAGCAAAGCATTATACGCAGTAAACTCCACCATCTTAGGGTCGATAAACACGAACTTCAACTCTGACGGGTGCTTTGCATACAGCAAAGATGAGATGATTACATTCAAGCATACCGACTTACCCTGCTTGGTAGCTCCGGCTACGAGAAGATGCGGAGCATCAGTCAGGTCGAAAGTCTTGACCTCCTGAGTGATAGTATAACCTACTGCAATCGGTAGTTCTGCATCTGTTCCGCGATATGTCTCAGAATTGAGCATTGCCTTCAAAGGAACTATGGAAGGTCTGTCATTCGGAACCTCGATTCCCACACTGTCAGGCAAGGTCACAACACGTACTCCGCTTGTTCCGAGCGTCATCGCGATCTCACGACGAAGATTCTCAATGGCAGAAACCCTTACACCAGGCGCAGGCACCACCTTATAAAGAGTGACAGTAGGGCCGACAACAGCTGTCACCCTCTCGACTGCAATCTTATAGTTGTTCAAAGTGCTGCGGATTCTTGCATTATTGATGTCCAGTTCCTTCTGACTTACAGAATGCTGCTTGTCCGCATAATCCCCAAGGATATCCAATGGCGGGAAGGTAAAACGCTCAAGTTCCTCCCTATTGTCTATACGCGGGAGTTCTTCAACTACATCTACCTTCAGTTCCTCTCCACGAATAACATCTATCTTATCGATATTCTGAACGGTCTCCGGCTCAGGATCTGTCTCTGTCTCAGATTCTGCCATAGGCTCTGGTTCAGGATCAACATCCGGCACTATCTCCGGCTCTGTTTCCGGTTCAGGCTCGGTTTCAGGCTCGGTTTCAGGCTCCGGCTCAACATCAGGTCCGTTCTCAGTATCTGTATCCGGTGCAGGCTCAGCATCAGGATCCGCATCAGTATCCGTTTCAGGCACTATCGTATCACTCTTCGGAACAGGTGTCGTATCTGGATCAGCAGATTTTCCACCGCATAGAATATTGGCAAACCATGTGGCAAACCTTCCATTTGCGAACAACATCCATAATATCATCAAAGCCAATACGATCACCACCGACACAACAGGGCCGACAGCTGTCGACATCATGTTGACTACCGCCTGACCTGCATCACCACCTAATCCGCCTCCGAAAAGAGTATCAGATCCGATGAAAGACAAAGCCAAGGAAACGATGAAGGCACCGCTGACTGTAACAAGAGAGATACGGACAACACCAACCTCCATTTTCCAGAAAAACAGACGGATAGCATAAAATCCAAGCAGGAATATAAAGGCAAAACTTCCAAGTCCAAGAAAATCAGCTACCAGGAAACTACCCCATTTCAAGCCAAGGGAGCCTCCAAGATTCGCCACCTGATCACCTGAAAACACAGCCTGGCTGACAAGGTTCTGATCCTGCTTCCATGTAAACAGATACGACACCGCTGCAACAAGAGAGAATACGGCAAAAACAAAGACCGCGATGCCCAGACATTTAAGCATCAGCGATTTTCCTTCCGGAGTCATCTCTACCTTAAACGCATCAAAAAATCTCTTGATGCGACTTCCATTTCTACTTGATTTCTTCGTCGTAGCCATGTCTACTTGTTATGCTGTTTCCTATTCTTGAAATTGTTTTTCTGCTTCTGGTTCTTTGCGCCTTTGGACTGATTGTTACCAGGACGTGAGAAATTGGCATTATTATCTATCCTGCTGAGTTCCAAACCTTCAGGAACCTTGATTCTGTAATCGGACAGTTTTTCAATATCCTGAAAAATGGTTTCGTCTGCAACTGAGTCCTTATTCCAGATCAGATACTGCTGCCTCATATAAATTGCCAATGAACGGAGCATCTCGTTCTTGACATCTCCATCCTCCATTCCTGCAATAAGATCGATAATACTCTCTATATTACGACCATAATGAGTCGCCTTTACCGGACGCTTCTCAATCAGAACTTCTCTGGGACGTTCATTAAGACTTTCAGGAGCAGGAACCGGATATGGTGAGTCCACATCCAGACTGAAATCAGAAATAATATGAAGATGATCCCAAAGCTTATGCTCGAAATTATCCTGCAACTTGACTGCAGGGTTGATGATCTCCATAACCTTTATCACGGCACGGGCCTGTTCGTTTCTTTTCTCACGGTCCTCAATTGTCTTGAGATAATCCACCATCTTCTGAACATTTCTGCCGTATTCAGGGATATAAAGCCTTACTCGCTCTGTATTATAGAGAAGTTTGCATGTATCTATTTCCTTATTTTCCATGTTTCATTCATTTCAATCCACACATCCTGCAAATATACGAATATTTTACAAAACCTCCTTTATTTCACCTGTATGCACATACCAAAGATATGCACTCACATCGGCATATCCCATATCCTTCCACATCTGCATATACTTGCGTAACTGACGCTCATATTTCTGATAATGTTCGCCGAACTTATAGTCGATTACCATAATCTTTCCGCCGTCATCCACCACCCTGTCCGGTCTGTAGACCTGACCGTCCACATCAATGATGCTGGACTCATTCAGGACCTTCAGAGGATCATCCGGAAACCATCCCAGCTTTATCGCATCTGATATCCTTGACCGAAGAAGATCACGAACTTCCTTACTCTCTACTGTAGTCATAGTACCTGAAGCAAGCTCAGCATCGACAGCCTGGTCAAGATCACCGGGAACTCTTACCTTTGCAAGCAGATCATGCAGAACAATACCTCTCACTCTGTTAGATGCCGAAATACCGGACTGGCTCTCCTGCGAAAAGAACTCGGCAGCATCCTCGGAATATCTCAATCTTCCTCTGACGTCTGCTGCAATCCCCTGTTCTTCATCAGGATCACAGTTCAGAGCAAATGACGGATATTCATCCCCACATGTAATCTCGAAAGCAGAAACTGAACGCCCCGTCTTTCTATAAACATCAAAGTCCACCATCGTTCCAATGTCAAAGCGGACAATCTCTTCATCCTCCGTCCTTAAGACCTCGAGTCCTGACTTGCCTCTTGAGACGAACCAATACAGAATCTGAGAGAAATCAGCAAAAGAAGGTTTTTCATCGTCGAGACTTTTCAGGCACTTCGCTGATGGAGTCTGAGCAATGATATGCATGCCAAGCACCGCACGCGTCATAGCCACATAGATGGTATTGATATTATCAACTTCCTGCAGGAAACTTTCCTCCTTGAAATGCTTTGCAAACAAAGTGTTCTCTGATGATTTAGACAAGGTAACATCATAAATTCCATCTGCGACTTCTGCCAATGATGTATCCTCAAGCTCTGGAGCACACCAATAACTGCTTGGTTTATATAACTTTATATTCTCAGCATATGGAATAATGACATAAGGGAAATCAAGACCTTTTGATTTATGGATGGTCATCACGCGCACGCTCTCTCCTGCTGATGGCGAACTGATTGACGGATCTTCACCATCCCAATGCTTCAGGAAGCCTCGCAGATTATTTCCATTTGAAGCCACGTAGTCCTGAAGATGATCCATAAATGATTGAAGATGAAGAATCTCTCCCTTCCACGAATCTTCGGTATCACGTTCCTTCAGTTCCCTAAGAAGCGATTCTGCCAAATCGACAAGCGACATGCTGCCCTTCGGAGACCTTATTTCAAAAGTATCAGCAAGATATCCCTCAACTGTATCCTCCGGATTGTCCACGTGTGACATGAGAGCAGTCAGACGTCTTACAGTCAAAGCACTCTTCACCTTCAGGGAATCATCAGTAATGACAGTGATGCCATTATCAATCAGAAACATGGCTACATCCTGACCTGTCGCATTACTACGTACCAGAACAGCGATATCGGATAGACGGGCTCCCATCTCAAGTGCCTGATTCACAGCATCCAGCACACACTGAAGCTGCATATCCTTCGGACAGAATGTCAGGCTCACATTTCCTGGATCCTTCTCTGACTTGTTTACCTTCTGCTCAACGTCTGCATAAATTTCTGACAAAGGTCCGCCGTCTTCATATCCATCTATCTTATCAAGAATTGCTGCAGTCTCCCTGAAATAGGCATTGTTGAACCTTACAACATTGGAATGACTCCTGTAATTGACCTGAAGAGGTTCTTCACGGCAAAGCGGAAATTCTTCAGGAATCTTCCTGTCCAGAAGTTTCCAGTCAGAACCTCGCCAACGGTAGATGCTCTGCTTGACATCGCCCACGATAAGATTCTCGCCACCTTGCGCATCACTGTTATGCAACAATGGGCTGAAGTTGGTCCACTGCACTGCGGCAGTATCCTGAAACTCATCGAGCAGGAAATGATCATAACGGACTCCGGTTTTCTCATATACGAACGGAGCATCGGATCCGTCGATTATATCCCTGAGGATAGTATTGGAATCATCGATGCTTAGAACATTCTTCTCCTTCATCAGTTCCTTATATGTCTTCTGCAGTTCTCCGGCAACTCCAAGTCCATAAATCTGAGAATCCAGAATGCAGGCTGTGTTATACACCTTGAATTCCTTGTCCCACATAGACACGAAGTCTTCCATCGGCGCCACCAGATATGCCTCAACCTTCTCTCTCAGTTTTGACTTTGATGCAGCAAACCATAAAGAGCTGTCCGCAGCCTTGGTCATGAATGATTCGGTCGGAACAGGAAGTTCATCACCATCCTTCATATGCGCATACTTGGTAAGAAAAGCAAGGAAGCCTCTGTTTGTATCCTTCGGACTTACGCCTGTGCCTTCAAACACAGACAAAATCCTTTCAGCCTTTTCCTTGACCTGAACCGGAAAAGCATCCATTATGTTACGGCACTCCTGCCTGATCTTCATAAGATTCTCGACCGAATACGAAGCATCTTCATCCATTCCTGCCTTCTCCATAGCTTCCTGTCTTTGTGCGGACTTGAGACGTACAGCCATATCAAGAAGATTGGCATCCATGCTATACCTTCCACCCTGTTCGATCTGTTCAAGAACATTATCAGTCAGCCAGCCAAGCAGTCCGACATTATCTTCTGTCAAGGAATCGAGTATGCGATCCACACTTTCCGCCACAAGAGAATCCTTGTCCAGCTCGACCTGATAAGAAGCGAACTGACCGATTTCACGAGAAAACGCCTTCAATGTCTGCTGGAAGAAACGGTCGATAGTACTCACTGCAAAAGCACTATAATCATGAAGGATATCATGCAGCACCTTTCTGGCCTTATTCTGAAGCTTCGCATCATCATCAAATACAGATGGCACAAAACAGTCATGATAGTCAGATGCGGCCGGAGTTTCTGCCAGAACATGCAATTCCTTAAGGATACGGTTCTTCATCTCGTCCGTAGCCTTATTTGTAAAAGTCACCGCGAGTATATGCCTGTAGGCATATCTGTCCTCATTTCTCAACAGCAGGCTTATGTATTTTCTTGCAAGGCTGTATGTCTTTCCAGAGCCAGCCGAGGCTTTCATTATAGTAAGCATAGTCTATTTTCCGCAAATGGTCTTGAAATCACAATAAGCACACTGAGTCTCATCCTCAGTTCTCCTGAATCCGACTTCCGGATCCAGCATCTCGTCAATCAACCCCGTCAGTCTCTCTGAAACAGCATCGAAGAATGTCTGATTCAACGGTACGCTTTCTGGAACCTCCTTGAATATCCTGGACGTAGAATACACGCAGTTCTCTATGCTTCTGCCAGCGAGTTCCTCACGTGATCTGGCAAGAAGGTCGTATATATAGAATTGCAGGGCAATTTTAGGTCGGTCTTTTACATCAGGAGCAAAAATACTGTCTGCAATATCCACCGCGTTATCATCGCCAATAAGGAAATCATCATCCAGGACTTTACCTGTCTTATAATCAACAATGCGGACCTTATCATCAGACAGGCTGTCAAGACGGTCGATATATCCTTTTATCCGCATTCCATGGAATTCATCCTTCATCTTGACTTCGCGTCCGAGAATCTCGAATGAATCCTTACCGGATGAGTTCAATATCTCGAGATCCCTTTCCAAAGTCTTCATCACATAACGGACAATGACATCTGTCACCACCAGATTCCTTCCGGCAATCTCCATTGCACTCAACTGGTCGAGAATCAAAGCCTTGACCTTTTTTCTGATATCCGGTTCACGTGAGAGCCATCCTTTGATATAGTCCTTTGTAACATATCGCATTATCTCAGTCAGGCTCTTCTCGTTCACACCCTGACGGTCAAAGAAGAAATCCTCCCTCATCGCCTCCGGGCTCGTATAGATGGCCTGCATCGTATCATGGAAGACAGTTCCGAACATTCCATAATCCAAAGATTCAGCGACTTCATCATCTGCCTTGAGTTTCTTCACCGTTCCATAATAGAACTTTGCCGGACACGCAAGGTATGACTGAATGGTTGTTGCCGAAAGTTCAGTTTTCTTTATCACATCCACATCCTCCGGGGTCTTCTCTATAGCCGGCACCTGCAATGTCTTCATGCTGTCAAACTTGACGACCATCCGGTTCAAAGGCACACCGAAATGATATTCCAGCTGCTTGATATAGCGACTTTCCTCGCCCGACTTCAGTCCTTCCGTCCTTGAGTCCACAAGCATCCATACCTTCTCTGCCCTCGAAATCATCCGATAGAAGTAATATGCCCATACGGCATCCTGATACTCATAAGTCGGCAGCCCGAAGCCCTTGCGAAGCTCAGGCGGAATGAATGACGAACTCACACTACGGTGTGGAAATATACCTTCATTCGCCGACATTATTATCAGATTACGGAAATCCAATGATCGCGTTTCCAATGGTCCCATTATCTGCAATCCCTTCAGAGGCTCGCCACGGAACGGTACAGACGAAGCAGCCATCACCTGAGTCAGCAGACGCACATATGTCAACGGCAACATACCCCTGTCCGTATAACCGGACAGACTGTCCTGAAGCACATTAATGCTTCGATAACATTCCTTGGCACATTCCACCTCAAGAGCCATGTCCGGATCATATGTCACAGCCGCAGCCACAGCACATATCACATCTTTCTTATACTCGGCAAATGACATGAGCTGAGCCATATCCCTTGATTTGGCGTCAGTCACCACAACCTTGAATATCCTGTCCAGAAGAGGAGTTCCGTTGAGATCCTCTATCGGTATATAATATTTTGCATCCTTCTTCACATTTCCGACAATCACTGCCGTGTCTTCATCCATCGCGCTTCTGAAAAGGCCGTTGGAAAAAATCTCCCATACCTGCTTGTGATAGAAATACCATCCACCCTTTCGATTGACGGCATGCAGCTGGACCGCAGCCACATCCATCAGCAAGGTATAAAGCATGCTTCCGGTAATCGGAAGTCCCATGGTCACATTGATGTCATGCACATCATATGGAATGGAATTCAGCACAGGCACCAGCAGGCCCTCATCTGGAAGCACGACTGCACAATCTTCATGCACAGGCCCGATCTGATGCAGGATATCAGGCAACCGCTTAGCCTGACCTATGGAAGAAGCTACGCTGAGGACATTGATCTCAGGCACATTCACACCCTCCGGATCCCATTGGGCAGCCTGTCCGAATTCACGGACATTCTCCTCCATGAAAAATGACGAACGATTCTGGGGATCGCGTATCATATCACCGGAATAGTCCCAGCAGCACTCCGCACGATGCGCCTCCCTGAGTTTTCTTATGAGCGATTTCTCACATTCATGCAATGCATTGAGTCCGACAAAGACAAAGGATGTACCCTCCTTGAAAAGTCCTTTGAGCGCGACATCAGCACCTACCTCCTCGAATCGTTCAGCAAGTCCCTTATGCACCATACCCTCATAAGCATAGCCTTTTTTATTCAGATAGGCTTTAAAATCGGAATAGAGTTCGTATAAGATGTTCCAGATATGAAGAAACCTGGCCTTTACATCCGGAGTGTCGCTATGAAGATCAACAGTCAATCTTCCGCTTCCATCGCTGAAATGACTGATAAAACTTTCTATGGCCTTGCGCTGGGTCTCTGAAAGATAGGAGTATGAATCCTGGATCTGCTTTATATCTGCAACATTGGTAAACAGCTGCTTTGCATCGACCATATACTTGTCTATGTCATTGAAATCCCCAAGAATGACATCACCCCAGAAGACAAACTCATCCAAGGGCTCTGCCATAGGATTGAGTCTGGCATAACATTCATACAGGTCCAGCAGCAACCTCACCCTGTCAGCTGGCGCCACTCCGGCCAGTCTGAAGAAGAAATCATTGATCGTATACATTTCAGGAACAACCAGAGGCTTCTCAGCCCTGGAAGCAACCGTCTCTGCAAGATATTTCCGGAAGAACACCATCGAACGACGATTCGGGAAGACGAAACATCTCTGACCGATATCGCCTTTGGCATAATAATGTTCTGCAACCTGTTTCAGAAAAGGGACCATATATTTTCTTATATTACTTTACAAAGATAATGTTACTTATTGCCAAAGCATAGCACAATTAACTTTTTTGAACCAGTGTTCATGGATATCATTTCATGGTCTTTGCCAATGTGACAAGAGCAAAATTACAGACAATTGTCCGGAATGACAACTACAGGTATGTCTTTTCCAGATCTGGACAGGATCTTCGAGGAGATTGGAGGCTCTTGCAAATATAGTATTGCGGAATGGTTGTGAATATCTCGGTATAATGTTATTTGGTGAAGATCTTTTGGGCAATGGCTGGAATCTGAACAAAAAAAATCCGTCACATTGCGTGACGGTTTTTTTATTATTCTTCATCAAAACCGAAGTCTGAAGCAAACTGTTCTGCAATATCATCCGGAACATCAAAACTGAGATTACTCCAAAGATCTTCCATCTGACGACGGTCCTTCTTAGTCGGACGTCCTGCGCCTCTGTCTCTTTTGAGAAAGAACGTCTCGACCGGAGCCCTTAGCTTTGCAAGTTCTTCGGCAGAAGTCAGATTCTCAGCATACTGAGGCACCAGTTTGGCGCCCTGACGCTTGTCTATGAGCTGCAGCACCTTGTATGTGTAAGTCACAGCACCCTTTCGGGCAACTATCGTATCTCCTACCTTTACAGCCTTTGACGGCTTTGTATCAGCACCATTGACGCGTATCTTACCACCTTTGCATGCATCCGTAGCTTCACTGCGTGTCTTGTAGACACGGATGGACCATAAGTATTTGTCTATTCTGACTTCGTCCATATCCTAGTTGAAGAAGTTTAGAGGAGACGCAGGAGCCTGAGGAGCGTCATCATCATCGTCGAATGCGCCGTCCTCAAGGCCTTCATAATCCTCATTCTCAAGGAAAGCCTCTGTCTCGGGATCGATGTAGCCGTCAACATCTTCCTCCGGGCATGTCACAGCCTCGAGAAGCTTGGTTGAACGGTCACGAGGGACAAGGAAGAAATCAGGCATATCAGCAGGAACAAGAATGGTCTCGCCCTTGCTGAACTCATAGTTCTCCATGCAAGGTTCTCCATTTTCCTTGGTAGAAGGTACCTGGATGGAAGCGGCACCCTCAAGGCAGATATATACGATGAAGCTTCCGAACTTCTCTGTGTAAATATGAAGAGGGTCTGTAAGTTCAATCTTTGATACGCTGAACTGAGGACACTCCACGAGGTTCTGAATCATCTGACCTTCCTGGCTTTCCTCATGGCAGTGACACTCGTGTCCCTCCTCTTCACAATGACATTCTTCACATGTACACTCATGGGCCTTACATGGAACGTATGACGCTTCCTCACCCCAAAGAGGTCCCTTTCTGTAAAGACCGAAATCAAACGGACGGAAATCGATCACATCGATTGCCTCATCAAGATGAGTCTTGCGGGCAGTAGCAGGGTTGAACTCACGTCCCCAGTCATACAGACGGAATGTCATGTCAGAAGACTCCTGGATCTCAGCGATGAGAAGTCCGCCATCCGCAGCATGAACAGTACCTGGAGTAATATAGATGACGTCACCCTTCTTAGGCTCAATCACGTTTAGGATCTCATGTACAGTACCGGCATGACATCTGTCATAGAACTCCTGAGCTGATGTTTCGCGTGTAAAGCCGCAGTACATCTTTGCACCTGGCTTCGCATCCATGACATACCAGATCTCGGCCTTTCCGAGAGAGTCGTATCTTTCTGCTGCAATCTCATCGTCAGGATGAACCTGCACCGAAAGCTTGTCATTGATGTCAAGGAACTTGATAAGAAGCGGAAACTGACGGCCGTAGAAGTTATATACGTCTTCTCCTACAATTCTCTCAAGGTAAGTCTCCATCAGATCACTTATGGTGTTTCCGGCAAGCCAGCCGTTCGCAACGACAGAGTCCTCGATGCCCATGTCGGCAAGCTCCCAGCTCTCACCAATGAGCTCGTCAGTTCCTATAGTCTTTTCGTTTCCCTCTTCATCACATTCCACAAAGTTCTTTCCAAGAACCTTGACAAGAGCACTGCCGCCCCAAGGTCTCCTTGAAGCGACAGGCACAAATTTAAACGGGTATAGCTTTTTCTCCATCTGTATCAATTAAAGTCTAGCGCGAAGCTCCTCTGCCTGAGCCTCATATCCCGGCTTACCAAGGAGAGCGAACATATTCTTCTTGTAAGCCTCAACACCTGGCTGATCGAAAGGATTCACGCCAAGAACGTATCCGCTGATACCGCATGCCTTCTCAAACAAATAGAAAAGAGCGCCGAGGTTGTACTCGTTGATGCACTCGATGCTGAGTGAAATCTGA
>JAEIGA010002137.1_pt1 | contig 31559 bp, 25 predicted proteins | sample 9270691 | NCBI WGS metagenome assembly JAEIGA01 (sample SAMN17057246, study PRJNA624740) | gut metagenome | biome: biome; isolation source: fecal sample | host: Bos grunniens | place: China: Xizang | collected 2019
GGCGGCGGTCAGCCAGCCGGCGTGACGGCCCATCACCTCGATGATGGTCACCATACCGGTGTCGTAGCAGCAGGCGTCGTGCTTCACTTCCATCACGGAAGTGGCGATGTACTTAGCGGCAGAAGCGTAGCCGGGGCAGTGGTCGGTGCCGAACAGGTCGTTGTCGATGGTCTTGGGGATACCCATCACGCGGCATTCCCAGCCACTCTTCTCCATGAACTTGGAAATCTTGTTGCAGGTGTCCATGGAGTCGTTGCCACCATTGTAGAAGAAGTAGCGCACGTCGAACTTCTTGAAGGTCTCGAGCAGCTTCTCGTAGTCGGTGGGGTCAACATCCGGGTTCTTCATCTTGTAGCGGCAGGTGCCCAGAGCAGAGGAGGGGGTGAACTTCAGCAGCTCCAGCTCCACCGGGTCTTCCATGCCCATGTCGTAAAGCTTGCCTTCCAGCACGCCCTTGATGCCGTTGGCGGCACCCAGCACGCGGGTAATCTGAGGAGCGTTGAGAGCGGTCTGGATTGCGCCCAGAACGCTGGCGTTAATCACAGCGGTAGGACCGCCGGACTGACCGATGATGCATGCACCTTTGAGTTCGTTCATGATATGAAGAATGTGTAGATGTATTGGGTTTATCTTGTTCCCTCCGCGATGTTGTGGCCGAGGGAGCGGCCGCCGACGGCGGGCGCGTTATTTTACTCTGTTTATTTTGACTTGGCAAGCAAAATAACCGGGCTCGTCGGCGGAAAAGATTAAAAATGACTGGAATCAGCCTGATTCAGGCTCCTGGATACTATGGGGAACTCTCTAGTTTATTTGTTCGTTGCTTGATGCCCGGCTCCGGGTATTCGCAGAAATAGCGGAACCAGGAATCCGGCATGGGTTTGAAAAGTGCGTAGCTCTCCGCATCGAGAACCGAATCCAGCAGGTGGTTCATGCGGGCATGGGCAAGATTTTTGCCTGGTTGGATTTTTTTTGAAACTTCGAGAGGACGGTTTTAATGTAAGCATTATACGAAGCGTTCCTATACCTCAGCAGGAGAGTATAAGGGTAAAGAAAAACCCGCAAGCGGTTAAACTTGCGGGGTTTCCTACGGACAGGGAGGGATTCGAACCCTCGGTACGCTTTTGACGTACACACGATTTCCAATCGTGCTCTTTCGACCACTCAGACACCTGCCCATGCTTGGCATGAACCCTTGGTGAAGGGGTGCGGCGGCACTATACACGAAAAAAAGAGAGCTTGCAAGCTAATTCTTGCAAAAATAGAGATTTTTTGTGTTATTGGAGTTTCTGGGTGACTTTGAAGTGGAGTTTGGCTACATCCTGGAGGCGGTCGCGACCGTGGGTGGAAACGAAGTGCTGAGCGGCGCGGGTGACGTGCGGGGCACAGCCCAGAGGCATGGGGCATCCGCTGGCGTCGGCGGTTTGTTTCATCCACTGTACAAAGCGGTCGCGCGCGAGGATGGAGGCAGCCGCTACGGCTACATCGCTTTCAGCTTTGGTGCGTTGCTCGAGCTGCACGGGTATATGGCGCTGGCCAAGGGCGCGTTTGAGCACCCATTCGTTGGCGAATTGGTCACTGAGCGCGCGGGGACAGGTGGGCACTTTCTCGTGCAGCGCGGCAATGACGCGCGCGTGTCCCCAGGCAAGCAGACGGTTCAGGTTGCCCATTTCGGCATAAAGTTCGTTGTACCTGCGGGGACCTATGCAGATGACTTCATACACCACGCCGGCTGTTTTCTTGATTTTTTCAGCAATGGAGTGAATCTTCCTGTCATCGGGGATGGATTTGCTGTCTTTGCAGCCCAGCCGCACGAGCTCTGCGGCGCAGCGTTCATCGGTGTAGACCCCGGCAACCACTAGCGGGCCAAAGTAGTCGCCCTTGCCACTTTCGTCCACGCCGAAATGCGGGGTGGTATCCACCAGTGCGGGCAGGGTGGTGGTTAAGGCCGGGGCTGTTCCTTCCGGTTGGAGCTGGAGTACGTTTTTCAGAAAATCCTCAGCCCCGCGCCCCTGGATGAGCAGCTTCCCTTTCTTGGGATAGTAGGCCACATTGACTGCGTCTGATTCAAAACAGAAATCGGTGTATTCGCGCGCCGTTATGCGGAATTCTGGAGTATGCTCCAGCTTTTGTTGGAGCGCATTTGCTTCGGGTTTTGTGAGCTGAATGCTGAATTGATTAGCCATGTCCGGCATTAGAATGCGGTGAATTTGGCAGGGCGTCAACTTAAAACGGCGGAAATTGGCGTAAAAATGCCTCAGGTGACGCAGAAAATGCAGGATTTTATCACTTTAGGCGAGACAAAATGGATTTTTTGGTCTACAATGTGCCCGGCTTTTCAACAAAGCAATTTTTATTATGGCAAATACGATTACTAAGAGAGAGCTTGTAAACAAGGTATGCGCTGAGCTGGACAACGGTTTCACGCAGAACGAGGTGCTTGACATCATCCAGAAGACAATCGAACTGATTACCGATGCTCTGGGTAAGGGTGATCGCGTTGTGCTGCGCAACTTCGGTACTTTCACCGTGAAGGAAGTGAAGCCCAAGGTTGGCCGCAACCCCAAGGACCCCGCCAAGAACGTTCCGATTCCTGCCCGCACGGTGGTGAAGTTCAAGGTTGGTAAGAACCTTAAGGAAGCAGCCGCCAAGGTTGCCTAAACTTCCGGCACAAATCTCTGTGCTAGAGAACGAGGACGCATCTATAACGTAGACGCGTCCTTGTTCTATGATAAAGATAATGATTTTTTACCCATTCCGATAACATGAAACTGAGAATTGCTGTACAATCCAAAGGCCGTCTGAATGAGGACACTATGGCGATTCTGGCCGAGGCTGGAATCAAGGTGAGTTCGTCCAAAAGAACGCTTCTGGTGGCTGCCCGTAAGTTCCCCATGGAGGTGCTCTACCTGCGCGACGACGATATTCCCGAGACGGTGACCGATGGTGTGGCTGATATTGGCGTGGTGGGGCTTAACGAGTACCTGGAACGCAAGGGCGATGCAGATATCGTGAAGAAACTGGGCTTTGGTGGTTGCCGTCTGAGCATTGCCATTCCCAAGGAGCACGAATACAGCGGTCCGCAGTGGCTGCAGGGGCGTCGCATTGCCACGTCCTATCCAGTGATTCTCCGGCGCTGGCTGGAGGAGCAGGGGGTGCAGGCTCATATTCATGTTATCACCGGCTCGGTGGAGATTTCCACCGGCATTGGTCTGGCAGATGCCATTTTCGATATCGTGAGCAGTGGTGCCACACTGGTGAGCAATAACCTGCGCGAGGTGGAGGTCGTGCTGGAGAGCGAGGCGGTGCTCATCGCCAACAAGAATCTTTGCGCAGAGAAACGCGAGATTCTGGAAAAGCTGCTCTTCCGTATGGATGCCGTGATGACCGCAGCCGATAAGCGCTACGTGCTCATGAATGCCCCCAAGGATTGTGTGGAGCAGATTGTGGCGGTGCTGCCGGGCGTCAAGAGCCCCACCATCATGCCGCTGGCGCAGGAGGGCTGGTGCAGCATTCACACCGTACTGGATGAATCCTGCTTCTGGGATATCATCGGCCGCCTGAAAGAAGCCGGAGCACAGGGTATCCTGGTGCTGCCGATTGAAAAAATGATTCTGTAACCTCATTTCCCATAGCCATGACCATCATAACGGAACCGAACCGCGAGCAGTGGGCAGAGCTGGTGCGCCGCCCGGCCTTCGATGTTACTCAACTCTTTGATGTAGTGCGCCCTATCATGGACGCTGTGCATACGCATGGCGACCATGCTCTGCATGAATACGGACACCGTTTTGATGGCGTGGAACTGGATTCCCTGGCTGTTTCGGAAACAGAAGTGGCCGAGGCTGTGGCCGCTGTGCCGCGGGAACTCAAGGAGGCCATTGAGCTGGCTTACTGCAATATCTATGACTTCCACGAGTTGCAGATCAATGCCCAGGCTCCGGTGAAGCTGGAAACCGCTCCCGGCGTGGTCTGCGAGCAGCGCACGCTGCCCATTCAGCGCGTGGGACTCTACGTTCCTGGCGGGCAGGCTCCGCTGTTCTCCACGGTGCTCATGCTGGCGGTACCTGCAGCGGTAGCCGGGTGTGAGGAAGTGGTGCTTTGCACGCCTCCTGGCAAGGATGGCAAGGTGAATCCCGCCATTCTCTTTGCGGCCGAGCTCTGCGGTGTGAAACGCATTTTCAAGGTGGGCGGGGCCCAGGCCATTGCCGCCATGACTTATGGCACGGCTTCGGTGCCGAAGGTGGACAAGATTTTCGGCCCGGGCAATGCTTATGTGACTGCGGCCAAGCAGCTGGCTTCGCTCTGTGGTGTGGCCATTGATATGCCTGCTGGCCCGAGCGAGGTGGAGGTGCTGGCTGACACGAGCTGCGTCCCTGCCTTTGTGGCAGCCGACCTGCTGAGCCAGGCTGAGCACGGCCCGGACAGCCAGGCTATGCTGGTAACCACCGATGCCGCTGTGGCACAGGCCGTGTCCGCCGAGGTGGAGAAGCAGCTTGCTGAGCTGCCTCGCAAGGAAATTGCCGCCAGATCCATAACCAACAGCCGCATCATTGTGCTGGCTGATAAGCAGGATTGCATTGATTTCACTAATGCTTACGGTCCGGAGCACCTTATCATTGCCATGGAAGATGCCGCTGCCGTGGCGGCGGAAACCACCCATGCCGGCTCCATTTTCCTGGGAAATTACAGCTGCGAGAGCGCAGGCGATTACGCCAGCGGCACCAACCACACACTGCCCACCATGGGCTGTGTGCGTGCCTACAGCAGCCTGTGCATCGACAGCTTCCAGCGCAAGATGACCCTCCAGACCCTTTCTGCCGAAGGTATCCGCAGCATTGGCCGCACGGTGGAGCTCATGGCCCAGGCCGAGCAGCTTGATGCCCACGCCCGCGCCATGACCCTGCGCCTGCAGCAGGTCGCCACGCTCCCGCTGGAGTCTGCCGGCACCGGCATTGCGCGTCTGGTGCGCCCGAATATCCTGAAACTCAAACCGTACAGCTCTGCCCGCGATGAATACGCCGGCAAGGCTGCCCACGTATTCCTGGATGCGAACGAATGCCCGCACAACGCGCCGAACAACCGCTATCCCGACCCGCTGCAGTGGGAGCTGAAACAGAAGATTTCCGCTTACAAGGGCGTGGCTCCTGAGCGCATTTTCCTGGGCAACGGAAGTGATGAAGCCATCGACCTCATTTTCCGCACTTTCTGCACCCCCGGGGTGGATGAGGTGGCAGCCATTGCTCCCTCTTACGGCATGTACGAGGTCTGCGCTGATATCAACAATGTGCGCTACAATGCCATTCCGCTGGAGGAGGGGTACGTGTTCAACGCGGAAAACTTCCTGCAGTCCATCTACTCACCCTGCACCAAGGTGGTGTTCATCTGCAGCCCGAATAACCCCACCGGCAATCTGCTGCCGCTGAGTGAAATCCGCAAAGTGCTCGATATCTTCCCCGGTATTGTGGTGGTGGATGAAGCCTACATCGATTTTGCGCCGGAAGGCTCCTCTGCCAGTGCGCTGCTGGAGGAATACCCGCGTCTCATCGTGCTCAACACCTTCTCCAAGGCATGGGCCTCTGCCGGCATTCGTCTGGGTATGGCGCTGGCGCATCCGGAAATCATCGGCCTGTTCAACAAGGTGAAATACCCGTACAACGTGAATATCCTCACCCAGCGCGCAGCCATGGAACGCCTGGAGCACATGGATGAAATCCGCACCTGGGTGGACGAAGCTCTCACAGAACGCACCCGCATGATGCAGGCGGTGGCAGAGCTTCCCCTCTGCGAGGAGGTGTATCCCAGCGATGCCAATTTCTTCCTCGCCCGTGTGAAGGATGCCTGCGCCATTTACGATGCGCTGGTGGCGCAGGGAATTATCGTGCGCAACCGCCACCGCATCATGATGTGCCGCAACTGCCTGCGCATCACCATCGGCACGCCGGCGGAGAACGACGAACTGCTCGCAGCCCTTAAAAAGTTCTGACACATGAAGAAGAAAGCCCTTTTCATCGACCGCGACGGCACCATCATCCAGGAGCCTGCTGATGAGCAGATAGATGCTTTTGAGAAGCTGGTCTTTGTGCCTGGTACTTTCCGCGCCCTGAGCACCATCCGCGAGCTGACCGATTACGAATTCGTCATGGTGAGCAATCAGGACGGCCTGGGTACAGATTCGTTCCCGGAGGAAACCTTCTGGCCGGTGCATAATTTCATTCTCGACACGCTGAAAGGCGAGGGCGTGGAGTTCGATGATATTCTCATTGACCGCCATTTCCCGCAGGACAACGCTCCCACCCGTAAGCCCGGCACCGGCATGCTCACCGCCTACATGGATGGTTCCTATGATTTGGAGAACTGCTATGTCATCGGCGATCGCGCCACGGATGTGCAGCTGGCGCAGAATCTGGGTTGCAAGGCGCTCCAGATTGGCACCGATGGCATGGACTGGAAGAAGATTACTGAGATTCTGGTGGCAGGCGAGCGCAGTGCCGAGGTGCAGCGCACCACCCGCGAGACGGATATCTATGTGAAGCTGGAGCTCGACCGCCCCGGCTTCTGCGAGGTGAGCACCGGCCTGGGCTTCTTTGACCACATGCTGGCTCAGCTGGCGCACCATGGCGGCATGGGCGTGACCATCCGTGTGAAGGGCGACCTCTATGTGGACGAGCACCACACCATCGAGGACACCGGCCTGGCTTTGGGTGAATGCCTGCGCAAGGCTATCGGCAACAAACTGGGTATTTCCCGTTACGGCTACTGCCTGCCCATGGATGACTGCCTGTGTCAGGCTGCGCTGGATTTCGGCGGGCGTCCCTGGCTGCAGTGGGAAGCCGAGTACCAGCGCGAGCGTATTGGTGACATGCCCACGGAGATGTTCTACCACTTCTTCAAGAGCCTGAGCGATGCGGCGCTCATGAACCTCAGTATCAAAGCCGAGGGTGAGAACGAACACCACAAGATAGAAGGCACATTCAAGGCACTGGCTCGTGCCATCCGCGTGGCGGTTCAGCGCGATGTGCGCCACCTGGTGTTGCCCTCCAGTAAAGGAACTCTTTAATCCCATGAAAGTAGCCGTTGTCAGATACAACGCGGGCAATATCCGCTCGGTCATCAATGCGTTGCACCGCATTGGCGAGGTGCCGGTGGTGACGGATGACCCTGCCGAGCTTGCCGCCGCGGACCGCGTTATCTTCCCGGGGCAGGGCGAGGCTGCCAATACCATGGCATACTTGCGCAAAAGCGGTCTGGACGAGGTGATTCGCAACCTGAAGCAGCCCGTGCTGGGCATCTGCATCGGTCAGCAGCTTCTCTGCGCCCACTCAGAGGAGGGCGATACCCCCTGTCTGGGGGTATTTGAAAGCCCGGTCGTGCGTTTCCCCGCCGTATGCGGGGAGGAACGCGTGAAAATCCCCCAGATTGGCTGGAACACCATCGAAAACCTCAGCACGCCACTTTTTGAGGGGCTGAAAGAGGGCGATTTCGTTTACTTCGTGCATAGTTTCTATGTGCCCGACTGCGCGGCGGCTATTGCCCGCACCACCTACGGCGGCGTGACCTATGCCAGCGCCCTGCGCCGCGGCAATTTCTACACCACCCAGTTCCACCCGGAGAAGAGCGGCGATGTAGGCCTGCGCATCCTCCATAATTTCATCCACCTCTGCCATGATTGAGCTGATTCCTGCCATTGATATCATCGGCGGCCAGTGTGTGCGCCTGACGAAAGGCGACTACGCCGCCCGGAAGACATATGACCCGCACCCCGAGGATGTGGCTCGCCGCTTCTATGATATGGGCGTGCGTCGCCTGCATGTGGTGGACCTCGATGGCGCCAAGGCAGACCACATCGTGAATCTGGAGACGCTGAAGAAAATCACTGCTCTGGGCATGACGGTGGATTTCGGCGGCGGTATCAAGCAGGAGAGCGACCTGCAGGCCGCTTTCGACCACGGTGCTGCCATGGTGACGGTGGGCAGCCTGGCTGCCACCGACCCGCAGCGCCTGCTGAAGTGGGCTGAGAAGTATGGCCCCAATCGCTTCATTGTGGGGGCTGATGCGCTGAATGGCCGCGTGATGATTAAGGGTTGGCGCGAGGACGGCGGCATGAGCCTGGATGAATTCGTGAGCTTCTATATGAGCCATGGCATCACCCGCGTGCTCTGCACCGATATTTCCCGCGATGGCACTCTGGGAGGCCCGAATACAGCGCTCTACCAGGAGATTATGACGAAACACCCCGGCTGCCGCCTCATTGCCAGCGGCGGTGTGAGCTGCACGGAGGATATCCGCGCGCTGGATGCCGCCGGCATTCCCTCCGTTGTCTTCGGTAAGGCCTACTACGAAGGCCGAATCGACCTTCAGCAATTAATCTCAAATCACTAATCATTATGCTTGCAAAACGTATCATTCCCTGTCTGGATGTCAAGGACGGCCGCACCGTCAAAGGTATCAATTTCGTGAACCTGCGCGATGCAGGCGACCCTGTAGAGCTGGGCAAGGCCTACAGCGAGCAGGGGGCAGATGAACTCGTGTTCCTCGATATCGCCGCCACGCACGAAGGCCGCAAGACCTTTACCGATATGGTTTCCCGCGTGGCTGCTGCCATTTCCATTCCCTTCACCGTGGGCGGTGGTATTCATGAACTGGCGGATGTAGCCCGCCTGCTGGAAGCAGGGGCCGACAAGGTGAGTCTCAATTCTGCGGTCCTTCGCAACCCCCAGCTGGTGAATGAGATTGCCAGCCACTTCGGTTCCCAGGTATGCGTGGCGGCTATTGATGCCCGCTGCGATGCCGATGGCTGGCACTGCTACGTGAACGGTGGCCGCATCCGCGTGGAGCGCACGCTCTTCGACTGGGCCCGCGAGGTTGCCGACCGCGGTGCAGGTGAAATCCTCTTCACCAGCATGGACCACGACGGCGTGAAGCAGGGCTTCCCGAACGAGGCTCTTGCCCGCCTGTCCGATGAGCTGAGTATTCCGGTCATCGCCAGCGGTGGTGCCGGTGCTAAGGAACACTTTGCCGATGCCTTCCGCCTGGGCCATGCCGATGCCGCACTGGCAGCCAGCGTGTTCCACTTCGGCGAAATCAAGATTCCCGAACTCAAGCAGTACCTCCACAATGAAGGTATCTGCGTGAGACTGTAAATGCAGGTTCTGTATAAAAGAGACACCCCTGAGAATTTTTTACTCAAAGGGGTGTTTCTGTTTGCCTGAAAAGGTTGGATACCCGATGCTTAATAGCAGTCGGACGTGACAATCCAGTCGTTTTTATCCGCGTTGTAGAAGAAATAGTAGATACCGGCATCGCCAATATTCAGGTCAGCCGCTCTATCCCAGGTGATTTGCAGCACGAAGGGATAGCCCTCCGGTTCTTCTCCATCCTGGATAAAGGTGGGATACCCTCCTATTTTGTGGGTCTCGTAGGTGGCGTGCAGGTCCGGATTCGAGAAGCCGCCTGCGGGAATCTGCTCCATCTCATTGGTTTCGCAGGCTGCATCGCAGATGACTTCTTCATATTCGATATGGTGCATATCCTCGAGTTCGACAATCTTATCCCACATTTCGTCTCCACCGCCGCTGCATCTGCCGAACGGCATATCGTGTGCCACCGCTTCCGGGGTGAGGAGACGGGTCTTCCATATGCTGGAGGTATAATCGCAGGGAACAAGCCCCTCCAGGGTCGGGTAGGTGCGGATGATGCAGCCAAGCTGTGGTTTTTCCAATGGATTTTCTGCCCAGGATTCTTCGTGGGCAAAAATAGTGATAAGAGCAACCTGACTGAGTGCTGCAGGTACGCCGGGTAAATCCGGTACGAACAGTGTGGCCAGTGGTTCCAGCCGGTTTCCTTCGGAATCGACCGGCCATTCCTCGCCGGGCAGCTGCCAGGTGACGCGCCCCAGGCAGCTTACATGCCCCTCTGGCAGTTCGTTAACCGGGGCGCTGCGCAGAATCACAGCCGGTTTCTGTAAGGCCTGGCGCAAGGCGTTAATCTGAGGTTGCAGTTTTGTTATTTCGGCGGGAGTAGCCTTGGTGGCCTGAGCTTTGCTGTTGTAGGAAGGTGGCGCTTCGGGGAGCGGTGCTTTGCGGTTGTAGATGTACCAGCACACCGATACGGCCAGCACAATAGACAGGAAATAAGCAAGGACCAGCCCGAGGTTGTCTCCTACCTTTTCTTTCAGCCCGAGGAGTCTGGAAACGACTTTCGAGATGAGGAGCGAGCACCCGAGTACAACGAAGATGTGGTAGAGTATGGAACCGATCAGTTTCATGTCTGCTATTGTATTATCTTTCTGTTGTTTTACAAGCGCAAATCTTTTAACTTGATGCTAAAAAAACACTGGGCGTTGACCTGAAAAGGTGTGGCATTTTCCGTAACTTATGCTATACTCTGCCCGTAACCCTGCTTTTCTGCTTATGTCAATCGACTTCGATAAATGCGGCGGCCTGGTGCCCGCCATTATTCAGGATGCCGCCACGGGCAAGGTGCTCATGATGGGCTACATGAACGAAGAATCCTTTGCCCGTACCCAGGAAACCGGGCGCGTGTGCTTCTACAGCCGCAGCCGCCAGTGCCTGTGGACCAAGGGCGAGACCAGCGGAAATTACCTCGATGTAGTGAGCATCAAGGTGGATTGCGACAACGATACACTCCTCATTCAGGCCACGCCGCATGGTCCGGTGTGCCACACCGGCACGGATACCTGCTGGGGCGAGAAGAATGAGGCCAGTCCGCTGCTGTTCCTCACCGAGCTGCAGGATTTCATCAACAAGCGCCACGAGGAAATGCCCGAGGGCTCTTACACTACCAGCCTGTTCCGTGATGGCATCAACCGCATGGCTCAGAAAGTGGGCGAGGAAGCCCTGGAAGCCTGTCTCGAAGCCTGCAACGGCACGAATGAGCGCCTCATCTACGAGGCTTCCGATATGTTCTACCACCTCATTGTGCTGCTTACCTCCAAGGGACTACGCATCGAGCAGGTCATTGAGGAGCTTGCTTCCCGCCACAAGCCGGGTTGGAAGAAACACTGATATCTCTGCTTTCTGCCGCCTTCTTACCTTCTGCCCGCGATGATAAGGAAAGCGCCCATCAGTCTGCAACCGATGGTATCGCGCATGCAGCAGCGTGTGCGTGCTGCGGTGGCTTTACCGGCGGCAGAGCAGGGGGGTGCCTGCTATTGTGAAGGCCGGGCGAAGGCTGATTTCTGCGCGTCGGTGAGCGCTGGTGATGAGTCTGCCGTGAATCTGGCTCTGGATGTGGTGGCGGCAGAGCTGTGGCTCGGTCCGCATGATGCCGGGCGCTATGGCCGTGCGTTCCGGGCTGCGCTCCGGCGTGCCTGCATAGCTGGTGCTATGACCGAGGCTCAGAAGCGTGTGCTGTTCAGCATCGAGCTGCGGAACCTGCGCCGCCTGACCCTGCGGGCTCGCCATACGCTCCCGGGCTATGAGCAGCAGCGGGCGGCTCGCCGTCTGCCGGGGCAGATGATGGTGATGCAGCGTTGCTTTGGTGCGGTGCCGGAGCTGAACCTTGGCATCAAGGACTGGCCGGAGGTAGAGCCGCCCATGGAGATGCTGCAGAAAGCCGTGCGCCGTGGCTGGTTTTCTGATTGTACCGCGGAAAAGCTGGCGAAGAAATCATATGACCTTCTCATGGATTTATTTCACCCGCCGGCGGAGATGCTGCCACCTGAAGATAAATTGGAAACAGTTCAGGATGTGCCTGCTGATACGCTTTGCTACTTTTTCAGCTGCAAAGGGTGGAAGCATGTGTGCTGGCTGGTGGCACCCTGGGGAGAGTTGCGGAATATCTGCGGTCTGGTATTGGCTGCAGACGGCTCATTCTTCGTTAATCAAGACGAGTGGGGCGAACTGTTAGGAGCCAGTAGCCCCCGATATTCAGAGTTTGCGTAAGATGCAGATTATACTCGGTAAAAGAGTAAAGTAAAAGCCCCTGCTGTTATGCAGGGGCTTTTACATGAGTGATATTCTTTAGAGAAGGTTAACCGGCAAGGCTGTACCTGTTTCTCCCAGAGTGAATGAGAAACCTATGCCTGTTTCCTTCTTACCACCGTTGTCGCGCATATAGATGGTTGTGCCGATGTACCACGCGCCAGAATGGTGGAAGAGCGAATATTGCTGAATGGGTATGGTGCCTTCATCAATATCATAGTACCACTGAATGGAGAGAGTGTATTTCTCGTTGAACCGGATGTTGGTACGCAGCGAAATCTGTTCGGAGTCTTCCACTGTTGCGTGGTCTGATATACTGTGGTAAGTGATATAGGATTCCAGCCACTCGCAGGGGATGACACGCAGGGATGTACCATATTCTGTGTACCCCTCACCATTGTCAATAGTGGGTGTTTGTGAGTACAGAGAGAGACTTAACCTGTCAGAGGGATGGAACTCAATGACGTTATAGAGATTGGAGAAGTTGTGGTCAGAGTTGGGGTTGTCGATGTTGTAGTCAACGAATGAATCCCACTTGAGCATGCGGACGCGGTCTCCATCCACGCTGGAGTTCAGGATATTCTTTAAGCCCAGACGCCATATGCGCCAGCTGCCCCAGCTGTCAATGGCGTTGAAGCCCATCAGGTCAAGCGGCATGGGGGTGGTTGTGCTGCTCCACTGGCTGGACCAGGTGTCAATTTGCGGCACGAGTTCGTTGGAAGAGGATATGGAGCCTTGAGAATAGGTTGCATAGGGCTGAATCAGGTGATGCAGACCATCCAGCCCGAAGGATTTCCATTTGAATTCGGGGTAGGTGTTGTGGAACTTCATATTGAAGTCGCAACTCACGTAGCCCAGGAAACGGTTGTCTGACCCGATGCCGCCCACATCATAGTACCCCGTGTAGGCTCCACCTGCTTTCGGCGTGATATTGAGGAACTTCATCGCCGTCAGATTTGTGGTGAACTCGTGCGTTGTGTTGACGCGCACAAAGCTCTCTGTATTCATGAGTCGGGTGTAATAATCTTTCAGAGACCCCTCGCGCAGCTGGTCAATCTGGTGCTTGTATGCCAGGCGGGTTTCATGCGGCAGGTATTGACGCATGATGCTGGCTGAGTTGTTGGTCTCGTAGTTGATGCCGGTGTTGCCAATGGCGGAGCGGACCCGGTAGTACGATGCCTCAATGCGTTCGTTTGTTTCGTAGAAGTCATTGGGAGCAAAGCGCGTGTAGAGCATGCTTTGCGAGGTGTTGGTGCGGCGCACGAGCCGGACTGTATTGTCCGGTTTGTCGTTAATCTGGCTGATATCGGGGAAGAAGTCGCGCAGCATGTAGCGGTCGCTCAGGATGTTGATATCCGTGACGAGTTGCCATTTGCCATGGGCATCTGCAGCAGGGGTGACATCCCACAATGCCTGCATGGCAATGCGGTAACGCTGGCGGTCTACGGGGGCGCGCTCGCCTTCAACGGGGTTGATGGAGGAGTCTGCGTCTGACAGGAAGTAGGAGGAGAAACCAGTCATGTCCTTATACCGATCAGTCATGGCAATATCTTCCAGATCAAGACCGTATGCCAGACCGCGGCGGACGCGGTAGTCGAGATGCAGGGTGGCAAGATAATCTGCTGTGGGCATGATGCCATCCACCCGTCGGTTGCCGAAGAGAATGCCGTAGCTGTTCTCAATGTAGGCGCCCCAGTGAGAGCGTGAACCACCACCGGGCATGTATCCTTCGCGCGGGTTGAGTGAGTGGGAGAAGGTGAACCACCCCAGCACCGGAACGGTGTATTCGGTTTCTTCTGTTGCAATGCTGAGCCGGGAGACTCGCCCGTAATCGCCGGGGTAGATGGTGAGAGTGCCGGTGCCAATCCAGGCGGAAGGTTTTTCTACATCATCCACGGTTACGTAGGCATCGTATACGGTGATGTATTCCTTACCCTCGGAGTCGGTGTTATATTCAATACGGGAGCCACGCACCAGCATGCCATTCACTTTCATCCTTACCTTGCTGATGGCGGTGCGGTTGTCTTTCCAGTTGTAGTAGCCACCTGCCTCGCTGCGTACCAGAATTTCATCCTGGTAGATGGTCAGCGGCCCTTCGAGCATGGCATCATTAGTCTGCAGGCTGGCTACCATTCTGGGGGTGTGAATGTCTGAGCCTCCATCGGTTCGTAAGCGAATCGGCGTCTCGCTGGAGGCATCGTACACAAAGGAGTTTTTCTCCTTGTCGTATGAGATTGTGCCCCCGTTGTTGGTTACCTGCAGCGTGTCCGGAACCTCAGGAGCCGTGCTGCCAAGTACGCTGACGGCGCGTTTGGTGACATCGAGAACGGGGTTGGCGTTCTCTTTGTTTTCAAAGATATCCTCCGGCAGGGGTACCAGGTCAGCAGCCCCTGCGTTCAGGTGCGCCATGCTTCCCAGAATGAGGGCCAGTGCCACTTTGGCTTGCCGTTTGTTTCGTTTCATATGCTTCTTCCCCATGAGCGTTTCTATAATGCCTGAATATCATGTGTTTGTCAAGCTTCTCCCGCAGATGTCGGAGCAGATTTTAATGGTGCTCCGCAGTAGCGGGTCATGAGCCGGTCCGGCGCCTGGTGCAGGTCTACCAGCACCAGGCAATCCAGGGTGTCTCCGAACTCACTGTCCACGTTGAATGAAATCATTTCGCCGCCAAGCCGTAAGTATTGCCGCAGTAGTACGGGAATGCTGCGCCCATCGGGTTCCAGATCGCTCACCATGGCTGAGAGCAGGCGTAAATCGCCCAGAGCGGTCGGGATGAGCCGGGCATCTTCGCTGAGCAGATTCATGCCTGACGGGGGCGTTTTGGCTGTTACGTGCCTTGCCAGTTCCTTGTTCATGCCGTGGCATTGCAGGTATTCGAGAATAAGGGCACGGCTGCGCACGGAATAGTCAGAGGAGACGCTGACAGTGCCGTATAGATAGCGGTATTGCGGGTATTTGAGTACAAAACGTCCAATCCCCATCCACAGCGTATCTAACGAGGCCGGATGTTTTTGATAGGGCGCGGTGATGAACGCTCTCCCCATTTCAAGCCCGTTTTTGACGTGGTTGACAAATTCATTGCCGAGGGTGAAGAATTCGGAGTTGTATATGCCGGTGCTGCCCATGCTGGTGACGATTTCGTCTGTTCTGCCCATGCGGTAGGCTCCGGCGATTCGTTTTTCCGCCGGGTCCCACATGATGAGGTGGTCATAGTACTGGTCGTATGGGTCAGTATCGCAGGCAAGCCCGGAGCCTTCTCCAACGGCACGGAATGTGATTTCCCGCTGTACGCCGATTTCGTGCAGAAGATGGGGGATTTGCTTGCCTTTCGCTGTGATGATTTGCAGCCCGGTGCTGCTGTGTGTATAAAGCAGGTGCTCGTCTGCGGGCAGAGAGTCGATTTCCTGCTGTAGTATTTCCGGCGACTCAGGGGAATCAACAGGAACCATGGGGCGCGCTTGTTTGCTCGTCTGGTTGGCTGCTGCTTCCGGGTAGCGCAGCAACATGGAGTTGAGACGCAGGAAGTCCGTCAGGGAAGCATCGTCCGGGAGTAATTCCATGCGACTGGCTGGAATCATTTTACCTACCCGTGCATGGTGCAGGGTACGGCGGTCGCGCTTGATTTCCCGTGGCAGCAGGGCAGAGCGCTTTTCCTTGCATAAACAGGTAACCATCTGGAATAAGGGGCCATTCTGCCCGGAAAAATGCATGGGGATTACCGGTACTTGCATTTTCCGGATAATGGAAGCCATGTTGACCTGCCATGGGTCATCAATGACCCGGCCATCTTCCTTTGACCAGGAGGCTGCTGAGCCGCTTGGAAAAAGAATGAGACAATGCCCGTCTTTGAGCCATTTGAGCATTTCGCGCATGCCGCTCATGTTGGCGCGTTTTGCTGCTTCGCCTCCATAGACATCCACCGTTATCTGGTAGGGACGCATGCCGCGGACACAGTGCAGAAAATCATTGACCACGATGCGCACGTCACTGCGCACCTTCATGGCGATGTCTCCAATCATCAGACCATCGGACATGCCGTGGGGATGATTGCTGACAATGACGCAGGCTCCTTCTGCCGGTATGTTTTCAATCCCTGTGACTTCATAATTCAGAGGAAGATACTTGCAGGCAAGCCTGAAGAAATTCTCTGAGCTGCCCGCTTCGAGCTCTTCCTCAACTTTGGAATGTGCCACATTGAAAGTATGAAACCCCAGTATGCGTTCGCCTATGTTGAGTAACCAACCGGGCCACATGTGCCCACCTGGCACATATTCTGCGAGATCCATGATTTTTGCTTTCATTGTATGCAAGTCGGCGCATTCTGCTTCCGTTCTGGAATGTTATCACAGAATACCTGTCGAGGTCAACGGTAAAAAGATGCCTTCCTGTTATTTGCCGGACTGGCTGGCAGGAGCGTCCTCGGCGTATGTGACTGTGGGGTTTATGCGGGGAACAACGTTGATGCTGCGTGGGTGGCGACCAGTAGCGCGGCAGTGCTCCAGTATCATGGCGAGGCGCTCCATCTGTTCCTTGATGTCGTATACCTGCATGAGAACTTCCGCCCCGTTTTCAAGGGTGATGATGATTTTCCACTCTTTAGGACGGAAAATTTCGTGAATAGCTGGAATCTCCACCAGTGTGTAGTGGTTCGCGGCCGCTATCAGTTCTACAATGGGGCGGCGCTTGTCTTCGCTGAGGGTGCTGCCGGCGGTGAAGCTTTCTACTTCGCCGGGTTGAAGATACCAGACCGGCGCACCCATGAAATTGCGGTGATATTCCGGCATGACCGGAAAAAGCTTTCCGTTGGGGTCCATGAAGAAACGGACGCGGTTACCTGTGTCTGTGCCGCTTTCCTGTTCAACATAGACGACTGGGATGCGCTCGTTGATTTCGATGTGCAGGGTATCGGGGAGCTCTGCGCGTATGAGTGCTGATTCGATGCAGGGGTCGCTTTCCAGTTTTGTCTGCATGGCCTCAGTGTCGAGTGTGGCCATGTTGATGGCTCCTTCTATACCAAGGATACGCAGCGCCTGTTCTTTGCTGATGAGTTTCTGGCGGGCATCGAATGTGACTTTATCGATGCTGAGGCTGTAGGCTTTTTCTACGGCTGTCATGCATCCCCATATAATGCCCGCGATGACGGGTATCGTGATGAGCAGGATAATCAGAACACGCCTGAGGCGCCTCATGCCGCGGCGTAATGCCACAATGCTGAAGAGCCGGTGCTTGAGGGAGAGCGCGGCCTCAAGCACGCGGACATTAGCCGACGCTTCTCGTCCGTCGGTGTAATGGTTGCGGTATTGATTCCGTTTCTTCATTCAGGAGCATGGAATCAGCCACGCGGCTGGTTCAGGGAGACTTCTGCAATGCGTGTGCAGAGCTCACCATATGTGATGCCGGCCGCTGCTGCAGCTTTCGGGAAGAGGGACGCGCTGGTCATGCCGGGAATGGTGTTGATTTCCAGCACGTAAGGCTTGCCATCGTCGGTGAGCAATACATCGACTCGCCCGTAAACTTCAACGTTCAATGCTTTATAGGCTGCAACTGCTGCCGCCTGAACCGCCTGGGTTTCTTCCTCGCTGATGTCAGCCGGGCAGATGTAGTCAGACCCCACGCCTCCGTACAGGGAGGGGTACTTGTTGTTCATGTCGTAGAATCCGCTGCGGGGGCATATGTGTACTACCGGCAGGGCTTCTCCGTTGAAAATGGCTACGGTGAGTTCTTTGCCCTTGATATATTCTTCTACCAGAATCTCCTTGCCGTATTTGGCGGCATCTTCCACTGCTGCCGGGAGTTCTGCGGCATCGTACACAATGTGCACACCTACTGAGGAACCTTCGCACGGAGGCTTGATGACGCAGGGGACGGGCAGGGTGGGCATTTGCCCGGCTGCTATGGTTTCGCTCTGCGGTGTGGGGACATTGCCTTCGATGAAGTATTTCTTGGTGATGACCTTATCAAAGCAGTTGCGGCTTGTGGCAGAACCGGCACCGGTGTAGGGCAGACCGAGTTCTTCCAGGTATGACTGCAAGCCGCCATCTTCGCCGTAGGTGCCGTGAATCATGTTGTAGCAAAGCTCGGTTCCTTCAGGGATTGCCGGGCGTTCGCTGTCCACCAGTACGGGTGTGACATGGGTGAAGCCTTCGCTGCGCAGGGCTTCCAGCACGCCGTTGGCAGAGGAAATGGATACATCGCGCTCAGAACCGGGGCCACCCATGAGCAGGGCAATCCTGGTGTCTTTCTTCAGTTCTTTCATGGTGTGAAACAGAGTTTAGAATTGGGGTTCTCGGTCGCCGATGACCTGTACTTCTTCGTGCAGGATGATGCCGCGTTCCTTTTTGACCACGCGTTCGATGTGGTTGATGAGTTCGGTGACATCGGTTGCCTTGGCGTTACCGGTATTGATGATGAAGTTGGCATGCTTGGTGGAGACTTGCGCTCCGCCGATGGTATAGCCCTTGAGTCCCAGCTCATCGATGAGTTTGCCTGCCGGTATGGACTCAGGGTTGGTGAAGGTGCAGCCTGCGCTGGGTTCCAGAGGCTGGCTGTTCTTGCGGCGGGCGCGGTACTCTTCCATGGATTTTTCGATTTCGGCAGTGTCGCCAGGGGTGCCGCAGAATGTTGCCTGCACTACCATATTGTGCTCAAAATCAGGAATGCTGCGGTAGCGCGCGGGTTCCATTTCATTTCTGGTGAATTCGACTTCTTCGCCGTCTTCATCCAGGGCAATGGCGGAATGGAAGACCTGCCACATTTCGCCGCCCATGCAGCCGGCGTTCATGCGCAGACTGCCGCCCACGCAGCCGGGGATGCCGTCCATCCATTCGAATCCGGAAATGCCGTTTCTGGCGGCAAAGGCTGCCAGCTTTTTGAGCTTGACGCCGGCGCCTGCCACAATGGTGGAGGGGGCAACGAGTTCGAGTTTGTCAAAATCGCCGCCGCTGGGGTGTACGACGGCTCCGCGGATGCCGCCTTCGCGCACCACGAGGTTGGAGCCGCGGCCTACCACATGTACAGGAATGTTGCGGTCTTTGAAGAAGTTGACAACGGCCTGCATGTCCTTGATGCTGTCCGGTTCAATCCAGAATTGAGCCACGCCGCCCACACCCAGTGTGGTGTGCTTGCGCATGGGTTCATACAAGCGCGCGGGGATATCCTGGCCGCATTCGTTGAGCATCTCTGTGAGCGTGCGCAGGTCTTTGGCTATCTTGGCTCCTGCTTCGTGCACGTTGCCGGCACCCAGGGTCAGGAACAAATCGCCGGGTTTCAGCTGGTTGCCTACTACGTAGTGGGCTGTGGGTATGGAGGGCAGGAATGTTGCATCCGCCGGGCCGTTCTCCTGCACGGCATCAATGATGGTCTGCCCGGAAATGCCTGGTATCGGCAGCTCGCTGGCGGGGTATACATCGGCGACGAACAGTTTGTCTATGCCGGAAAGTACTCGCCCGAAATCATCGCGCAGTAACTGGGTGCGCGTGTAGCGGTGCGGCTGGAAGAAGATGACCAGACGCTCCGGATTCAGGCTTCGGGCTGTCTGTACCGTGGCTGCTATTTCCGTGGGGTGGTGGCCATAGTCATCCACAATGCGGTAATCCTTGGAAAGATACTTGGTTTCGAAGCGTCGGCGGGCGCCTGCAAAGGAGGCCAGCCCGCGGCCGATGCTGGCAAAGTCTGCGCCCATTTCCAGAGCTGCTGCAGTGGCTGCAAGTGAGTTGAGAACATTGTGCTTGCCGGGAATCCCCAGTTCCACACGCCCCAGTTTCTTGCCTTGGTGGCAGACGGTATAGAGGGTGCGTCCGCGTTTGACTGTGACATCGGTTGCGGTATAGTCGGCATCCTGCCAGCCGTAGGAAACGCTGTTGGGGTACTGTCCGCACACGTCTGCGGCACCGGTATCACTCTTGCAATAGAATATCTTGCCCCGAGTCTGGCGGCAGAGCGTGTGGAAGACTTCCTTGATGTGGTCCAGGTCGCGGTAGAAATCGAGGTGTTCGGCCTCGATATTGAGCACAATGCTGTGCTCGGGAATGTAGTTGACCAGGGTGCCGTCGGATTCATCACCTTCGGCAATCAGATAATCGCTGTCGGCGTTCCAGTGTGCATTGGCACCCAGTACCGGGATTTCTGCGCCTACGTAATGGCAGGGGCGCAGACGTGCTTCACGCAGCAGGTGTGCAGTGAGGGCAGAGGTGGTGGTCTTGCCATGGGTGCCGGCTACCACAACGCCTTTCTTGTTGTTGAGGATGGCGGCCAGACATTCGGCTCGGCGCATGCACAGGCAGCCCTGTTGGCGGGCGGCTGCAAGGGCTACGTTTTCTTCACGGATGGCGCTGGAATAGATGACGATTTCTGCATCTGCCACGGCGTCCGCTGTGTGCGGGCATGCAAACTTGAGCCCGCTTTGCTGAAGTCGTTCAGTTTCTTCACTGGTGACGCGGTCGCAGCCGCTGACGCGGTGACCCATTTCCAGGAGCATGCGTGCAATGCCGCTCATGCCGGCACCTGCCACGCCAATAAGGTGGATGCGCACCGGGTTTTCCCGGTCCAGAAGTCGTTTGCGTAACTGGTCAATCATAGCAAGTAGCATCATTATATACGAATCTGGTCTACAAGCAAGCAAATATCGGATTTCTCCCGATAAAATCCAATAAAAACCATGTGGTGTATACCCATGATTTTGTAACGTACTGAAATGCTCGTTTCATTTCAGGGAGGTTCTCGTGAATACTCAATGCGTGATTTATCTGCCGGTTCGGCGAGAGTCGCGTAGTACGCGGGGGGGGTGGAAAAGAAAGGCAGCACCGCTGGTACTGCCTTGATAATGTCTGCTATTTAGACTTTTTCTTTTTTTTATCCTTTTTCTTTCCTTTTTTCTTGTGGACGTTGGTTGTTTTTTTGCTTTTATCAGTCTTCTCTCCACTGTTGCATGTGCCTTCCATCACAATCACTTCCAATGGCTGCATAGTGATTGTGATTTCCTGGTCAATATCAACCTCATGGCCTATAAGTTCGGAGATTTTTCGTTGATTCTTGAATGAATTGCGGAATGTTACCTTGTCGCTTGTTACTGAGGGGGGAATATCCAATATCCTGCGCAGCGTGCTGGTCAGGGATTTTTCGCTCGCGCTCGAGTTGCGCAGCGTCAGAGTACACTTGCCAGGTTTCCATGCAGCCCAGCCGTATACGTTGCCATCGTTTGCATCTGTATCCCAGGGGGTACCGCCTACCCAGTGAATGTCAGGCAGCACGTCTTCGTTTCGACGAGCCCATTTGATGCATTCGGCGAGTTCATCCCAGAGACGCCCGTTTTCCTGAGCCATCAAATCGCGGTCTACGTAAAGCTCCATCAATGAAGAGCCCAATCCCGTAGCGGCGCGTATATCGTTTATGCAGTCATCAGGTTTGTTGCTTACCTGCTGACGGTCAGGGTTCGGTAAGTTTTTGGTGATGATGATGCCATGGGTCATTATTGAGTTAATCGGGAACAGCGGGGTGTTTTTCACGTAGACATTATACACCAGGCGGTCACGGTAGGTAATCCATTTATCCCGGGCTGAACCCGCTGCTGCATCAAATTGGTCGAAGTCGTTTTCCTGCCGCCACACACAGTCGCTGTAATGGAACCAGAATGGACTGGCCCAAGTGCCTACAGTGGTGTTCAGGTAAATATCCGGGCGCGCTTTACGCAATGCGCTCAACACTCTGATAATGCCTTCCGCATCTTCCAGTGAGCCTGGCCCTTTGGAGTGGAAATGGGTGGAAATGCCATCAAATTTGAAATAACGCATTTCATAATCGCGGACCATTTGAGAACAACGCCCTACAAATGCATCGAAGTACTCCTTATTGGAAAGCTGGAAGCTTTCAATCCGGTTGTCGGGGTGTTTCTTGTTCCAATGCTCCAGACGTCTGTTTTTTGCTGCGCCGTATCCGCCTACCGGCCCCAGCCATGTTCCAAGACCGCTTTTCATGGAGCGTAGAACCCGGTCAATTTTGGCGAATCCATTCGGGAATCCGGCGTGGAAGTCCCACAAGCTGTTGAACTCGTCCCACCCATCATCAATCACAAAACAATCGATGGCAATTTTGCGCTTCTGGAGCATTTCTCGTTTCCAGGTTTCCAGCATTTCTAACTGCCATTTTTCGGAATTGCGTTCCAGTGGGTTTGGGTTGTTGTTGATGGTGATGCCGATTTCGTACCAGTCGTTGTAATGGGCAAACAGACGATAGGCGGCGGCGCGTTCCCGTTCGCTGTATGCCAGAAATGAGCGGCGTTCTTGTCCTGGAGCGAAGAATCCAAGAACGGAGGAAATCTCCCAGCTTTGTCCCTTTTGTAAGGTGGTTTTACGAATCCAGTCGCCTTGCACAAGTGATGCTGCTCCTCTGTCATGTGCTGCTGATTCTTTATTCAGGGGCAGGGAGTATGTGATGTTGCCACTACCGCTGATGTCTGCTTGTTTGGTATCGACGTATATTCTGAGTGTATAATTACCGGTATCTGGAACTTTCAGGGTGTAGACGTTGTTACCGGTGTGTATGTCTTCAGCTGCTGCGGAGGTGCTGCCTTCGGGGAATAATTGTATGGCTACGACATTCAGGCCGTTTGAGAACTTCACTTTACAGCTGCCGCTTTGAGTGAAGGCAATGGGGCCTTCTGCGGATTTGAGACCAAGTACAACGGGACCTGATTTTTCAGTATAGGCATCACCGTATTTCTCTGTCAGGGATGCAGGAACGTTGAATACTGAGGTAAAGAGGTCGGCATCCCATGCTTCCGGTTTCCAGCCTCCGGTGGTTTCGGCGCAGCCTCCGGGGGTGCTCATGACGCTCATGGGTGTTTCTAATCCGCAGAATATTAAATCGTTTACCACTATGTTGCCATGTGTAGTATAACCGGAAATCACCGGTTCGCCTCCGCTTAGAATATTGTATTGAACCGGGGTAAGTTTGTCGAATGCGGTGTCCTTGAGAGCGGTCACCTTCATTTCCTGCCGCAGATAGTGAGAACCATTGCGCAGGATTGCCTGCCATTCAATCTTGAGGTCTTTTTGCGGCGTTGTGAAAGTCGCACTGACGGCTACACCCGGCAGTTGCTGGGCTAATTGAGGATGCCCCTTGACAGGTTTGATTTTGACCTCGGTAAGGTCTGTGCTTTTCAAGTCTTTTGATGCGTAGGTGGTACCGTCATTTAAGGATATTGTAAAGAGATTGGTGCCATCTTGCGCTATTCTGGTGCCATCGAGCGTTTTCAAGCCTCCGAACACCACGCCTTTTCCTTCTTTCCGGAAAGAGGCTGTGAACATTTTGTTGCTGAGCGTTGCGTTGGTTGCATGGCATTCTATCTGAGCCTTCCCCGGCGATTTCCCGGGAAATGTTACTTTGGCTGAGAGCAAACCTGTGCAACAGAATGTTAGTAGAGAGAGCAATGCAATGGATTTATTCATGGTCGGTATTAAGAGTATATAACGTGTAATTGGCTTTATGTCCAGAAAATATTCATTTTCTCCCTCAATACATACTGACTTTTCCTCTCATTGACAGTGGAGCAAACGCGTGATATGATTCATTCCACATAACGCACAAGATCTCAATTTTATGACTTTTTACGAAGAACTGGAATGGCGCGGACTGGTGAATCAGATTTCCAGCCCGGATCTCATTGAGAAACTCAATAAGGGCGGCCTGACTTTCTATATTGGCACCGACCCGACGGCTGACAGCCTGCACCTGGGGCACTATTCCAGCTTCCTTATTACTCGCCGCATGAAAGAGCATGGTCACCACCCGATTCTGCTGGTGGGGCTCGCTACGGGCCTTATCGGAGACCCGCGCGGTACGGTGGAGCGTGAGCTGAAACAGAAAGAGGAGGTGTTCCGCAATTACGATGCGCTGCGCGCTCAGGTGGAAAAGGTGTTCGGCTTTGAGGTCGTGAATAATTACGACTGGATTAACGGCATGAATGTGATTGATTTCTTCCGTGATTACGGCAAGTATATCAATGTGGGTTACATGCTGACAAAGGACCATGTGCGCCGCCAGATGGAAAGCGGTATTTCCTACGCCGAGTTTTCTTACATGCTGATTCAGGCTATTGATTTCAAGCATCTGCATGAAACCCGCGGGGTTGACCTCCAGGTGGCGGGCAGCGACCAGTGGGGTAATATCACCACCGGTATTGAGCTTATCCGCAAGACCACGGGTGATGAGGTGTATGCTCTCACCATGCCGCTGGTGACAGATGCTCAGGGCAACAAGTTCGGCAAGAGTGAGGGTAATGCTCTCTGGCTGGATAAGGAAAAGACTTCTTCCTACGAACTGTATCAGTTCCTGCTCAACAGTGATGATGCCTGCGTCATTACATATCTGAAGCGCCTGACCTTCCTGAGCCCGGCTGAAATCATGGAAATTGAGGCCCGCCACAATGAACACCCCGAGCAGCGCATAGCCCAGAAGGCTCTTGCCCGTGAGATTATTACCGATTTGCATGGCGAGGCTGAGTTTGCTCATGCTGTGGAAGTGAGCGAAAAACTCTTTGCTGGCGATTTCAAGAGCCTGTCTGCCCGTGATATCAAGAGTGGCATGAAGAATGTACCCCAGGTAACTCTGACCGCTGGCCCGCTGGCGGATGCGCTCGTGGCGGCCAAGGTGTGTTCTTCCAAGCGCGAGGCTCGTGAATTCATTGGCAACGGTGCTATTTCCATCAACGGCGAAGTGGTGAAGGATGCCACGTGGGAACTGACCCCGGCTGCTGCTCTGGAAGGCGGCGTTGTCATCATCCGCCGCGGTAAGAAGAAGTTCTACATGGGTGAATTTGCTTGATTCCCTATGCGGGTGCTCCTCCCAGCCGTGTTTTGCGCTGCAGCAATGCCGCTTGCTGCGTGGGAGGTGCTGTCTGCCACGGAAATAGCTGCTATCCGCGGCGATGAGCCCATGGCAACTGCGTTGGCGCAGGCCGTGCCTTTGCCGCCTGTCCGGGAAGAAATACCGGATAAAACGGGGTTCCGTTTTGCTAAAGAGCAGCTGGCCTTGAAGCGTGCTGTGATTTATTCGACGGTGCGGGCAAAGGGGGAGCGTTACCGGGTGTCGCGCGATAATTATCTGGCAACGGCAGAGCTTGCACGGCAACATGGCGCTCCTGCCATTTATTGCCGTTATCTGGAGTTGCTGTCTGCAGAGACATTGAATCGGCGGCAGGAATATGCAGTTTCTCGCGCTGTGCAGTATTTGCTGCAGGAGGCGTATGGTATTGATATCCTGCAAATACGTCTGATTGTTGAAATATGCCATCTGCCTGTAAAGGATTTGTTGGCGTTTATGCAGCAAATGCCTTTGCAGGGCATGTTTGATATGGTTTCAGTGCTTCCTCCACCGTCGGAACGCATAGCTTCTGACCTGCTTGCAATGGCGGAAGTCATGGGCAAGGCATCAAGGCTGTTTTCTGGTGTCCATGATATTAAAACTGCAGATGAAGCAGCTTTTGAGCTTCTGAGACTATTGCCTCTTTGGAATACAACCATGAACACGCGTGCTTATATGCATGAGGCAAAGGTGGAATATTCTCCCGTTGAAATAGTTGCCTTACGCTTTCTGAATGCTCAACGTGCTCAATACTTTAAATTCCGCCAGTCCCTTGTAGAAAAAGATTGGTATGGTTCTACCCGCCTTCAAACGATTGATTCGCTGTTGCGGTGAATTGTATAAGAAAAAGCACGCTGCCTGAAACCATCTGACAGCGTGCTTGTTTTGAAATTGAAGATGCGTTTTTAAGACTTTTCTTTCTCCATGCTTACGCCGAGCTTCTGGAAAAGAACATTCATGCGCTTTCTGATGATGTGCTTTTTGATGGCGGGTATCACTTTTTCCAACCTCAGGTAGGACCAGGGTTTGTAATCATCGTAGCTTTTCATGTCTGTGAACACGATGCGCCGCTTTCCCCCTTTATTCTGCACCAGGAAGTTGCATGTGTTAGGGTCGTAAAAGGGGATGATGTTGCTGATAATGATGTCTGCATACTCCCGGAGCTGTTCAATCATTTCCGGGGTGATACCTCCTTCTTTTCCTATGTAGTCATGCAGCCAGCGGGAGGGGGTGCCATCCTCGTCGGTAATCAATTCACAGACCAGCCCCGGCCCCAGGTTGGTGGGAACGAGTTCAGTTTCGTATTCCGGTAAGAAGTCTTTCAGCAGGTGTTTTGTTTTCCGATAGGCGTCGAGCTCATTTTGTAATTGCCATTCGTGTTTGTAATTCATGGCAACCTTTACGCATTTGCCAGAGTCCTCAGGGTGATACAGGCAGAGTCTGCGTCCTCCTTTGTTGATGATTCGTTCCAGTTTGAGCATGGCTGAATATGTGGACTATGTTAGGAAAGGCTGTTTTTGAAGATGCGTCTCATCTTGCGGCACATTTGCCATTTGCCGATAGCTCGGTTAATGACGCTGGCTCGGTAGCGGAGATATTGCCCCAGCGTTCTTTTTGTGCGGCGTGCTGCTGTTGAGGTTGGGGGGCTTTGCACGTAGCGTTGACCTCCATCATCAATGTCGCTTTGCTCATTATGCACGTAAAGCGTGCTGACGAGGTTGGGCACCACGCCAGTTACCGGTATGCTGTGACTGAGCATGATGTCTGCCAACTGCGTGTCTGCACCCAACCAGAAACTGTCAAAATGAGCCATGATTTTTTCTGCGCCTGCTTTTGAGTACAGGTAACCAATGGCACCCCATGGAATTTTCTTGGGAAATACAGGTTGAACCGGTGCTCCTGCTATGGGTTCACATAAAGGATACAAAACAGAAGGTTCTGTGTATAGCTTGCAGCATTCCCACCCTGGAACACTGTTAATCATATAGTGAATGCCTTCTGAAAAACCTGGTTCAAGCGTGGCATCGTCCTCCAGCACTACGGCGTAATCTGCATCTGATTCCAGGAGCGTGGTGAGTGCTTTCCGGTGGCTGTGTACGCACGCTTGCTCATTTGGCGTAAGGTGGTTCAGGTACATAGACTCGCGTTTCCGCGTGTTGTACATGGCCTTTTGTTCCTCGGTGAGGGTAGCGCCTGCCACAGCTTCGACGATTTGAATCTCGATGCCGTGCTCTGCTGCCTGCTTGTGCATGTGCTCCCGCCGCTCCACTGAGCGCGGGAGGTTGATGGCCAGGTAAAGAATTTTGGGTTCTTTCATGTCGGGTGCGGTTAGGCATCGAGCTTCCAGTAGTCCTCAATCCAAGGTGCGGGGAGCACTTTGTGGTGAGCCTTGCCATCATCGAAGCCGACAACTGCCTGGTCGGGGTCGGGGTTGCCATGGAATACCAGAATCTTTGTCTTGGGCGGCTTGGGTGCAACGAACAGGTTGAGCGGGAAAAGCGGGCGGCAGCAGCGCTTGTAACTTTGTGCCCAGTCATACGGCCACCAGTTTACCTTCTTCATAGCGTAGGTGAGGAATGCCTGTTCGGTCGGGAATTGTGTCTTGTCGTGCGCCCGGTCAAACTCGCGGATGAAGGTTTCGTATATGTAGCCGGATTTTCCTGCTTCAAATCGATAAATGGAAGAGTTGCCAATGTTGGGGCGCTTGCGGAACAGGGTCTTGTGCCACTCAATCCAGTTGTGGATGATGCAGTTTTCTCCCGGCTTGTAGTCAAAGAAGCAGTCTATGTCGTCCATGATGACGACGTCTACATCCAGGAACAAGGTAGGTCCTTTCAGATTGGCAAATCCATCCTGGGTGATGGCAAGCTTGGAGAAAATTCCCGGCCAGTTCCCCGGTTCTTTGTATCCCGGATCCGGAGGGAAAGGTTGGGCATCAATGCCTTCGTCCAGCCCGGTGGGGTCGTCTGTCACGCAGACAAAACTGAATGGACGGTGCAGGTGTTTCTTGACGGAACGGTAGAGAGTGTTCGTGTATGAAGCGGGATAACGGGTGCCCCACTTCAGGCAGATGATATTGCAGGTAGCATCTTCGCTCATAGTATTTATAACTTAACTCTGTAATGCCCGTTTGTCAAGATTATTCTGCCTTTCTGGGGGGTAAAAATCCCCGGTTCTGGTGAGAGAACCGGGGATGCGTAAAGGTTGGGGGGGTACTTAATCTTCGTACACTTCCTTCACTCGTTCGATGAGGGCGAACGCGTGGCTGATCATGGCACGCGTTTCATTGAGCAGGGTGAGGTAGAGGATGCCGTTGCGCATGCCGCTTTCATCTGTGGTGTTGTGCATCAGGTGGCGGGTAATGCAGTCGGCAAAGTCTTCGCCCAGTTGGTCGCGGTCTTCCAGCAGGGCGTCAATGCCCGCAAAGTTGCCGGCTTTGAGCATGTCGGTCAGATCCGGGTAGAAACGGCCAATCTTGTTGGTGAGAGCCAGCAGGTCGTCGCCTTGTTCTTTGCTGAGCCCCTGGTGGTTGTTGTCAATGTGGTTGTAACTGGCCTTGACCAGGGTGTAGAGGCGTTCACAGGTGTTGATGGAGATTTCGGTGATGCGGAATACCAGCTGGCCGCGGTCTGCCAGTTCCTTGGGCAGGGTGCGCAGGGTGGGCAGCACTTCGTTTTCCCTCAGCACTTCCAGGTCGCGCTTCAGGTTGCGGCTCTTCTTGCGCAGGCGCTTCAGCGCTTCGCGGTCTTCGCTCAGCAGGGCCTTGACCATGGCGTTGTAGATGCCGACCATGCGACCCAGACGCCCGCTGGCAGCCTTGCCGAAGTCTTTGACGGCGGCATCGCTGTGCATGTTGATGAGACGGATTTCCTCCTTGGCGCTATTGGTGAAGAAGGTGGATTTGATGAGGATGGCACCGGCAATAATCAGCATGGTCACCATGCCCCAGAAACCGCCGTAGGCCATGACGATGGCTACCACGAAGGCCGCAAGGCTGGCTGCCAGGGCGGTGAGAAGCCAGCCGCCGATAACGGTGAGTACGCCGGTGATGCGGTATACGGCGCTGTCTCGTCCCCAGGCGCGGTCTGCAAGGGAGCTACCCATTGCTACCATGAAGGTTACATAGGTGGTGGAGAGTGGCAGCTTCATTTCGGTGGCTACCGAGATGAGCAGGGCAGATACGGTAAGGTTCACGGAGCCGCGCACCAGATCATAGATGGCTCCGGTTTCTTCTTCCGGGGCCAGCGGGGTGAAGCGCTTGGAAATGAAGTTCTGGATGCGCATGGGTGTGACGCGCTCGAAGAATCGCTTGGTGTTGAGCGTGTAGCGCACCATGGTGCGGGCGGCGCTGCAGGAACCGAAGCGTTCCTTGCCGGTGTTGGCAGAGGAGAGCTTGAGTTCGGTTTCCGTCACCTTGCGGGCTTTCTTGGAGAAGAACAGGGTGGTCACCATGACCAGACCGGCCGCTACCAGCCAGAGCATGTTCACCTGCTGCTGCACATCGGCCAGGCCGCCCATCTTGAAGGTGGCAAGGTCACCGCCTGCTGCCAGGTGGGCTTCTGCCAGTTCCATGGAGGTCTGCGAGGCCATGAACACACCGATGAAGTTCACCAGGTCGTTGCCGGCAAAGGCAAGCGCCAGTGCACCGGTGCCTGCCAGCACGGTGATGCGCAGGGTGTTAATCTTAAGCCCATATTGCAGGATGGCGGCAATCAAGGTCCAGGCTACAAAGGCAATGAGAATGGCAACGCCCAGGTTGGCATCCACCATGTCCATGAACGGCCCCTTCATCACCGGGCTGGTCTTGAGCCCCTTGAACACGGCAAAGTAGGTAATGGCCGTGAAGGCAAAACCGCACCACAGCGGGCCGATGAGGCGGTACATGCGCTGGTAGTGGAAGGTGTAGAGCAGGCGGGAGAACCACATAACCACCGTGCCTACGGTGAATGCGATGGCCACCGAGCAGAAAATACCGGAGACGATGAAGAAGACTTTGTCGGTGTTGATGTAGTCTGCCAGGGAACCGGGTCCGTCGCCCAGGTTGAAATAGGCCATACCCAGGGCAGAGCCCAGCAAGGCAAACACCAGAGATACCGTGGTCGAGGTCGGTAAGCCGAGCGTATTGAAGATATCCAGCAGAATCACATTCGCCACCATCACGGCCAGGAAGAGAATCATGACCTCATGGAAGGTGAACATGCTCGGGATGAATACGCCGCTGCGGGCAATCTCCATCATGCCGCTGGAGAACGATGCGCCCAGCAGCACGCCGACGGCGGCCACGGCGACTGCGCCTGTGTAGGTGCCGGCGCGGCTGCCGATAGAGGAGTTAAGGAAGTTGCAGGCATCATTGCTCACGCCTACCACCAGCCCGAAGACTGACAGCAGCAGAAGCATACCATAAATCACGTAGTATGTCGTGTCCATATAGAGTTACGCTGACTCTACCACGCCGGGGTAACAAATTCAAGAAAAATCCCCTGTCTGGCGAAATTGTCACAAAAGAAATGGTGCTTGTGTCAGTATTTCTGATAATGGTGGTCATCTGTCAGGATGCATGCTTGACGCAGCTATGCCGCAAGAGTACAATGCCCGCAATATGAACGCCGACTCTATCAAGTGCACGCCCTTGTGCGATAAGCACGTGGCTCTTGGAGCCAAGATGGTACCCTTCGCAGGGTGGAACATGCCTGTGCAGTACACAGGTATTATTGATGAGCACAACACCGTGCGCAGCGCCTGCGGTGTGTTTGATATCTCCCACATGGGCCAGTTCCTGGTCAGCGGTGAGGGCGCTACGGAGTGGCTTAACTCCATGTTCACCAACAATCTCAACAAACTGGTGGACGGCATGGGCCAGTACTCCATCATGCTCAACGAAATGGGCGGCGTGATTGATGACCTCATCATCTACCAGCTGGGCAAGGACAATTTCTTTGTGGTGGTGAATGCCTCCATGATTGACGAAGACTACGCCTGGCTCACCGCCCACAAGCCCGAGGGCATTTCCCTGGTGAACAAGAGTGCCGATTATGTGGGGCTGGCTGTGCAGGGCCCCGCCTGCGAGGAGGTGTTTGCCAAGCTTTGCCCCGGTGTGGAGCTGCCCGTGCGCAACGGCATCCTCATGTTCGAGTGCGACGGCGATGCCGTAGTGGTGTGCCGCACCGGTTATACCGGCGAAAACGGCTACGAGTTCTTCTGCCCGGCAGAGCAGGGCGTGAAGTGGTTCGAGAAGGTCATGGAATGCGGAGCCAAGCCCTGCGGCCTGGGTGCCCGCGACAGCCTGCGCCTCGAAATGTGCTACTCTCTCAACGGCAGCGACCTTTCCCCGGAGAAGACCCCGCTTGAAGCCGGCCTCTCCTGGTGCTGCGACCTCACCAAGGAATTCATCGGTGTGGATGTGCTGCGCGCCCAGAAGGCAGAGGGCCGCCCCACCGCGCTGGTGGCCATTGAATACACCGGCAAGGGTGCGCCTCCCCGCCACGGTTACGAAGTGCAGCTGCCGGACGGCACGCCCCTGGGCGAGCTCTGCAGCGGCGTGCTTTCCCCCTCCCTGGGCAAGGGCATCGGCATGGCCTATGTTCCCGCCGCTCTGGGCAAGGTCGGTACCGAGGTCAACGTGATTGTCCGCAATAAGGCCGTTCCCGCCATCATCGTCAAGAAACCCTTCCTTAAAAAGTAAATCTCAATCCCCCCATTCTCATACTATGAGCAATCCCGTAGAATACAAGTACTCTGAAGAGCACGAGTGGATCAGCC
>JAEIGA010002138.1_pt1 | contig 31553 bp, 25 predicted proteins | sample 9270691 | NCBI WGS metagenome assembly JAEIGA01 (sample SAMN17057246, study PRJNA624740) | gut metagenome | biome: biome; isolation source: fecal sample | host: Bos grunniens | place: China: Xizang | collected 2019
ACCTTTTGCATTGTGCGTGCATCTACAGCCTCGAAGTAGATGGTCTTGAGTAGTGGGTTGGAGTCGATGGTCTTAACCAACCACTCGGTAAGCTCTGCTGGGGTCATCTCCGCCATCTTCTCGGCGCACTGCTTGATTGTTGCGTAGATGTGTGGTGCTGCCTTGCGGTGCTCAGGTGTGAGCAACTCGTTGCGTGATGATAGGGCAAGACCGTCCTCGCCACGAACAATAGCGCACTCAACAATCTCGATATCGATGCTTAGCTGCTTTACCATAGCCTTGATTACAGCAATCTGCTGGAAATCTTTCTCGCCAAAGTAGGCACGCTTAGGGTTAACCAAAGCAAATAGGCGGCTTACCACCTGTGCCACGCCATTGAAGTGTCCTGGGCGTGTAGCACCCTCCATCACCTTGTCGATAAGTCCGAAGTCGAACTCTCGGGTATCTGGCTCTGGATAGATATCCTCGACCGAGGGCATAAATACTATGTCGGCACCTGCAGCCTCCAATATGGCGCAATCAGCCTCTGGTGTGCGAGGGTAGTTCTTAAGGTCGTTCTTGTCGTTAAACTGTGTTGGATTTACAAACACGCTCACTACAACCGTGTCATTCTCCTTGCGTGCACGCTCCACCAATGAGCGGTGTCCAGCGTGAAGTGCTCCCATTGTGGGCACGAAACCTACGCCCTCCTTAGGGCAGTTGGCTAAAGCTGCATTTAGGTCAGCTACTCTGTTTACTACAATCATAATTCGATGATGAATTGATGCGGCAAAGTTACAAACTTCTATGAAGATAGCAAGTAATAAAGAGGAAAATATGTAGTTTTTGCGCTTTAACCCCCTATTTTGCGTGTGGAAACGAGTTTATAGGGGTGTATCTGTCGCCGTCATGCTCGTAGCAATATGTTGTAATTCCGTTTGTCATGGCAACATATCGGCATCGTAAAATGGAGTTGTAGCGTGTCACTTGACGCACCACCTCGTCATTAATTTTTACATTTGGCTCTTTGCACTCGACAACCATAAGTGGTGTCATCGCCTCACTCATGACCACAATGTCGGCACGCTGAGCCATTCCATTTATGTTTACAGGATACTCCTCGACAATTAGTTGTGGTGCAAATCCACACTCCGTGCGTAGATACTCCACCACATGGCGGCGTACCCACTCCTCGGGGCTAAGCACCAACCAACGACCACGCACCGAGTCGAATACCTCGGTGTTGTTGTTTGCTCCATGTCGGGCACGTAGACGAATAGGTGGAAAGTTGAGTGTAGGGTAGTCGACCATTACAAATAAAGTGTTATCTTTGCACAAAGATACATAAATAATATGGAAAAGCAACTACAAATTAATGTTGAGGAGCGTGTTGAGAGTGCTCAGCAATATTTCAAGGCGGGATATAACTGTGCTCAGGCTGTTGTCATGGCCTTCGACGATGTTATGCAGATGAGCCCCGAGGAGCTTGCACGCCTTGCAGCGCCATTTGGTGGCGGCATGGGACGTATGCGTGAGGTGTGTGGCACGGTTAGTGGTATGGCCTTTTTGGCGGGTGCTATCAAGCCCTCGGCAGACCCGAGCAACCTCGAGGAGCGTAAGAATAACTATGCTCTTGTCCAGACGTTTGCCCAGAAGTTTCGTGAGGAGAATGGCGATATAGTGTGTCGTCGATTGTTGGGCTTAGAGCCTGCTGTTGAGCGAACTGAGACAGCAATGCCATCGGAGCGCACTCAGGAGTACTATCGCAAGCGCCCCTGCTCAGAGTATGTGGGCTGTGCGGCACGCATAGTTGCCGAGTATTTAGCGAAGTAGTCAACCTCTATTTATCCATAGCATGATGAAGACACGAGTAACAAACAAAGAGATTTGGAGTATAGCGTTGCCGATAATGTTGGGTAATATGGCTCAGACCATAATCAACTTTACCGACACCGCCTTCCTCGGTCGCCTTGGTGTTATTGCCTTGGGTGCATCAATGCTTGCGGGACTCTTCTATTTTGTCTTTACAACCATAGCTGCGGGCTTTGCCGTGGGTATTCAAATTATCGTGGCACGTCGTTATGGTGAGGGAAACTATGATAGGGTAGGCGTTATATTCCAACATGGCTCTCTCTTTGTCTTGATATTAGGCTCTATTCTCTTCTCGATACTCTACCTATTCTCCGACCAGATACTATTTTGGCTTATCGACTCGCCAAATATATATGAAGAGGCGTTGGACTATATTAAGTATCGTCAGTTTGGAATCATCTTTGTCTGTTTCAACTTCCTGTATCGAGCACTATATGTAGGTATCTCCAACACGAAGGTCATTACATATTCTACGGTGATAATGGCCTGTGTGAATATCCTCTTGGACTACTGCCTAATATTTGGACATTTCGGTTTTCCTGAGATGGGCATTGGAGGTGCTGCCTTGGCATCGTTTATGGCAGAGCTGTCGGCATTCCTATTCTTTACTATATACAGCTATACTACACTACGCAAACGAGAGTTTGGCATGTTTAAGATTTATAGGTTGGAGTCCGAGTTGATGCAGAGGATATTGAAGATATCTACACCAACTATGATTCAGAAGCTCTTCTCGTTTGGTGTGTGGTTTATCTTTTTTGTGCTTATCGAGAAGATGGGCGAAACAGCCACAGGCATATCCTCCATAACTCGAAGCATATATATGATTCTCATAACGCCCTGTTTTGCCTTCTCTACAACGACAAATACGTTGGTTAGTAGAATCATTGGCGAGGGTCACTCCGACGAGGTCTTCTCTACTATCAATAAGGTGCTGAAAAACTGCCTGTTGTGTACCATTCCAGTCTTGGCTATTGTTGCAATATTTCCCGTTGAGTTTGCACGTATCTATACCGACGACTTAGATTTTGCTAAGTTGGTTGTACCCTCCATATTTGTGATATGCAGTGGTACTATATTTCAGGGCATTGGCAATGCCTATTTCGAGGCTGTTTCGGGCACTGGAAACACCTCGGCAGCGTTGTACTTAGAGACCGCCATTTTGGTTGTCTACGTCCTCTTTATTGTTGCCATGACACATCTTACAACACGTGTCGAGTTTGTCTGGACAGCCGAGATTTTGTATGGCGTTCTACTTGCAATAGTCTGCTCTCTATATATGAAGTTTGCCAAGTGGGACAAACATCGTGTTTAGCATTGTTGTAGTCTACTCAGTAGTAAGCACAATGGGCTCGCCAAGCTCTGTTAGTGTGTATAGAAGGCTTAGGTCGGCAGCCTTTTTTACGCCATTATCCATGTAGTTGAAGTTGTATACTACGCCGTTATCATCTGTATAATAGAGGTCGATACTATCGTCCTCCCACCCAAACTTATACTCCTGACGCAGGTTAAGCTCAAACTTACCATTCGCATAAATTGTAATTACACCGATGCGGGCACCCGTTCTGAGGCGCACAAAGGCAACGAAAGCATCTTTGGGTAGTGGGGTTTCAATACCATTTTTGAGATAGTATATATCGCCCATGATATGTTTGGTATCAACCGAGAAGCGCTTCTGCCAGAAGACAATTTTATCGCTGTCAGAGCTAATCACAATATCGCCACCCGCAGTGATAGAGGTCTTCTTAAATGGCAGAAGCTTGCGCTCTCCTGTTTGGTTGATTGTTACGTTTGTCTCGATACGTCCAAACCTGTCGTAGCAAGATGTTGACGCATCGATGTTGTGCGCTGGAGCAAAGCCATACTCTCGCTCTGCATCTCGCTCACGCTCCACGGTGTAGATATAGCGACCAGCCACTGTTGGGTGCTTACGTAGTTTGTCGACACTACGGTTTGGGTTGCTTGCTGCAAGCCACCTGCTATCTATACGGCTATAATCTATCTCGAGCATAGGTGCGTCTATATATATGTCGAGCTCAGTGCCGAAGTGCTCGCCAAAGGGGTGTACAGAGCGGCCATCAGAACCCTTGAAGCTGGTTACGTCCATAAGTATGTCTACCTGCTGACCAGGCTTATAACTAAAGTCGATATGGTCTAAGTTCTCTTCTGCTGAACCATGTTTCTCGTTGCTCAGTAGTGCCGAGGCTGCAGGCACTGTGATACTCTCGCCAGAACCTCCAGCATCTGACACAACAACTTGAGCTGCAAAACGATATGGTCGGTAGTGTGCAACATCGAAGATTACCGAGCGATACTCATTGCCGCCATAGTTTCCTGTATATAGCTCAACACTATCACGTGTATATGCAAAGACATGAGGACTCCTTGAGTTGTTCGACGACACACGCACAACGTCCTTGTTGTACGAGCTATTGGTAAGCATGTAGATGTTGTATGAGCCGTCATTCTGAAGACCAAACTTATATCCGTCGGTCTCCTCGTAGCCATAGGTGCGGAATGCCATGACACGGCCATTCGTGCTCCACGACTCTTCGTTGACCATGGCCACCTCGCCCTCCCATGCTAAGTCTCTAATCTCATCATACTGACCAGGGTTATCCTTGAAATACTCGTCGTAGAAGCTGAAATACTTGGTATAAACCAAGAACTCGTCTAAGCCATTCTTAAGCCACTGTGCCGAGCCATAGGTGCCAAGATGGTTGTAGGGTAGATAGCTATTCTCTTCCTGACGCTCCTCAAGCTTAAGCGTAAATACAAGCGGCGATGCTTTCTTCTGTGGCACAAGCATGTAGTATATCTGCTCGTCCTGGGCGTAGAGAGAATTGTAGGTATGGAGTCCGTCGATAAATAGGCGGCGGTGAGCATTCTCATATCCGCTGAATATCACCGTCTTGGTTATAGTCTCGAAGAAGTCGGCTTCGAGGTGTATGCTCTCCATATCCTCGTCCTCGTGCTTAAGAATAGACTGCATGTGCAGACGGTGCTTGCCAGGTGCTGTTACCGTGTAGGCATATTTATAGTTGATGCCCTCCCAGTCTGCACCGAAGTAACCCTCCTCGCCCTTGATGTATACAGGGAGCTCCTGGCCCGACTCCGAGCGCACGTCTAAATGGTTTGCCGATACGAGCACGGTAAAAGGGAAGAGCGCCTCGGGACAGGTCTCGGGAATGGTGAACATCAGTGTCACGTTCTCGTGTGCCACGCCATATACCTGCGACGATATCCACGAGGGCGTGAAGTGCTGGGTACGAATGATATATATCGTTATCTTGCGTTGTAGCTTGCCATGTTTGATGAGCAGCGTTCCTATCTGCTGCTCGTTACCCTCGTACATGGGGTAGAAACGCAGCGTAACACGACCTTCGCCTGTTGAGGTGTTGTAGCTGTTGGTGATATTGTTGTAGGCTACGTTGTTGTCAATCCACGTCACAGTGGGGGCTACGCTATCGCCCGTACCATTCTTTTTATATTCGTATTTAAACGACCAGTCAGTACCTGCATAGATGTCGCTACTGAGCACATAGTTTGTCTGCTCGACCCACAAGGTCTCCACGCCGTCTGAGATCTCGTTAACCCACTCGTCGATAGATATCCACGCATTGTTTGAGGCGGGGGCTGTGAGTGCCTTTTCGAAGCTGTCCTGACCAAATGTTAGCATGCCCGTGATGTTGATGTTGTAGTGGTGGTTGCGCCTAATCATAAAGTTGCTACCGTCGCTATTCTGCATCACTATGCGGTAATACTTGTCGTCAGCATCGGTTTGGTGGGGTGCATGACCCTTGATAATCACGCTAATGAGCCTGTCGCCAGCATTCTCGCTCTCGAAGATATAGTCAATAGGCTTGGTGTTGATATCCGAGATGTCGGACATGAGCGCCTGATTGTTAGGTAGTGTCACAAACTCCTCGGTCTGCTCCCACTCTTCCACAAGGTCGAACTTAAGGTTAGGGTGGTGAGGTGCTACCGTACCAAAGGCGGGGATATTTACCGTGCGGAAGCCCGTAACATGGAACTTATCTGTCTCCCAATCGTCGATAGTTATCTTTGCCTGATTACGTATTAGCTTGATACCCTCGTACTCCTTGCCGTCAATCATATATCTCAAGGCGGCAAGCTGATTGTGAATAGATTTGCCGCTTGTGCCATCTACCACGAAGCGTGACCAATATACCAACATGCCTGAGCCACCCTCCATGTTTGCCACAACCATGCTCTCGGTCTGTCCTGGGAAGTCCGACTCGTCATAAAGACCGCTACTATGGTTGGCAAGGAAGTGAATGATGCGTGTTTGGCTGGGCACAACAGCGGTATACTCACCACTCTCCGAGATACCATCTTCTGTCTTACTACCTGGTACGAGTTGCGCCTCCTCGGAGCTGATGTAGAGGCCAAACTCGTTGAAGCAGAATAGTGTCATATTGTTCACGTCCAAGCCGTCAGGGTCAACAGCACGAGTGTCCACCACCGAGGGTTTTGCGATATTGGCTCTAAATGCAATCTTGGTGTATCCCTCAGGCACATTGTCGATGTTTGGAGTGATAATATCCTCACGAAGACATGAGCTTAGAAGTGAGGCAAAAAGTGTAAGTATGTATATGGCTCGTTTCATCATTGTTGTTGGGTTTAGTAAGCATCACGCACACATCGAATTGCTGCATTATCGGTGTCGTTATCATACTTGGAGTTGTAGACAGGGCCACTGGCACTCATATAGTAGCGACCATTAAGCAGATAGTCGATTGCACTCGTATTGTCGGTCTTCGTACCCTGAATCTTAATGATAATCTCAAGCTCCGCTTTGGTGGGTAGTCGCCAGTTGTCGTGCACCTCAATAGGACTCTTCTTGTCGTCGTTTAGGTCGTCAACCTCGACATAGTTCTTACAATGGTCGGCAAAGACAATGAGCTTCTCATCGTTAGACATGCCAGAGAGGCCACTATATGTCGAAATTACAGCACCCAAGCGTGAGGCAATGACAAACGATGGCGACACAAGCTTTGAGTTCTCCTCGTCGCTGGCGGTATAGCCATTCTCGTCAAGGGCTGGACGGCCAAGTGTATATTCGCCTGACGAGGCCATCATGCGCACATGGTAGTTACGAACATTATGCTCCTCGCAGTCCGACTCATTCTTTGTCCACGACGAATAATTATATGTGAAGTGATAGAACTTTATCTTGTAGTTCTCGCTGTTGTTTACCTTGTCACCTCGAACCTTCGACACTGTCCAGCCTGTACCACCGTTGGAGTTTGAGGATGCAGCACTCGAGTAGGTATATTTCACTGTCTTGTTGGTAAGGTCAACATCGTTAATCTTATAGATACTAACAATATGGTCGCCATTATACTGGTATGTTGTAGGATTATTGCCCGTTGCCGTGCCTCTATTTACACTACCATTCCAGCTGTGTCCTCCCGTGGTACGATAGTAGTAGTCGTCACGATAGGAGTACCATGGCAAGTTGTTGGTGATATATATCAGCGGATACTGCTCCACGTCGATAATATCGCTCATGCCATCCTCGTTTGTCACCTTTAGCTGGAAGTAGCGTATGGTGTAGTTTGTAGGTATGTCGCTATGCACAGCAATGTTGCCAGATGTTGCACCCTCCTCGGTTGTTGCATATATGTCAACATCGCTACTTTTGAGCGTTGTCTTTACGTTGTACTTATTGTAGTAGTAGGCACTGCCTGGCACAAGCTCAACGGTAATAGGCGAGGATGACGAGAAGTAGAGCGTTGAGTTGTCATCGCTGACGTTGTACATGTATATCTTCTCCTTGTTGACCTTTAGATACTTAACCGTATTCTCGCCCGATATGTCGAGGTCAATCTTCTCCCAAGGTGCTGTGAAGTAGTGAATATCTTCGATTGTTTCTGGTGTGGTGAAGTCCTCAGCACCTGGGGCGTTGAGGTTAATTCGCAGATCGTAGTAGGTGTTGCGCTTGATGAGGTGGTAGGAGTCATCGCCAGTGCCCTCACGCTTACTAAATGATATCTGGTAGTAGTTGTTTATGTAGGTCTCGCCATCGTAAATCATAGGAAGCATGACAACCACTGACGTACCACGCTCAAATGCCTCCTCCTTCCTCCATGTGTGTGAGTAGCAGTAGAGTGTTAGCTTCACCGAGTAGTTGACAATGTTACCCTCGCTATCCTCGATAGGTATCATCTCTAAGTAGGGGCTCTGTGATATCGTTGATGACTTCCAATAGGGGTTTGTACCAGCATCGTTGAGAGGGTAGCCACCCTCTGCTGTAAGCGTAGTTCTTACGGGCATGTTACGTACCATATAACCACCTGAGAGTGCCATTAGCTCCTCTGTGAAGGTAACCTTCTCGCTCGGTGTGATTGTTATCTGCACCTTGGCGGCAGCACGACGAAGCGTAACCCTAAGCGTCACATCCTCGTCGGTGTCAGGGTCATTAATAACAACATTTCCTGCCGTTGCTGGCTCAGTTGCACCCATGTAGGCCACACCGTCCATAAGGAACATCTGCGGATATATCGAGCCATCGACACCAAACTCAATGCCCGAGAGGTGTATGTAGTTGTCCGTCTGGTCAAGCTTTAGGAAGGTGTTGTAGTCGAGTATGTTGCCATTGTGGTCGTAATATGCCGACTCGTCGAGTCTGCTATTGGCAATTACAAAGAAGCGATATTGGCCCATCTGCTCAAAATCTCGCTTGGTCTTCGAGATAGTTACCTTACCATCGGGCGTTGCCGATGCTCTAACACGCTCGTAGTGGAAGGGTGTGTATGAGCTATTGCGCCACTCATATATCACCACATCGAGGTGGCTCATGAAGGCCTCGAACTCGTTATCCTCGACCTGTGCACGTGTTTCAATGCCTGGTAGCTGAAAGCTAAGCGTGATGTAGCTCTCGTCAGAGGTTCCAACGCTATTATCGTCGAATATGGTGCTACATGACACCATGACGAGTGGTATCACAATCAGGGCTATAATATGTAGTATCTTCGCTCTCATGCTTTTATGCTATGCACCTCATAAAACCTACTGTTCTGAGATGTGTTTGATGTTAATAATTTTAGGGTTGTCACCACTATTTGGCCACCTTATCTTGTCGTACTCTCCATTAACATAGAGGTTAATATATTGGTCGGTCCACGCCTGGTAGTACGATATACCGAACTCAATAGTGGTATTATCCGCACCATCGTCGCTAAGTGGGAATATAACTATATGATACCACTCTCCCTCTTTGCAAGCGCCAAGGTTATCTTGAAGACTCTCATTGCCCGTGTCATATATAGGTGTGGTGCTGGTTTCTACCAAACTGCTATTTAGGTGGTAAACACGAATTTGATAGTTCTCCTTTGAGCCCATAAATACAGGCTTCCACTCAACTAACTCGGGCGCTAAAATTTGGAAGTAACAGTCGAAGCCACCATCTTCGGGATTACCTGCGTTGTAGTACATCGTAGGTTGCTTGGTGATGACATAATTGGCCTGCTCCGTTACACCGAGCGTTAAAAACTCGTATGGCTCTACTGGGTTGTGGTATGTAGGGTATGACAGGTCGTGCTCCTCGTGCTCCGCACCATTGCCGTCCCAATCCTCCGTAGTCCAATCGGCCACGCTGTACTCGAGCATGAGGTTGCTACCAGCAATGCTGCGAATCTTAAACTCGTAGATGTGGTTACGCACAATGTTGTAGTGGCTACCCTCGATAGGCTCACCGTCGCTATACTGACAGAACGATATAGCATCCTCAAAGGTCTTAATCTCGCCACCGATGTTAAACTCGAGGCTTATCTTATTGCGCTCACTCGGATAGTTTATGTTGTCGAACTCGCACATGTATAGGTAGTAATCTCCCGTAATATCGTCACGCACCAATGGTAGGTCTACCGCAGCATGGCGATAGAGGCGCATGCAGCTCTCCTGGTCGAGCTCACGTGTTGTCGATACCCCAGACCAACCCTCAGGTAGGCAGTAGCCTGTCTGGTTGTAGTATTTGAGTGTCGAAGAGGTGATTTTTACTCCCGCCTCCTTGAGATTGTCGTTTAGCTTAACCTCTACCTTGGCTGCTGCACGCAAGAGCCATATCTCGCCGAGGTCGAGCATCTCGTTGTCGACCAATGGCGATAGGTCAACCTCGTGTACGCCCCACATAGGTATCGAGCCCTGCTTAGAGGTAGGGTCGAGCTGCGAGTAGTTATATGTTAGCTGCTCCTCGTCGGTTGCCGTGTCGGGGCAGTTTGCCAAGACCATGAATTTGTAGTTGGTCACGGCCTCACTACTATTAAAGTGGTCGACAAATGCCGCTGGCATCTCGCCAATAAATTGGAACTGGGTGTGCGAGTCGTTTGTTGGGTAATAGTCGAGGTTTTGGATTGTTCCAATACGTGTGTTATCCTCTGTAAGCACCACTACACGTAGCATCTCGGGGTCGATTCTAAAGTCGAACGGAACACCCTCTCTGTTTGGATACTCCTCAGACCATGCAGCACGTGTCTTATTACCTTCGAGCGCAACTGTAAACATGATACTGCGTTGTTTGTCGGTAGGCATGGTCATTAGCTCTGGGTCGAATATACACGACACAGAGATGATGCCTACAAACAGCAGAATCAGGTATTTTACAGCTCCTCGCACTATGTTGTTACTACTATGTTTTATAAATCAGTGTTGTTGAGTACCACTCTCCACGAGTTTATAAGGATATATGACGACACCCACTCGCCCTCGTCGAGGAAGAAGGTCATCGAATACTCATCTTGTCTGTCAAGATACTCCTGATCGCTCATACCTTGGCGATAGTTACCCTTGATGAGTAGGGCATACTTAGCAATAGGTATGCGTAATACAACATCGTTTGTCTCTCGGTTCTTTACGCTCAGAACGGGTGACGATGTTGCACTCATACGACCTATTGTATGCTCAGCCAATACCACACTTATCGACGTTGTAGCACGTGATGATGCCTGCTCCAACTCGGCACTACCTGTGGTTAAGCTCCAAGGGCTATATGTTATTATCTGATCACGAATAATTGCGTTATCCCAATTATAGAATCCATTGTCATCGGTGATTTCGAATATAAACTTATCTGCCGACATCTCCTTGCCCGAAAGCTCGTGCAGCAGAACACGGATAACATTGGTATTTTTCATTAGCGACATTGTCTCTGTGTATGTGCCAGGCACATCTGTCACCACAAGTTCCTTTACTGCATGGAATAGTGGTTTTAGGTCATCGGTGACAATGGCTCCTCCCGCCTCGTTGTAGCCTACTTGCATCTTTATTTGCATCTGTTGCAGTGTTGTAGTACCTATTTCAGCATCGGCAAGTAGTTTGAAAGACTCCTCGTTTTCGAGGCCTGCCCAGGCAAGGAGTGTATAGCGTTGTGGCTCAAGCTCGAGAGCTATTTCGAAGTTGCCCGATGCGAGCGCCTCATGATCGTTTGTTATGTGCTGCTCGAGAAGCCTGTCGTTCTGGTCGAAAACGTATAGCGCAACAGAGTTTACCTCGTTGGCAAAGGCATCAGCAAACTTTATATTGTAATCATACTTGAAGCGTATGCGGTAGTAGATACCACAATCGCCCTCACCATCAAAGATAAGGCCTTCTTTGCAAGAGGTCATCATGAGCAATGCGACCATCATTGCCCACACCGTAACAACCCTTTGTAATATGTTCACTCTATTCATTTGCTGAAAAAATGTTTGTTGTTTTTTAGTAAAAGAGACCGCCCTACAAACCGCAGAGCGGTCTCTTGGTGTTAATTATTTAGTTGTATTCTCTTATTATGGCTGAACGTCAACCTCCTGGCTAACCAATCTCCAAGAGAGAATGCGTACTTCAGCAGATACATACTCGCCAGTATCTGAAGTCTCGGGGTACACAAAGCCTGGGCCTGACTCTGGAACGTACACAGGGCTACCAAATCCACCGAAGCTCTTGAGAATAACGTTGTAGATGTGGTTACGAACAACACCGTAGTCACCTGCGTGAATACCTGGGTTGATATATGCGCTATGAGCAATGTCTACAGCGTAGAGAGTCTCGCTACCCTCGTAGTATAGAGCCTTCTCGATAGTTGCCAAGTTTGCGTTTATCTCGGCTGTAGTCTTTGGTGTATAGCCAACACCGTCGCTCACATACCAGTTCTTACTCTCGGCAGGTGCAGATAGCTGGAACTTAACCCAGTTACCATCCTTAACAACTGTCAAGTCGCCTGGTGTGATATACTCGTAAGATGAGCCATTGTCCCATGCATACTGATACTTGATAGTGTTTACAACAGCTGTGAGCAAATCGTTAAGAGTTGCATAGTAGGTAGTGTACCAGCGTGTCATAGGAAGATCCTCATAAACACTCTCAGACATCTTCTTCTGAAGTTTTGCCTTGATGATTACCTTCGTACAATCGTGAGTGTTGTCTGTAGCTGCATCGTAGAGAGTATTCTCACCAACGTATGTATATGTGTTAGCCACATAATTTTCGCTGTTAACGTTGGCTGTAACACCCAACTCAAGTGGGAAAGTCGTTGGAAATGCGTTGTCAATAATTTCGCTTATAGCCAATGATTGAGCCCAATAGCTGCGGAAGAAAGGCTGATCGTTCCATGTAAAGCCCAAGTCGCTCCATGCAGGGTTAATATACTTAAGAAGCTTAGACTGTGTGAAGTCGTTGTAGAGCTCCCAGCCTGTAACCTGTACATATACATCAGTATCAACACCGGAGATGTTTGCAGTCTTAACAAAGTAACGGTTGTTAGCAACGCCATTTGCTGTTACGGTAACCTTAGCTGCGATACGCTCAACATGGATTGTGATAGGGTTAGCCAAGGCATCAGCAGGGCTTGTGTAGATGTCTGATGTCTCAAGAGGAGTGCCCACAACAGCATTAGTGCCATCAGAGTATACAGCGTTGCTCATAACAAAGCCACCACCAGCACCGATGATATTTGTTGCAGCATACAAGTCATCAAGATCGTATGTTGTATCAGCCGCAGGTACCCAGTTGATAACTGCTACAATCTGAGCAGGGTAAGTGCCCTTGTATGTGCTAAGTACCAATACTGCGTCCTTGATGTCAGAAACATTAGGTGTATCCGAGCCTATGTTATTAAGGTTTGCAGAGATCCAGTTTACTGTGCCACCATCAGATGTCGCAGGGCTACCAGTTACTGGGAATGCAGTACCGTCATTTTTAAAGAAGAAGAAGTATGCAGCCTTTACCGCACGCTCAGCATCGAGACCGTCCTGATAAGTGTCGCCAGCTGCACGAGTGTTATCTGCAGCGTTGAGGTTGACAGCGATATATGAGGTCTCTACCTCACCCAACAAACCGCCATTTGTCACATCATCGATGTTGTTGTCGTTACAAGCGACAAAACCCAATGCTGCGAATGCTACGATTAAAAACTTTTTCATAATATAAATGTATTAATTTGTTCTCCGAATAAATTGTGTTGAGATATTAGATGTCATAGCCATACTCAACCACACGCCATGAGAGGATGCGTACCTCAGCAGAAACGTATGTTGTGATATCCGCTGGTGTCTCAGGGTCAAATAGAGTAGCACCATCGTAAACAGGGGTACCAAAGCCTGAGATAGTGTTGATGTTAACCTTGTATACGTGGTTACGAACAACACCATACTGAGTCGCAGCAACTGTCGATGGCAAGTGCTTGATGTCGGTGTAGTAGTATGTCTGACCATCATTGTACAACAACGCTGGCTCAACACCACCAAGGATAACATTTACGCTATTTACATCAGAAACCTTGAAGCCATCAACAGAAGAGTATGTATACCATGTCTTAGCCTCACCTACTGTTGAGAGCTGGAAGAATACGTGGTAAGCCTTCATATCAGCACCTGGGTTAGGGTTAGGCTCGTCAGCCTCAACAACCATAAGGTCGCCAGCAGTGATGCTCTTATACTCTGTGCCAGACAAGTAGTAAAGCTGTGAAGCAAGGGTGTTAGCCACAACTGTGCGGAGAGCCTCCTCGCCGATGTAGTCGTTGCCATACCATGTTGCAATCTCAACAGGATTGTTGCTTGAGTCAACAAGCAAAGCCTTAACAACAACCTTAGTGCTGTTGGTGTTGTAGGTATTCTCGCCGCAGTAGTCGCTCGCAGCAACAGCATTAGAGAGGGTGTTGTATGATACCTTGTTATCAGCGCCAAATGCAGTGGTTGGAGATATTGCCCAGTATGAGCGGAACCATGCAGAGTCGTTCCAGCTGAAACCTACTGTAGTATCTGTCCACGATGCGTCAATCTTCTTCAAGAGGTAAGACTTGTCGTACTCGTTGTATAGCTCCCAGCCAAGAACCTTAGCGAAAACCTGTGTGCCGTCAACCTCCTCGCCAATGTTATACTTGTTCTCAGGAGTGGTGTCAACAGTAACCTTTGCAGCGATACGCTCAACATAGATCTTAACAGGATTAGCCAAAGCATCAGCCTCTGTCTTTGCGATGTTTGCCTCGGTAAGAGCTGTTGCACGAACAGCCTCCTTCTGAGTACCTGGGTTTGTGCTCTCGGCAGCATATACAGCGTTGCTCATAACAAAGGCATTGTCGGCATTCTTCAACTCAAGCATCTGGTCCGCCAAAGCATTGAGGGTGTAAGGACCAGCACCTGTTGGAGGAGCCCAGTTGATAACTGCAACAATCTTAGCAGGGTACTTGCCCTTGTAGTTCTCGAATACCAACACCTTGTTCTTTACGTCAGAGACGTTTGGTGTGCCATCGGGTGCTGCACCAACAGGAGCGTTACCGTTCTCGTTAACATCTACCATTTTGTAGTTCTTGCCACCGTCAACATCAAAAGGATTACCCTCAGCATCGAACAAGAAGAAGTATAGGCTCTTCACTACACGCTCTGAAGCCTCGCCATCCTCATACTTGTCGCCCGCACCACGTGTCGACATGTCGTCAGCCAAAAGAGATACAGCCATAAACGACTGCTCCTTCTCGCCCTCCTGATGAACTGGGTCGTTCTCAGAATGCTTCTCACAAGCAGCAAATGCAAATGCCGCAAGTGCAACAAATAAAAGCTTTTTCATAATGATTGAAAATTTTAATTATTAATATTATATTGTTAGTTATTTTGTCATCTTGACGATGTTTCGATTTTTAGACACCTCGACAATGGCACTCTCTGCCTGAGGCACACCTAACTTTTGCGCCTCGATGAAGTAGCTCTTGGCCATCTCCTTATTCTCTAAATAGACCTCCAACACACCACGAGTATATACCGCCTCGGGCAAGTCGCCCGCCTTGTCGAGATAGCGTGCAGCACTGCGATAGTCATTTCTCTGAATGGCTGAGTTGGCAGCGTTGAGGTTTGCCACAGGGTCGTTAGGATACATTCTCACAGCAGTCTCAAAGAGCTCGTTTAGCTTGTCACTTCCGGGCTCGTAGGTCTGAGCAAGGATGTAGAACTCCTCAAGCGAGAGGTTCTGCGGTGCGGTGTGGAGTATTCGCTCTATATCCTCAGGAGTGCTATAGCTTCTAATCTCATATTCGATTACGTAGTCTGAGTGGCGGAGAGCAGGGTAGCACTCTTTGAGCAGATGACGATAATCCTCCTTCCAGTTCGACTTGATATACCACTCCTTGTTATCTGGCTCACGGTCAGAGCGTATAGCCGATAGTATCTCTGCTTTGTGAGGTAGCGACGATGCCTCGACATAGCGCTCAAGGCCAGCCCAATCCTCTGGCTCATAGTCAGTCTTGATAAATCCCTTGTCGAAGTGATACATATTCTCGACATAGAGCTTCAACGCCTCGGTACGTCCTTTTGCCAGACGGGTATTGTTGCTATAAGGGCTTTCGGGCGAGGCATAACCCTTAATCGAAATAGACTTGATGGTAATATCCTGGTCACGTTTCACAGAGTCAATAGTGCCTGTAATCTTAGCAAGCTCAGCTATGTTGTTGCGGTAGTCGGGGTTGATGACGGTCTGGCTCACTGGGAAATCGACGAATGCCGAGCCACTAATCTGTCGTATCTTAACAGCCTCGTGCTCGGGACGCAGATATATTAGCTCGGGATAGTACGATTCGATAGGGAATCTCTCAACAAGCTGCTCACGGTCAATTATTAGCTCTGTGCCGCAACAGCCGTAATCTTTGCGTAGAAGCTCTAAACGACAGCCATTCATCCAATCAGCAAAATATACGGCGGTGTTGTATGTAAATACGCCCTCGGCCTCTTTTGGCGTGAGTGCTACATCGTCAGATGTTGTTGGCTTCTCAGCCTCGTTACGAAGGTAGTATATGCGACGGTTGCGTCCGTAAACGGCAATAGACTGAAGTTCATGGGTGTTGTCGCCATTAACGATAATGGGCGTAAGAACAACCACTTGGGTAGACTTGATGTTTAGCTTCGAAAAATCGACATCGATGTTGACGCTCAGATTTCCATTATCTTTAAGCTCCAAGGTGTAATCCTTGATATCTACTTCTTTGTTATTCTGTGCATAACCTGCTATAAGTGTTAGACTTAGCGCTATGGTCAGGAAAATAGTTCTCATAGTTCGTGTGGTAGGTTAGAATAGATATACAAAATTTACTGCAGCCTTTGTTGGGCCAACATAGTGGTGATTGGCGTCGCCTATTCTGCGACCACAATCGCCACACTTGAAGATGTCGTAATCGAGATACATATAACCGAAGCCTGCTTCAAGCTCCAAGTTCCAATGCTTGGAAAGCATAAATGCGAAGCCGTATGCAACACCTGCTCCGAAGGCATAACCCTGATAGCGCTTCTCCTTGAGCACAGAGAAATCGGTGCCTAAGAATGAGATGTTGTTGTTGATGCCGCCAAAGTTAAAGGCTCCAGCTATGGCGTGAACGCCAATGAAGTGTCGTGAAAAGCGGTCGCAAAACCAGTAGCGAGCCTCAGGCTGTGCCAGCCAATGCTTCCATTTGGTCTGTTCATTCTTGCTCCAGGCGTTGAAGTTTCCCGAGATGTCGAGAGTCCATTTAGGAGCTAAGCCGATTTCCATGCCGAGATTAATTGTGGCAGTAGCATCGTAGACGATGTTGGTCTTGATTGCGAAGTCTTGGGCGTGAACATGCGACGTTCCACCAAAAATGAGGAGAAGAAGTAGGGTGTAAAAACGTTGGGTTAGTTTCATCATTCTCTATTTTATCCGAGCCTATTGTGCAGTGCCATTAGTCGCTCGTTTGTTTTTGCAATACATATATATATAATTTCGTATGCAAATTTGCTTTATTATTTATAACTGTCCAAACAACGAAATACTACATTTTTGACTACAACGACCAGTTTTTCAGCCAAAAATCGCAAATGTATACCGTAATGTAAACACATCGGTTTTGGTCTTAATAAGTAATTTACGTAATTTTGCGATATGATGAGTGATTAAACAAAAAATATCTACATAGGGTATACAATATATTAAATATAGCTTTACCCAAAATTAACAGAGAAGTTAACTATGAGTTTGTCTATTTTGAGAAAGATAGTAGCGCTCCTTTTGTTCGTGCAGGCATGCTGTGTCTGCTCTGCTAACGACAGCCTCTACCAGCAGGCGAGAAGTGCACAGCGCAAAGGCGAGTATGATAAGGCTATCGTATCATACAAAGATTTTCTCTCGCAGTCGGTTGATGCCGATGAGCTTGACGATGAGCAGCTATTCTTCTACACCGAGGCCTTGGTACAGCTTGTCAACACTTTTCAGAGTAAGGGCGAGCCAGATTCTTGTATAGTAGCATTAGAGGAGTTGTTCGCTATATCTCCAGTGCTCCAAGATGAGTGTTTGCGAGATTACTACTCTGTTATGGGTTATGCCCTATCGCGCACTGAGCGTATGGATAAGGCCGAGGCAACCATGCTTAAGGCTTTAGCATTACCTCTGTATGAGGCAACTCCCGAGCGCTATTTCCGTGACTATGCATACGCTGCTGCAGTCTTTTATAGCAACCCCAACTATCAGAAGGAGGTTGTCAGCTGGTGTCATGAGGCTTTGCGACAGGCTGAGCTTTGCAAGAATACGTCGGGTGCGCAGTGGGTTAAGGCGATGTTGGGATCATTGTACAAGAAGCATGGCAATCTAAACGATGCCTTAGAACTATTTCAGCAGAGTCAGAAGGAGGCAACACTACGTGGTGACGACTTGGGCGTTATCAATAGTCTTCATGCGTTAATCGACCTCTTCCTATATTGGGGTATTCCAGAGTATGCCAACATCTACGCCTCGGAGGCTATAAGCGTCGAGAGGCAGATGAACGATAAAAATCCTATGCTCTCTGCCCAAACATATATAAATAAGGGTAGGGCCCTATATCAGCTTGGCGAGATAGACTCGGTATCATACTATGCTAATAGGGCACGTGAGCTCTGCAAGGCACTCCCATACAATAGTGGTATGGTCGATGTTGACCTTCTGCACGGCACGCTTATGTGCTCGTTAGGTGGTGACTCCCTGCATGTTGGTATTCAAGAGCTGGAGCAGGTGGTCAAGCAGGGTACTATTGTTAACCAGGCTAAGGCCTATCACCAGTTGGCGCAAACATATCTTAAGGAGGGAAGTACCCAGATGGCTAATACGATGCTGGATAACCTCTACACGTTGCTCAATGCGGGCGATTCACCGATAAATATCGACCTTGATTACGAGCCGATTGTAAACCACTATCTTAAAAACAGGAACTATGCTCGTGCTAATGATTATGTTGGACTGATGCTTCAGGAGCGAAAGAGTGTTAAGGCTAAGAGGTTTAGCTTCAATCTTGTAGAGAGCATCGTAGACCTCAGGGCTGAGCAAGAGAGGCAAGAGCAGAAGATTGTGCAGCTCAAGCATGCCAATCAACGCCTATGGCTATCGATAGTCGTTGTAGTGGCTATGGTTGTTATCCTTGTTGTCGTTGTGCTGCTCATCTACCAAAGACGTAGCCACGCAATACAGATGCGAAGAGCCGATGAAAGGTTTGCACGGCTCGCTCAGGAGCTCAACGAGTCGAAGATCGAGAAGGAGAAGATTTCGCAAAATATTAAGGAGTTTCTTCAGGATACCGATAATCGCCATGAGCTCGAGACCTTAACGCCATTTATCCTTAAGGAGAGCGGTGAGACTAAGTTCCGCCAATACTTCGAGATGCTCTACCCGCTATTCCTACCTCGCTTGCGTGATCGAGTGCCCTCAATTACTCGTCGTGAAGAGCTTCTGTCGATGCTTATCGTTCTGAATCAGGATAATAAGGATATTGCCGAGCTGTTGGCAATAGCTCCACGCAGTGTCTTGATGCTTCGTCACCGCTTCCGCCAGAAGATTGGCCTTACAACAGAGTCTCCGCTCGAAAACTTTATTGACGATATTCTCGACTCAAATTACCATGCCGCCTCTGCCCCCGTGGAGCATGAGTAGCAATTATAATTGCTTCGCCTTGGCGTCATAATCATTTTGTGCATATACCGATAAAGCTACTTGCAAGGATAATTTATCCCAGCAAGTAGCTTTATCATTACCATCATTGTCTTATTCGATGTATAGCCAGTTAGTCTGTTTATGTCTTGTAAATAGTCCCCAGATGTAGAGATGTCGTTTCAGTAGCCCATTTTTGATATATCCGTAGCCATACTCGCCCATATCTAAATAAGCAGCGTTTGTGCAGTGCTTGCTACAATATACCGCAAACGATGTTAAGGTCATAGGGTAGTTTGATTCTAATATAAATGTTCCGTTCTTATCCTTACATAAAGCTCTGCGTATGGCTCTGCGTGAGTCTGTGAACTTCATCGGTTTAGAGTCGCAAACGAGCGTTAGTTGTTGAAACCCATTGTCGCTCATCCATTGCTTGCTGATATAGAATATCTCCCCTTTTAATGATATTTTCAGCCTCATTTTGCTGTGCTGGTAGGTTTTGCCGTCAATTCTATATGAGCCAACTATATCGCCATTTGACTCTGAGAATGCAGCCGGAATGCACATCTTTGCGTTCTTAGGTCGTGTTTTAGACCACTTCAATTCTCCTTCTGGCAAATCAAACTTTGTAACTCTGTTTGATATGTGGGTATAGGTGTAACCTAAACCTATAACTATTAAGCATAAGAGCAATATAAACCGCTTCATGTAGTGCTTGGATAGTTGGTTATGCACTTTGCAGTAGCTTTTGATAGTCAAAACAATTGAGTCTACCACAACCTATGTTCTGGTCGCTCCTCTAAGAATTGATGTATCTCCTCTTGGGTTACATCATATCCCGTTAGAGTTAAATCCATAGATCTAAATTCGTAGTTACAAAAAAAATGGGTTACTTTGCAACTAAGTAACCCACGGTCTATTAATAAGCCTAACAAGCCTATTTTTAAATTATTCTATTTTGGCGTTGTTGTTTATATTATTTTCCAATTCATATATATTCTTGACGAATGATACTCGTACTGAATCTTGTTTCAATATCTCTTTAGCTTTAGAGATAAAGGTGTTAGCATACTCTTCAATCATGTCATCAATCTTTGCTTCTTCATAAGGTTTGTATGACTTTTTCATTTTGGCAATCTCCAAAAATGCAGTTGTTGTGGTTGCAACATCCAAATAATAGTGGTTAAGCCTATCGTTTGCTGAAGAGTACATCTTGTAAACAATGCTCGAACCCTTTGGTGTTTTTGTGTTTAACTTTACTTCAGAGATTGAATCTAAGGCTAATCTGCGCTCAAGATACGCAGATACATTATCAAATCTTTTCCTATGATTATCAGCTAAATCTTCTGCCCTTGTTGGCATGTGAATAAATATGTGTGCTTCGGGCTCGCATTTCGAGAAGTAATCAACAACAGGCAATAAAAAGTTTTTTGTATATCCAGTGACTACTGAGTACGGGAAGATTTCCTTCTCTAATTTTACGATTGCATTCTGTCTATTTACAAGCCGTCCAAGAAATACAGCAAGTAAAATAAGCAATGTAATAATTAGTGCCATCATAGTATTTATTCCATATTTTAGCCATCTACGACGTCGTTTCTTAGTTTCCGCATACGATTTATATCTATTGTAAATCTCTCTAAAATCGACCTTTAATAGAAAAGAAACGATGTGGTAGAAACAATAGAGATTTATCTCATTTGTTTGATCTAAAAAGGTGTTATATATTGGACAATGGCGCAATAAAATGTCAGAATTTTTTAATATATTCGGTAGATTATCGTCTACTTTGTCAATAAACACTGGCAGAATTTTACTTGAGTCATTATCATGCGTTTCCAAAAAATACTCAACCTCTTTGTTAACGTATTTGGAGGTAGCAGAAGTCTTTGAGCAAATTAGGATTAGATACCTTGAGTGTTTTAGCGCCTCTTTTATCTCGTCGGCAAAGTCATCTTCTGACACGTGTAGCTCTTTCGTGTCAATAAATACACTACGAATTAAATCTTTATCTTGTGGGCGATTCTCGGGTAATACTAAATTTTTGGGATAAGGGTATTTCTCTAATTTAGCATGAATCCAATTCGCTATGTTCTCATCTACGCATCCTCGCTTATAGCTGATAAATGCGAAATATTCTGCTGGTTTGATCATATATATTTATATTATTGAGCTATATCACAAATTTAATGATAAAATCTTAAACCACATTAAGATGAAGTAACTTTTTTATCATACAATTGTAATTTTTATAATGCATGCTTGCTATTGTCTTGTTAACTTTTAGATGTGCTCTTTGAAATGTTTGTCGTCCTGTTAGTTGTAATGATCTTTTGATTCTGAAGATTTAATATTCTTATTTTGTTATGATTTTTATCAAAAAAATATTTTTTTTGACACAAATTGTCAAGCTCTGTCAATACCTTTGTGCTCAAATAGGTGTAAAGGGAGTTACTCCCATTTTGGTAACAACTTAGTATTGATTTGAGTATGAAATTTTACAGGGCAATTGAGGCACTTGTTGCAAAGTATGAACAACTTGCAGCAGATAAGTACCTTACGGACTATGAGCGTCAGCAGGTATGTTATGAGTTTATCGATTGGTTGACCGAACAGCGTGATGCGTGCGACAACCACGATGTAGACTCGATACCAATTGTTGAGCAGGAGGAGTGGGCAACATTCTGCGATATTAATGACATTGACCCTCGAAAAAAGGTGCATCGCAAGTATGGATTCGATGCTTTGAACTACGACAATGACAAAGATTGGTAGGGGCAATGATTGTTTGGACACAGCAGAAACTGCCATTTTGGGAGGCTCTTGAGCGTGATGGTATTGCCTACTGCACCGAGGAGAGCTGGCTCTATAGAGAGTATGTCTATGCTTACGATTGGCTCGTTGCTGAGATGCATCATCGCCTCTCTCTACCTCCAATGCCAGAGATTAAATTGCCCTTGTGGTGCTGGGTGCAATATAGTAGTTACAAAAATCGCAAGCCTAAGTTTACGCCCAACAAGGACGAGAATGGATATTACTCCGAAGTCTTTATCGAGGCAGACATACCTAATGAATTGCTCCTGCAAAGTAACTTTCATTTGTGGGGCTGGCATTGTCTTAATGGATGGCAAATAGGAGACGAGCAACTCGAAAAAGAGATTGATGAGTACAATGATGCACATGATATTAAAGGTCGCAGTTTTCTTGCCTATCCCAAAGATTTGCAGCAACGCATAATGAAGAGCTGGGAGTGTATCTTCGATCTCGACTATCGCAATCGAAGATATCACGATCGCCCCAAACGTAATAAACCCATACAAGCAACCTTTTGGTTGCTCAAAAAGGAGTGGATTCGCAGTGTCCGATTTAGAATGCAATAATTTTTGTCGCATTTATTTTCGTTGACACTAATTGGCAAAATAGCTCTGTACCTTTGTTTTATTAACACGTAATAGAGCTTTTCGGGAATTATATTTATAGGTTGATGTTTTGGAATTGGTTGTTTAATGTCTTTGGCGCTGGATATAGATAGTAGTGCCGTTGAGTCGTTACAAAGAGTTTAGATAATTTCTGCAATAGTTGGGCGTAGGGAGGTATTAGATAGAGCATGCAACGCTCAAAGGGGGCGAGTTTGGGCTGGCAATATTTAAGTTGTTGTTTTAATTAATAGGGTAAAACTATGGGAACAATTAAGGTATTAGGACAGGGAGATGTAAAGTTTACTCCCGATGTAACAAGAGTAACGGTGGCGATTGATGCACTACACTCAACCTACCAAGAGGCATTTGAGGCTGGTGCAAAAAACACAAACCACATCAAGGATATCCTTGACGAGCACGGCTTTGAAAGAGATATTGCAAAGACCTCACGTTTTGATGTCAGTATGCACCGAGTAAATAAAAAAGTGGACCGTAGTGAGTGGCAATGGGTTGTTAAGGGCTACAAAATTAAACAGACATTCATCATAGAACTTGAAATGGGTTGCCCGAAACTAACTGTACTTCTTGACCAAGTAGGCAGAGAGATAGCAGGCGTGGAGATTGAGCTCGGTTTTGCGGTTAGCGACACGGATTCCGCCAGATTAAAGGTTATCGAGGCTGCTGTTAAAGATGCACAAAGAAAGGCGGAGGTTATGGCTACTGCCCTGGGTAAAAAACTCGGAGATGTGTCATGTGTTCGTTACGGCAATCTGGATGAGGACTATTACAATGGCCGAGTGTACGACCAATGTCTTGCAAGTCCAGGTAGTATGTGCGAGGCTGCCCAGATGGATTTAACACCAGCCGATTTAAGTGGTTGCGCCAATGTAGAGGTCGTGTGGAACTTATTGTAGTCTGCTATGTTGGGACATATTCTGGGAGTAATTTTTACCGTAGGCATAGTGGTCGTTATTTATATTGAATGCGTAAAACCTTGTGTGCGCAAATGGCGTGATCTGAAATAAGAAATAATAGATTTACTATGGGACTCTTTGATTTTTTGCTAGGTGAGGATAGTCACGATTCAGATCACGGTGAGGATTGGGATCGTAGCATTTTCGATACAGATCGCTTCCGCAAATGCGGAAGCGGCAACTGGGTTGATTGGGAGGATGTATCAACGGGCGATTGTGATACCGATGGTTTTGAGCATCCAAACCACGATGAAAATGGTGAGTAGTAATTTGAAATTTTAGTGCAAAATTCCTATTTGCTCGACCACAACCAAACCAGAGTACGAAAATCGGGCTATCCTGGCACACAAAGGCTTACAGGAACAACTTGAGGTGGTACAAAAGCGAGAAACGAAAGTTTGAGGTGCCCCCAAAAGTTTAGACAAAAACTTTTGGGGTTTCTTTATGCGCAAAAAGCATGACTATGGAGCATTACTCAAGTACATGCGAATGCTCGAGGATGGTTATTCTATCAACCATATTTCCAGTGCCTATGGTATAGCACATGGAAGATTAAAATGTTTATGACTACAATACTAAAATAAGATATTTTTGTTCTCCATCGCAAGTTATACACTCAAACTGGTGGAGAATTAAAGGAACAAATTGTATCGGATATTTTATCGGATTGCAAAAGGCGTAAGTGCGCAGAATTTGGTTGGATTCTGACCTTTAAACCGTCAAAGACTAACTATCTGATACAGAAAAAGGAGTCGATTACTCGACTCCTTCAAGGTGGTGAATCCGCCGGGGCTCGAACCCGGGACCCCAACATTAAAAGTGTTGTGCTCTACCTGCTGAGCTACGGATTCTCCGAATACCAAACTCTAATTTGGTGGTGCAAAGATAAACAATATTTTTATTTTACCAAAATAGAACGACAAAATATTCGTATATTTGCATATCGCAATTAAATTTAATGCTACTATGGATCAGCCAAAACTTGAGCGTTTGCTTCGACTGATGAAGTTGCTTACAAGCAATGTGAACTATACGGTAAACGATATTGCCGAGCGTCTCGATACGTCATATCGCTCGATATATCGCTATATCGAAACATTCAAGGAGGCAGGTTTTGTTGTCCATAAGCTCGAGGGTGGAGTCTACAAACTTGGCAAGGAGAGTCCCTATTTTCGTGAGATTTCGCAGCTTGTTCACTTTACCGACGAGGAGGCACATATTGTAAATCAACTAATTGAGGGTCTTGATGATACGAATATGCTCAAGCAGAACTTGCGCAAGAAGCTCAGCTCGGTATACAACTGTACCTCCATGGCTGCAAGTGTGGTCAAGGGTAAAAATGCCTCGAACGTAAATCGTGTTCTGGAGGCCATCGAGCAACGTAAACAGGTGTTGTTGTGCGACTATTCATCATCGCACACTGGCGAGGTGCGCACACGCTGTGTCGAGCCCTTTGGCTTTACGACCAACTATGTGCAGATATGGTGCTACGAGATAGAGAGTGGCATGAACAAGCTCTTCAAAACATCACGTATTGGCTCAGTCGAGATCCTTGACAAAGAGTGGGTGTCGGAGGATAAACACCATGAGGGATATATCGACATCTTTCGTATGACAGGCTACGAGCAACATCGTGTGAAGCTCGAGCTCGGTATGCTGGCACATAACCTTATTTTAGAGGAGTATCCATTGTCGGAACGAGATATCACGCATCTTGACAACGGCCGTTGGCTGCTTGATACAAATGTTTGTAACTACCTGGGCATTAGCCGTTTTGTTGTTGGTCTTCTCGATGATATACGCATTGTTGACTCGCCCGAGTATAGCGACTACCTTAAGCATAGAATGGCCCTGCTTGCCGATTCTCTTTAGGCTATTTCATAGGTCTGAGCAGGTTGAACTTTGTGAGAGGTAGTAGCACCTGTACGCAGGTAGATGACCTTATTTCGTTAGGTATTTATGATATTTGCCATGGAGCGTATTGGATTTTTAGGTATGCAAATATTGATTTATTTTATTGTGCATAAGTAAGAAAGGCCTTAAAATAGTTTGAATTACAATAATTATATTGTATATTTGCGTAACTACTCAAACTTTATAACTGAAGAGGCTTCTATGAGCAAGATTAGAACGTGGGTCAAAGACCATATATACTCCATTGTCGTTGCGCTATTGTTATCTCTTTTATCAATATCAGTGAATTGTGTTTCTGGCACTTGTACAGCCCTGTCATCTCTTGTTGTTATACTCGAATCTATTGTCGCTGTATATTTTGTTCATAATCTTCGAGTCTTTATTACTCACCCCGTAAAATTTGATTGGCTATTGTCGAGAGGCACATTTATATGGCGCATAGCCTTCTTCGTGCTCGCCTTCCCGATATTTGTTGCCTTCTGCCTACATCTTCTATCACCGATTATTGAGAGTGGTGTTACTCCTGCAGAGTTGGCATATTCTTCTGAAATGTTTGGCGATGCTCCTACTCGTGAAGAGTGGCGAGGTGACTGTAATGATGAGCACTCTGCGCCGTCGCTTTTATGGACGCTCTATTATCACTTTATAGATCCAGGTAATCAGCATATAGCGCTTACGCTTAGAGGCCGATTGTTGGCAGGTATATGCGCTTCGTTTGGTGTGATATTGCTCAATGGCTTGCTCATATCGGTTTTAATTGGTGCTTTCGATGTTCGTCGCGAGAAGTGGCGTACGGGTATTGTTCGATATTCTCGATTCTTGCGTAGAAACAAGAGGGGCCACTATGTAATCATTGGTGGTAGCGATATGGACTCGATTGTTGTTAAGAGCATCTTTGAAAATGCTGATAAAACATCTGCAAGGACACCATATATTTTGATTCAGACCGACACCGATGTCGAGAAGCTGAGAAATCATTTGTACTCTGGTATTAGCGATGTTCAGCAGCGACATATCATCATCTACTCGGGTAGTCGCACCCTAAAGGAGGATGTCGAAGATTTGATTTTGGAGCGAGCAATCAAGGTCTACTTATTGGGTGAGAGTGGCGTTGAGGAGTCGAATGAGTCGATGCACGACACATATAGCATGCGTTGCATCGAGTATATCGGTAAGTATATCCAACAGCATAAGGATAGTTCTTCTTCGTTGGTAAGTAGTGACAATCCTCTTGAGGTCAATGTCTTGTTTGAACATCAAACGACATTCTCGATATACCAACTTTCAGATATGCAGACGGGCTTTTCGAAGTATATTACATTCAAGCCCATGAACTACTACGAGATGTGGGCTCAGAAGGTGTTGGTGTGTGATAAGATAGGCGACGAGCTAAATGCTGAGTATATCCCTTTGGAGGGTACAGGTATTGATGCTGATAGCAATGATTATGTTCATTTCATCATTGTGGGAATGTCACGTATGGGTGTGGCGTTAGGCGTTGAGGCAACACATTTGGCTCACTATCCCAATTTTGAAACCAAGCGTAAGCGAACACGAATAACCTTTATTGACCCCGATATGGAGCGTGAATATAACTTCTTCAGAGGTCGATTCAGGGGATTTTTTGAGTTGGCTCGTTACCGCTATGCCGATGCCACCAAGATTGACTCTTCGTATGATGAGCTTGGTATCTTCTATAATGAGAATTATGGCAAGTGGGTTGAGCCATGGACACGTGCCGATGACTCTGGTCGAGGTATTTACGAGCATCTTGGTGGCAACTTCATAGATGTAGAGTGGGAGTTTATCAAGGGCTCTATCGAGATGCCTGTTCTCCAGCAGTATTTGATCGATGCATCAAGCGAGGAGTGTGCTAAGCTTACCGTTGCTATATGTCTTCCCGAGCCTAATAGTGCTGCTTCTGCTGCTTTGTACCTGCCTCGCGAGATATATAATGCTCGAAATGTTCAGCAAGTATTGGTCTATCAGCGCTATGATGACTCGCTATTCTGCAATCTCTCACAGATGAAGTATAAAACCCCATTTAATGGTCTTATTAAGCCTTTTGGTATGATATCGGGTATGTCCGACCTTAAACCATTCGAGCAGCGTAGGGTGTGGGCCGAGATGATTGGCGAGCACTATGGTAAGGAGAGTGTATATAGTGGTGCTTATGAGCGTGAGTGGTTGGCAACTATTGGCCTTGCTGAGTATAGGTCGCTGATTGATTATGTTATTACGTGTGGTGACGATGCCCCCGAGTGGGTAAAATATAATCGTCAGAGAGCTGAGGCGGCAAATAATATCTATCACAGGATTGTTGGCGGATTAATGCCGTCTAGCTATGAGGATACTATTTCGAGGTTGATGGAGCAGTGTCGTGAGCAGGAGGGCAAGCTCAATAAGAATGCTACTATGAAGGCGTGGTCAAATATCTATAATGTCAATACTTTGTGGACAAAGCTACGATGTATAGGCTATAAGCCAGGAGCTCCTTTAAGTGCTGAGCAGGTATGGAATCTGTCATGTGTGGAGCATGCTCGCTGGAATATGGAGCAGTTGCTTTTGTCACAGATGCCAATCAGTAAAGAGGAGTTAAGGGTGTGGATTGCTGCAGGGGAGTGTAGACGAAGCATCAAAGATTTGTATAAGGCTGAGCGCAAGCACCCAAATATCAGCTCATTGGCGATGATACATAGCCTCGATAAGATATTCTTCTACGATGTAGCACTTTCGATATATCTCGAGGAGCTATACGAGCAGCAATGTTTGTCTGACGAGGCCTAAGTAGAGTAATGACCTAAACATATAGTGTAATGGAAAATATTAATATATTTATTGCAGGAGCTAAGGATCTTGTAGAGGCACGACGAGTATTTAAAGTCCTTGCCAACAACCTTAATGCTGAGTATGGCTCTAAGCAACTTGATGTCAGCATCACGATGCGCTCCTATGAAAATTTCGTTAATAACAACAACCAGCCCACCTATGACGACTATATTGTCAAGGAGTCGGACATAGTGATATTTGTAATTGAGGGGCGCATAGGCACAAAGACCGAAGAGGAGTTTAAGGTTGCTACCCAGAGCCTTGCTCAGAGTGGACACCCTAAGGTCTTTGTCTTTATGAAGCAGTATGACGAGCTAACGCCCGATATTGCCTATATCAATGGCTTGATGAGTAATCTTCTTAGCGACTACTACTACACCTACCGTAGTTACGACCATCTCGAGTCTATTGCCAAGGATGTGCTCCGTGAGACTATTGACAGCATCACTACGACACGTGTTAGCAAGGGTAGGCAGCGAGCACGTCGCTCGCAGTTGGTGTCGTGGCTAAAGATGCAGCGCTATGCTATTGTTGTGCTACTTTTCGCCATAATGACGCTTGGAACATTTATGTTTGTTGGTCGCCATCGCATATCCAAGGAGCAGATAACTATCGTTGTGGGTGGTGGCTCTGTGGCTAACTATGTTGAGGATAGCCTTAAACTCGATCTTAATGGCTACGATGATCTTGTCTATTTCCACATGCCAAGCATGGCGTCGCTATCTATTCTTGGTGAGGAGATTACAGATCCCAACCAACGCCTTTATACCGTTGTGTTTGCTGCTGAGAGGGCAGATACTATGGACTTCTATTCATCAGTAAATATCGATGATGTTAATACAGAAACCGATGGTTTGGTGTTGGGTGCATATCTTGGTGATGACCCTTTGTGTGCCATTGTTGAGGATGACTCTTTGGTTAGGGAGTATGTTGGTGCTGAGGACTTTGAACGAGGACGTATATCGTTAGATGCGTTGAAGGATATTCTTGAGGCTGACTCTCGATTTGATATTTATACTACCTCAATGCCGAGTGGCACACGTAAGCGCTACGCCGATTTGTTGCTCACAAAGGGGCATACATTGGGTAAATATAAACCCTTTAACGAGACAGAGACCATTGTTCCTATCCCTGGTTATCCAAGCGTGCGCTTGGCAAGTGGCTTCTATACCTCTAAAGATGCTAAGGGTATTAATACTAAGCATCTCAAGAAACTCTTTTTGTACGATGTTGTCAACGGCGAGGAGTTACCTCTTGTAAAGCGTATGTATGTCTATTTTGTAGGTTGTGGAAAGCTCCATGATCACTCTCCTCAAGGCCTTAAGCAGACTGATGAAACGATGATATATGTGCCCCAGCCGATACTCGATTTCCTTCACGACTTAGGTGTCTCTACCGAGCAAATCAACGATGATAACTATCTGCATCTGGAGGTCGCCAATAGAATATTCTATCTTAACGAGTAGTGTAAATAAAACGAACATATAGTGACGATTATGAAAAATAGTTATCAGCCTAAGCCTATCGATGCCTCCGATGTGGAGCTTCCCGAGGAGCTTATGCCCCTTGTTGAACAGCTCTCACGCAATGTCCATGATGTGTGGGCTGAGGCTCGTATAAAAGAGGGTTGGCGCTATGGTCCTGAGCGTGACGAGGAGCACATGGAGCACCCCTGTCTTGTTGACTACGACAAGCTGCCCGAGTCGGAGCGTGAGTACGATCGTAATACGGCATTAGGCACGCTAAAGCTTGTCTATAAACTTGGATTTAAGATTGTTAAACAATAAATTAATTTTTAGTATATGAATAGCTTTATCTACGATATTCCTGTAAAGGTATATTTCGGTCGTGACCAGCTTCAGCATCTTGGTGCCGAGCTTCGTAAGTTTGGTCGACGTGTGCTGCTAACATATGGTGGTGGCTCTATTAAGCGTAATGGCTTGTATGATAGGGTGGTAAACGAGCTTCGTGCTGCCGACATGGAGGTATTTGAACTATCGGGTATCGAGCCAAATCCTCGCATCGAGTCGGTGCGTCAGGGCGTTGCAATGTGCAAAGAGCATAATATCGATGTGTTGTTGGCTGTTGGTGGTGGCTCTACTATCGACGCTACTAAGTTTATGGCTGCGGGAGCATGTGTCCAGCACGACGCATGGGAGTTCTTCGGTGCAGGTGCTAAGCCTATCGAGCGAGCGCTGCCTATTGTCACTATTCTCACTCTCTCAGCAACAGGCTCTGAGATGGATACTGCGGGTGTTATATCCAACCTCGAGACGGGCGATAAGCTTGGTCGTCTTGCTCAGCCACTACTCCCCAAGGTGTCGTTCCTCGACCCAACATTGACCTACTCTGTTAGCGCCTACCAGACAGCATGCGGTGCTGCCGACATTATGTCGCACATAATGGAGGTATATTTCAACATGAACAAGGATCTCTTTATGCTCGACTGCTTTATGGAGGGCATGCTCAAGACCGTTGTTAAGTATGCTCCTATCGCCATTGCCGAGCCCGAGAACTACGAAGCACGTGCAAACCTTATGTGGACATCGTCATGGGCTATTAATGGTTTTATCAATGGTGGCAAGAAGAAGGCGTGGAGCTGTCACCCTATGGAGCATGAGCTCTCGGCAGTCTACGATATTACCCATGGCCTCGGCCTGGCAATCCTCACTCCACGTTGGATGGAGTACTGCCTCGACGAGAGCAACGTAGATAAGTATGTGTCGTTTGGTGTCAACGTCTTTGGTATCGACTCTAAGCTCGAGCCTATGGCTATCGCTCGTGAGGCTATCAAGCGTCTCTATGACTTCTTCTTTGTGACTCTCGGTCTTAAGAGCACCTTTACCGAGATTGGCATCAAGCGTGAGGACTTTGCCCTTATGGCCAAGAAGGCGTGTCGCTATGGCGACATCAAGGGCTTCAAAACTCTCACTGAGCAGGATGTGGTTAATATCTTTGAAATGTGCCTTTAATTTCATGTTATAAGGGGTCATTCTCGGCCCATCGCTAACAGTTGAGCACCCCCGAGGCTGTAGGTTAACTACTATCCTCGGGTGCTCACTTTTGCGATAGACCAAGCCTAACCCCTTCTAACAAGAAATATTTCTCGTGATAAGGGCGCATCTGCGACCTTTCAATCAAGGCCACCAATGGGACGTACATTAAGTACTAC
>JAEIGA010002139.1_pt1 | contig 31553 bp, 16 predicted proteins | sample 9270691 | NCBI WGS metagenome assembly JAEIGA01 (sample SAMN17057246, study PRJNA624740) | gut metagenome | biome: biome; isolation source: fecal sample | host: Bos grunniens | place: China: Xizang | collected 2019
CGGTTGCAAACGACGGATATTATTTCGTTAAGTGGAACGATGGCCTTACCAATCCTGCGAGAGTGGATAGGAACGTTATCGAGCACGCCGATTATGTGGCGGAGTTCGCCCCTATTGACGATGAGGAATGGATGGACGACGGCACCGGTGATGACGCCGACGACGCTCCCAAGGAAAACGGAGGCGGTCAGCCCTCCTCCGGAGAAAGCGATGGTGAACCCTCAGACTCTGAGTTTGGCGGAGGAATGTATGAGCCGAACAACCAGATAATTAACGGTAGTACGTACTACCGGCAGGACATGGAAAGCTATAAGGACGAAGCAAACGACAGAATACTTGACGAGAACAGTGACCTGACAGAAGAGGAAATTGAGCTTATCAAGAAATATCTCGGAATCGTTTGATTTGGGACTCATAACTGTATCTATCCTGTAAGCATTACGATGCCTATACAGTAAAGCCTATACCGTCTTTGGAGAAATCCAACCTTCGCCTAAGTGACGGTATAGAGGCTTTACCGTATTAAGTAATTTCAAAAGCACTACTGTAAACCGAAATCGAATAAAATGCGCAACAGGCGCTTCTATATATAAAATACATACTGAATATAAAAATGAAAAGAAAGTAAAAAGAGGTACATAAAATGATTACAGAAGAAAACATCAAAAATTTCAGCGAGCAGTGTAAGGGTATATTTGAGCAGATAGGCCGTGACGTTATCGGTCAGAAGGAGGTTATTGAGGGCGCAGTTATAGCTATGATTGCAGGCGGTAACGTTCTTCTTGAGGGTGTACCGGGAGTTGGTAAGACCCGTCTTGTCCGTTCTCTCGGACGTGTATTCGACCTTCCCTTCTCTCGTATTCAGTTTACACCCGACCTTATGCCTGCCGACGTAACCGGTACTAACATTATCGTAAAGGACGACGAGGGAAATTCCCGCTTCGAATTCCAGCCCGGTCCTATTTTCTCTAACATAATTCTTGCAGACGAAATTAACCGTGCAACTCCCAAGACTCAGTCGGCTCTTCTTGAGGCGATGCAGGAGCATACTGTTACCGTAATGGGCGTTTCCAGAAAGCTTGAGGAGCCCTTCTTCGTCCTTGCGACGCAGAACCCCGTTGAGCAGGACGGTACATATCCTCTTCCCGAGGCGCAGATGGACCGTTTTATGTTCAAGATTATCGTTAAAAACCCCTCTCTTGACGAGCTTATGGACATCGTTAATATGACGCAGAAGACAATGGCAGAGGTTGCCGATGCGGCTTGTAACGGCGAGCAGCTTCTTGAAATGCGTGCAACTGCGAATGCAATTCCCGTTGCAAGTGAGGTTATGAGATACGCTATGACTCTTTGCTCCGCAACTCACCCCGATAGCGAGTGCGCAACAGAGGCGGCAAAGAAATACGTTCGTCTTGGAGCTTCCCCCAGAGCAGGTCAGGCTCTTATCTCCGCCGCAAAGGTAAAGGCTCTTATGAATGGCAGATATAACGTTTCCTACGACGATATAAACGCCCTTGCTTATCCCGTTCTCAGACACAGAATGAAGCTTACCTTCGAGGCTGTTGCCGAGCGTATCAGCCCCGACGAAATAGTTAGCATGATAATAGAAGAGCTTTCCGCCAAGGCAGGGAGAAAATAATCAATGAAGATATCTTACTTAAACGACGGATTTTTCAGTCGTTTAGAAACGCTCTCCACCACGTTAAGAGCCGATCTTGCGGGCTTTTTCGGCGGTAAGCATCTGGTCAAGACCTACGGTCAGACCGTTGAGTTTGCCGATTACCGTGAGTATATGCTCGGTGACGATATTCGCCGTATAGACTGGAATCTTTACAGCCGATTTGAGAAGTTCTTTTTAAAGCTCTTCACAGACGAGCGGCAGATGCACACCCAGGTATTTTTGGATTGCTCCGCATCTATGGGACGTGATTTGGACGAAAAGTCCGCCTACGCCTTTGCCGTTGCTGCCGCTCTCGGTTATCTTTCCGTACACAATATGGACAAGGTATCATATAAGCTTATAAAGGGCGATGCGGCAGATGACCCTTACGGCACTATCGTTGGAAAGCGTGCGTTTTTCAATGCTATAAGCGGACTTAGCTCGGTAGCATTTGACGGCGAGTGCGACTTGAAAAAAGCCATAGTTAATACGCCGAATCCCGGCAATAATGATGGACTTACCGTAATAATTTCGGACTTCTTTACCGATTCCGATTGGAAGGGAGCCATCGATTATCTCTGCTACAAAAAGAGGCAGGTTCTTCTCATTCAGGTTCTCACCCCTGAGGAGATAGACCCCAGCTATACGGGGCGAGTCAATCTTATTGATTCTGAATCTGTCGACGTTGCAGACGAAAAAAATATGAAGATAAAAATAGACCGTTCTTCTCTTGAGGCATACAGAATGGCAATGGAGGAGCATACGAGCGACCTTAAGCATTTCTGCAATTCGCGCGGAGCGGCTTTCGTTACCGTATGCACAAACGAGCCCGTTGAGAGGGTACTGTTCAAAGAACTGCTTAAGGTTGGTATTATAGAATGAGTTTACTTGCCCCCTTGGGGTTGCTCGGACTTATTGGTATTGGCGTTTTGATTTTAATTTACATAATCAAGCCAAATTACGAAAATAAGTTTGTTTCGAGCACCTACGTATGGAAGCTCAGCTTAAAGTATCGGAAAAAGAAGATTCCCATCAGTAAGCTGAGAAACATTTTAATATTTATATGTCAGTTAGCTATAATCACCGCTGCGGCGTTTATTTTAGCGCAACCCTTCATAGATAATTCGAAGGACGTTGAAAACGGCGATACTATTATAATACTTGACACATCCCCTTCAATGCACACCGAAGCCAACGGCAAAACCCGTCTTGAAAGAGCGGCGAAAAAGGCGCTTAGCGATGCTGAGGATGCCTTCAAGAACGGAAACAAGGTTACCGTTATTCTTGCCTCTGACGAGGCTTCCTTCATTACTCAGCAGGTGGAAGCAACTCAGGCGGAAATGGTTTATGAGGCGCTTGAGAAGATTTCTTCAAAGCCGAAGGAGCATTTCAGCTATTGCTCACCTGACGTTGAAGGAGCTATGACTCTTGCGGAGCAGATAACCTCTTATACGGATAAGGTATCGGTAACTCTTTATACCGACACCCACTATTACAGCAAGGGCGATGTCGAGGTCTATCGTGTAAGCGATGCCTCTGAATGGAATGCGGCAGTGCTTGACGTAAGAAGCACCATCGTTGAGAACCATTATAGGATTGAGATAGACGTTGCCAGCTACGGAAAGGAAGCGCTCCTTGAGGTAGGACTTGAAATTTCCAAGTATAACGGAACGGATTCGACCTACAAAATTACCGCCGATGCTTATTGCTCAAACGACGAGGTAACGACTGTGGTTTTAGGCTATAAAACCAAGGATATGGACGAGGTCGAGGCGAGCCTTATTGACGAGAATTTAGAGCTTTTCTCTTATGAAACAATTGCTGTTAGCGTTACGGCGGAGGACTCCCTTGAATACGACAATCAGTTCTATCTTTACGGTGGAAAGAAGCCTGTGCTTGACGTGCTTTATTCCAGCTCTATGCCCAACAACTTCTTCCCTGCGGCGCTTCTCGTTTTGCAGGATATAGTAAAGGACGAGTGGGACGTTCAGATTCACGAGGCGGCAAAAGGCGAGCAGATAATTCAGGGCTATGACCTTTATATCTACGAGCATACGATTCCCAAGACTCTGCCCGATGACGGTGTCGTTCTCTGCGTGAATCCTCTTTCTATGCCTTCGTCTACGGGTATAAAGCTTGGAAACCTTGCCGGGGCACAAAATGGGGTTTATATGACGGCAGGTGACGATCATCCGTTAATGAATAATATTGACGCTTCTAAAATCTCAGTAACGCAGTTCGTGACAATTGCAAACTACGGTGAATTTGAGCCTTTAATGACGGTTAAGGACCGCAAGGGAACTTATCCCACTCTCCTTGTTAAGGACGACGTAGACGCAAAGATTGTGGTTATGCCCTTCAGCCTTCATTTTTCAAATCTTGCGGTGCTTCCCGAGTTCCCGCTTCTGCTTAAGAACATGGTTAACCATTTCTTCCCCACCACGGTGAACGAGTTCGTTTACGATACGGGTGATACCATAGAGCTTGACGCAATGGCGTCTTCTCTCGACGTAAGCGGAGCAGAGGCCACCGATGCTGTTAGTAAGCTTCCCGTAGAAACTCTTGTGGAGCTTCCCGGAAAAATTATAGTTAATAAGCACGGTACGGTAACTCTCACCCAGTATCTCATATCGGGAGAACCTCAAATCGAGAGCGTATACGTAAAAATTCCCTCATCCGAGAGCAATATTCTCTTGGAAGAGGAAAAGCTCGTGAATCCCTACTTCTATTCGGATTCCGACTCAATGGATATTGATTTATTATTCTACTTTGCATTGGCGATGGTAGCCTTCCTGTTCCTTGAATGGTGGCTTAAATCCCGTGAGCAAGTTTAGATAGAAAGGAAAAAATGACGAACTTTAGTGTTAATTTCACAAATGCATGGTGGCTCCTTCTGCTGATACCCGCATTTGGTCTGACGCTCTTCTCGTACTTCAAACTTAATAAAAAGTATCGCTGTACGAGAAACCGTGTCGTTCCCACCGTTTTGCATTTGATTATTATGGTCCTTTCCATAGCTTTACTTGCGGGCTTCACCATAGATTACTTCGTTCCCAATGCGGAAAACGAGGTTATCATTCTCGTTGACTCCTCTTATACCGCAGAGGACAGTGAGCGGGAAAGTGATAAGTTTATCAAGGACGTTGTGGATAACTGCGATTCTATGTATAAGCTTGGAATCGTGAAATTCGGATACGGTGAGCCGGTGTATGCGGTAGAGCTTACAGATAAAATGGACAGGGTGTTCTCCACCTATCAGTCCTCAAAGGACCCCGATACTACGGCGACAGATATAGCGGGAGCGCTTAATTATACGGCGGAGCTGTTCAAGTATCCTAAAACCGCTCGTATAGTTCTGGTTTCCGATGCTCTTGAAACAGATGGCGCTGCGAAGGACGTAGTAATGGAGTTTGCCTCCAAAGGCATTGCCGTCGATACGGTATATTTCCCCGGCAAGGATGCAGGCAACGAGGTTCAGATAATAGACGCTGTTCCCTCAGTTCCTAAGGTAGAGGTGAATACGCCCTTCAATATGAACCTTACCGTAGAAAGCTCCGTGAGCGGAAAGGCAACCGTTACCCCCTACGACAATAACGAGGCGGGTAAGGCTGTGGAGATAGTTCTTAAAGAGGGAAAGCAGACGATAAGCATTCCTCGTTACTTTGATTTTGACGGGATGCACGTTTTGTCCTTCGAGATAAAGATGGACGGGGACACCGTAGCGGAAAACAACCATTATTACAGCCATATTTATATTGAAACCTTTACGGAGGTTTTGATTATAGAAAGTGTGCAAGGAGAATCCGACAAGCTCGTTTCTATGATTGACGAGGAGATTAACGTCACCGTGATAAATTCAGCTGACGGTACTAAAATGCCCTCGACCCTTGACGAACTCAGAAGGTATGACGAGATCGTGCTTGTCAACGTGGCAAACCGCGATTTGCCCCCGGACTTTGATCAGATACTTTATGAGTACGTTCACGATATAGGCGGCGGACTTTTCACCGTGTGCGGAGATGAAAATGGCTCTACACCGGACGACCCCAAGGCTCACGCATATACCTGGAGTGATATGAGGGGCACGAAATATCAGAGTCTGCTTCCCGTTGAGATAGTGGAGTACACACCTCCCGTCGGAGTTATCATAGTTGTGGACTCCTCAGGCTCAATGCTTGGTCAGAATTTTGAAAAAACAAAGCTCAAATATGCCCTTGACGGAGCCAGAGCTTGTCTTGACGCTCTTACTGAGCGTGACTACGTTGGTATTATGACTCTTGCCGACGTTTACACAGAGGAGCTTGCGCTCACACCCCGTACTCAAAGGGATAAGATTCTTGAAAGCATCTATAATCTTGAGGAGCAGGCGAAGAAGGGAACTCTTCCCTCGGGCGGAACAAACTTTTCTCCCGCACTTGAGAGAGCCGGAAAGGCTCTTGCCGCAAGAAGTGATTTTGAGAAAAAGCACATAATCATAGTTACAGACGGAGAGCCCTCAGCATCTGACAAAGATAATTATTTGTTCTGGGCGAAGGAAAACGCCAAGCTTGGCATTACTATGTCCGTTGTCGGAGCTGGCGTTGACCCCTCTGACGGTATAGTTCGTGAAACAATGGAGGAGCTTCTTATAGCTGCCGGCTATACAAAAGAGGAAGCGCCTAAAAGATTTCACCCGATTGCCGCGGGAGAAGACGGAAATCTTTCTGAGGTTTCCACTGTTATGAGAGAAGACCTTAACACTCCCGAGATAAAAACAGTGAACTATGAGGACTTCGTGCCCAGAATCAACGCATACGGTTCTATAACGAACAAGATAAAGCAGGAGGATATGCCGACTCTCGGAGGATATTACGGCGTTAAGCTTAAGGACGACGCAACGGCGGTCCTTATGGGAAATTATTCTCCCGTATATGCTCAGTGGGAGTTCGGAAACGGCAGAGTAGGTACCTTTGCCTGCAACCTTGACGGCAGCGCCTGGTCCGCTGAATTCGTTTCCTCTGAGGTTGGCGGTCAGCTTGTAAACAACATAATCCGCTATCTTTTCCCTAAGGCAAGCGTAAGACCTTCGGATATTGGTGTTAAGGTCAGTGGAGAAAACTATACGACGACTCTCAGCATATTCACAGAGGTTGACAAAACCGAAAAAATTAAGGTAACCGTCAGCGCACCCGATGGCGAAACCCAGGTCTTTGACCTTAACAGCACCAATTACAGCCGCCTTTCCTTTGCGACCAAAAAGAGCGGTCTTCACACGATTAAGGTACAGAAGCTTGATGCGGACGGTAAGGAAATAGCAAATTCCACGGTGGTTTATAAAACCCTCTCTTATTCAAAGGAATATAACGCATTCCCCGATAGGGATGTGGCAAAGGCTCTTATTGAGTCACTGTCCAACGGAACCGGCGGCTTCGTTATCGAGGAGCCTGAGGAGGTCTTTGAAAATGCGGTGGAATATATCCACGTAGTTATAGACCCTCGAATCCCATTCGCAATAATAATTATAGTATTATTCCTCATTGATATTGCAGCGCGCAAATTCAAGTGGAAATGGCCCCATGAGATATGGCGTGATAAAAAACGCCTGTCAGAGCAGGGCGGAAAGGAGGAAGTAAAATGAGAAAGCTTACCTCTTTAGTATTTCTTGTAATTTTGCTTACTCTGTGTTTACTCACCTTCGCTTCCTGTGGCGGTGGACTTGATACGCCGTTAAATCTCGATATTGACGTTCCCACTCAATCCCTTATATGGGACGAGGTAAAGGGTACCCGTTCGTACACGGTAAAGGTTTCCGACGGGCTTCCCGAAGCGGTAGTTTATACAAACTCCTATTCCCTTGAATACCTTGCTCCGGGTGAATACACTCTTTACGTTAAGGCTAACGGTGACGGTCAGGCGACAAACGACTCCGATTGGGCGAAAATTCCTTACAAAAGATATGAGGAATCAGGGCTTGAATACGCCCTCATAAACGGAGGCAAGGAATATCAGCTTATAGGTGCGGGAGATGCCGAGGGCGAGGTTAAGATGGAAGCGGTCTATCGTGAAAAGCCTGTTACCTCGATAGCGCCCAAGGCTCTTAACAGTAACACTAAAATTACAGGATTCACCGTTGGAGAAAACGTAAAGACCATCGGTGATAAGGCATTTATAAAATGCCCTCAGCTCAAATACGTAATTGTGCCTGAGGGTGTAGAGAGTGTTGGCGAGTATGCCTTCCAGAGCTGCAAGCTGCTGGAGAGGGTGGAGTTGCCAAACACGGTGAAGGAGATAAAGCCTCATACCTTCGCCTGGTGCTCGGCTCTTACAGAGCTTAAAATAGGTAACCAAATCACCGCAGTGGGCGAGTATGCCTTTTCAAACTGCTCGACTCTTGTAAAGGTGAATTTTGACGGAAACGAAAATAAGGACTTTAAGGTTAATTTCCCCGGTACGCTAAAGGCGGTGGCGCAGTACGCCTTTGCCGAATGTCATTCGCTTGCCGATATAAATCTCGGTGAGGTTAGGGATATCGCTATAGGAGCTTTCAGCGGCTGTAAGGCGTTAACCACTGTAAAGCTCGGAGACAGCCTTAAGAAGCTTGGCGATAGCGCATTTTACAAGTGCGAATCGCTACTTGCGATTTCCATTCCCGACAGCGCTGAGATTATAGAAAAATATGCCTTTGCGGACTGTAAAAAGCTCGCCGAGGTTAATCTTGGAGCAGGACTTAAATCGGTAGGAGTTTCCGTGTTCTACGGCACCGCTGTCGAGGAGGCTGCAAAGGCGAGCGGAACCCTCGTTATTGACGGTTGGCTCATTGACGTTTTCGAGGCGAAAAGCCCTGTATTTACCGTTCCTCAGGGCGTGTGCGGAATTGCAAGCTATGCGGCGTCCGAAAACGACGTGATTAAAAGCTTGAATCTCGGCGGAGTAAAATACGTTTGTGAGGCGGCATTCAACAAATGCTCGAATCTTGAAGCGGCATTGTTTGACGATTCTCTTGTAAGCATAGATACAGCGGCATTTTATGAATGCCCCTATCTTAAAACGGTAGATTTGGGAGATTCTGTCGAAGCCATAGGTGACTATGCGTTCTTCGGCTGCGAGAAACTTGACGTTAAGGATGGCGAAAAGGGCATCTCGATTCCCGATTCCGTAAAGAGAATAGGTAAGCAGGTATTCCGAAATACTTTAGCTTATACGAACGTTTCCAAAACCGAAGCGGGCGGAGGCGTTGTATATATCGACAAATGGGCTGTTGATTATATAGTTCCGAAGGATATTTACGCGGATGCCGTTATAAAAGACGGCACCTTTGGAATCGCAAATTACACCTTCGCAACTCAAAGCATTATGAGAGTAACGATAGAGGATTCCGTAGAGTATATAGGCAGAGGCGCTTTCTATAAGGCGTTCTGCATCTCGGTAGCTCTTCCTTCGGGACTGAAGCATATTGACGATTATGCGTTCTACAACTGTCAAAGCACTAACTTCGGCGGATATGAGTACGACCTTGTTATTCCCGACGGAACTCTTACCATAGGTCGCTCGGCGTTTTACAGTTGTTTCAGTATTCTAAGCTTGTCAGTTCCGCAGAGTGTTGTTTCGATTGGTGATTATGCCTTTTACGATTGCCAGAATATTGGAAATACCGTTGAGGTAGAGAAGGACACCGGCGAGGTCAACGATGATGGTGAGCCAATCTTTGAGGTGGTAGAGGCGACAGGCTTCATAGAGCTTTCGGAGGGACTTGAGGTGATAGGCAACAGAGCCTTCCAGGGTTGTCTTTCTATCATAGAGCTTGTTATTCCCGACAGTGTAAATTCGTTAGGCTACCTTGCATTCTATGATTGCCCCGAACTTAAGGAAATTCATTTCGGCAAAGGAATTACAGAGATAAAGGACCATATGTTCCATAACAATACGTCTATTGAAAGGGTGGTTATTTCCGGTGCGCTTGAGAAGATAGGAGATGGCGCATTCGAGGGCTGTACCTCTCTTGAAGTAATAGATATGAAGAGTGTGAAGAATATCGGCAACCGTGCCTTCTTCGGATGCTCATCTCTTAAAAGCGTCACCCTTCCTGAAAATCTTCAGTCTATTGGAGATAGCGCCTTCATAGGCTGCAGAGGCTTAAGCGCCATCATTATTCCCGAGAGTGTAGTAAGCATTGGAAATCACGCCTTTAACGGTCTTAATAATCTGACTCTTTATTTAGAGGCAGACAGTGTGCCGAAGGGCTTCAGTAAATTGTTTAACTCCTCCTTCAGACCCATAGTTCTTGGGTGTGAGCTTTCGGAGGACGGAAAATTTGTCACCTCCTTCACCAAGGGTGAGGTGTTGAATTCACTGGCAATAAACGGAATAAGTGACCCCATCCATGAAGGATATGAATTTGTGGGCTGGTCCACCGAGGCGGGCAGCGACAAGGGCGATTATACCTCGGAAACCGTTAGCGACGCCAAGGACGGCGTAAAGCTTTACGCAGTATGGAACAAAATTTCTGGCGGTAATAACTAAATTGAGGAATTAAATATGAGAAACAGAAAAACATTCAGAACCTTTGCGCTTTTAGCTTTGGTAATCTGTCTTGCAGCGCTTACATTCTGTCTTGTTTCCTGTACGGAAACTATTGACGATATGTACATAGCAAGTTCTAATGCTCCCCGCCGTACCTACGTTCAGGGGCAGGACTTGGATTTGTCCAAGGGCGCTCTTACAGTGGTAACGGGGGACGGCGACGTTCTTATCCCTCTTAATTCCGAGGAGGTAAGCGTCAGCGGATACGAAAAAGATAAGCTTGGCGAGCAGACGGTCACCTTTACCTACAAGGAATTAAGCGCAACTCTCACCGTAAACGTAATTCCCCGTATCTCTGCCGAGGGATATGAGGCGAACTACTTTGTAAAGGACGAGTTTAATAAAAACGTCGGCAGAATAGTTGTTGCATCCGACGATGCTACCACCTTTACCGTTAATATGAACGACTCAAGGGTACAGCTTGTTTCCTTTGATTCGGATAAAGCGGGCAAGGCTGTCGTAACGGTTAAATATACCGATGGCGGAGTAAGCTATAACTGTCAGTTTGAGGTAACAGTTCACGAGTATGCGAGCATCACCTTTACACCCCCTACGAAGAAGGGCTACGAAAGCCACGAGAGCGCAGGGCTTGACCTTAAGGGAGGCTACTTTACCGTAACATCTAAAGACGGCACTCTTGAGAAGGACGTTAAGCTTACAGAGGATATGATAAAGGGCGGCTTCAACCTCTCGGCGGCTACTATGAGTAACCGTTATACCCCCTTGAATCAGACAATTAGCGTAGAATATCTTACTAAGAAGGATTCCTACGATATAAAAATCATTTTCAGTAACGTTTCTGTTGTTAATTATTACGGAAACGGAATTCTTGCAGATATTGATTGGACGGCAGACCCGAATCCCGAAAGCGTTATGACAAAGGCAGAGGAAGAGGCGGCGATTGACGCTACCAAAGCCTACTATAACCTTAACGACGACCTTAAGGATTTAATATCCGATGAGGTAAAGGATGTGGTAGTACACGCAGGCGTGGTTGCAATCTCCCGCCAGTTTGACTTAGAGCTTGAAGCCTTTTCTCACGTATTTGCGATAGACGAGGAGAATAACCTCTATCTTACCGCAGAGGAATATCAGCCCGTTGCCGATAGCCTTGAGGAAATCAAGGACGACGATGCGGCGATTAACGTTCTGGCAGAACTTCTTATCAGCCTTAAGGAAGAATTTAAAGACGTCAGCATTACCGCTGATAAGACAGTGGGCGAGTACGTAAAGATTTACACCAGAGATATGCGTGATTATATGGTCGATATTATTGAGCATATGGTTAACGTTTTTGAGCCTGTTAAGGATATTCCCGAGAACTGGACTAACGAAACTCTCGAACAGTATGCAGACGAAATTCTCGCCGTTACCCTGCAGATAAACAGCGCAGGATACTACACTAACGGCAATGCGGATTTCTATAATCTCATTCTTGCTAAATGGAGAGGCGATAAGGGCGATTACTTTGATATACTCTACTCCTATTACCTCTACGTTGAAGAGGATACCGAGTTTATAAAAACCAAAATGGTTGGCAGCGTTCCGCTTCCCGGAAAGCTTGAGGATTGGTATGCATCTCTTTCTCTTGCGGTTTATTACGAGACATATTTTTATAAATATTACGGCACTAAGGAAGGTATGCTTCAGGATACATCGTCGTTTATGTTGAACTACTTTACAGCCCTTGAGCTTGCCGAGGAAATAAAGACTTCGGGTAACAAGCTCTGGTGTGACGTTTTCGCAGCCTGTGACGGAGATGAGATGAACCATAAGCTTATGTACACCAGTGATTTCGGATATCTTTATCATCTTGGTGGCGTAAGAGATTCAGCAGATGTTGAGGCACTTTGGAAGGATTATTTTGAGCTTCTTAAGCTTTACAACAAGGGAGAGCTTTCTGCGGAGGCTCAAGGTACCGAAATCAAGGCTTTGTTCGATAGCCTTGTAAATCTTACTCCCCGTGAGCTTTTCGGATTCCTTTCTTCTCTTAACTTTATGTACGGCGTGACCGTTCATCCAAATAACGTGTTGAGCTATGGCGAGGATTCCTCGTATAATATGTTCACCAAGCTGCTTCGCGATTATTATCTTCCCACCCTTACCGATGCGGTAAAGCCTATGTTTGCAAAGATTCTTCTTGCTATGGAAAACTATGCTCTCGTAGGTCATAACGGTGATGCTATGACGAAGTTCAAGGAAAACATGGCGGAGCTGAAGACGGCATACGAGGCTCTCACAGAGTCTTCTGACGAGAAGAGCTTCGACGATAACCTGCTCCTTGCATATTCTAAATATCTTGATATTTACAACCTTGAGATGGGTACTGTAAGCGCCGAGATTTCCGCATCCGACGAGGCTCTTCTCGCTGAGCTTAAGGCATCTCTTGACAGATATTTTGCTCTTCATGCCTATATGGGCGGACTCAAGAATATCCCCTCAGAGCTTTACGGCATTCTTTACGCAGCTTATGCAGAATCCGATGCTATTTATAATGAAGCGCTTGAATATATAAGTGAAGATGCTCTTCCTTATATGTTCTGGAAGACGTATAGCTTCAGCCAAGGAGAATACAACCTCGGCGCGGCATTCAATCTCGTTGCCTCAACAACCATAAAAATGCTTGATAACCGTAGCTTCGGCGATGCTTCCGATAAGGTTTACTCCGCATGGGAGCTTTACAAGAATTACGGTATGAAGGATGTGTTTGCGGGCCTTGCGGCATTGCTTTACTATGGCTACAATCCCGAAGCGGTGGAATTGGATTCAGAATATATAGTAAAGGCTATGGATACTGTTGCAAAGCTCAATGGAATGCAGTACAGCATACTTAGCTATCTCAACGTTGCCTCGCCTTACTACGAAGCTCTTGAAGAATACTTTGCAGAGAATCTTACTGAGGGTGGCTGTGAGGTTGCAGATGCGCTTGTTAAAGCGGAGCTTGCATATCGCCAGGGTAACACCGAGGCATTTGACGCTCTTATGGCAAATGTTCAGACGAAATACGCAGCTCTTACAAACGGAGATAAGAGCTACCTTAGCGGCATTTATACCTATTATATGAATATCTATAATAGCTGAGGCTGCCGTATTTCGGCATAAATTAAATAAAAACAGAGGTGTTGTATTAACAGTGCAGCACCTCTGTTTTGATTTTTGCCGCTTCAAAGAGATTAAGGTTAAAAACCTTCGGTACTCCATTCGTTAATTATAGTTTTTATTCTATCCTCGTTTTCTCGCTCGTCAGCCGAGGATTTCTGCAAAAAATCCGTTTGCCTCGGCTTTCGTAATTCGGAATAACAGAAAACATAGAACAAATAATAAAACAGCAAAAGCAAAAAGCATTTCAAGCAGCCGCATTTATGGCGAGCTTGAAATGCTTTTTTATGTTTATTATGCGTTTTTAAATTGAACGGCTCCTCGTATTCTGAAAATGAAATAAAAGGTTGGCAAAGCTCTCTTTTAAATCAAAAACAGATACAAAAGAAGCGCTGCAAGCCCGAAAGCTAAAACACAGCAGAGCAATACGGGACCGTAAACCACTATGGCTGCCTTTATCATTGCCCATCTTTCACCACCCGTAACAAGGGGGCGATTGCGTTTTTTCTTATCAAGCTCCTCCTCTTCCTCCGGAGTCATACCGTCAAGGAAGGACATATTGTAAATCGTTTCCCCTGTGTCTTCCTTGTAAACGGTTTTTTTCTTTTTCTCTTTCATACCTTGTTACTGCTCGGATTCTTCCGCAAGATGACACGCAACGAAATGACCGGGAGCAACCTCTGTCATAATGGGCGCTTCCTCACGGCATCTATCCGTGCAATATTTACATCTGGTATGGAATTTACAGCCCTTGGGAGGATTTGCAGGGCTGGGAAGCTCGCCCTCAAGGACCACAGGCTCGGACTTGCGGTGGGGATTTGCAACAGGAACCGCAGAGAAGAGTGCCTGGGTGTAAGGATGCTTCGCATTTTGGCAGATTTCCTTTGTATTTCCCATTTCTACGATGTTTCCAAGATACATAACCGCTATTTCGTCGGAGATGTATTTTACAACCGAAAGGTCGTGGGAAATAAATATGTAGGACATACCCTCTTCTCGCTGAAGCTTCTTGAGAAGATTGATTATCTGCGCCTGAATAGATACGTCAAGAGCAGATACTGGCTCGTCGCATATAACCAGCTTGGGCTTTACAGCGAGAGCTCTCGCAATACATATTCTCTGGCGCTGACCACCCGAGAATTCGTGAGGATATCTGTCGTAATGGTGAGGCTGAAGTCCGCATCTTTCCATTACGCCTCTCACGTATGCGGCAACCTCTGCCTGGGGAACGATTTTGTGTATTTTGACCGCTTCCCCAATAATATCTCCAACCGTCATACGAGGAGGAAGAGAGGAATAGGGGTCTTGGAATATAAGCTGAAGCTCTGTGCGCAGCTTGTAAAATTCCCCGCGGGAAATGGAGGCAAGGTCGTAATCCTTGATATTGCCGTCTGAGTCCTTTGAATGGTAGACTGCAGAGCCTTCGGTTACGTCATAAAGGCGGAGAATGGTTCTTCCGAGAGTCGTTTTTCCGCAACCGGATTCTCCGACAACTCCAAGAGTCTTTCCTCGCTCAAGGGTAAAGGAAACTCCGTCTACCGCACGAAGATATGCGGTAGGCTTACCGAAGAAGCTTTTAGCGACGGGGAAATACTGCTTAAGACCGTTTACCTCAAGTATAAGGTCACGTCCGTCATCACGTACAGGCGCATCGGCGTTTTCATTTGAAGTAACATTCTTTTCTTCTGACATTAACCCTCGCCTCCTTCCTCGTGGTATAAGTGGCAGAATACGCTGTGAGTAGGCGAAACCTTGATTTCACGGGGATAGCATTTACCCTCGCAATCAGCGCAGCGCATATTACATCTGCCTTTAAAAAGACATTCGTCGGGAATGTTTATGGGGTTAGGCACGTTTCCAGGAATACTGTAAAGCTCCTCTGCGGCATCGGATGCCAGCGATGGCTTTGCCTTCTGTATGCCTATTGTATAGGGGTGAAGGGGATTGTCGAAAATGTCGTAAACCGTACCCTTTTCAACAATTTTTCCTGCGTACATAACTACTACGTAGTCAGCCATCTCCGCAACGACACCCAGGTCGTGAGTGATAAGCATTATAGAGGCCTCGCAGTCCTTCTGCACACGCTTAAGAAGGTTAAGTATCTGGTTCTGAATAGTAACGTCAAGAGCTGTGGTAGGCTCGTCAGCTATAATAAGCTTTGGGTTGCCTGTGAGGGCGATAGCTATCATAACTCTCTGACGCATACCGCCGGAAAGCTGGTGAGGATAATAGTTTATAATAGTTTCGGGCATAGGAATGCCGACCATAGTCAGCATTTCAATTGCCTTTGCGTGAGCCTCTTCCTTAGTACCCTCGGGATTGTTGAGATAGAATACCTCTTCAATCTGATAACCTACCGTAAATACGGGGTTAAGGCTTGTCATAGGCTCCTGGAATATCATAGATATATCCTTGCCTCGTATACGGCACATATCAAGAGTGGGCATTTTTGTGATGTCATAGCACTTGTCCTGCCCATTCTCCTGACCTAATTCGCCTGAATTAAATCTGATTTCTCCGCCGACAACCTGTCCCTGGGGAGCCTGTACCAGCTGCATAATGGAAAGGCTCGTTACGCTCTTTCCGCAGCCAGACTCGCCAACAAGGCCTATAATTGAGTTCTTGGGAACGTCGAAGGAAATCTTGTTAACCGACTTAACTACTCCGTTATCGGTGTAGAAATAGGTTTCAAGGTCCTCGATTTCAAGAATGTTGTCGTTGGATTTCATAACGGTAGTGTACTGGTCGGGGGTACGCTTCTCACGCTTGAGCTTTTCATATTTCTTCATTTCGCGAAGGTTGCTTTTAATGATAGCTCGGCTCTCCTTCAAGGTGAGAAGGTTTGGATTTCTTTTCTTATTATTCATCTTCATCACCTCTTAGATTTAGGATCCATTGCGTCACGTAAGCCGTCGCCAACAAAGTTGAAGGCAAGTACAGCTACTACTATAAGAATACCTGCGGGTATCCAAAGGTTGGGATAATATTCCATAGTTATGGGGTTTGTTGATGCGGATATCATAGTACCCCAAGCCGCATAGGGAAGGGGAATACCAAGACCGAGATAGCTTAAGGTAGATTCGTAAAGAATTATGCTACCAAGACCCAAGGTCATGGAAACGATAAGCTGAGGCATTATGTTGGGAACGAGATGCTTGAAAATACGGCGCCAGGTGGGAACACCCATTACCTCACAGGCAACAATGTATTCCTGCTCACGGAGGTAGAGAATCTGACCTCTTACCATACGTGCAATTCCGCTCCAACCAAATACGGTCATAATCATCATCAGATAATAAATTCGCACCGAGCTGTCTATCTGCCAGGAGTCGATAACGACAGAGGCAATAAGCAGAATGGGAAGGGTAGGAATACAGTTGAGCATATCAACTATTCTCATTATTATCTGGTCGGCTTTACCGCCAAAGTAGCCTGCGATACCGCCCATTATTATACCGATAATGGTTTCAAGAATAACGACTACAAAGCCGAGAGTCAGGGAAACACGTCCACCGTACATCAGTCTTATGAAAATATCCATACCCTTTTCGTCAGTTCCGAGAGGGTGAGAGGGGGATATGGGTGCGTAGGAATTAATTCCTACCTCTTCTTCAATAAACTGAATTACGTTATATTCGTTTCCGTCCTTGTCCTTGGTTTTGACACTAAGCTCTGTGGTAGCTCTTTTTACCGTGGGGGTATGGTCGGTTTCCGTTTCAGACCACTGATAGCCGAACATATGCATCACAGGGGGGCCGATAAAGGAAAATGCAAACAGGGCGACGAGTAATATTACACCGATAAGAGATAGGCGGGAGCGGAAAAACCTTCTCGCCACCATTCTTGCGGGTGACATCTCCTTGTAATGGATTTCCTCCTCGAAGCTTTCCTCTGTGAGGACGTCTTCTTGGTTTTTGTTGTTGATTTCTTCCATTGTTTTCTCCAAGTTTGTGATTGGTTTACTTTGACAGCTTGACACGAGGGTCAACCACTGCGTACATAAGGTCTGAAAGCAGAGTTCCTATAACGGTTAAGACTGCGAGGAACATATTATATCCCATGATAAACGGAACGTCACCCTGCTGGAGGGCCTTATATGCAAGACGTCCAATTCCGTCTATTGCAAAGACCTCCTCGGTAATCATTGCGCCGCCGAACAGCGAGGGGAGAATACCTGCAAGAAGAGTCATAAGGGGTATCATAGTGTTACGGAATGCGTGAACGTAGATAACCTTATTTTCCGAAAGACCCTTGGAGCGGGCAGTACGGATATAATCGGAGTTCAGAACCTCAAGCATATTGGTTCTGGTGTATCTCATAAGTCCTCCGATAGAAAGAACCACGAGAACCAGCATAGGCAGCGCCAGATGGTGAAGCATATCCAATATGTAAGCAAATCCCTGGCTTGAGCCGCCTGCGGAAACCAATCCCGATGCGGGGAACCAGCCGAGGGTGCTGGAGAAGAGCTTTATAAGCAGCGCCGCAAAGAAGAATGAGGGGAGGGATATACCAATCATCGTAATTACGGTAACGGAATAGTCCACTATCGAATACTGCTTTGTTGCGCTTATAATACCGAGAGGTATAGCTATTGCGAACTGGAATACCAGAGCTACCAGGGAGATAAGGAAGGATACCCACATATGCTCTGCGATAACCTGACCTACGGGCAGCTCGTAAAGGAATGAGTTACCGAGGTCGCCTCTCAGCATATTTCCGAGCCAGGCAAAATAGCCGCCCAAAACGGATAAGAACTGCTCCCATACGCTTGCGGTGCGGTATTCTGTTTTTACGTCGGTAAATTCGGAGCCTCTTGCAAAGGAAAGAGCTTCAAGAGTCGCAGTGTAGCTTCCGGAGTCGAGAGTTTTCTTCTCCTCTCCCTCAAGCTTCACAATAGACCACAGACCCTTGTTTTTCAAGGAGGCGTCCTTTGTTAATATCAGTGTGACGGAGCTGTCGTTACAGGTGTATGTACCCTCGTAATACTCAGCCAGCGGGAGAATGCCGCTTTCGGCATCCTCGCGCTTGGTAAGCTTAGAGTCCTTTGTAAATACAATGCCCGCACACTCACCGTCCTGCAGCTCTACGTCAACGTAGGCCTCAGGCATATACAGACCGTATCTTTTCTTGAAATCGTCAAGCTCGTCGAGAGTTATCGTACCCTGCTGTATCTGCGCCGAAAACTTTGTATCGAGATAGTTGTTCGGCATAAGACGAACGAGGAAATATATGATAACCGATACTCCGAAAAGAACGATAAGAGAAAGACCGATTCGTTTGAGTACGTACTTAAACATTTGTTTTTCCTTTAAACGTTTGTATTAGTTTGTTTTTGTTTCCTTAAGGCTTACTTCCCAAAGTCTGCTGAGAGGACCGTTGTAGGGAGTAAGGTCGTCGGGGTCAGTCAAGGTTGATACGTCTATGATATCAGTGTTATAAGCGAAGAGGTCACTTCTCTGGTAGGTGGGAAGCTCAACTGCAAGCTGCATTACTAAGTCAAGAGCCTGAGCGTAGATGGGCGCTCTTTCCTTCTCGTCAAGCTTGGTTCTTGCAAGGTCGATAAGCTCGGAGAGGTCCTTAACGAGCTGAAGCTCGGTGTCGTATTTTCCGCCTGCGTTGGCCTTGATAGCGCGGTAGCCCCAGTTGTTAACTGAGCCTGCGGTGGAGTCAATGTGGTAAACCTGATACATATCAGGGTCAACACCTGCGCCCCAAGCAGCTGCCCAAACGGTAAGGTCACCGTTGTTGAGCTTCTTAAGAGCGTTGATGTCGGTCTTAACCTCAATGTCAAAGCCTACCTTGTTGAGTATTTCAGCGGCAGTCTTAAGGGCCATATATGCGGGGTGGTCGGTGCTGTCACCGGCAACGGTGAAGGTATACTTAAGCTCGTGACCGTCGTCATTTTCCCAAACGCCTCTTTCGTTAAGAATGTATCCTGCTTCCTCAACAAGAGCCTTGGACGTAGCGCCCGTTTTGTCGAAGGCGTAGAACTGACCTTCCTTATCGGCAGCGAGGGGATAAGCCCAGGACGCCTTGGTCATAGGACGGGTGATGGGGTGAGCGTAGCTCTGATAGTATTCAACTGCAAGCTCGGTGTTGATAGCGTACATAATAGCCTGACGTACAGCCAAATCGGGAACCTTCTCTGCGTTGATTCCGATGTAACCGTAACCGTTGGTCATAACGTCGGTGCTGTCAAAGCCCTCGCCGTTTTCCTTGCGCTTTGCGATAGAGTCGATGTTCTTCTGCTCGCAGGAGGGCTCAACAAAGTGAACGTCGCCGGAGTAGAGAGCATCAAGCATAAGGTTGGTAGAAACAACCTGATAGTTTACGTACTTAATCTTTACGGGGAATTCGAAATATGTATTGCGCTCGAAGTAAACGACGTTGTCTGCTTTGAAGGTACCTGCGGTAACGTTTGCGCCGTCACCTGTACGGGTTGTTGCCTTGTAGGGACCTGCGCCTACGGGGACGCCTATCTTATCGGGGTTCTTTATAACCTTGTTCTGGAAATCAATGCTACCGAAGGCAACGCCGAAGTTGCTTGTGTAGTCAAATTTCTCAATTTCCTCCTCGGAGGAGTAGTAGTACATAGGAGCAACGGTGAAGCCGAAGTTCCAGATAGCCTTGGGGTCAACCTCGTTGATGGTTATCTCAAGGACCTCGTTACCGCTCTTAACGGAGCCGTCTTTGTTATAGGTGGGAACCTCGTAGGTCTTACCCTTGAACTGAGTGGACTCGGTGCGGTTAGTGAAACGGATACCGGAAATGTTTGTAATCTTGTCTTTTTTGTCAATGCTGTTGAAATATTCCTGCTTCTCAAGCAAGGAGAAGTGAGTACGAAGCTCAAGAGCAGTACCCCAAGCGGTAACCACTACGTCAATCTTGTTGGGAACGTAGGTGTTATAGACTGCGTCAATTGCCTCTTTTTCTGTCATATTCTTGCAATTCTCGTCGAGAGAGTAAACAAATTCCTTTTTCTTATTGTCCCAGGTAATAAGTCCCTCGTTGAAGAAGAACGCCTCGGTGTCGGTGGTAAGAGTTACCTCATTGCCGTCTTTGTCGGTGTAGGAGATGTCCTCTGCGGTACCTTTGGAGTTGGTATAATCTGTCTGAAGCTCCTCGCGGAAGAATTTCTTTGCAAGGTTATAGTCTTCAACGACGGTGAGATACTTTTTAGCAGCCTCGTATTCCTCGGGCTCCATTGTGTCCTTAGCATCTGCGGGGCAAATTTCGTTCATAAGCTTTGTAAGCTCTTCCGTCATTTTAGCGTCGGTGTAGCTCTTCAAGCCCTTTTCGTCGTAAATGATTTCAACTAACTCTCTCAAGCGGTAGATTCTGTCGGCAGCAAGCTGGTCAAACTGCTCGTTGAAGCCTTCCTGAATGCTTTCGTTATCCGTCTGAGTACGGTATTCGTCAAGACCGACGATATCGGTAGAGTAGATTGTGGTGGAGCCGTAGTATGCGGGGTCAAGATATACGTAGAGGTTGAAAAGCACGTCCTTCATAGTGAGAGGAGAGCCGTTGGAGAACTTAAGGTCGTTCTTAAGAACGAAACGGTAAATTGTGTTCTTTACCTCTTTTGTTACGGGGTCGGTAACGAATTCGGTATCGTAGTCAAGCACTACGCAGGATTCGTCTTCGCCGCAAATGGGCTTACCCTCTTTATCTGCGGAAATCATACCTATCTGGGTCATACCTATGATAGAGCCGTCAGCAGCGGAAGATGAGTAGAAGGGGTTAAATACTCCGTCCAGCTCGGAGGTGGACAGAACGAGTCTTGTTGTTTCGTTACTGATAATCTCGGTTGTTCCGCAGGATATAAGGGCTACGGAGCAGCTGAAGGCTGTAACGAGAGCAAGTGTAAGCGATAAAAGCTTTTTTACAATGTTCATTTTTTCTCCTTTACTAAAGTAGATATTTATATTTATTTAATTGATATCTTTATTAGCTGCGGTGCCGTTGCTGCGGCAAAGCCTGCCGCAGCAACCCGCAGGGGGACGGTGAGGGTAATCAGCTCTCAACCGTAACGGTAATAGTACAGGTGAAGTTTTCCTTCGTATAGGTTGCCTCGGAGTCGTAAATCGCCTCGTTGAGCCTGGGAAGCTCGCCTGTGTAATTTGTGGTAAGAGCTCCCGAGATGCTGACGTTGGAAATCGTTATTTCACCTTCGATGCTCTGTGCAATAGCGGCAACTCTGAGTGTCTTGCTTATTGCCGTCTGGCTGACGCCTTTGAGGTCGTATTTTGCGTCCGCAAAGGTTACGTCGCATATTTTTGCGCCGTCCTTAAGCTTTTCGAAAATAGAGCAGAATACAACGAGAGAACCGGTTTTTGCAACTGCGAAATTGCTGACGGTGTGTCCGTTGCCGTTTATAGTTCCGCTATATGACTCGTAGGTAAGGCTTTTACCACCGCAGTCTATGTCTTTTGTAATATATGCGTTTTTGTTTCCTTTAAGGGCGCTGTTAAGCTCGGTATAATTCGAAACTATATTCCACTTGCCCTCTATGAATTTAACGTATACGGGAACGTCGTAGTCGCTGTCACCGCCGGGATGGGTGAAGCTTTCGTTCCAAGGAGTTTCAAGATCGGGGTCGGAGTAGAAGCCAAGGGAGGTGTATCCCTCTCTCTTGCTTGCGTATTTGAACAAATCTTCAAATTTCGCCCCGCTGCTGACGGGATATTCCCCGAGGGATACGGTCTTTTTGCTAACCTCGTCAACGTAGCATACGGTATAGGTATGCTTTATGGATTTTTTCCAGCCTGCGTAAAGGGTTAATTCGGGAGTGTTAAAGGTGTCTTTTTCAAAATCCCACTTTTCGTTCGGCTTGCATTCAGCCGAGGTATACCAGCCGGTAAAATCGTAGCCGATATTGTAAAGCTTGTAGCCGGGGATTTTCTCGGGGGCTAAAATATAGGTTCCCGGGTGGTAAGCAAAATGAACCTTCGTTGTGGAGCTGGACGTTTGATAGTCCAGCGTTCCACCGTTCATATAGAAGGTTGCGATATTCTTACCGTCGAAAGTCTCTTCGCTCTGTCCGCATCCCGTAAGAGCGAGAGTCAGAGTAAAGAGCATTGCAACAAGTGCAAACAGTATTAAATATCTTTTTTTCATACAGTCTTTTTCTTCTTCCTAATAATTATTACAACAACTACCGTCGCAGCGCCGCCAACAATTACAACGGAGCCAACAACGATGAGAAGGATTGCCCACCACTCAAGGCCCTCGTTTGCCGGAGGCTCAGGGGTGTCCTCGGAGATGTAATCCTCGTAATTCAGATTAAAGTCGATTTCCGTGCCGAAGGCATCGTTAAGGTCTGTGATTTTTGCAGTAAGCTTATCTGAAAGCTCCTTGGAAATTTTAGCCTTATCGCCTTCGCTGAGGGCGAGATATGCCGCGCGGGCTTCCTTAACCTTATCGAAGGAGTACTTATCCTTATAAATGTCATACAGGCGAACAATCTTGCTTTCAACAAGATTTACGTTGTATGCGCTACGAGCAGCGTTGTATTTTTCTACGATAGCGTCGTCAACATAGATCTTCTCTTCGCTATGCTTTTCAAGGGCGTTGTATGCTACGATAGCATCGTCAATGAAAGACTTGTCGAATCTGTCGACCTTCGCAGGAATCCTATTAACAGCGTCAATGAATGCTATGGCATATTTGCCCATTGTAACGCCGGAGGTTTCCTCTGCCGCATCGAAGTAGGTGGTGTAAAGAAGTGAATCATATCCTTCACAGTTATCGGGAAGGATGGCTGTAATGCCGTAGCCCTTTTGGGAGCCGATAACATCGATGAAGTTTCTGTAGTAGAGGGGAAGGGTGACCCTGTCGTAGGATCTGAAATAGTAATCGAAGCCGTAAAGCTCTTCAAATCCGGGGAAGGAAGGAACGTCGGTCTTGAGTATGGATATCGATTCGCCGAGCCTTGTACCCTCAAGGGTGGGTGCATAATAGGATTTGAATACTACGGTATTAAGGCTGTCACATCCGAAGAATGCGTAGTCGCTAATGCTCTTAAGAGTAGAGGGAAGCACAACCTTCTTAAGGTTCTTGTTTCCGAAGGCAGCGCCGGAGGCAACGTTTATAGTTCCTTCAAGAACGGTGAGAGTATCTCCCGTCTTTGCCGCAGGATAGCAGGAAAGCGCATATCCATTAAGCTGCTTCAGGTAAAGAGTACCATTATCAAGCTTAACCGTGCCGAAGGTGCCGTCATATTTCTTTTCGGTGCCAACCATTTTGTAGAACGCTGTGAAGCTGTTGCAGCTCTGGAATGCTCCAAGCTCAACCGTTTCAAGCTTGTCGCCAACCTCAAATTCAGTCAGCCCTGTATAAGCAAAGGCTGAATTGCCAATAGCCGTAATTGAGGGAGCGCTGAAGCTATGAAGCTTGCTGTTCTTTGCGAAGGCGTCAACTCCAACGGAGGAAAGGTTAGGAGCGGAAACTGTTCTAAGTGCGCTTTCCGCAAGCTTTGTTACGCTTGAGTCAAAGTAGAAGGCGTATGTTTCTACTTGCAAAGCTTTGTTAAGGTTAAGATGCTCGGGAAGGGGAACACCATAGAATGATGCTTCCTCAAAGTTCTCGACATTTGATACGTCAAAGCTCTTAAGCGACCTACAGCCGTAGAAGGCGTATTCTGTAACGGTATTAAGCTCCTCTGAGAAGATTATTTCTTCAAGGCTTACGCAGTTGTAGAATGCAACGTTGCCCATAGAGGAAAGCTTGGGAAGATTTGCTACCTCAAGATAGGTGTTAAGGTAGAACGCTCCTTCTCCTATACTCTTAAGCGAGGGAAGAGAGAGCTCTGTTATTTTGTTTGCGTATTTAATTGAGGAATTGTTTACTATAAGTGTGGATAATGCTCCTATACCCGCAACCTCAAGGTTGTCTGCCTTGAAGGTGGTGAGATTGTAGCAGTCTGCGAAGCAACCGTCGCCAATCTTAACAATGCCGGGAGCATTTACTTCCTCAAGAGCGGTACAAGCCCAGAATGCGTCAGCGCCGATTTCGCCTGTAACGTTGGCAAAGTCGAAGCTTTCAAGGTTCATGCACTGATAGAACGCTCCGTCGGAAATTGTTGCGTCACCGTCAAGGGCAACCGTTACAACTCCGGAGTTTCTGAAGCAGAATTCACCGATTACAGCTCCCTCACCGAGGGTAACTGTCTTAAGACCGCTTGCTTCAAGGAAGGCAGCGCTTCCAAGAGTAACGCCGGGGGTGGTTATGGTAGCGCTTGTTAATCCGGATTTCCAGAAGGCAAACTCGCCAATGCTCTTAACCTTCGTAAGATTTATATTCTTAAGAGCCGAGGTGTTATAGAAGGCGTAATCGCCGATTGTTATTTCTCTTGCGGGAAGAGTTATATTGGTTAAGAATTCGCAGCCGGAGAATGCTCCGTCGCCAATTGCGCTCAGCTGAGAGCCGTCGGCAAATTTAACAGTATAAAGAATGGTAAGAGAAGAGAATGCGCCGTCACCGATGGTGGTAACGTTGGCGGGTACAGTAAATTCCGTAGCGCTGAGGGAAGGAACCGCCATAACAAGGGTTTTTCCGTCTGCGGTGTAGATTGCGCCGCCGTCAAGCTTGTAGCTTGCGTTGCCTTTTATATCAACGTTTATCTTTGTAGTAGTAGCGAAGGCTGCCATTCCAAGTGAGTCGATTATCGTGGTCGGGGAGAAGATAAGCTTCTTAAGTCCCGAGCCATCGAATGCTGATTCGCCAACAGCAACGTTGCCCTTGGGAAGAGTGAATTCGGTAAGAGCGGAGCAGTTAGCAAATGCCCGGTAAGCGATGGTTTCAATCTCACCGTCAATTGTAACGTCTGCGAGCTTCTTGCAGTTCATAAATGCGCCTGCACCAAGGTAGGTGAGGTCGTTCTTAATTGTAGCCTCGGTAAGACGCTCACAATCCATAAACGCCTCGTCGGATACAGTATCGCTCCATATCACGATGGAGTTAAGTGCGGAGCCCTTGAACATCTTAGCCGAAATTCTCGTTCTCTCGCCAAGCTCAACCTCTGCAAGATTCTTGCAGTTCATAAATGCGCCGACGCCTATTCTCGACAGGGCGGTGAGCTTAAGAGATGTGAAGGCTGTTCCGGCAAAGGATTCGTCACCTGCCGCATAGAGCTTCTCAGTGTTTGCTCCGCCAAGGTCGTAGCAGGAAAGTCTTTCGCAGTTTCTGAATGCATATTTTCCGACAATCTTAACGTTGTCGAAGTTTACGTTCTTCAGCTTCGTGCAGCTTTCAAACGCCGACTCTTCAATAGTTATACAGCTCTCGGGAAGGATAACGTCTGTCAGAGCAAGACAGTTTCTGAATGCGTGCTTCTGAATGGTTTCGACACCCTCGGGAATTTTAACGGAGGTTACGGTAGTGTTTTTGAGGGGAGTCTTCTTTTCGTCAATTTCGTAGTAACCGTTTTCGTCCTTTTCAACGTATTTCTCGTTATCAAGGTCGTAATGGCAGAATGCGTATTTACCAATGTAAAGGATGCCCTCGTCTTCAGGGATAACGACGTCACCGCCCTTACCCTTATACGCTACGAGCGTTCTGTTTTCGATAATGAACTCGCTCTTTACCTCAACTGTCAGGCTGGCAGTAAGAAGCTGTGTTTTACCGTCAATAGCAATGTTAAGACGGATTCTTGCTGTACCCTCTGCCTGAGCGGTAACTACTCCGTTTTCGTCGACGGTAGCAACCTTCTTGTTACTGGACGTCCAGGTGAGCTTGTATCTGTCGGGGGTAAGGTTCCAGGGCTTAATCTGGTAGAAGAGCTGTATTTGCTCCATAGGATAGCAAGAAACGTCGTAATTTCCGCCGAAATAGCTGGTGTTACCGGTTTTTCCTATGCCGGAATAATCTATATCCGTGTTGTGAGCAAACAGAGTTTTGTAGTGGGAGAATTCGATGTCTTCTATCTTTACAAGTGCGCTGCTGTTGGGATTCTTTTCAATTTCCGTGTCGCTGACGTTTATTATCAGCTCTTTACACAAGGAAATTCCTGAGGAGTCAACCCAGCTGTCCGAGGTGACGGCAATAACCGCCGTACCCTGCTTCAGAGCTTCAAGCTGACCGCTCTTCATCATAACGACGTCTGAGCCGCTCTTGACAGACCACTTAAGAGTCTTAAGGTAGTCAGGCTCAAGAGTAACTGCGCTGTCCTTATGAACAAGAAGCTTCGTTAAGTCTGTTGTTTCGTGAATGTCGAGGTCAATCTTATTTCCTTCAACGTTGAACTCAACGTCCTCTTCGTTCTCTGTTCCGGGGAAGGGAATGTAGCTTAATGAGGAGTTCATTGCGTAGTCGTCAACGTAGATTGCAATACCGTTGGGCATTGAGGAATTTGCGATTTTTTCAAGGTAATCGGTTATTTCAAAGGAAACCTTTGTTGCCTCGCCTATGTTATCCTGGTAAACCGGAATGGGATAGGTGCAAAGAGAGGAATAGGTTTTCTTGAACTGTCCGTTTCCTGCGGGCTCGTTCGTTTCATAAACGACAACAGGGCGGCAGGACATTGCGTAATGGTTATCATAAACCATAAGGTCGAGGTAGTAGCGGTTTTCCTTCTTGGTTTTATCATACTCCGTTCTGAAGGAGTAGTCAGTAACGGTGGGGGCCTCATAATCTATATAGAAGGAGAAGGAATAGGTATCGGATGTGTTTTCACCCTTATCCCAGTCAAGCTTAGCCGTCATGGTAACCTCAAACTTCGTGTTGTTGTCACCGATAATCTTGCCTGTTTCTGCATTCACTGCGTCAAGAAGAATTCTTGCGGCGTAAGGAGCGGGAGCACCGCGGAAATAGGATTTATAGCAGTTGTACTGCGTATCCTCAAAGATAAGCTTGCCTGTTGTAGCATTGGTTATCTCTATGTGCATTTCCTTCGCTCCGCGCAGAAGTCCTGCATAGACTGCGTAAAGACCGCTGATAGAGTCGGCGAAGTAGGAAATCGCAGCCTTATCACGAGTTGCGGGAATGGGATTGTAGAGGTTTTCGTCCATCTTGTAAAGGTAGCTTCCAAGAGGAACTACATAGTCGTAATAGTAAGTGCCGAGAGGTGTTGTGGCGTAATAATCCGCCTTGATTTTATCTTCGTCGTCAATAGCGTTGTTGTGAGCCTCGGTTTCAACCTCGTAGAAGTCAAGGTCGAATATGGGAGCCTCGCCCCAGTCGCCGTAGAACGCAAGGAAGGGAGCATTAAGGTCAACCCCGTTTTCCTTGGTGTTGTCAAAGGTTACGTAGCCTTCAACGAACATTCCGTTTTCAAAGGTAGAGTTAAGATAACTCTTATCCTTGTCCGAGAGAGTGATGGTAACCGTTACAAAGGCTGTTTTTCCGGCAGAAACGGTAACAACGCCGTCTTTAATCGTTCCGTCACCGCTTACCGTGTAGGCGCTCGTGTTGGAAAGAATGTAGGCAATCTCTGCTACGTATTCCGGCTCCGATACTGATACGCTCTCGGTCATAACGATGTTGCCAAGCTTGTAGCTTACGTCGGTGGAGGATACGTTTTTAATGCCAACCTTCATAGTGTACACACCGGTACGCTGAGGGTCGTCGCCAAGCTCAAATTTGGTTCTTCCGCTACCCTCGCAGAAGAGGTATGCCGAGGTAGTGGTCGATTTTCTTATATCTGCGATACCTGCGCCCTGCTTTCTCGGGGAGTAGGGGTTTCCGTTCTTGTCAAGAGCTATGGTGGCTGTTGACATGCAGAGCTGGTTTACGAGGTCACGTTTTTCGATGCCTGTGAGTTTTTTGAAGTTTTCGTTAACGTACTGACGGATAAGCACAGTGATACCGCACATGTTGGGCGATGCCATACTTGTTCCGCTCATTTCCTCGTAGTCATTACCGATTACGGCTGAAAGAATGTTACCGCCGTGAGCTGTTATGTCAGGCTTAAGCGAAAGGTCGGGTGAGGGGCCCCAGCTTGAGAAGTCACTCATGAAGGGTCCTGCTTCGTTTGAAAGGCTGAACTCAATGGTTCCGCTTCCCTTTGCCGCAAGTGCGTCACCGTCGTCTTTATTTATTGATACTGCGGGAATCTTTGCGTGATTTCCGATTGTCATATGTATTGTGCCGGGGATATTGTTGTAAATTATAACTGCGATAGCTCCTGCCTCTTCGGCGTACTGAACCTTTTCCTCGAAGGTATTATCACCTCTCTTGACAAGAGCGATTTTGCCCTTAACGTCAATGCCCGTATAGCTTGCCGCTATACCGACGCCGGGAACTGCAACGTATTCGTATGTCACGGACTTGCCCTTTGTTATTCCGAGCATTTCAAAGAAATCATAGGGCTTCGCCGCATTGTTGTTGGACTCTGTGAAGAATATAGGAGTGCTGCCGTTTGCAAGCATATAGTGGTCCTTCTGACCGTTTATGGAAGCAACGGACATAGATGCGCCGTAGGTAGCGGGGCTTCCGACTGTTCCTGAGTCGGGGTTCTCGGTTTTGTTGGTGTTACTGTTCTCGCCGCCCATACCGCTGCTGTAGTCGTTGGATGCTGCAACAACGAGAGAAATTCCCGCTTTTTCAACGTTTTCGTAAACCTCGTTCTTGAACAGCTTATCCGCATCGCTTTCTTCTGTAAAACCGCAGCCTGCGCCAAGGGACATATTGATAGCGTCAACTCCGAGGATTATCGAGTCCTCAAGTGCTGCGATAACGTCGCCGTCCTCAGCTCCGGTTTTATAGTCGCTGAACACCTTCATAATCGCAAGCTGAGCGTCAATGGCAACACCTGTGATTTTGTCGTCCTTACCTGCGATAATACCCGCAACGTGAGTTCCGTGGCTGTTATCGAAGGGCATAATATCGGGGTCCTTGTCAGCGTAGTCGTAGCCGAAGACTATCTTCTCGCCTGTAAGGTTACCGTAGAACACCTCTCTTGACTCAAGGGAGCCATTGGAATATAGTTCGCCGTTTGCGCGAAGCTCGGCGAGCTTGCTTTCGACGTATGCACGGTCGTAAGCAGGTCCTTTAACAGTGTAGGTTGTGAATGCGGTGTGAGAATAGTCGCAGCCTGTATCAAGAATTGCAACGAGAGTTCCTTTTCCCGTGTAGGATACGCTTCCGCTGTTGAAGATACCGGTATCGTAAACGTCAACAGGGTTGTTTACCGCATCAAGAGGAAGGTATCTGTTGGACACCATAACTCTCTCAACACCCTTGATGGCCGTAATGGCCTTGATGTTCTCGTACGTAGTGGTGACGAAGGCACCGTCCATAAGGTGAACGTAGCTGTATCTTACCTCGTCTATAAGATTTTCCTCTTCAAGCTTTCCAAGCACCTCGCTCTGATTCTTGCGGAGCTTATCCTGGAGCTTTTTCGCATCGCTCGAGGTTTTGAAGGCGGAGTAAGACATACTGCCCGATTTTCCTGACGATGTGTACTCGGAAATGATAGAGTCGTCGGAGAAGGTAACGATAAGTCCCACGGGACCCGAAAGCTCGCTTTCCTCAATTCTCTTGACGAGATTCTCATTCATTGACTTTAGGATTTCATTGCGCATCTGCTCGGTCAGCTCGCCTTGAGTCAGATTTCCGATTCCCTCGATACCGAAGCTTTTATCCTGGTCGTCGGGGAAGAAATCCAATTCGCTGGCCAAAGCGGTAGTTCCGAATACGAGCGACTGAAGCAGAAGCACAATCGCCAGCACCAGGGCAGAGCATCGCTTTGCAAATCCTTTGTTTTTTTGCGTTTTGTTGTTGTTTTGCATTTGGTTTTCCTCGGCTTTTTATTTGTTATGTAATGGGGCGCACGCAGGGCGCGCGGTAAGAAAAAACATTTGCGAGGTATTCCTCGACAAATGAATTGCCCGAAAAGTCTTTTCCCGGAAATAATCGGTCAGCCAAGGGCGCACGTCCATACGCCAAGGGTCACGTCAAACGCTCAATTATCGAATAGACGGTAAATATGCGTTCAACTTACAGGGCTGAGATTTTTATTTTGACTGAATTGCCGACTCATTCTTGCAAAAATGCGGCTTTTCGGTGGGGTCGCTTTTTTGCTTAATATCGGGAATTTTGCGTCCTTGACTGCGGTCGGATTTTGTTTAAAAAATACGTTGGGGTCAAAAACACACATTTTATATTATAAATCTAAAAAGGTAAAATGTCAAGTAAAAAGTAAAATATAAATATATTAGGCGCGACTTTTTCGGCGTTTTGCCGATATTCAAGCAAATAAGTTTGGAGGAGTTGTACATTTTTGTGCGTTAGCGTAGTAAAGCGGAGAATTTGGTTCACAAAAGTCGTAAAATGTTTACAAGGAGTTCAAAAAGACGGAAAGTACCTGTAAAATTTCAAATCCGCATTTTTTATTATTTGAAATGAATAGAACGAAAGTGGGGCGTTTTTGACAGTAGCCCAAGTCAAGCGAAAAAACGGCGGGTTGAAAATAAAGCGCCTTTAAGGAAAAAACGAAGCGAAAGTTTTGAAAAAATATTGAAAAATTATGCGGGTTGTGATACAATGAAATCGTCAAAATCATAATAACTGAAATTTGAGAGGTAAACTATTATGGATATCAAAGACAATACAGTTCCCGGTGAAAACCAAATGGCAACGTCGACGGATTTGTCCTTCCTTGGAAATGAAAATGCAAAAATGAAGGTTCTCGTAGTGGGGAACTCTATAACAAGACACGCTCCATTGGCATCAATCGGTTGGAATAACGACTGGGGAATGGCAGCGAGCGCTCCCGAAAAGGATTACGTTCATAGGCTCTTTGCAAAATTGACCGAAAGCGGCAAGGATGTTTTTATGCGTGTGCGCCAGGTATCTCTCTGGGAGATAAGCCTTAAAGTAGAGGACATACTTTCTCGCTATGACGGTGAGAGAAACTTTGATGCGGACGTGGTGGTTTTCCGTCTTGGGGAAAACGTGCCCGAGGCTGATAAGCCACTCTTCAAGGACGCTTTCAGAAAATTTGCAAATCACATCTGCCCCTCGGGCGAAGGCGTGTTCGTTAGCTGCTTCTGGAAAAATGAAATGATTGACAATGTGATAAAGGATATCGCCGAGGAGAGAGGCGACGTCTTCCTTGACGGATTCCTTGCAGAGGATGAGAGCAATATGGCGTTGGGTCTTTACGAGCATTCAGGTGTGGCTATGCACCCGGGCGATAAAGGAATGGAAGCTATTGCAGATTTGATTTTCGGTGCGCTAAAGGATAAATAATCCGGCGCAACGCAGCTTTATATAAACCGTAATGACGGGAACGTAA
>JAEIGA010002140.1_pt1 | contig 31550 bp, 46 predicted proteins | sample 9270691 | NCBI WGS metagenome assembly JAEIGA01 (sample SAMN17057246, study PRJNA624740) | gut metagenome | biome: biome; isolation source: fecal sample | host: Bos grunniens | place: China: Xizang | collected 2019
GAAGCTACGTTCATAGAAGCTTTATCTGTAGTTGGTTTTAAATTTTCTTTATTGTTGAATTTCATCGCGATACCTCTGTTTCATCTTTTTTAGTATAAATTGCTTTCTGAGCTACGTTAGCTACAACGTATGATAAAGGAATTGAACAAAGCAGCTGTGCAATTCCATAAAAATCGGTTTTATCAAAAATAACAATATAAGTAATAATCAGAATTGCCCATATTGTTACCCATAATTTTGTTGATTTAAGTTTAGAATTTCTAGTCTTTGGTTTCATTTTTCAGGTGCCCCATTTTTGCCATTTCAAGTAAAAGGTCCATTTTTGTTGCAACGGCTTTTACGTCAATTTTTATTTCAGAGACGCTTTCTGCAAGTTTAATCCTTGCATTGCGTTCATCTTCCAAATCTTTTTCTATTTTTTCAATTTTTGCATCCTGACTTGCAATTTTTTGTAATTGTGAAAAGTCCTTAGTCAGCTTGTCTTTCATTTTTTCAATATCCGACGTATTTGTTTTTATCTGAGCATGAGTACGGGCGATTACCCATACTACTGCAATCAATGGAGATATATAAGCAATCAGCTTTAATAATCCATCTAAAAAATCTTTACCATCCATGTTTGACCTCATTATCCTATTGTTTTTATAAGGTCAAAAAGAAATAAAAAAAAACCCCGGAAAATTCCGGGGCTTTTCATCTCATGCGGCTTCGGTTATGCGAAATATCCGATATGAGTTGTGTTTGCATTGAAAATTGCAACACCGCAAACAGATGGGTTTGTTACAACAAATGAACCGAAACACTGAAGTGTTACTTCAACGTCTGGACCATCAGCTGAACCGCTACCCGGCTGAACATTGAGGTAATCGTCGATAATCAAACCGTATGGCTCTTTTTCTTTACCTTCGCCGTCCATTGTCATAGGATCCTGTTTTCCAGGGTTATTTTCTGCAATACCGTTATCAATCTTATCTACATTTGTGTAGCTCCAGAACTCAACAGCTGTTGAGTCAAGGCAGTAAGCGGTACCGATAGGGCAGTACGGATCATCCCATATATTCTCGATATAGTTTGTTGAGAATGATGCTGCAAAGTTTTCAAAACCGACAGTTGCTGACTTTTTAGCCTTAGTAGCTGTCTGTGTAAAGAATGTATTTGTTGCTTCAATCTCATTTGAGAATGTCATAAAGTCTTCATCGTTCATTACGATAAGGTCGCACTGTGAACCCTGGCGGCGGCATTTGCGGATAAGATTTTTCAGAGTTACTGAATACTTTTCGGCAGAGGCACCAAGTACGAATGCACCGGCAAGTCTGTCAGCACAAACGTTACGTGTTACGTTAAAGAATGAGTTACCGATATAAGAAGTCCATCCTGCACCTGAACGGTTAGCAATAGTTGGGAGCCATCCTGCAAGACCTACTGGAAGATTTGGATTTCCAGATGAATCCATAGAGTGAGCAAGACAGATAACAGTTGTACCCGGTGTTACCGAAATACTTGATGTCTTAGCTTCTACGGTTGCTACGTTACCATTGATTGCTGTAATAGTACCTACGCCTACTTCGGCACCTGCTACGGTAGCCTTAAATGCAAGGTCTGTACCAATATCAACTTTCATAATAGCGTCGCTGGTAAGATGAATGTCTGTACCAGTTGTAGCGATAGTGCTTACGCCTGAATCCAGTGTAGAGTCAAGTACACAAAGTTCACCATAACCACGGCCAAACAAAGCGGCTGCAAGAACACGTCTAAAGCCCTCAGATGCTGCAAACATCTTTGCGCCTGCTATACGCATGTATGCTCCACGCTTACTCAAAGAAGCCTGTACTTCTTTAGAGTTCATTGTATATACGCTGAAAACCTGACCTGGTTTTACTGCGAACTCAACGTTGCGAGCGTTATTAGCTGCATTCTGTTTAGCGGCTGTAAAGCTTGCTCCACAGGCACCGCCCGAACCATACATTGCGCTAAAACGCTGTTCCTTACCTTCTACACGCACTTTTGTAATCTTCTTCAAAAGCGGTGAGTTACGGAACATCAAATTCTGTACGCCGTCTTTATACCATGTTTTCAACATAGCTGTAATTCCGGCAACTGATGAAATTCCTGCCATTTTCTGACACTCCTTTAATTAATTTGCTTTTTTTATATATTAAACCCGGAAAATTCCGGGCTTAAATCCAATTTACTACCAAAGAGTAATATCTCCGGCTGGGTATCTTTCATAAGTTGAAAGAGAATCTGTTTTGAATACTGTATCAGACACTTTTTCATAATCAGATAAGTCAAAACTTCCCCAACTTGAAAGTTCTATAGCATTTCCATCAGATGCAACACGTAAATAAGTTTTTGCACCAAGGGCGTGTCCATCCTCCGGGGCTATGGCTGTATCCATGTAATAAGTTTTAACCGGGGTACCATCGGTATTTTTCCATGCATAAAGAGTTGAATTACCACCGCTAGGAATGTTATTAAGTGTGACGGTTACTTTTTCCATACCGTCTTTTCCCTCTGTAGGTGTAATCTCTACGGGTGTAGAGTAGTTAGAAACGTCGATAGTCGCTTCTTTATTTGCCTCAAGGTCAGCACCTGACGGAATGTTAGAAAGCGTAATAGTCGCTTTTTTCATACCTTCCTTACCGGCGGTAGGTGTGATTTCTACCGGCTCGGTATAAGTAGATACGTCGATTGTAGCGGCCTTATTATCCTGCAATGAGGCTGCACCTACCGAAACTTCTTCATGGTTAATTTCCAAAGCTTCAATAGAGCCGCCTACCGGATTTACACGAATACCTGTAATTTCGTAATTAGCTGCAATTTTCACGGTTTACCCCTTGTATGCTTCCAATTCCTTTTCAAAAGCGGCAATATCTTCGGGATTATCTTCGCCGGTTTCTGAAATTTCTACTTTCTCAGTTTCCTTTTCTTCGCCCGGTTTTTCTTCACCAGCTTCGCCGCCGGTTACTTTATCTGTTACATCCTTGCCGTCAGCTTTTACTTCAACTTCGCCGTTTTCATCAGCTTTAATTTCGATTTTTTCGGCACCGTATTTTTCGCGGATTACGTTAATCTGGTCTACAACCTTATTGAATACGGTATCAACGTATGCGGCTTCATCCGGCTTTTCACCTTCAAGTGCATCGTATTCATCAAAAGTGTTTCTAAGGATATCGTAATCATCACCTTCGATTTTCTTTACATCATCCATAACAGGGGCAAATTTTTCAGCATAACGGCCCTGGAAATCAGTAAAGCGATTTTCCTTTTCATTTTCTGCCATAGCTTCCTGAGCTGGCTTCAAGATATCTTCAAAGAGAGTTTTTTCAAGTCCATCAAGGCGGCCATTAAACATTTCGCGGTATTCTGCAACCTCTTTTCCGATGTTATCAACTTTCTCAATAAGAGCGTCAAGTACGGCTTTATAAGAGCCTAATACTTCCATCAACTGTGATTCATCCATTTTAATTACCTCATTATCCTATTGTTTTTTTTCTGTAAAAATATACTTTACAGAAATTAACCATTTGCATTCCAATCACCCGGCTGTGCCCCATTAGCCGATACATCTAAATCAGCCGGTGGGGGCAATTCATTTACCGGCTGCATCTGAGCTTCTTGTGTCAAGACATTTTCCTGAGCCGGAATAGGAGCCTCATTCTGAGTAGAAGTCTGATTTTCCAGCTTATTCATATCATCCTGCCATTTCTGTTCTTTATCCTCTACGCTTGCATAGAGTTTATTAAGTTTTTCAATATCCGGCTGATTACCTGTAAAATCTGCACTTGCAAGTGAGAGCTGAGTATTGATAATTTCTTCTTTAAGCATCTGGAAAGGAATGTATTCTGGCACGTCGAATACATCGTGATTTATACAATTTTCGATAACAGTCATAACGGCATTAATTGCGTTATTAGACATAGAATATCCCGACTGTAAATCCGGAATTTCCATAAATTGAGCAATACGCGACTGTGGAATAATTCCTGCACTTACCAGCATCTGCAACTGTTTTAATTTTTCTGACGGGTCTTTTGACAGTGCATCTGCCCCGGAATACTGGATACTCATTTTTTGAGTTTCTTCAACAATATCAGACCATTTTATTGAACGGCGGTTTCTTTCCGGTGGCAAAATATCAGCATCCTGTGGAAATACCTGAATACAGATTTTTGCAAGCTCAACGTATGTACGCACAACCTGATTAAGCTGTGTTTCATAACGGTCGCTTTCAATATTTTCCATCGACTGCAATGCTATACCGCTGTCTAGCCCCTGTGGTTTAAGAGACATGGCCGAAAGCTGAGAAATTCCGACCATTTCGTAAGCTGTCTGTTTAAGCTTTTCTACAGTAACCATATACTGCTCTGAAATAAATGGCGGTGTAGCAACGGTAACCGGTGAACTTGTCATAGTTGGAGACGGTCTATAAGAAACGACGTTTCCAACGCGGTTATTCAACTGAGAGGCTTTTATTGAGCTACCTTCAGGCAAGAAATAAGTATTTGCCGGGTTTACCTGGCTTGCGTCTGAAATTCTTGCCATGAGCTGATCCACCTGCAGCTGAATAGAATTAAGCATATCAACAATACTTTCAGAGCTGTCACCATGAATAGGTGAACAATAATGCATGAATACAAAAGGCAATACACTGGCATTAAAAGGTTTTTCAGTGTAAAAATCCAATTCCTGAATATAAGTTACTTTTTTGTGGTAGAAAACATCGTAATAAAGGCCGTATGTTACATATTCGTAATTCTCAAGCTTATCGCCAAGTTCATCGCGAATTTTTTCTGGTAAAAGAGAAACTGGAAAATGTTTCTGTTCATAATAACAGCGTGTAAGCTTATTATAAGTCATTTCAGCTGGTCGAACATAAATCTGCCAGGGTAATGCACGGCGAATATCGATGTTTTCTTCATCGACATATACAACACCGGTATCAAATACTGCACAATCGCGGAATGTATTTGATACTTTTTTGTTTACATCAAGCCATTCGTAAAGCTGGTCAAAAAACTGCTGAGCCTGTTTTACAATCATAATGTCTTTGAATGAACCATTAATACAGTTAAAAAACGGTCGTACCTTGCTTTCGGCAATTTTAGAAGTAAGGGTATCAATAGTTGATTTAATTACGTTGATTTCCGGGTACTGTAAAGTATCTTCTTCCTGCATAACTTCAGGATTAGACTGAAACCATCCGATTTCAGACGGATTTTTAATATTTTCAATAGACGCGAATGGAGTAAAATTGTAACGTCTGAAATTGCGGCGGTATTTACCGATTTTTTTTGACTGATATGTTCTTAATTCAGAAATGTTTTCCAAAAACGTTTCTTTATTCAATTCTCGTTTCATATAAACCTATTGTTTTTTTTATTATTTTTTACTTGACATTAATTATAAATGATTGTATATTTGAATTAATGTAAAGATTTATTCCATTGGAGGTAAACGTATGGAAGAAAAGAAGAAGACCTTGTATGAAATCAGCAAGGATTTGATGGGTCTGAATGACTTATTAGACAATCTGGTAGATGAAGACGGTAACCCTCGCGCCCCTACTGAAGAAGAATGCGAGACAATGAAAGAGTGGTTTAAGTGTTCATCTGAAGAATTTACTAAGAAATTTGATAACTATTGTAAATTCATCAAAGTTCTTAAAAATCAGGCTGATAACGCTAAATCAGAAAAGGACAATTTCAAAGCTGAAATCGACCGTCTTTCTAAGCGTGAAAGGGCATTTGAAAACCGCCGCAAGTCAGTTACCGGTCTTTTACAGTGGTGTATGGAAAGTTTACACCAAAAGAATTTCAAGTCTGATTTGTTCTCAGCTGGTATTCAGGAAGCTCAGATTGCTGTTAATGCACTTGCCGGAGCAAGATTGGAGAAAGTACCTGAATGCTATCTTAAGCCACGTGAAATTGATGCTACGGCAATCAAAGAGGCAATTAAGAACGGTAAAATCCTTTTAGGCAAGGACGTTCCGGGTGTACCACTTATTAAACATGACCACTTATTTGATGCTGCTACAAAAGAGGAAATTCCGGAGATCCGTTGGACTAAGGGAAGTTTTTTAGTAATCCGTTAATATTCCGGGGCCACGCGCCCCGTAAATCAGTGAGGTAAGTAAAATGAAAGAAGAAATGAAAATAATTCTGGTTGCAATTTTTACAGTTTTTATGATGGGTGTCTGTGAGGCATGTACAATGCCGAATATGGATGACTACAGAATTGATAATGAAGTAGTCGAATCCACTCCTTTAGAGATAACGCTGATAGATACATCTACACCGGAATCTCGTTTTTTAAGTGAAATTCAGAGTAATGATAACACTGGAAAAACATCTGTAAATATGAGTCGTAATGCTAAAACTGGAATGTATGAAATTTCTATTCAGAAAAAAGATGATGAATCATCGGTTTACTTTACTTATTTCACTGATAAATCAGGCGATGTAAACAGCATTGTGGATGCTCTGTATTTTATTCGACGTTTTATTTCAAATATGACAGTGGCTGAATTTTGTAAAAAATGTGAGCTGGTAAAAACCGGTGAACCTGCAATTTTCAGTAATTCTGACCTGAAATCTAAAACATTGGAATATAAAACAAATTACTTTCCTTCATTATGCAAGTTTACAGATATTATGATTAACTGGTAGGAATAAAAAAAATGGAATTTAATTTTATAAAAGTATTTTTTGAAATCTTGGTATTGTACGTGATGATAGTTGCTATAATGCTTTTATGCTTTATTTTTGCACTTCATTATGACTCAATTCTTAAAAGGATAAAATCATTCTTTGTGGAAGATATACCATTTTTCTTTAGTTTGATTATTATCTGGTTTTATCCGGGTGATGATTATACAGAAAAATGGTGTAATTATATGAAACATAAACTGGAGGTAGATGATGAAAAGAGGTAGAAAACCGCTTGAAAAACCGTCGCATAATACATTTGCGAGAATACCGAATGATGTATTTGAGGCAATGCGGCGAAAAACAGCTGAAACTAACACAACTTTGTCAAAGTTAATAGTCAAAGCTTTGAGACTTTATTTAGGAATTCCAGAATAGGAGATTATTTTATGAAAAAATTATTTGTAACTTTATTTTTGACTTTAACACTGGTAACTTCAATGTTTGCCTGGAATGAAGGAAAGACTATACAGGATGTAGGTATTCCTTATCGCGTGTCGCATATTGAATTTTGGAATGGTGGTAGTTGTATCGCAAAAGCTGATAACGCGACCGTAGAAATCATTGTCGAAAAGAATAAAACATTAATTTCTTGGACAAACGATACTAATGAAATTCAGTTTTATACTTACAAGGTAACATCCGGCGGTAAAACCGTTTACATTGTAGACAGTGAGGCACTGGCAATCATCTTTACAAAATAAAAAAAAACGCCGGGTAGGAGACATCCCCGGCGAAAAACTAGGAGGCGAGTTTTTTATATGACAAAAAGAAAGCCTGTTTTATCCCACAGTCCTACCAAAACCATCGGTTACCGGCGGCTGAGCACCCGGCTGTGACGGATTTTGAGGCTGTCTGCGATTTAGCGCACTTTCCAGTGTAGCTTGCATTGAAATCCCCTGTTTTGTTGAAATAGGGGATTTTCTTATTTTTGTAATGTCTTCATTTGTAAGTTTTGTTGTAATCATATTACTTCAATCCTAAAATTCCACCTACGCTTAATTTACCAATTAAACCTTTTGCAACTTCAGATGCAAGTCCACCCATAGCTTCAATTCCCTTCATTGTTACCTCAGGATTAGTTGAAGTTTCCAGCATAAACATAGCTTTTGCAGCATTGCCCAGCTCAGTAAGTTTAGCTTCATCCTTACCGTATTTCAATACTAATTCTGCTAAGCGTCTCTTATTATCAAAACTGAGTGACTGCAATGCCGGTTTAAGAGTTTCATTTGCATAAAGCTTAGTGAGCGTTGCATTGATTTCATTTTCTTCATCCTGAGTGAATCCCATTTGCTTAATGATAGATTCCATTTCAGCGTCATAACGCTTATTATGAGCCTCTGTAGCTTTTGCAATACGCTCTCTTGCCATTTTTGCATATTCACTTTCACCGGACGCGCTTCCAGTTTTAATAATAGAAGCTGCATCTTGTAATGAGGTACCTAAGGCATCTGCAATAAAATAGATTAAGGTTCTGCGAGCTTTTTTCTTTTGTTCCGGGTCATTTAAATCACCGAATGCACCGGCGAGATAATCACCGATAATTCCGTGGGGAAAACGTTCCGCAAGATGTGGATCAATATCTTTTGCGCGTATCTTTGCTTTTATAACCTGTCCCTTATAAGCATCATCAAAAGCTTTTAACGCTTCATTTTTAGCGTTATCAACGCTGTCGCTAAGTTTGTTTCCAACTTTCAAACTTTCTGAAAATTCCTTGCCATAAACCTTTTCAATAGCGGCAATTCCTTTATCAGAAAGCTGGCCGCCTGATAATTCACGTAATTTCTTTACGGCATCCGCGCCTGACATTCCCTCACTTTTCGCACGATTAATAACATCTGCGGCTGTAATGTTAGAATTTTTGTAAGCCTCTGGAGTTAAATCATTTAAATTCCATTCCTGATTTTCTGTAGATTTTTGATTTTCTACAGTTTTTTCAGACGGCTTTTCAGACAGATTTTTTGGTTTTTCTTCAGATGGAGTAGTGCCTAAAATTTTATCGGCCTGCTTACCTAGACCATTTGCGAGCTTACCACCTTCTGCGGCTGTTAAATCCGTATTCATAAAAGCATTATGAGCGGCTGTAAGTCCACTTGCCATATTATCAAGTGTATTCATTTTTGCCTGATTTTTTGCCCGCTGAGTTTTCATAATACCGTTAAACAAATTATGAAGAAAACCTGGTTTCTTTTCGTTTTTTATACTAGAGAAATCAATAGGGTTTGCTTCAAGTGTATTTTCATCTGACATTATTCACCACCTTTAATCATTTTTATTTCAAATTCAAGTTCACCAACTTTTTTGCACAATTCAGAAACAACAGCGGCAAGTGTTAAACAAAGTTTTTCGGCATCAACTTCCAGCATTCCATTTTCATCCGGTTCTACAGTCGCACTTGTAACTGGATTTTCGGCAAGTTCTTGAGCTAAAACACCTACGTGTTTTTTATCATCAACGCCTTTATTTTCACCATACATATTTTGGGCTTTTTGAGTATAGTTATAAAGATAAGCGTCAATTTTTGCCATTTCATCAACTAAACCCATTTTAGACCTCTTTTGTAATCATTAAATCTTTATAAGAACGCGGTTTTGATTTTCCTGCTGCAAGAATGTCATCAATACGTTTAGAAAGCTCTGAAATATTACATCCAGTTTTCATTCTGGCATCTGACAAAACACCGGCCCCTTTTGCGAAAGACCCCATGACACCCATAGTATTACCGATATTACCCCATGCACGGTTATACTCATTCTGGCCTTCAGTCTGACCATAACCTACCTGATTTGCACGTTGACTTGCCAAAGCATTTAAGTTTGAAAGCTGGCTCTGCAACTGGTTTGTTGCCTGATTTTGCTGCCCCTGTAAAGCATTTGCATAAGCCCCAGCTCCCTGCATAGCACCAAGAGCGGCGGCCTGATATTTATTCAAACCGCTTGCCCTTGCAGCATTTGTAGCCTGTCTTTTTATATCACCGGCATAAACATTTGCACCGCGAGAAGCAAGCTCCATTGCTTTTCCGTAGCCTTTTTCGCCTGAATAATCTTCAATTTTTGAACCTAAGTTTTTCAATGCCTGATTGTAAGATTTCATGGCACTTGAATATTTATCGTTTACAGAATTAATTCCTGCACCCATTTTATTATTACCTCTTATATCCTATTGTTTTTAATACACATTCTGAATTCGTGTATAACCAAAATCATCGCGTCCTATTGTATCGTAGAACTGATTTTCAGCTTCCTGATATAAAGCAAGTAAACCCGGAGCGTCTACATTCTGTTTTGCTTTATACTGAATGGCAAGCTGGTATGATAAGAATTGGACAAAAAGATTATTAGGATAATCAATTTCTGTATCTGAGAAAATTCCTTTTACTTTTCCGGATTTTGTTGTATATCCATATCCTGTATCAAAATCAATTTTGTTAATTCCGACAATTCCAGTATCAACTTTTTCATTATTTAAGGTGTACATAACTTTATTTTTAGTAATGTACATTCCGCCGAAAATATAGTTTACAAAATTTGCAGCACTTGCATTCAAATCTTTTACATAAGTGTTTTCATCGGCATCAATATCATAAACGTAAAGTTTGTTGTTATTATCAACGTAAAAATAATTATGGCCGTCAAGATACCCTACTTTTGCATCTGGTGTATTCATAGGATTATGAGTTTTCGTTGATAAATCAATATTTTCAATTTCAATTCCGTACTCATCATACAAAATTAAGCACTCAGACGTATTGTCAAATACCCAGATATTCTTTTCAGCATCAAGAGCAACACCGTAATAACCGTTTACATTACCGCCGTAATAAAAATTAAGCCGCCATTCAGCCGGATCTCGGAATACAATTACACCGTTTTTACCGGCAATAATTTTAGTTACTGTAGCGATGTTAGTAATACCAATGTTGAATACAGATTCTCCGGTAACAAAATTTCTTACTCCCAAAGCATTGTTACTGGTTTTTAAGAAAGCGATAACATGGTCAAACGTATCACTGCGATTTTCAGTCAAATCATAATCGCCGGGAAGTGATATAGCAACATCTTCAGCTTTTAATGTAATTGTTGGAACCACCGGATAATAGCGCATTTCAATTGCCTGGCCGTGGTAACCATTAATAATAAGCTGATTATTTTCAATAGAGTAACCAACTGTATTGATAGGGTCGTTAATGGAATTCCTAACAATACAACGGTTGCTATTCGCATCATTCAACGCATAGAGCTGGTAAAAATCATCCGGCAAGTCATAAACAGCTTTATTACCACCGCCTGCATTTATAAGCATTGAACGTTTCAAATAAGTCTTATCATCGTGATTTATCATTTTCTGATAAACTTTCTGAAAAGCCTCATTTAACAATTGAACATTTTCATTCCAACTGATAAAACTTGAATTTTCCAAATCTGCAAGCTGCTGAGCTCTTTTTACCAAATCTCTAGCGTTAAGTTTTAACATTTTATTCCTCTGATTTTTCCGGATGAGATAAATCATCCTTAATTTTTGTAATAGTTTCTTCCCAGTCTTCAATAGGATAAATTACACCTTTTCTCAAGGTACGGGCCCGCATTCCATCTTCCCTAAGCGGATAAGCATGACCGTCGATACAAGCTGACATAAGGCAATTTTCGCGAGAAACATTCAAAGCTGTATCTATAAATCCTATTGTCTTAAATGGTACGCCGAAAAACTGTAAGGTCTTTTCTACACATTCCGGGTCATCCCAGCCCCAGTCGATAAGACCAGTATCGCTTGTGACATCTTCCCATTTCTTCCAGATTTTATTCATGTCTACTTTTGTGAACAGTCCACGCAACTGAACATAAGTAACCGCGATAGAACCGTAGAAATTATTATACATTCCTACAGGGAATTTCAATTCTTTTCCGTTTCTAAAACGCAAGAAAGCATAAAGGAATTTCACCTTTTCCGAATGAAGAAAAGTCTTAATTTTCTCAACTACTTTTTCCATTTACTTTCCCTCTCTTACGCGGCGGTCTTTATCCAGGTAAAAACAGAATGTACTAAACATTGATACCAGGTTACGTCTAGCGGAAGGTTTCTTAACCTGTCTAATTCTTTTTTCGATTCTGGCAAGTGCGAGCGAGTCCCAAAAACCAAATTTACAATTTTTCATTTTTTGCCTCCAAAGCTTTCATTTTTTGCAAAATAACTTTTGCATTTTCCAAAATTGTATCACAGTCATAATTAAAAAGAAAGTGAATTAATTCGTGACTTTTCCTGTTTAAGCAGCAAAAGTTTTCCGGATTCAAATCTTTATAATTTTCCGGTGTCATATCAAGATGATGTAATTGCCACCCTTTACGCAATGGCATTCCAGTCAATGCATCTTTCTTGCCAGAAAGTTTATACATGTATGCCCGGAATTTCTTCCATTGCGCGGTATTTCTAAATTTCGCTTTCAATTTTGCCCATTTACTCAACTCTTTCTCCCTGACCGCCCGACGGGTCTCCAACCTCATAGAAGAACTGCCTTGAGATATACAACAAGGCATCCATAGCATCCGGGTGGTAGATATCATCATCGTAACCCGGCAAAATTGCATCCGTATCCGGATCGCGTGGGTGAACGGCAAATTTAGTTTCATTTTCCAGTTCACCGCCCTCAATTATCGTGAATACGCCTGTTCTAAGCAAATCAGCAAGCTGTTCGATTGCCATGTTTTTGTCATACTTGTATGCACAACAAACCGGCAATCCATAAGTCTGAACCATGTCGTAAGCAATTGACTTTTCGTTTGTATCGGTGTAAATCGTGATAGCTCTATCAAGTTCAATGTCTTTATTACGCTTGAATATAAGGTTTTTAGCATCGTCGTAATGAGACTTTACTTTATCCACAATCTGAGTGGCCGAGGCATGATTAAACTTATCTTCTCGGATAACGTATGCACGTTTTTGGTTTAAATTTGCCGCAACCGAAATAACAGCGTTATAATCTTCAAAACCAAAATCCACACCGATATAAACCCTGTCAGGAATAAAATCAGGCGGCAATTCATCCTTGTAAGTTTTTACCTCTTTGAAACAAAGAGCCTCAGTATCATAAACAATCTGACCTAAGTATTCGCGCTGAATTAACGCGCTTTCCATTGTCAAACCTTTCTTACGACAAATTTCTTCCAATACGGCTGTATGGTTAGGAATAAAAGGATTATCGCGCAAATCCCAGTGATAAGAAACGTATTCGTTACCGATGTAAGCAGATTCAAAGTAAGTACCCGGAATGCGCGGCGGTGTACCAGAAAGAATAAGCTGAGAATGTTCGTAGTCCAGTAAAAGCGGCTGCAATACTTCTTCGATAAGGTAGCGCAAATTCTTTTGAGACTGAGATTCATCAATGATTACTTTCTTGTATTTGTAACCGCGAATTTTCTCAATTTCCTGTTTATTCGCATTACCACGGAATTTAATTGAGCTGCCGTTGCTGAATATAATTTCACCGTCCGAGCGGCTTCCCTCTTTTCCGTTGCCTTTATCTTCGCCGTTGACAATTTCAAGCCCCGCAATTCGTGAACACTGAACTACAAGGTCGTAAAGCTGAGCAACGGCATTCTGGAATGTCAAATGGATATAGCAGCATGGTGTATTCGGTTCCAATGCGGTAGAAACTAGAGACCTGGCATTTAATTCCGTTTTACCAGAGCGACGGCCACATAGTACACAAATCATCTCCGAGAGCTGGTCTTCAAATACCTGTTTTTGCTGTTTGAAAAGAGTTGATGAAAGACGGTAGCGGCTGAAAGCAATATCCTTAGCTATCATCTTTTCAGTTTCTTTATCAAGTTTATCAAGAATATCAACGCTGAATAGATTACTGGCCATTAATTGCGCTGGTCTTCCATCCGGGTGTTCAAGCGCATTTCTCAAAAACGCTCCAACAAAATCTTCATACCATGCACGTCCGGTGTATTCATCCGGCTTTATCAGTGCATCTTTTATGGTATTGAGAATAAGCGGCTGGACAAGTCTGATAGCTTCTTGTGTTTTATTTGTTACGGCGCGTTTAGCCTCTGCTTCGGGTGAATGAGCAGCGGCTTCGGCTTTTTTCTGAGTAGTCTTATCTTTGTCAAATGCACTCTTAGGTTTTCGGCCCTTTTTAGGTTCTTTAACCTTAGTTGCGGTAGATTTTGGGCGCGGCATTTTTACTGAATATACTCCTCAATCATCTGGTCGATACTGTCAGCATCGCCATTAATTTTTGAAGAAACGGAATAAGCTTTATTGCGCTGGTCGAATGTCTGCAATTCGTACTTAACACCATCGCCTGTAGTTACCGTAATTTTCAATCCAGGATTTGCATTGCATTTCTGGACAAACAATTCCAGCATTGCAAAATCTGTTTTTGCGTTCAAAAGCTGTTTTTTCATTTTCCGGATTTTCTTTTCACGTTTATAAAAATCCATTGTCTCTCTTAGTAAACCCATTTTATCTACCTCCAATAATTAAACCACCGGCAAGGCCAGTCCCGACCCCGACGGCAATTCCAATTCCAATATATTTAATCATGTCTTTTTTCCTGCGAGCTTCGGATTTCCTGTATAATTCCGATTGTTGCATCAATTCCTGAGATAACGTCTGAATTGTCTGATTGCTGCTTTCGAGCTGCGTTTTCGCACTCTTTAATTCGCTCTCTATTTTCGTCAGCTGAGATTCTGTTATTACATATTCTTTTTCGGCAAAAATACAATGCGGCAAGTAAACAGCCGCAACCAAAACAAATAAGACCTTTTTTAATCTTTTTCCACACAATTGCATCCCCCTGTTAGTTATTCTTATCACGGGCTTTAATACGCAATGCCTCAGCCTTAGAAACGGCATAATGCGGCTTGACGTATTTGCCATAGTAGCGACCCTTAGAGCCTGCGTTCAAAAGTTTTCGTACTTTTTCTTCCGGTACGTTAGGAAACAAATATTCCTTTTTTCCGTTTGTGAAAGTAATATAAAGGTTACCTGTCTGTGGATTGTAACGTACACGACCAATAGCAGTAGAAGGAATATCGCGTGTTGAAATATCCTTATCTTTAATGTTATAACCGGCTTTTTTAAGTTGATTTTTGGTCATTAATCCTGACCATCCATCCGGTGTCTTAATTCCCAGATTATTGTTTTTTACAAAACGTTCTGAGGCGAGATCGCTGGTATCAATCTTTTTACCCTCATGTAATCGGCGTTCATTTTCGTTTAATTTGCCATAGTATTTTTTATCATACTTTTTATCCAGCATAGAAAATGTAGCCCCTGCGGCTTTTCCGGGGCTTACTTTAGGCAATTCTTTACGGTCGAATACTTCATCTTCTTTTGAGAATAAATCTTTATCGTTTAGTATGTCTTTGAAAAAATCCTGATTAAAAACATTCATAATCTACCTCTATAATCCTATTGTTTATAGAGCTAATGGTACGTTTGAATTTTGTTTTTGCCACCTCTTTTGGATTTTGAAATACGGTTCTTATGGCATCATAACAAACCCTATCAATGCTTTTAATGTAATAACCGCCGCGGTTGATAAAACGCTGTTTTTTATATCGGCCCATTATCGACGTTGCGGCGTTCAAATAATAATCATCAAAATCTTCTTTCTGAAGAGAGATTTTATTCTTTTTGCAAATCTGGCCGAGCGTAATTTTGCACACTCTTACAATTTCTAAATACATATTATCCCAGCTGGCCTTGCTTCCAGTCTTAAGGTAATCATCCTGTAATGGCTTAAATTTTGCGTAATCTGACATTTTATTAAAATCCTTTTTTAAGAATAAGTAGACGTTTCATAGCATCATCTGTTATATGCATAAACCACAATTGCCAGTCGTTTTCGATATCACCCGGCACAACAATCGGCGGCGGCAAGATTTTCATAAGAAAGTCATAACGACCTTTTCGGCCCTGAATTGTCAGGTATTCAACTCCGGCATAACGGCGCAATCTATACGCAAATGCAAATAAACATCTGTAGACATCCATCTGAGGCATGAATTTGCCCGGCTGAATAAATACTACGATGTTATTATAATCGTTTTTGCGCTGGCATAAACACCATACCTGACCAATTTTAGCTACGATATCTCCGGATTTTGAAACACAATTTGCTTCGTCTGGTTTATTAGGTACGTTATTCCACGCCGTCCATTTCTTAAAAGGTTGCTTCTTTTTGTCTCTTTTCATTTTATTTAATTATCCTTTTGTAACAAATGGTGAAAACTTCCCCTAAGTCTTTTATAACCGGGTCATGCGGATCTTCAATAAGTTTATCCTTTTCGTCTACTAAAACATAATGATATTTATTCGGTCCACCCTGTCTCATTTTCCGGATAAACGTATCTGGCACTAATCCTGCGTTTTCAGCCCACCTGTAAAGTTCGATATGACCTGCTACTTTTAATCCGATTTCTGCAAAATAACCCGGTTCGCACAACCTATCTAAGCCTAAATTCATAAGCTTAGCTGAATCCATAAGGTCATCATCAATGCTGATAATTCCCTTAAATTTTGCCGAATTCCATAATGAGTTCAAATCTTCAGATGTAAATTTCTTTCCTGTAGAATATTCAACTGCAAGTAATGAGCTGCGAAAAAAACATCCGATTTTTTGAATTGCTGGTAAACATTTTTCATCGTTTTGCTTAATCATATTTTATATTGTAATGCACCATACTTAAAACTGTCAACAAAATAGTACACATCGGAGATACAACTACTAATATCCACTTTGTACCTGTCTACTTTTGTGCACATTTATTACTGTACGTTTATTAGGATAAAAAAAACGGCCTGGAATAAGCTGCAAGCCAGGCCGAAATAAAAATTAGGAGTTTATTTGGAGTTAAAAACCTATGGAATAATTACACCTTATTCCTTTACATTGCTTTTGTCAATAGGTGTTTTATCACATTCACGCGGTATACGGCCACAGTTGCATAACCTACGTCCCTTAATCTGAGTAAGTAAGTCGTAAGCATCTGTAGATACCTTATCATCAACTGTAGCAAGAATTGGCTCTAAAGTTCTTTCAACCATTACCTTAAGAGCGTTATAGCTTGCCTTCCAGTCTATATCAGGTTCCTCTGCCTGAGTTCTATTTTCACCAAGCCACATCAAAACTTCATTCTTTTTACATTCATACTTAAAGAATTTTTTCATATTGCGGCAATAAAGCAATTCCCATTTTTCATTAAAAAACTGGTACTTTGCCACTTCAATGCCGTATTCTTTAATTACGATAAAGTGAGTTCTACTATATGTATCAAATTTAGCTTTCATCTTTTCCATTCCCCTTAATTTTAATTTTCTGCTATCAGATTTATATCCTCTGCCTTTGTAGACAGACAAGCTGCAATCCACAATTCCCTCAAATCATTTTTATTCAAGGACGTTTTACCCTTTATCCATCCTGAATAAAATGTTTCAAACTTTTTCGTAAACAGGATATCATCGAGATCTGGCCGTCGCAATACCGGCTGTAATGATTTATCCGTTTCATCGCGAAATCTGAATCCGGCAATAAAACCTTTTACATAAAGCTGCAATCTGTTTACTGCCTTTTCAACGCCTTTCATCCCGACCTTGTAATAATGTTCCCTTGCCTTTTCTTCAAGCTCTTTTCTGTCCATACATATCCACCTCTCCATTTTTAATGGCTTTTCGTAACATTTCAATAGTTTCACTTTCGTATTTTCCGGAAAGCGTATAGTTGTTTGAATTTATGTCAGCTTCAATTCTTTTGAAACTGTCTTCAAATCTGTCTCTATCAAAATGCTCTTCAAACTCTTTTGGAATTTCTATTGTCAAAAACATCTTACCACCTCTTGCAAATCCATTTCTGCAATCTTTCGTACCCTATGATTGCAACAGCCATAATAAAACTTATCGCCCCGAAAAATATGAACATGAGAAGTAAATCAGGTTCAATATATTCAAAACCATAAGACCTGCAAAGACAAAATCCTATAATTCCAAGGAAAATCCATACCAGTCCCACAATAATCGAAATTGCAATAATCACGTCGTTTTACCTCCAATCGACATCTTTTATCAACTCACAAAAATATCGCGTAAAAACGGTCAATTTTAGCGATAAACTAGGGTATATTTTACTTAATCCAGCTTGTAAAATTCCGGGTCTTCCCATGGGTCTGGAATTACACCATGAAAGCCTTCTTTTTTTGCATCGTATTCCTGATGATAGCGTTCACGATGTTCATAAGCATTCAAGAATTTCTCAGCATTTTCCCGGTCAAATATGTTATGACGCGCCTTACCTTTTTCCTGTCTCTTGTATCTGATTTTAAGAGACGGCCTCAAGATAATCCACATACTTACATATCTTGAAGTTCGACCTATCATGGCCGCTATTTCCTGCATTGTGTAATTATCCCGATTAAGTTTAATCATAAACAATTCTCCAATCCTTAGCTGTCATATCAACCTGACTTGCATTCCAGCCGATAACCATTTCACCCTGAGCGTTTATCATATTGATATGAGTACAATACTTAAGTGTACCCATGCGGCCTAAATAAGCCATTGCGCGTGATAATTCCATACTCAGGTTCTTTATCTGTCGCGAGCGTTCAAATACCATAAAGATAAACATATTCTTGCCGTTCCACCCGTCGCGGGCAACCCCGGCTCCATTTTTCATAGCTTCAATCGCTTCCCCGAATGTCAATTCAGTTGTTTTTCGCATCATAATTAAATCCCCATTTTTCGATTTTTTTTACAAGTTTTTCACATTCACCTGGATTGTAAGAAATATCCAATTTCTGATTGCATTCCAGTGAACATGTCATACCGACGTTCAACGGGTGGTCGATTATTCTATCACCCCATTTTTTCCGGTTCATTATCGTATTCCCTATGCGATGAGCCATCTGGCCACCATGAGCCGGTAATGGTTCACCGCATACCTCGCAGCATCCGCCGGAAATTGCAACGGCATAAGCCCTCTGAATTTTAGAATAACTCAATTTGTTTAGCCGCCTCTTTTTCCTGCTTTTCTTTTTTGAAATCAATGTATTTCTTGACTTCATCATCAACTTGTTTTTCCAATGCTTTTTTCTGGCCGTTCACTGAATAAGCAAAATTATTTTCAGCTTTTTTCTGAGCGGCCCGCATCTCCCTGACAAGTTCTAAAAACTCACCATACTTCATTACCAGCCTCATTTTTTATGCCAATTTCGGATTAAAAAATACAACCTGAAAACTGGCCAGAAAAAAACTATAGCAAGCACTATCAGAGTCTTAAATACAAAATGAATATTTAGAAAACTGTAGTAAGTATCAATGTAATCACACGTATCATAAGCCCCTGCAATCCATACGCTAAAAAGAATTGTTAAGATTATAATATAAAGTATTGTCATATTTTCGACCCTCATTTACCAATTCGCCCCGGAATTAATTCCACCCGGAATGAAAGTACCATCGTACAGAAAACCGCTAGGTAACTTTGTTACTTCCATAACGCGGTCAACTTCATAACGGTCATCCTGAACCTTACGATACACTTCAACACTCATGGTTGTTAAAACCGGCATTGCTTCAATTTTCTTTACTGTAGACGCTTTATAAGCATGAAATTCCTGTGGACTCATTTCTATTCCTCACTTTCCACCAATACGATACCGAGATCTGCCGCCAAAAGGTGACTTGCCTCAATAAGCCATGCACATTCTTCAGAATTGCAATCGGCCTCACTCTTAAAAAAATGACCTTTTTTATCTACGGCCGGGTAACCAAAAGCAACGTGAGCTATACGTTTAATTTCAGTTTTTACCTGGTCGTATTCATGCTTTCCGGTCATTCCCAACTCTCTCATTATTTGCATAATGTGACCATTAAGATGATGATTCTGAGAAAGATACCCGGTGGACCGTTTGTTTCTAAGCTTTGAAAAGTCACAAATAACAGCTCCGGTCGCATCCTGGATATACTTTCTCAACCGCGCCCGCACCCCTTGATTTTTCGGCATTGCGAACACGATAAAATCATCACTTAAGCTTTCTGTTTTCAGAATAAGCTTCAAACTCATTTACACACCCGTATGGCCAAAACCGCCCTCACCGCGTTCTGTATCACTTAATTTATCAGTGATAACAAAACTATCATCCGGAATTTCACGGATAGCAATCTGAGCAATTCGCATAAACGGTTTTACGCGGAATGGTAACAAGCTCCATACGCAGGCTGCAACCTCACCGCGATAATCAGAATCCACTGTACCCAAACAAACAAAATGGCCGCTACGAGTTAATCCGCTACGTCCACGTACCAAAAGTTCATTTGTTTTTTCCAGTTCAACTTTGAAACCAAGCGGGATAAGAGTAGGTTTAAGCCATACCCATTTCTTTTTCGGAATTGATGCATAAGCATCATAACAAGCTGCCCCGGAAGTTTTCTTTTCCGGCAATTTTGCGTCATAACGCGCTTTTACAATTTTTGTCATTTTTCCTGACCTCCATTTATTTCACTTCATTAAGTTTCTTCGCATAAGCCATGCGCTTAAAAAATTCAGCTTTTTTAAGCATTTTTCTTGCTGGTCTAAAATTGTCAATTTTTGCCAGCTGCATTGCGTTAAACTTGTATCTGTCTGACAAATCCATAAGCTCCGAATAAGTAAAATGTTTCATTTTGTAACTCCTATAACGTTTGATTTATAATATTATTCTATCCGTAGTTATTAAAAACGTCAAGTGAAAATAATAAATATTTTCACTTTTTTTTAAATTAAAATGGCACTTCATCATCATAATCTAAGTCTGATTGCATTGGAATCCAATCACCTTGCATTTCTGAATCATTACGCAATTTATTTCCAGAATTGTTATTTTTAGCAAAAAAATCTTTTTTTGATTGTGATAAAGCATCCGTAGGTTTTTCCACCGGATTTTCAACGATTTTCTTTTCATCCGTAAAGTTTACTGTGTTCGGGTAGAATGTGAGTTTTGCCGTACCTACCGGACCATTACGGTTCTTTTTAATTACAAAATCAGTAGGAATTTCAAAGTCACTCATATCCTTAGCGCGGTCACGCTGAATCATCGCACAAACATCGGCATCTTCTTCAATCGCACCGGATCCGCGAAATTCCGAAAGTGATACGGATTTACTTTCTTCGGCTCCACGTCCTAACTGAGAGAGCGCAATAATCGGTACGTTTAATTCACGCTGTAAAAGCTGTAATTCGTTAGAGATAATACGTGAGCGTTCATATCCTGGAATTCCTGTATCGGTTGTTTTTATTAGACCTAAATGGTCGATAAAAATGACCTTACATTTTTCATTTCTTACTTTAGCGCGGCATAAGTTCATAATGTCAGATAGTTGCCTAGTAGGACATTCTGCCGGAATAAAATTCGTGTTATTCGCAAGGTTTTCCATTTGCATCAAAATTTTAGACAACTGGACTTGTGTTACAAGCCCTGATTGTATTTTTGAAAATGGAATAGAAGTCAAATTGGAGATAGCACGCTCTACGAGCTGTCGAGGTGACATTTCGAGTTCGATGAATAAAACCTTATGATTTTTACTTAAGTTCAATGCCATTTTCTGAGCGATAGCAGTTTTACCCATAGATGGCCGCGCTCCAATAACCATGTAAACCGGCTGTAAACCATTAAGAATTTTATCAATACTTTCAAAGCCTGTAGGATATCCTAAGTAAGTATTTTTATTCTGCATATATCCCTGAATAATTTCAGACTCTTTAAGAATTAAATCTTTGAGAGAATATACATTGCATGAATTGGTATTCGATACAAGCCCCGAAAACTTACGCTGGTAATTATCAATAAGCGATTGCACTTCCCCGGCATCCTTATGCGGTTTCTGAGCAAGTAACTTTACGTCATTTTCAGTTTCACGAGAAATTGCAACCATGCCGCGTAAAAGGTAAGCATCCTTTATTTCCTGAGCATAATATTTCCATGATGATGGCATACATCCGTTATTAGTCAATTCCGCAACGTATACCGGGTCGATAGCAGGGTTTTCATTGATAATTGAAATTGTATCGCAGGTAACTCCCCTTGCGTTCAATTCATAAATCGTGTTGAAAATTTGCTGATTTACCTGACCTTGAAAAGCTCCGGGTTTTACTACACTTACTACATTCGGAATAATGGAATTATCAAGTAACATTCCACCCAATAGTGAGCGTTCGCATTCGTCGATTCGTTCTTCTTTTGAAACCATAACTTTACACTTCCTTATTTAGTCTTTACATTTATTATACTTATCCATGTATGGGTCGTCAAGTATCGCGTCAAAATCGCAGGAATAACATCTACCCCAACCGTCAAGATTGTCTTCTCTACCGCATTTTGGACATATACGCGGTTTTTTAATTTGCTGCATTGGAGAGACGTAAGCACGTTTAGAAGCCGTATAAATACCATGCTGCTTATAAAAAACATTTTCAGAAAGAATCTTGCATAAATCATAATCAAGATTTTCCAGAATCCATGAATCCTGAGAGGCTGTAAGTAACGTTGCAATAATTACTTCATGCGAAATCCCAGCATCACATAATGTCTTTAATCTGGTATTGATTAATGCCGAATTAACAGCGGTAAATTCAGACTTTACTTTTCCCTCTGAAAAAAGCTGTTTACGCTGGTTCATATAAGCTGTTTTTATATCACCGTATTTATCAGCTGAGGGTTTCTTTTCAGCTGATTTCTTTACTGGTTTTTCTGCAGGTTTTTCCGGGGCCTTAAGTTCAAAGCCCTTATATAATGTTTTATATTCTGGAATTTCACCATCAATTTTTTCAATAAGTCTTTTTTCAACAAGCTTATCAAGTAAGTTATAAACACTCTTACGAGAAATATTAAGCATCTCTGAAACTGTGTTAGGAGCGCATCTCCATGCATTCGCTTCATCATCTGTATGAGCGTGAATCAATGCATATAAAATCAATTCATTGCCTGAAAGTTTCAACTCTTTTGTCATAAAAGGCAAAATTGTAATCGACCAATTTTCCATGTTTTACTACCTCGTTTTTTTTAATTAAAACATATCTATGAGAATTATAGGTGTGTATTCACCGATATAAGCTCCGATAACGTTCATATCAATCCACTCTTTAGCCCTCATCATCGGTCCATCCGTATTTTGACATAAAAATATCTACCAGAGCGTCGTAAGAATAACAGGCTCGTCCATTAGAATCAATACCTATAACGGCGGCATCGCAACCATCAATGAACACAGTATTTTCACAAATTGATTTATCTTCCGGTGAAATTCCCATAATTGCCCTCAAAGTAAAAAAAATGCGGCCTCATTGAGACCGCTATTAAAAAGGTGTAAAAGTTATGGAATAACTGTAATATACACCTTTTTGATTTTTCGGTCAAGTATTTTTATTAAAATGCATCACCGTCATACGGAATATCTTCCGGGAATGTTTCCGGAGTGGCTGCAGGTGTATTCTGTGGAATTGGAGCAGGCTGAGTTACCGGCTGGGTAGCGGCTATCTGAGTTCCCACCTGAGAAGCCTGATTAGAAGCTGGCGCATTTTCAACTTCAAAAAATTTCAATACACATTTGTTTGATGTTTTTTGAACACCGTAAGCATCAAGATAAGTATCTGCCTTGTGAGCAAATGTTCCTTTTCCGATTTTTCCCTTCCAGTTGATGAAGTTGAAATCACCGCGCGGAATCTTGAATGCATCGAAGAAACGTGTGATAGATTTGTTGAAATAATCACCTTCAACAAATCTTTCGGTGTAAACAACTGGCACTTTCTGGCCCGCATTGTTCTTTACGATGAAATCAATTTCGAGCATGTTTTTAGTTTTGTCCTTAGTCTGAGTTACCCGAATTTCTTTTACACACATTGGGTGTGAACCATCTTCTACATCGAAAACCATAGCGTACTCTTCTGGTACATAAGTGTTAATAAATCCCATAATTTTGCCTCCAATTGGGTTTTAACTAATTTTTATTTTTACCCACCCATACGGGTGAGTGATTTACTATTTTGCCTGTTTTTCAGGTTTTGTCAAGCTGTAATATTCGCGGATTGTTTGATCCACGAATTTCAGGTCGTTATCAATGAGAGCGTCATTAAACATTCCCATTGGTGTCTTCACAGTGTCATTGCCGGAATTTCTGGTGGAAAAATAATAATGACCTTCAATCGGTGTAGCACGAATAACGATTGAAAACATACCCTCAAGACAGATGTGAGAATCTATCATTTTGCCCTGAGTTTTTGCCTTGATGTTGCCAAATTCATCTGTCTCTTCGTGATGTAAGAAATAAACGATTTTGTCTGCAGGCATCTGTTTAAGACTTTCTACAAGTCTCCAGAATGAACTACCAATAACCTCAAATTTCTGAAATCCAGGAACGTTCGCATTTTTCATGTACATATTGGCCATGATATACTGTGAATCGTCGATTACAATAATCTTAGAAGCTGTCTTTTGAATTGCCTTGATAATCTCACCCGGATTATCAGTCATTACAACACGCTTCAAGTCATTTTTGAACGGAAGCGGCTTGCCGTTTACATTGATGACAGATATAGGGTCATCATTTGTGAAATTGCGTAAGCTACAAGTTTTTCCAGAACCTGACTTACCGAGCACTAAAACTCCAATTGCCATAGCTTTTACCTCGCTTTTGTTTTTAGGATAATTTCAAGATAATGCATCGTTTTTTATTTGTCAAGACTTTTTTTTTATTTTTTTTTATTTTTTTTCAAGGTTGCAGAAAAGGATGGATTACTGAAATTCAGTTATCTTTCGGGTAATATATTTTTGTAGGTATTCATAATATATAATTATTTTAGATATATATTTAAATTTTAGATATATGTTAACATTATAGATATAGTTAATATTATATATATAATATATCTCGCAATTTCCCAAAAAATGTAAAGACCAAAATGAGAAAAACAGCCAAAAACCCTCTTTTTTCACTACACAAATATACGGTTTAACTATAAAATTCTGTAGTAAAAACAATTCAAAATGACGAAAAATACTATGCAATTACCTTGGAAAATCTGAGGAAAGTTTACCGATAAACGTGTGTAAAAATTACACAATTTGTGTAAAAATTACACACACACTATACAAACGTCCGTGAAAAAATTACACAATCGAGTGTAAATTTTACACACCTGAGTGTAAAAATTTCACAGGCAAGTGTACAGTAACTGTGTAAAATTTACACAAAAAGTGTAAAAATTACACACCTGAAAATCCTGAAAATTAACTGTATACAAAAGTAGACAGCGGCTTAAAACAGGCATTTTTAACGCCTCTTAATATGGCGGTAATGATATTTGTCCAACTGGCATAAAAAAACGCTCCTAGCACAATCCTAGGGGCGTTTTTAAGGGTGTTTTTACTGATTTGCTTCCAGTGTTTCTACACGTTTTCTAAGTTCTTCTATGGCTTGCATTATTGCCTGAAGTGCAGCATTCACTTCATCAATTGTTAATTTCTGAATCTTTTTCATAAAATCTCCTTAAATTTTTATCTGAGTTTTAGAAATTTCGTTACCAATAAATGTAGCACTGTAAGCAATATTTTCGATAGGTACATCACTTTCGACTTTTATTGCAATACGGCCGCGCTGCTGTTTTTCTGGCTGATAACGTAAAAGGCATAAACCTGTAAGACTTACTTTTTCTTTACTCAAATCAAACTCTTTAGAATTTTCAGAGCCGTCTGATTTTAAGATAACTTTTACAGTTCCACCATTTTCCTTTTTAGCATTTATATAAATGCAGTCTATGATATTCTGAGAGAAATCTTGAAATTGAGTGTCTGTCTCAAAATCAATTTTAATTTTCTCAAAACCATCATCCTGATAAAACTTTATTGAATAAACATCCTGATTAGAGGTTATGAGGTAGAACCTGTCACTTTCAATCTGCATCTGAGTTATAGTTGCATTATCATAATTATCCTCAATATCAATATTTGATTCAAAACAAATTGAAGATCTCGTATCCTGTAAGAGTAAAACTTTATTTTCACCTTCAGAATTGATGTAACTAATCAAAGATACGTTGAGGTAATAATTATTTTCAAAAGCAACAATACTTGATATATCAGAGGCATCCTGCAGTTTTTCAAAAATCTGAGAACCAGAGAAAGTGAAAATTTCTTTAGTTAATGGAGACCAGAATATAGCATACTTTGAAGTATTACCACAAAATATCAGGTTATGACATTCTGTTACCGGTAGTTGATAACTTATAGAAAAGTTAGCATTTAACGTAACGGCAAAAATCATTTTATTAATAATAAAATAAATTTGACCCATTACGATAAACACATATTCAATGTTATCAACCAGGTTTGATAAAGAGTAAACAGAAAGCTGATACAGCTGCTGTAGATAACGAATGTTAGTTGTTATGTCATTGCCAAGGCTTATTACTCCAAAGCGATTGAAATAATACTTGTATGAAAAATTTGCAAGAAAATAACTGTATAAAATATCATTCTCATTAAAAGTGTAAGCCTGACCTGACAAATCTGAATTTATATAACTGACAGATGTAAGTTTACGATAGCTGTTAGTATATTCCGGTATTCCAGAATCTTTTTTATACAATTCAATATCGTAAATAAAATGATTATCTACGGTATAATCGGCATAATTGTAAGCTATAATTATCGGAAATGTAGAACCGGTAAAGTAATCCTGAGTAATTTCATAATGATTATTCACAGCGGCCGCGTAAACTTTTGTTGCTGGCATTGAAGTATTACTTGCAGCTGTAATATCCAATGCGGTTGGATTTACAAAAGATGTATAATTTCCTTTTAGCGCACCGTTGTAACCGGGAGTCCAGCATCCATCCCAATCCCCGGTTGTAAGATTTATTGCGTTTCCATCCTGATTATCAGTATTCAGTAATAATTTGCCGTTAAATAAACCTACAATACTTGCAGTAGATTTATGTAATTTGAACCAGGCGTTATTATTTTTGAAACGACCGTAAATAACATTTGTTTCATCTGTCCTTAGGTTATCAACGGCATTCCATTGTACCAGGGCGTTACCATAATAGCTTAAAATGTTATCAATAATTCCATCTTCAGAGAATGCAATATTGAATGGAGCATAAAGACAAATTGCTTTTGCCGGATCCCATACTTTGTCACCCGGATTGAGTAAGTCAAAACTTGTCTTTTCGCAGTTTACATTAAGCTTATATGCTATTTCTCCAGAACCACTGGAATTTTTGAAACCAATAGAGAAGTAATAATAGCTTTTCGGAAATAAATAGTCCTGAGCGAAAAAAAATGCATCGTCAGTAACTTTTTGATAACCGCAATATACGTTTTCCTGATAATAATCTGTAATTAATGACGCTGAGGCAAAATTAAACTGAAAACCTGGAAGAATGTCATTAACCCAGTTGATAGTATAAAAATTTCCAGGTGTTGCTTCATAGATTATGTTAGTCTGATTATAAGCATAGAAACCTGCTCCAAAATCATTATAACAGCTATGTGGTATAAATAACTCTTTAGAAGTAATCTTAAATGTAACTGTATTGTTACCATAGGTTACATCTGTAATTTCGTTATTAAGCTGCAATGATGAATTTTCCAGCTGACTCTTACTTGATACCCACATCTCAAAACCATAAATCGGGCAATAAGAACCACCAATAGAAATTCCATTCTTTTTGTTGAGACAGAAATAAAACGGTGTTTTTGGATTTTCAACTACGCTGTAATTATAACGGTTACCATAACGAGTTAGATTATTATTTGGGTCCACGTTTGCATCCGCGATAGCTACCTGACTTTCATAAACATTATGCGCCGTTTCGTTTATTACTGTATAATTATTTATGTAAAGAAGTTTTGCCTGACTAACATCCGATGTACTACATAAAATTTCTACAGGTACGTTGTTATGAGTAACCCATCCAATTTCTGAGAAAATATTAAATCCGGCCCAAGAACCATCTTTTATCAATCCACCGATAATATGATATTCTGTGAAAGCTGTTGAAGCTGTAGTTAATGTCTGACCCTCTTCAATAACAATTTCACCGGAATTTCCTACATGAACAAGCCGCCATGTAAGTCTAAAAGGTGAATCTGTATTTACCGTAAGACATCCGAAAGAGGCGCGGTAACCAGATTTTATTGGTATTTTTATAATTTTAATTTCAGCATAATCAACAGGTAAAGAAATTTCATATTCTGTATTATTAATTTCAAGGATTATTGCATAAGCACTATTAATTATTTTTTTGCAAAAACGATAGACAGCTGAGTTTACTGTAAAAACACCAAGAATTTCTTTGTCAAGAATGTCGTAAGTCCATCCGTCGGGAATGTTTGTCTTAAAAAGCGTACCGTTCTTATAAAGATTACCATTATACATAGAATAAGAGTCATTACCTACTTTCAGCGGTTTTCCTTTGAAATTTTCCTTATGCTTCCATAGCGGTGATAAGAGGTTGTTGTAATAACATCCCTTATTCGCATGGAGTCTTAAGTCATTCCATTTATTTTGAGAAAGGGAAACGTTGTTGTTAAAGTTTATAAAGCTTAATGGATTCTGATTATTTGCCATTTTTTATTTAAATTCCTCCAAAATTATTCGGTGTAGTTGTTTATAATTCTACCGGTATTCCAACCGCCTGATGCTGCATCTGTAGCGGTAACGTTAGTTCCACCTGATGCATTTGCTTTACATCCTGAAATAAAATCATTTGTACTTGAGAAAGCGCAAGTTGAAGCTGTGTTTTTAATGAGAATTTTGTTACTATGAAAATCATTTACTAACATGAATTTATTACTACTACCGTATACCGGACTTGATATATTTCCTATAAGTTCAATCAAACAATTTGTTATAGAACTCATTACCGGTGTAAAATAATCTACACCATTAGGGAATCTAAATATAACATGAGTGTTTGTTATATTACAGCTCATAAACGCAGAAGTTTCATAAACATTCGCTTTTGTATTTCCAATAATTTCTAATTTACAATCGTGAAAATTACAACTTACAAGCCCATTTAAAGAGCTCATTTCTGTCACATTAACAGTAATGTCAGAAGATTCACAAGAAACTATAAAACCGCCATTTATTATAAGTTTACAGTTCGACAATTTTCCTTTCATTAAAACCTGATTGTAATTTTGTGCATTAGAATTTACGTTTAATTCTGAATTAAAAAATTCCCCACCGTTAATTGTAGGCTGGTCAAACAATGTACTTGCCCCGGTAAGGGTTGTTACGGATTTAATTTTACATCCGGAAAATTCACCGCCGGTAATATTTGCTTTGTAAGTTGAGGCGTTATAAATTGTTGTAATCGCAATATCAATTTCACAATCAGTGAATGTACCCTGAGTAATCTGATCTCCCTCTTTAAGAGTGAATTTACATCCTTTTGCAGTTGTAGGATATAAATCTTCAATGAAGCTTTGAACCTCTGTTAAAGGATTTCCGTGTAATTCAGAGAAAGTACAGTCTACAACGTTATAAAAGCGGTCAAAATAAGCTGCGTAAGTTGAAGCGGTTGCTGCAAAGTTAAAAATACATCCTTTTACATTTTCCAATTCAAGTGGACGGACTATAAAGTTAGTCCAAAGAGCAGTAATGTTAAACTCACAACCTTCCACATCGTAAATCCTTAATGTACCAAAAGTTGTTTCAAAACCTGTAAAAGTACAATTTTTAATATTGTATAATTCATCATCAAAAGTACAATTTATAAATTTACAATTTTCATAATTATGAGCGTAATTCATTCCTACACCGGATAAAGTCAAATCTGATACTTTATCAGCTGAGAGAGAAGTCTGAATAACTGGATTACCATATCCTTTAACTACACTTCCAGATGCTGAAATTCCAGATGCGTTTGAGGAAATGTTACAAAGAATTACAACTTTAGAGAAATCATCATTCGGACCTGGGGAACTTACATTGTCATGCCAGTATTCCCAATCTTCTTCAGAAAGAACTACATAAGTAGCATTAAGAGTAGTTTTTGCAACCTGTTTAAGGTCTATAACCGCACCTACAGGAACCCAATCAGTGCCATTCCAGCACCACCATGTACCGTCTGAGGTAACGTTATAAATATCACCTTCATCGTTATCAGACGCTGGTAAATCAGTCTGATTAGTAACACTTCCCTTAAAATTCATTGTATCAATGTTACAAGAAATCGTAAGAACGCCGGAAATTTCCTGAATAGAGAGGTTATTACCAGCTGTAAGCTTTTTCTGATAAGTAGTAGTGATATCATCACCGTTTTTATCACCAGTGGCCTTTTCAGCTGTACCTGTCAAATCACCAGTTACATCACCGGTTAAATCGCCGGTAAAACCATTTGCAGCTTCCATAGAATCTGCAGTGACTTTTCCACTTACGGTAGCATCACCTGTTACAGCCGCATCACCGCCCACAGACAAATCACCACCAATATCAGCATTTTCAGTAGCGATAAGGTTACCATCATCATCACCTGTTATTTTTTCTGTTTTTCCGAGATATTTTGCATGGTCAATTTCACCGGCTCCAAAATTTACAGTGCCAGTTACATCAAGGTTACCGTCGATTTCTAAGTCACCAGCAATTAATGCTTTTTTTGCAATATTGATAATACCACTGTCAGAATCTAATTCAGATTCAAGTATGCTTTCTGAGTACGGTTCGGCTCCTTCGGCATAAGTTGTAAGAGCGTATGCAATGTAAGGATTATCAACTTCATTTACATCTTCAATAACATAATAAGCTCTACGGGTAAGTCCTTCCCTATCAGAGCGGTGAAAATATAAATTACCGTTAGTATCAACTATTACTTTATCAAAAAATTTATCATCCTGAGAATATACGACCTTTATTGCAGGCTTGCCAAAATTCAACTCAGAATAATCAATAATTAAGGCCGCTTTCATTCTTGTATCAATAGATATAGTATCGTTATACTTAGATGTACGGTCGGCATAAATTGTTACTTTTACACCTGATTTAGCCGGAATGCAAATAAAACCATTTTCAGGAATCCATGCAACATTACTATTGTCTGGATTAACCCGAATCCTTTTGGTTGTTAAAATATCATTGTGAATAAGGTCAGAGCTGATTTTGTCAGCTTCAACGTTTTTAAGAGTAGCGTTACCTGTATTTTCAAGGTCTTTAGTTGTTACTTTTCCAGTAGCTGTTACATCTGTCGAATTAACATCTGTAGCATTTACTGTATCAATATCACCCTGAGAACCTTCCAGTTTTGTTGCTTTTACGTTTGTTGCATTAATATCACCGGCATCTAAATCGTCGATATTTGCATTATCAGCATTGAGAGTATCGAAATTCAGATGGTCGATGTTAGCTGTTTCTGCATTAACCGTTGCGGCCTCAACTTCATTTGCTTTTACCTTTCCGGTAACTTTTGCACTGGCCGCTTTTAATTCGCCTGTAGCTTCAATATCATGCGCCTCTATATTGTGAGCGTTTACATCATTGAGAGTAGAGTTACCTGTAGCTGACAAATCTTTTGTTGCAACGGTATCACTGGTATTGATATTTTCTGCGTTTATAGTACCAGTTCTTACAACGGTTTCCATTCCGGTTACAACCTCTGATAAAGCTGAAATCTGACTTGCGAGCTGATTTAATTCTGTCTGAACATTTTCAAAAAATTTTATTGAAGCTACGTTCATAGAAGCTTTATCTGTAGTTGGTTTTAAATTTTCTTTATTGTTGAATTTCATCGCGATACCTCTGTTTCATCTTTTTTAGTATAAATTGCTTTCTGAGCTACGTTAGCTACAACGTATGATAAAGGAA
>JAEIGA010002141.1_pt1 | contig 31539 bp, 59 predicted proteins | sample 9270691 | NCBI WGS metagenome assembly JAEIGA01 (sample SAMN17057246, study PRJNA624740) | gut metagenome | biome: biome; isolation source: fecal sample | host: Bos grunniens | place: China: Xizang | collected 2019
AACAAAGTTATTGAGTATTAAGTCGATTGTAACAATCGCATTAACGGGCGTGTTTTGCTATTTAAGCATTATAAAGGTTATTCCGGCTGAAATATTTATGACGGTGTTTACGGTAGTTATTTCGTTTTATTTCGGCACACAAGCTACAAAGGAATAAGGTGATTTGTCGTGCATACCGATTGGAAGTCAAAAGCAGAGCATCTAAAGTTTGATGAAGGCAAAAGTTGGTCGCAAGTGTGCCAAGCACTTGCGCCTGACTTCCCTGAATTAAATCCTAAACAAATAGAAGAAAAAGTTAGAAGTTACATAAGGCGTTGCGATAGGTATAAAAGCAATTCGCCAATTTTAGTTTTTTCTGACCCACATTGCCCTTTTGACCATCCTAACTTCCCATATTTCTTACAAGATACCGCAAAGAAATATAAGGTAGGTCAAGTAATATGTTTAGGTGATTTGGTTGACAATCACGCTATAAGCAGACACGGCGCAGAGCCTTGTGCTTTAGGCGCATATAGTGAATTAGACCTTGCTATTCAACGACTTAAAATATATACAGCATTGTTCCCCGAAGTTGATTATGTTTCTGGTAATCACGATGAAAGAGTAAACAGACAAGCGGCAAGTGTTGGTATAGGCTCTCGTTTTCTTAAAGACCTACACGATGTCCTTGAACTTCCTGAAGGCTGGATTTGTAGAGGTAATGAGTTTATCCAAGATAATGTATTATATTCTCACGGTATAAATTGGGGTGGCAAAAATGGCGCTATAAACAAAGCACTTGCCGAGCGTATGAGTTGTGCAATAGGACACTCACATAGTTTTGGCGGTGTTCAATACTCTGCCAATAGTCGTGATACTGTTTTCGGCATCAATGTGGGATGCGGTGTCAATCGAGAAGCATACGCTTTTGCTTATGGTAAATATGCAAAGCAAAAAGAAACTCTTGGATGCGGAATAATATTTAACAACCAAAGCGCAATATTTATTCCTATGGGTAAAGAATATCTATAATAAAAAAAGACACCGGATATATATTATCCGGTGTTATTTTTTGACTACCCCATTGACTACCCTAATTATTTCAAACTAACTAAAAATAGCCTATTTTACCCACAAAAATATTTTTATAACACAAAGTAAAAAGCCCCGAAAAGCCTTTACTTAAGGGCTTTTTGGGACTTTTTTGTTGGTTGCGGGGGTGGGACTTGAACCTCACGACCTCCGGGTTATGAGAGTAGCAATAAAACCTCAAAAAGTATTGATATATAAGGCTTCTTTACATATTGCTGACTACCCTCTGACTACCCTTTTGCAAAAAAACGTCTAATTTATTGACTTGTAACTCCTTATGTTGAGCAGATAAATGTGTATATATAGATAAGGTAGTTTTTATATCGGAATGTCCTAATTGTTCTTTAGCAGTTAGTGCATCAATACCGGCTTCAAACATTATAGTACAAAATGTATGTCTTAATTCGTGTGGAGTGAATGTGTTTATTACCAATGGTGGTTTGTGCATTGAATATTTATTTACCTTATTATTATATCCGTAATGTATATTCATATCCACCATATAACTTTGGTATAATCTTTTCCAACTATCTTCGGTCATCATACCACCTCTTACGTTAGTTAAAACAAACGGTGATATTTTAGGTAGAGTCTTTAGATAATCAATCAATATCTGTGGAACTGAAACCACTCTTGATTTTCCGTTCTTTGGTGTCTTAAAATCTTTGCTCTTAAAATTATATGATTTTGTAACCGAAATCTTATTATTTACAAAATCTATGTCATTCCATTGTAGTGCTGTTGCTTCCCCACGTCTTAATCCTGATAACATCATAAGCATAGCCGATGGTTTGGCTCTATGCTCAAACTCCATAACTCTGTTTCTTTCTTCTTCGGTCAATGCTCTACGTTGAAATGTAGGCGTTGCTGCTTGGGGCATTTTAAGTTTTGTTGCCGGGTTATAATCAATAACTCTATTGTCAATAGCAAAATCAAATATAGCATTTATTATCTGAACATATCCCCTTATGGTTTTTTTAGCCATAGGCTCGTTTGTATAAGGGTTTTTAGCTGCAATAGAGAAAAGTATTGTTTGTAATTCAAATGGCTTTATTTGGCTTATTTGAGCGTTTTTAAGGGCATCTATCCACAATGCTGACCTTGATTGCAAAGTAGAATACCGGTCATTTGATACCTCGTATCTCTTTGATGCTAACCAATATTCAGCCCATACCTTAAATGAATCGTTGGATGCTGATACATCTATCCCTTTTCTTAATGATACTTTTAATTCTTCCGCTTTTATATCTGCTTCTTTTTGTGTTTTGCCATATACATATTTATATGACTTTTTTCCGTCTTTTATGCCGATATATACTTTTACCATATATCTGCCATCGGTTCTTTGGGTGTTCATTTTTTTAGCCATAGTTTTTTCCTCCTTTCCATTATTTTCTTGTTGACAATCTTGTAAACGATATTTTAAAATTATACATAGAGAACAGACGTTCTATATACATAGGGGGAGAATTTATGAAAAACAAAGATTATGATAAAGTATTACTAAAAATGTTAAATGATAATACAAGAGATATAATAAAAAAGGTAATTAAAGATTATCTATCGAAGCCCGAATAAGAGAGAGCAAAAACTCTCTTTTTTCTTTTTTTACTCGGTGGAACAAATCAAGAACTTCTTGATCTTCTTTTGAAACAGTTTCCTTTGCGATATACACATCTTCAACCAATTCAGCTTTGTTAATACCAAAATATTCAGCTAATCTCTGAACCTTATCCATTCGTGGATAAACTCTACCATTCACCCAATCAGCAAAGGTACTTGGACTTACACCTAAATCTTTTGCTATTTCTCTGCGGGACTTTTCAGACATTTCTACATATCTTAATAGGTTTCTTGAAAATACTTCTTTGTTCCCTAAATCAGTTTTTATTATTTTATTCATAATAACACTCCTTTTTATAATATAATACGACAAAATCGCAGTTTTGTCAAGTATTTCGGTTTAGTCGTTTTGCATAAATTTTTTTCCATTTTTTATGCTTTTTTGATAAATGTACGATTTTTTCGTACAAACTATTGACAAAACGGTAATATCGGTGTAATATATGGATAAAGCGAGGTGAAAAAATGAAAAAGATTAGTGAAAGTCTTACACTAAAAGCGTGTAGAATAATTGCAAACATAAAGGCTGAAGATATGGCTGACTTTGTGGGTGTAACTGTTGATACTCTTTATAAGTGGGAAAAGGGAAAATCATTCCCTAACGCTCCACAGATGATTAAGATTATCCAATGCTTTGCAAACGCTGGGTATCTCGTTGATATAGGCGAAATCAATTTTTTTTGATTTAAGTGTACGGTTTTGTCGTACATAGGAGGTGTTTATGCGAAATAGTCTTTATTTAACTTGGCACGATGTTCCTGCTCTAATTGATTTAGAACAAGCAAGTGTCTTATTAGGTTTAAGTATTGAATCTGTAAGAAGATATTGCGTAACGGGAGATATTCCGGCTGTTCAAATTGGGAAACAATGGCGCATTGATAAACAAAAACTTATGAAAAAGTTTGGCTATTCTTAAAGAAGGGAGGGGAACAAAGTGGCGATGATATGTATTCACGGTGGCGAATGTACGGGGTGTATGGGCTGTCAAGAAGAAAAAGAATACTATTGCCCTATTTGTGGAGAACAAGTTTTTGAAACCCTATATGTTTCAAATGATGGGGATATTGTCGGTTGTGAAAACTGTGTTACTACAAAAGAACCTTATGAGGTGATGAATGAATGAAACTTACTGAAAAGAATTATTTTAGCACGGAAGCAAGTCATAAATATATGTCAGCTTCACAATTCAAATCTTTTATGAAATGCGAAGCATCTGCATTAGCAGAACTTAACGGGACAAAAGAATCAGCCGATTCAAGGGCTTTGTTATTAGGAAGTCTTGTTGATGAAATGCTTACAGGTACTAAAAAATCTCAAGAGAAATTTATTGAAGAAAATAAGACGGAACTATTCAAAAAGAATGGTGAACCTTATGCTGATATAGCAAAGGCTTTTGATGCTGTTGAGGTAGTTAAGAAACAACCTCTTATGATGAAATATCTATCCGGCAAGAAACAAAAGATAATGACCGGAACAATAGCAGGTGTTGAGTTTAAAATCAAAATGGACTCATACCAACCGGGCGAATATATTGCCGACCTTAAATATCTTGCATCGTTAAAATCGCCTAACTTATTTGATAACATTGTTAAATATTGGGGTTATGATATATCAATGGCAATATATCAAGAAATCGTATATCAAAATACCGGAGAAAGATTACCCGTGTATCTTGTGATTGTTACAAAAGACACAGTACCGAGAGTTAAGGTGGCAGAAATCAAACAATGGAATTTAGATGATGCGTTGGAGATAGTGAAGAAAAACCTACCACGCATTACGGCTGTTAAGAATGGTGAAGTTGAGCCTGAACGTTGCGAGTGTTGCGATTATTGTGCGGCTACGGAAATTCTAACAGAAATTATTGATAGTGATATGCTTGGCATATCTAAATAAATTTTTTTAACTATTATGTACGGAGAAACCGTACACGAAAGGAGATTTACGAAATGAACGCATTAGTTTATGCTCCGTCAGGTGGCGGAAAAACCGTTAATACCACTTTGGTAAAAGCGGAGAAAAGAAAAAAGAACATATTACTATGTTCGGACAACTCACACATTGTTCTTAATAATTTCAAGAGAGATAACCTCACAACAGAGGTTGTTGAACATTGGATGGATAAGGATAGTGTGGGGAAAGACCAAAACTGCTTTAGTAAACAATTTGATAAAGCGGTGGAAAGTAAGGCTTATGACAATATCATTGTTGACAACATAAGCGATATATTTGACCTTGCGATTTTGGAAATGGATGCAAGTGGCAGATACAAGGATATGCGACAAGCATACCAAATTGTGTATCAAGAACTTAAACGCCTTGCGAGAAAAGCAGCACAAGTTGATTGCAACGTAATATTTACGGCTTGGACAGACCTTCAATCAATTAACCTTCCTGATGGAACAAACACAGTAAGAACACAACCTAAATTGCCTAACAAAATTTTAGATAACTTTTTAGGGCTTACACAGATTGTTGCTTACATTAACACGGCTGATAAAGACGGTCAGAAGGCTTGGTACTATGTGCTTGAAGGCAGACCTACAATGTACGCGAAAGACCAATACCTCTCACGTAAGTCTTGTATGCCGGAGGATTTGTTTAGTGGAAAATAAGAAATATTTTATAGGTGTTTTCAGCGATATAATCACCCGACAAGGCAAGGACAAGTTGTTGGAGTACATAGAAAAAACAGACTTCTTCACAGCTCCGGCAAGTACAAAATATCACGGTTCTTATGTCGGTGGTTTGTTGGAACACTCAATAAATGTATTTAACCGTATGCAAAGGCACACAGACAAATATTCTATGGAAACGTTGGCGATAGTAAGCCTTTTGCACGATTTATGTAAAGCAGATTTTTACACAACAGATTATCGCAACGTTAAACAACCTGACGGCTCTTGGGAAAAAGAACCCTATTACACAATCAACGATAAACTGCCAATAGGTAATCACGGCGAAAAATCCGTGTTTATCGTTCAAAGGTTTATGCAGTTGTCAGCCGAAGAAGTTGCGGCTATCAGGTATCATATGGGCGCATTTCAAGAGGGAGATATAAAGAACATAAGTAAGGTTTATGAGAAATATCCCCTTGCGATGTTGCTACATATAGCAGATTTAGAAGCTACATATCTTGATGAAAAGAGGAATGTATAATGCTTGAATTTTTAATGGGAATATGCTTTACCCTTGCGGTAGAGTTTTTAGGAATAATTTTAATTGCACTACATTATGGAGGAAATGATAAATGATAAATTGGAATTTTTCAGCAGAGGATTTTGAAGAACAGAGTTTTAAACCTATCCCGGTTGGCGATCACAGAATAAGAATCGCATCAGCAGAGGAACAGACAAGTGGTAGTGGTAAGCAGATGATTAAGTTGGTGCTTGATGTATCAGGACACAACGCAACAATTTGGCACTATATTGTATTCCTTCCCGACAATGCAAAACTCACAAATCAGAAATTGGGCGAACTTTGGAATAGCTTTGGCATCCCACAAGGCAATTTCAATTTGTCGGAGTGGCAAGGTAAGGTTGGTGCTGCAAAGGTTAAGCACGAACCCTACAACGGTGAGGACACAGCAAAGATTGCTTACTTTATCTCAAAAGACCGTCAGGACAAATTACCCACTTGGGTTGAGCCGAGCAATAAAGCCGCCTTAACGGGTGGAGCAACGGCAACGGCAAATATGGCACCGGTTGAGGATTTACCGTGGGCTTAACGCTCCGAGAGTATCAACAAGATATTTTCGACCAAGCGACCGAAGCATTTAAGAACGGGGCAAAGGGCATCTGTTGTGTCCTTCCCTGTCGCTCCGGGAAGTCGTACATAATGGCACGAATGATACAAGGTGCTAAAGGTAACGTGCTTGTATTGGCTCATAGGCATACGCTTATAAATCAGCACAAAGACTTATTAAAAAGTTTGGGTGTGCTTACCGATAATGTTAGAGTTGAATCGGTATTCACGGAAGCAAGTAGGTTAGGTCGCTATAAACCCAATGATGTAAATTTAATCATCATTGATGAAGCCCACTTATCCGAAGCAAAATCTTACAGAAAAGTGTGCGAGTATTACGATTGCCGAAGGGTACTATTTACGGCAACACCAAGTAGGCTCGATGGCAAACCGCTAACTTTGGCAGATACCTTGATAACGGGTATTGAAGCAACCGAACTTATAAAAAAAGGTTCAATATCAGACTATGACTATTATGCACCCGACCTTCATTTAGACACCGAGAGTGTCGATATGGTGGCGGGTGAATACCACAACGGGCAATTAAGTGATCTAATGTGTCAATCAGCCATTTATGGTGATGTACTTAAATACTATCGGTTATTGGGCGAAGATAGACAAGCCATTGCTTATTGTACATCAATTAAGCATAGCAAACAAACGGCAGATATGTTTAACAAAAACGGCATATCAGCCATAAGCATTGACGGTTCTATGAGTATGAATGAGCGAGATAAATTGATGGATTTATTTCGCAACGGCAAAGCACAGATTTTATGTAATTGTAACCTCATAAGCGAGGGGGTTACGTTGCCAAACGCAAGTGTGGCATTACTTTTAAGACCGACTATGAGTTTGCCATTGTTTATACAACAATCTTGCCGTGTGCTAACTCCGGTCGAAGGTAAGAAAGCCGTGATTATAGATTATGTGAATAATTGTCAGAAACACGGGCTTCCTACCGATACGCATAATTGGAGTTTATCACAACAAATAGAAAAGCGCAAGGAATTTAATGAAGATGGCACATTAAATATTCGACAATGTGAAAATTGCTTTAGGTGCTTTCAAGGGAATAAGTGTCCGTACTGTGGTGCGGAGCATATTCCAAAAGGCAGAGAGTTGAAGCAAATGCAAGAAGTTGAATTGAAAAAGATAGAAGCCATTGAAAAAGAGGAAGAAGAAAAACAAAAGAAGGAAGCCCGTAAAGAACAAGGTATGTGTAAAACCTATCAAGAACTATATGACTTGGCAAAAAAGAGGGGGTACAAGAACCCTTCCGGATGGGCGTATTTCATTATGAAAGGAAGGAGATAAATTATATATGAAAGTATTGAGTTTATGTGACGGAATGTCGTGTGGTCAAATCGCTCTTGAAAGAGTTGGTATAAAGGTTGATGAATATTACGCTGCCGAAATCAAAGAAATAGCCATTAAGGTAACAAAAGCGAATTACCCCAACACAATACATATTGGCGATGTAAATAAAATCAGTTATAAGGACGGTGTTTTATATACCGAAGTTGGCAATTTTAATGTCGGTAAGATTGATTTGGTTATATTCGGCAGCCCTTGCCAAACATTCAGCATAGCAATGAAAACAGACCTTCGCATTGGCTTGGAGGATAAACAGAAGTCTGGGCTTTTCTTGGAATGTTACAGGATACTTAAAGAAGTAAATCCTACATATTTTTTGATGGAAAATGTAGCAAGAATGAAAAAAGATGATGAAGCCTTTATCACAAGGCTGATGGGGATTGAACCAATAAGAATTAACAGTAAATTGGTTTCGCCACAACTCCGTGACCGTTTGTATTGGACGAACATCCCGAATATAACTATGCCGAACAATAAGGGAATAAAACTACAAAACATTTTAACAAGCGGATATACAGATAGAGAAAAAGCAAGAGCGTTACTCGTGTCTGATAGCAGACCCTTAACCACAAAATCAAGAATGTTGCACCGATATAGAAACACGGGTTTTACAACATTGATATATGAAGAAAAAGGCAACGATGAAACCGTCAGATATATGAACCAAACCGAATTGGAGCGTTGCCAGACCGTTCCCGAAGGTTACACAAAATGCCTTACAAGAAACGAAGCTGCCGATGTTCTTGGCGATGGTTGGACGGTTGATGTGATTGCACACATATTCTCATTCTTACCAACCGAAAGCGGGGTGTTTAACAAATGAACGATCTAACCATAAAAGACATCGTTGAAGCGGTAGGAAAGCAGCAACCTAAAAAAGTAACCGTAAAGACCACTTATTATGACGAACTTATTGCATACGATACTTACGAAACGGTGGAAACGAAAAAATATAGTTGCCCTACTTGCGATATAAAATTATTCGGCAAACCGAACTATTGTGGTATGTGCGGGCAGAAATTGAAGTGGGAGGGATAGCGATGACCAAACAAGAAGCCATTGAATACCTTGAATATGTTTTAGAAAATTGGAACATTTGGCGAGAGCATCACGAACCTTTATGTCAGGCTGTGGAGATTTTGTTGGAGGAAGTGAAGAAATGAAGGATTGGACCGGCAACAACAAAAGCATTTATACAACTTTAGGTGCAAGTAATCACACCACCAAAGACCGTGAATTGCACGATTACTATGCAACAGAACCAAAGGCTATTGAGTTGCTATGTGAGTTAGAAACATTCTCCCCTATAATATGGGAATGTGCTTGTGGTGAAGGGCATTTGTCAAAGGTATTAAAAAGCAAAGGATATAAAGTTATATCTTCCGACCTTGTTGACCGAGGGTATGGTACGGGCGGAGTGGACTTCCTTAAATGCACAAAAAAGTTTATCGGTGATATTATAACCAACCCGCCATATAAGTATGCCAAAGAGTTTGTTGAACACGCTTTGGAGCTTGTAACTAACGGACATAAAGTTGCTATGTTTCTAAAGGTACAGTTTTTAGAGGGCAAAGCAAGAAAAGAATTGTTTGAGAAGTACCCCCCCAAAAAAATATATGTATCAAGTAGCCGTTTGTTGTGTGCCAAAAACGGAGATTTCGAGGGTATGAGAAAAGGCGGCGGCTCTGCCGTTGCTTACGCTTGGTTTATATGGGAAAAGGGCTACACCGGAGATACGATTGTGAGGTGGTTTAATTGATGCCAATGATTATAATGCTGTGGTTTGGAGCGATTTTCCTTATAACGTTTTTTCTTGTTGATAGAATAATAACAAACTATTATCTAAAAAAACACCAAAAAGAGTGGAATCTTATAAAATGGGGGCTTAAAGAACTCAAACCCAATATAACAGAAGCCGAATTGATGGATTACTATTGTATTTATCTTGACGAAATAAAATCTTATTTTCCACGATTTTAGGGGGTGATTAAATTGAAATGTATAGCATTTTCGGGGAAATCCATTCGTTCAATAGAAGATCAAATAAGCTATTTTCTTAATGAAAACGAAAGAGTAAAAATTCTCAATATCAGCATAAGCACTACCGACAAACTTGCTTGTGCGGTTGTGATATATGATGACGGCTATGACCGTTGGGGGAATGAGTTATGAGCAAATCTGAACACTTTATTCAAGATGAAATCCGCCTTGCCCTCTCCAACTATGGCATTGTCCTCCGCTTGAATAGCGGAAAAGCCTATGGAGGTACACGAATATGGGATAAAAAATATGGTTACATATTAAAGGACATTCGCCCCATTGCTTTATGTGCTAAAGGCACACCGGACTTGCTTTTCATAGGTGCAAACGGTCAGGTTGCTTTTATTGAGGTAAAGGATGATAAAGGCAGGGCGAGAGAAGATCAAAAACGTTTCTTGGCTATGGTTCAGCAATATGGATATAAAGCCGGAATTGCTCGTTCTGTAGACGATGCACTAAAAATTATAGGAGAGAAATTATGAGAGAAATCAGACCCATATCATTAGACGAATTACTTTACGATGCAGTAAATCACCCCTCGCATTATACCGACGGCAAAATTGAATGTATAGACTACATTCAGGACAAACTTACTCCCGAAGAATTTCAAGGCTTTTGCAAGGGCAATGCCCTGAAATATATATCAAGGGCAGGTAAGAAAAATCCCGATAAATATAACGAGGATTTGAAAAAAGCAATCTTCTATTTAGAAAGAGCGACAAAAAATGGAACTTAAAGACATCATACCCAACCTTAACAAAGAGGTTGAGTATAACGGAAAACCATACGTTATGAAAGAAAGCATCGTATGGAAAGACCAACGAGGGAACGTAAACTATAGCGCGATATTGCTTGACCCTAACGGCAATAGTCAATATCGCGTGAGCATAAAAGACATAAGGAGAATTGAAAATGATTAAAGTTATTTTTACTATGGGGGCGATGTTGCTTTCCGCAGTATATATAGTGCGTAGTATATCAGCAGAACCCATAGGGGATATGGGGTATATTGTTTCAGAAACGGAAGAAACGGCTTGTATTGAAGTTGTCGCCGAACCCTATACAGAAAAACTCGCAACAACAGAAACGGTTATAACGCCCACAGAAACAGAACCGCATTACTATAATGTAAATCTGCCAACAGAGGTTCAGGAGTGCATTATAACAGAGTGCGAAAAATATAACATAAATCCATCAATAGTTATTGCTATGATCGAGAGAGAAAGTCAATTTATACCTGATATTATCGGTGATAACGGCAATTCTTTCGGGCTTATGCAAATACAACCTCGTTGGCACACAAATCGTATGGAAAAACTCGGCTGCACCGATTTACTTAACCCTATACAAAACGTTAAAGTCGGTATTGATTATCTCGGTGAATTATACATACGTTACAACGATATAGCAAAAGCCCTTGTTGCTTATAACAGAGGTAGCTACAACGGAACAATCACAAATTATGCTTATAGCGTTATGGCAAGAGCCAACGAGGTGGAATATGAAAAAAATTAAAAATGCGTGGATGCAAATATCAATGTGTGTAAGAAGAAAATGCGAGGATTGTTCGTATAAAGATTTGCCACATAAATGTACTGCTATTGCACTAAAGAATATGAATATCTTGGGTGATGCTTGTTTATCAACAGAAAAAACAAGTGTTACAAAAAAAGAACACGACACTTTATGTTGGAATTGCAAAAACAACGCAGGGCATTGTAGTTGGTCGAAGAATTTTACTCCCATAAATGGTTGGAAGGCAATACCAACAAAGGTGAGATCAGAAAACGGTAAAAAATTGGATTCATACGATGTATATGAATGTCCTGAATTTGAATTGATAGAGAGGTTGAAGAAATGAAAAAGATAACACAAGAAGAATTGGAAGTATTTTTGAGAAAACACAAACTTTGGCTGTTCGGAAATCCAAAAGGAGAACGTGCTGACCTCTGTGGTGCTAACCTCCGTGGTGCTGACCTCCGTGGTGCTGACCTCCGTGGTGCTGACCTCCGTGATGCTGACCTCCGTGATGCTGACCTCTGTGGTGCTGACCTCCGTGATGCTGACCTCTGTGGTGCTGACCTCCGTGATGCTGACCTCTGTGGTGCTAACCTCCGTGGTGCTGACCTCCGTGATGCTGACCTCTGTGGTGCTGACCTCCGTGGTGCTGACCTCCGTGATGCTGACCTCTGTGGTGCTGACCTCCGTGGTGCTGAAAACATCAATTATCCTATTGCTTGTCCTGAAAAGGGGGCGTTCATTGGATTTAAAAAAGCTCGTAACGGTTTCATAGTTGAATTACTTATTCCGGAAGATGCCAAGCGTTGTTCTGCTACATCAAGAAAATGTCGATGCAGCAAAGCAAAGGTTATATCCATAACCAACCACGATGGCTCGGATTCGGGGATAACAGAAATAAATTCCCAACACGATAAAAACTTTATATATAAAATCGGTGAGTTTGTCGAGGTAAATAACTTTAACGAAGATCGCTGGAATGAATGTTCTGCCGGAATACATTTCTTCATTACACGTCAAGAAGCTGTTGATTATTGAGGGGTGGTGAGTGTATGACAGATAACGATATTATAAAGGCTTTGGAAATATGCGGAAAAGGGATAATGTTTTCAAAGCACGATTGCAAAAAATGTCCGTACTATACAGAGTTGAATTGTGAAACAAAATGCAAGCAAAATGCTCTCGACCTAATCAACCGCCAAAAAGCAGATATTGAGAGGTTGAAAGCTGAAATCAAAGAAAAAACCGAAACGATAGTTTTCTTAAAAGACCAAGCGGTCGGGTGGAGTATCGATTTTTGCAATCTCAAAAAGAAAGTCGACACCGCCAAATCCGAAGCAATAACAGAGTTTAAGAAACTAACTTACGAAGCGTGTGCAAAATACGGACAAAAAGACAAATTCAACAAAGCGGTGTTTTTGAACATCGTTGACCAAATCGCAAAAGAATTGAAAGGAGAGCAGGAATGAGAGAAATATTGTTTAGAGGTAAAAGCGAAAAATTAGGAAATTGGATAGAGGGAAGTCTAATTGTTGGTAGGGATTTAGAAAGTGGACAGTTGGAATATTTAATTGCACCTTTATCCGCTTATTATACCGAAGTTAAAAAGGTTATCCCCGAAACCGTAGGACAGTACACGGGCTTGACCGACAAGAACGGCAAGAAGATTTTTGAGGGGGATATAGCACGTCTTTTTGGAGAAAATTTGGAAGAACTAATCGTATTTTTTGTATGGAATAAAGAAAGAGCAATGTTTATGTGTAGAACCATAGAAAATGAACCTTGTGATTTTTATGTTGATAAATCAGATTTTTTTGTGTTGCTTGGTAACATACACGATAACCCCGAATTGTTGAAAGGAGAATAAGAATGAGAAAATTGATTTGTTTTCCGTTTGTTGATGGAAATTTGCAAGAGTATTCATTCAATAGATTGAGTGATGAAGAAATAGAACGTGTTTATAATGGCGAAGAAGTATATAAACCGTATGTCTATGATAAAACAAAAAAAGAAATTTGGAAACCAAATGAAGAAGTAGAACTCACGTTACATTACAAAGACTATGCCAGAGGAAGAAGCTCGGTAACATTCTATTGGGAAGATGATAACGGACATTCATATCCAATGTTCATTAAAGATGTTGACGAATTATTAAGGCGGGATATGGGGACTTCGAGTGTTCGAGGGGTGTTTACTTATGTAAAACGTGGGAGTAACTACGGAATTAAGTTTTTAAGGAGAGAATAATATGCGACTTATAGATGCAGATGCGTTTAAAAAACAGATACAAGAAAATGTATCAACCTTTTACACTTGTGGTAGCGGTGGTTATTATTTGGCAGAAGATGTTATAGAGGACATAGACAATGCTCCCACAGTAGACATCAAGACCGAAGTAGCAAGGGAGATATTTGCGGAGATAGAGGAGGAAATACAATCCGCACTTAGAAACAACTACAATGTAAGGTCGAAGCGTATCGAAAAACACGGCACATCGGATGGTTTTATAAGTGTGGTTGACGGAAAAATACTTGCGTTGAGGGGTATAGACGATTTTATTGCCGAACTCAAAAACAAATACACGAAAGAATTGAAAGAAGGTGTGAAATGAGAAACAAGCAAACACTTATTCACACATCCGAAGATACGATGATAACACAGTTAAAATTGCTCTTGAATGATGGTTATGCGGTAGCAGTTATTAAAAATGTTGATGTCTTTGATACAACAGATAAAAAAGCAACTTATACATTGTGTTATAGCAAGAAAGAAGGTGTGGGGGAATGATTTTTAAATGCGAAAACTGCGTAAATCGTGTTAATTGCCCCGAAAACCAAGACGGCTACAAGGATTTATGCAGACTTGTTGAAGCGGTTGATAAAGCCTGTTATCCTCTCGCATATTATAATTTGACATTAAAGTGTGATTATTGGGTTGAGGATAGAGAAACACTTTGCACTTTTACCGACACACCAACGAAGCAGAGAAAGAAAGATGAAAAGCAATGAGGTGCTTTTATTGTGGAAAGCGAGAAACATATCGCAATCCGTTTTATAATCTCGACAAAGACGGACACAAAATCTGTCAATCTTGTATGCGAGAGGGCTATACAAAATCCGCTCTTGAAATTATCGAACATAATAAACAAGTGGATATGAGAAAGGAAGATGAGGGGAAATGAAAGAAATGATTTATTCTGCCAAAAGACATAACCCACCAGAAATGTTGGCAGACGGAGAATACAAGGGTTTTCACTTTTATGTGCTTAATTTAGGCACACACCCTTGTGCGTATATAGATGTTACGGAAACAGACTTTAATGGAAAAGATTATGATGACATTGACATTGAGTGTCATTGTGGTTTGACTTATTCAAGAGAATATCTGCACACAGTTGATAAAAAAGGTTGGTTTATTGGTTGGGATTATGCTCATTATTGCGATTTTGCAGGATATGAACTTGAAATGCCGATAGACATAAGAACGAATGGCAAAAGGTGGACTACTGCCGAAATAGTAAATGAATGTAAAAAAGTGATAGACCAAATTATCGACCACCCAACCGAGAAAGGCGGTGTGCAGGAATGAACCAAAAAGCAAAGTGCGAAAAGTGTGAGCATTGCAAGGCTATCACTCAATACGATGTTATAATTTGCGATTACTTGAACGAACTGCACAAAACCGTAACAAGTCAAGCATTTTGCAGACCGAGATATTGCGGTGGATTTATCAAGAAAGGAAAGGCGGTGAGTGAATGTCCGAACAAGAACTCATAATCCTCATTAAACAAATGATTGCTTTGGAAATAAATATGTCTAATAACGGTAATCCACGTTATAGATAGAAAGGGGTGCTGAATGACCGAATTAACAATTAAAGTCATCGTTAAAAATCACATTGATACTATCGGCATCAAAGAAAACATCGCTACAACGCTTGAAGAAATTCACGGTGTAATGAGCGTGAAAGTGGTTGATGTACAAGAAAGGAATATAAGTGAATGATTAAAATTGAAAAAACTGAAACTTACGGTTGGGAAGCAGCAATCCGGGGGATGAGGAATCCGAAGAACTCTTGGAATAAGAGCGATATTTATTGGGACTATTCTGATGACTTTAAAAACTGCCTTGATTATCACAGCGAATCCGGGATGACAAAACACATCGGTCATAACGACCTCTCCCTTATGAAAAAACTCTGCAAAGCTGGTACAGATCATCGTAAGTTTATGAGAATGATTATGGTGTCTTTTGACGTTACAAGCCATCATACTTGGTGGGCTGAATTTGATACATACAAGGTTGGTACTGTTCGCAACTCTTGCTCTAAAATGCACCGTATTCACGTCAAAGAATTTGTTCCTGAAGATTTCAGCATTGAAGGTGTTGAAGAATGTGGTGGAAAAACAAAAGAAGTATTCTTGTGTGTGCTAAATGAACTTGAAAGATTAAGAAAATTATTCAACGAAACTCACAAGAAGAAATATTGGAGAGCAATCATTGAGTTGCTACCTATGGGATATAACATCAAAGCAACTATAATGCTCAATTATGAGGTTCTTGCTAACATCTATAAATCTCGCAAAAATCATAAACTTGACGAATGGCGTACATTCTGTGAGTGGATTGAAACATTACCTTATTCAAAACTAATTACGGAGGTTGCAAATGATTCCTGATAAAACCATACAAAATAGAATTATAACCAAAAGATACAAAATAGAAACCCATTGTTGTTATGGGCTAACCCACTTCTGCGATGGTAAACCAAATAAAAGTGAGGATATAAAAGCTAAACCACTACCTAAATGTCCTAACTATTATTCTTGCTCTATCCGAGATAAATCAATTTTTGATGAAAAGGGAGATGATTTTTATGATTAACTTCATTATCGGTGTTTTTATGGGTGCTGCCGTAGGAATACTAATTATGGGGCTGTTTTCAGCTAATAAATAATATGGGAGGTGATAAAATTGCTTGATATATCGCAAATTAAACAACGCATATCGTGTGTGCAGTTTGCTCAAAATAACGGGCTTTCAATTACTAAATCAGGCGACCGTTGTGTTTCCCCTCTCCGACCGGGAGCAAAAAATAAATCTTCCTTTATAATATATGACGACTTTTATTTTGACTTCGGTTCAGGTGAGGGTGGAGATATTATTGACTTTGCAGCCGCACTTAACTACGGTGGTGATAAAGGCAAAGCCATCCGCGAACTTGCAAAATTAACGGGGGTTGAAACCAATAACGCCCAAACATCACAATGGGTAGATTACACACAAAACCTTTGTAAAGAAATTCAATACTATCACGAACATCTGACCGAAGAAGATCGTGAGTACCTACACAAACGTAACATTAACGACGAAACCATAAACAAAAATAAAATCGGCAGAACCAAAAACGGCAGACTTTGTATTCCATATTGGAAGAACGGATATGTGTGCTATTATGCAACACGAAAAATGCCGGGATGCCCTGACGGTGAGCCAAAATACAAGAAAATGCAGATTGACGATTACAACGAGCATACTGTGTGGGGCTTACATACGCTTGACACTCAACGCGACCTACTCATAATTGCCGAAGGCGCTTTTGATGCTCTATCCTTTGCACAAGAAAACTTTCCCGTTATATCAGCGATCACGGGGCATTTTTCAAAAGACCAATTACCAACGGCTCTCGGTATAGCAAAATCGTTCAAAAAGGTTTTTCTTGTCTATGACAACGATAAAGAATCCCACGCCGGTGAAAAATTCACCCTTAAAATGACACGAATTTTGATAGAAAATCGCATACCGTGTGTTGTTGGTTCTGTACCCGTTACTTACAAAGATATCTCGGAATATTATGCCGATGGTGGCGATCTATCCGCTATCGTAAATTCAGCCCAAGATGGTATAGAATTTTTAGCAAGTAAAATAACCGACACAGAAGAATTTGAAGCCTTCGCCCGTCGAGTATGCCGCTATATGTCAAAACCGACTGTGGATATGTTTTTCAAGAAAATTACATTTACAAACCACTTCGATGCCGATTGGCTTAAATCGCTTTGCAAGGATTGTAAATCTGCCCCTCTTGACAAAATTATCGCTGACGAAATTATATCCAACCACCGTTTATTATATAACGAAAAAATATCGTTCTATGAATATAACGGTCGCTATTGGACTATGCGAACCGACACCGAAATTGCAGCATATATAACATCGGCTCTCGGACCGTATGCAACAGGCTCAAAAATAACTTCTATCCTAAAGGTTATTAAATCTGCCGTTGTTACGGACAAGCTTTTCAACGTGCAACCGGTTATTAACTTTATTAACGGTACTCTTGAAATCGAACCCGAAATTAACTTCCGAGAACACCGAGAAACAGACCTCTGCACTTATTGTCTTGAATATCCGTATAACCCCAATGCGACATCTGCGGAGTGGGCTAACTTCTTAAACACCGTTACCGATAACGATGATAAAAAAATCTGTCTACTCCAAGAACTCTCCGGCTATGTCCTTTACCCGGACAACCGCCTACAAAAATGCGCTGTTCTTATCGGGTCCGGTGCTAACGGTAAATCGGTATTCCTCAATGTGCTAACCCGTATTTTCGGCTCGGCTAACGTCAGTAACGTGGAAATGTCCTCACTATCGCAAGATTTTCAGGTTATTCAGCTTATGAACTCAATGCTCAATATTTCTGCCGAAACCCGCACCAACGTTGCAGGGGCAGAATCAAAATTTAAGCAAATAACCGCCGGTGACGAAATTTCCGCTTGTTACAAAGGTAAGGACTACATTACTTTTCGCCCCCGTGCGAAAATGTTCCTCGCTTGTAATGAGTACGTTAAATCCACCGACACCACCGAAGGATGGACACGCCGTTTCTGCTTCGTGGACTTTCCAATGCACTTCGTGGAACTGCCAAACCCCAATAACCCCGAAGAACGCCCCATTGACCGCGATATTGAATCCAAATTAACTACACCGGAACAATTAACGGCTATATTTAATTGGGTTCTCAACGGCTACATTATGCTTCGTAATTGCGGCTACTTCTCCGAGCCTGACGACCAAAAGCAAATCACAGAGGAATTTAAGGAACTCTCAAACCCTCTTATTGAATTTGCCAAAGAATTGCATATAGAGAAGCCTACAACAAACGAGCATCTATATGAGCAATATAAAGATTGGTGCGAAAAGTGCGGACATCACCCGACAGCAAGAAACACATTCTCTAAACGACTTGCAAAAGTCATTAAAGAATATCGTGACGATCTTGAACCTTTCAGAGACCGTAACGCGAGAGGTTTTCAGCCAAAGTGTGACGATGTTCTTCCGTGGGGTAATGACGAGTAATGTGAATTTTGACCGAAATTCACATAAAAGCGTGACGATGTTACTCAAAACACAACATCGTCACACCTATCGTCACAACATCGTCACACCACATAAACCCCTTTATTATACTATTTTTTTATATATTATTTTATAATTGTGACAATGTGACAATAGTATATAAAAACAAACGTAAGAAAAACGCATATAAAAAATAACGATATAGGGGTAATAGAAAACCCTATCGTCACAGTCACATCGTCACACATTTTAATTTTTTAGGAGGTAATTTTTATGAAGAAAGACGATAAATCCATTCTCCCAAGCAACACTAATAATCCCGGTGCGCTTTATTCTGTACCTGATAAAACCGAAGCAGCTAAAAAAATAACGGCTATCCTTGAACAATCTAACGATCTGCTTTTTACAAGCCTTGAACGATCTAAAACCAACGTTCACGATATACCCGAACTTATAGAATCTACTAAAGGTTATTTTAACTTCTGTCGTGACCGTGGTATTATGCCTTCCTTCCGCAGACTTGCTAATTGGTATGGTTATTCATTTAAACAGCTTTATCGTATCATTGATAAGCAAACTCCCGAAGGTATATATTTAGACCAAATTAAAGATGCTATCAAGGATAACCTCGAACAGGCTGCTCTTGTAAATGCCGTGAATAATATCTCGGCTATGTTTATCCTCAAATCTCAATACGATTATGTGGAAACCACTAAACACGTTATTGAGCCTTCTGAATCCCTTCTCGGTCAGCCTAAATCTCCAGAGGAAATTGCTGATTATATTGATGCGGATATTGTGGAGGACTAATTTTGACAGAAATTCGCATATAGGGTATAATAGACACTCACTTAATGGTGGGTGTCTTTGATTTTGATGGGAAATTGCATATAGGTTAAAAATTTTGACAGACACACTACTTAAAAAAAGGTAAATCACATTTACCTCATTTTCGTGCGAAATTTACCCAAAATTTGACCAAAATTTGCATATAGGCTGATTTTGACCAAAAAACGCATATAGTACCCGGAAAAATATATGTCGTTTTCTTGCTTATTTGTCAGATATTGTAAAATATGGGAATAAAAGGAAATTATAATAAATGTGTCGGGGCAGCATATAAAAATATATCACAATACCCCTATAACACACCACAATGCCCCTAAAATCAATTTTATTGTATGAGGGTATATTCTTATACCCTAAAATATAAACAAGCTTAAAATGGCTTTAAAACGCTTTATAATAAAGGGCGTAAAAATAACGGGGCTATTATTCCCCGTTAGATCATAAAAAAATAAACCGCGCATAATAGCGCGGTTATTATTTTATATTCCAGCTCTGCTTAATATCCAATATATCATATCTGATATTATCATAATCATAATAACAATAATCCGTACACGGTATATTTTTATTATGAAGATCTAAAACTAAAGATTCTACGCTTACACGACTAAAGCCCGAAAAAATATGATATTCTTCCCCTGTGTACGTATCAATTTCAAATATTTTATATATTTTTCTTTTCATTTTTAACCCCTCTTTATTCCTTTACATTATAAAACCGCCATTTCAGACGGTTATATTTTTTATTTTATAGCGCTTAAAATTATTAGTACCGGTAACAATATTAAAAGTATTAAATACATACGATCGCCCCCTCCGCTATAAATTTATTTATTGCATCGGCTCCGGCTGCATCTGTTAATATTTCAAAGTGTATCAACGGGCCGGCGGCGGATATTTCAAACTTTACTAATAGATCATATAAAAATTGTTGCAGCTTTTCAGCCGTTGACGGAAATAATTCTATATTATAATATTTCATCTTTTCAGCCCTCCGTTATTTATAACATTTTTCGTATTCTATATGTTGATATAAAATAAAATCATCATTTATATAAAATCCGTGCGGCATATTGTCAGCGTACACCTCGACAAAATAATCACACAATTTTTTTGTATCATAATAATAATTATATTCATCTACTAAACTTTTTAAAAAGTCGTTTTTTAATTCTATTATTATTCCGTTGATTCTATTTTCTAAACGTCCGGCGTTTATATAGTCGTCAAATGGTAAATTGTTGTGGCGGTTCATTAGATGATCGCAATATTTTATGTTTTTTTCGCTATCCTCCGATAAATAACAATAATCTTTTTGTAATTCTTTTAGCCCTTGTATAAAATCATAACTATTCTTTATTGTCATATAATTTCCGGGATAACCTATGTTATATTCAAGTGTGCCACGATTAAAACAATTCATATATTCATTTATAAAATAACATATATCATCTTGGGCAGCTTGTAAAACATTATCTTGTAATTTTTCGTTATTGTTAAATACTTGTTTTAATTCTTCTATTGTTAATTCTTCGAATTTTTTCATTGTTTTATACCTCCGTTTATCAATTTATTTTAATATCTGTTAAAACGTAATTCCACCCCGTGCCGTAATGAGTAACGCCCCAAACGGCAATATCTAATTCATCATTGTAAAATACTATTTCGTTTGTATGCTCTGTTAATATTCTATATCCGGCGCTATCAATTATATAATATTGATATATATCGTTGTATATTTCGTTGTAGCCTTCTTGCTGCTCCGGTTCTAATTCTTCATATTCTGATACTCCCAAAATATCCCCGTTTCCATTTTCATAATAATAATAGTCACCGTTTACAAGATCAAAATAATACGGATTATCAAATAACTTTGTAATATCGTTGCAGAGTACTGCGTCAAAAGCCATCGCTAATGCTCTATAATCCACTCTGTTATGCTCTACTCCGTAGCTGCTTATTTCCTGACCGTAAAAATATTTTTTATTTTCCATTTTTAACCCCTCCATTAAAATATAATATTGATAATGTGATCTGTGATAGGCTCTATAAATGCCGCTAACATTATAAGCCCCAAAAATATAACGCCTTGTAAAAGATCTTTTAATTGTGTCATTGGTAAACCCTCCATATTTACGGAAATATCCGTTGATGCTTTTATTATACGGATATATTCGTAAAAGTCAATAGGTTTATGAAAAAAATACGGATATTTTCGTAAATAATTTTATGTGTTTTAATTCAAGAGTTAAAAAATGCTTTTATTATATATATAATGAAGGAAAACGAAAACGGCTCTAATAGGGGGACGGGGTCGCAATGGTCCGGCGTGGCACTCCCTAACCTCTCTCAACATCTCAAAAAATAAAAAAAAGGATATTTCCGTAAACCTATTGACAAACGGATATATTCGTGTTATTATAAACACAAGAAAAGCAAAAGGAGATAATAATATGAAAACAAGTGATGCAGTAAGAGAGATTATGAAAAACAAAAACGTTACAGTTGGCGCGATGGCTCGTGCAATTTCCGATGCAAGAGGAAAAGACGAGAATGGGAATAAGGTTGAGATATTGCCCCGCCTTGTAACAGATAGGTTGGCACAAAAGAATATAAGTATAGCGAATTTAGTTGAGTTATTGAGAACGCTTGATTACAAGATAGTGCTTGTACCGAGAAATAAAGGAGAAAAGGAAGGAGAATACGAAATAGAATGAGATATGGATATGGGCGAGTTAGTAGTGTAGGACAACAAAAGAACGGCAACAGTTTAGAAGCACAAGTGGAGCAGTTGAAGCAACGTGGAGCAGAGGTGATTGTTACCGAGTGTTTTACGGGCAGAAAAGTTGACAGACCGAAGTTTACAGAGTTGTTAAGCAAGTTACAACCGGGTGATGAATTGATAGTATGCAAATTAGACAGATTTGCAAGAAGCAGCAAACACGGAGCAGACTTAATACAAGAGTTAGTAAACAAGGGTGTTAGGGTTAATATTTTGAATATGGGTATTGCCGATAATACATCAACTGGAAAACTATTGTTAAATATAATGTTTGCGTTTGCAGAATATGAAGCTGATATGATTGCCGAAAGAACAAGTGAGGGCAAGGCAGAAAAGAGAGCAACCGACCCGAATTATAAAGAGGGTCGCAAGAGTATTGAAGTGCCTGATTTTGCGAATTTTTTTGAAAAAACAAAAAAAGGCGAATTGACCGTAGCGGATAGTTGTAGTAAGTTGGGGATAAGCAGATCAAAGTGGTATAGTTTGTGTAGAGGGGTATAACCCCTTGACAAAAAGTGCAAAAGTGTGGTAGAATTTATAAAATTTGGATATAGTGGGTGATTGAATGAAACGTGTAATTGCGTTTATGCTGTTAGCTATTGCTGTCATATTGGTTGGTTGTGGCAAGGCTGCTCCTTCTGACGAATCGGAAGAAACTAAAGAAGAAGTAAAAACTATGGCAGAACAATTTACCGAAATTGGTTTTACCGACGAAGAAGTGAAGAAAATGCAAGAGATATTCACAACGGTAGGAATAACCGAGATTAGCAATATAAAAGCCGCCGTTGGTGATGGTATAGACAAGTTGCAATCATTTAAATGTGATATGTACGACTCTACCTCAGATAAAGGCGGTGTAGTAGTACAATTCACTATTGATAAAAGACAGTTGTGTTATATAAGTGTAAACGGTTTTTACAACACAATAACTATGCAATACGATAGTGCTGTACTTTACGACATTTTGGACGAAAACGGTGAGATTATCCCTGATACCGTAGGTTATAAAGCCGTACTCGATAATGAGAACAAGAAGATAACACCATACGAATAATTATTCCACATTAGACAATATAAGGTGCTGTCTACCATCAGAATGATATTCAACAGTAATGGTTTCGGTGTTATAAATATCTTCTGTGGAGATAAGAACGGGAGTTTCATCAGGGAGATTAGAAATGATTTCTTTGAGTTGTTTGATAGTCATAGTTTTAGTGTCCTTTCGGGTAGGTTATGATTGAATTGTAAATCAAAGTGAGTGGAGATTCAATACGCAAATTTTGTTTTTAGTTGCTCAAATTTGGCGTGAAAGCATCAAAAAATAATAAAGAGGTAATCAAAAATGGATATTATATCAGATAAAGCGAGAGAATATATATTAGCGCTTAAAGAAGCGGGCAATTTTACTTCTGAAGATATGGCTAATATTAGTGGCATTCCCGTTTCAACGATACGGAATATTTGTTCGGGTAAAACGCCTGATGCAAGGTATAGTACAATTACTAAACTTGTAATTTCTTTGGGTGGTAACCTGAACGAACTTGTGGGCTATGAGAAGAAAAAGGAAATTGAAGTTAATAGCACGGTTTCACTTAAAGAAACTTACGAAATGCGAATTGCTGATTTGATTAAGTCATACGAAGCGCGAATAGAGGATATAAAAAGTTTTTGTGAATTGAGAATTTCCGATGTTCAAAAATGTTGCGAAACCCGTATAGCTGATATGCGGCACAGTTATGAGGAAAGATTAGAAGAACAGAGGAAAAAGGTAGAGCAATTATAATATAATATCAGGGGGGATTCTCCCCAAAGTAGAGCCAATGAGCCAATAATAATCGTAATGATTATTGTTGGCTTTTATTTTTTAGGAGGTTTATATGAATAAGAATGTTAAGATTTTAGGAACAAATTACAAGGTACAGACTAACGTGCCGGTGTCAAAGGACGTGAGGTTGTATGACAACTTTGGGTATTGTGCATTTCCAGAGAAACGAATAGTTGTTGTGGACTTGAATACGGTTGATTATTTAGCTGACGAGAGCGAGAGTTTTAAAATAGAAATAATGAAATCTACACTTCGCCACGAAATAATACACGCGTTCTTGTACGAAAGCGGGCTTTATAGCAATTCAAATGGTCCCAAACAATGGGCGATGAACGAAGAAATGATAGACTATTTTGCTATTCAATTTCCTAAAATTGTGGAGGTTTATAAAAAGGTAGGGTGCATATAATGGATAAAAATTCTATCGCAAAATTAAAAAAGGATTTATTAAAGAAAAAATCCCACGATATTTTTAAGAACGTTCAAGCGATCTTCGACCTTGCGTATAGCACGAATGATATGGAATTGAATTTTAAGTGTCGTGAGATATGTGTTGAAAAATCCAAAAAATATAAAAAAGACCGCCCCGAACACGCAGAGCAGTACAGACAGTTATATAAGAAAACTTTATTGTTTGCGGCTCCGGTAGATTTCGATAGTTATTGTCAATACTTGGAGTGGAACAGACCGGCTAATAAGAGGTTTTATTTACCGAGAAGAAAACAGTTAAAGCCGATAGTAGAAGCGTTGCAAGAGTTGGCAGAGGGGAAGTTAGATGTATTGGCAATAAGTTTGCCGCCCGGTATTGGAAAGACCACGATTGCAATATTTTTCTTAACTTGGTTGGCTGGTAAGCAACCCGATAAACCTATGCTTACGGGTAGCCATAGTAATTCATTCTTGCGTGGTGTGTATGATGAGTGTTTAAGAATTATGGGGAAAGAGGGAGAGTATTTATGGCGCGATGTGTTCCCTAATTTTGATATTGAGAGAACAAATGCTGCCGACCTTGCTATTGATATAGGAACGCCCAAGAGATTTGCGACATTACAATTTACATCTGTTGGAAGTGGTAATGCTGGTAAAGTAAGAGCCGAAGGTTTGTTGTATTGTGATGACTTGGTATCGGGTATTGAACAAGCGTTAAGTAAAGAGCGTTTGGATAAACTGTGGGAATTATATACAACAGACTTGCGCCAAAGAAAAATTGGCGATTGTGTTGAACTCTTGATAGGTACACGTTGGAGCGTTCACGATGTTATTGGTAGATTAGAAGTTAAATATGCCGATAGCGACAGAGCAAAGTTTATTGTAGTACCCGCTTTAGACGAGAATGACGAAAGTAATTTTAATTATATAAATGGTGTAGGGTTTACAACAGAATTTTATCACGATATGAGAGATACAATGGATGATGCTTCTTGGAGGGCTTTGTATATGAATCAGCCCATTGAGAGAGAGGGTTTGTTGTATGCCGAGAACGAGTTAAGGCGATACTTTGAATTGCCGGACGGTGAACCTGACGGAATTATAAGTATATGCGACACGAAGGATAGAGGAACGGACTATGCGTTTATGCCTGTTGCATATATTTATGGGAATGATTATTATATTGAGGATTGTGTGTGTGATAATGGGTTGCCAAACGTAGTAGAACCGAGGATTGTAAATTGTTTGGTGAAAAATAAGGTGCAGATGTCGAGGTTTGAGCATAACAATGCCGGTGGTAGAGTTGCTAAAGATATTCAAGCAGAGGTAAAGAATCGTGGTGGTATAACGAAGATCACAACGAAGTTTACTACAAGCAATAAAGAAACGAAGATAATTTTAAATTCAGCGTGGATAAAGGAACATTGTTTATTTAAGGATAAATCAATGTATAAGAAAAAAGATGATTACGGAAGAATGATTGAGATGCTTTGTTCTTATACAATGGCGGGAAAGAATAAACACGATGACGTGCCTGACGGAATGGCGATGTTATCAGAATATGCGCAATCATTGACGGGAAATAAAGTTGAAGTTTTTCAACGTTTTTTTTAAAAAAATAATTCGGTTTAACCGAAATATACCCTGATGGTATTGATTAAACCGAACATTTGTGGTATAATATATATGTATAAATAGATATTTTCATTATGCATCTCCTTTCACCGCCGTACTCCGGGGCGGTAATACCGGAGGACTCTTTCTAACGGGAGGTAGTATGATAAGAAAAGTATATTGCCCCCATTGTGGCAAGTGGTTATGTTCGGTTGTTGATGGAACAACGGGTGTAATACATATTTGGTGCAGACAATGTAAAGGGGAAAAAAGAATAGTTATTAAATGAGCCATTGAGCCGATTACTTAAATGTAATTGGCTCAATTTTGTTTTTATAGGAGTTTTACGGATGGTATTAAAAGGGCGTAGAGAAATCTTTACAGATGTAAAAGAAATAACAAAAGATAATATTTGTGAAGTAATGGACGAAGCGTTTGCTATTCATCTGCAAAACGCTGCTGAAATTAAATACTTACAAGAGTATGAACGTGGAGTACAACCCGTTCTTAAAAGAGAAAAAGAAGTTAGACCTGAAATAAATTATAAGGTTGTAGAAAACCACGCAGCCGAAATAACCGCATTTAAGGTTGGTTATGTATTTGGTTCTCCGATTACTTTTGTACAGAGAGCAAGTAAAGATATTAACAACGATAATGGCGATGTTGACGATAAGAAAATATCAATTCTTAACGAAATGATGTTTGAGGAAGGCAAGATAACGCAAGACCAAGCATTAGGCAAGGATTTGGCTACAAGTGGACTTGGTTATCGTATTGTATTGCCGAAGAAGGAAATAACGGGTGTATCGGTATTTGATATGCTCCGATTGAACCCCAACACAACATTTGTTGTTAAGTTTAATGATATGTACAAGAGAAAAGCCGTAGGCGCATCATACACAGAAACAAAAGACGGAGTTATAAAACTTGGTGCATATACCGATAAGGCATATTTTGAACTTGAAGGAAGTCGCACGGGCAGCTTCAAGATTATAAAAGAGGAAAAGAATTTAGTAGGCATACCGATTATTGAATACCGTTATGACGAAGAAAAAATGTGTTGTTTTGAAAGGGTTGTATCGCTTTTGGATGCACTCAACGAAGCAACCTCCGATAGATTGAATGGTTTGGCACAGTTTGTTCAATCAATATTGTGGATGAATAACTGTGAGGTTGATAAAGAACAAATGGAGCAGCTTAAAGATAAATTAGGGCTGCTTACCAAGAGTGAACCGGGCAATCCCGCAAGTGTTCAGTACCTTACGGCAACGCTCGACCAAACACAGACACAAACGCTTGTTGATTATCTGTATGAGCAGATATTACAAATAGCCGGTGTACCCGGTAGAGAGCAAAGCACGGGCGGGAATACCGGGCAGGCTATTATGCTTTCAAACGGTTGGCAAATAGCCGAAAACCACGCAAGAAGCACAGTACAGACCTTTATAGCAAGTGAACTTGAAATGTTAAAGGTTGTATTGAAAATATTCGCTTTACAAGCAGAAACACCTGACGAGGTTACAGACCTTAAAATATCGGATATTGATGTTAAGTTTGCCCGTAACCGTACAGATAGTTTGCTTGTTAAGACACAAGGGCTTAACAATATGCTCCAAGCCGGTATTCATCCGTTGATAGCAATATCAAATTGTGATTTATTCTCTGACCCACAGAGCGTATGGAATGACAGTAAAAATTATATGGGTAAATGGCTTTACGATGCGGAGGAGGATGATATAGATGCCGAGGAAACCGTATCAGATAGCAGACGAAGCGGCGGCGAGGATAACATCGAAGATACATCAACAATTCAGGCATAATCGCCTTGCTTTGTTCGATGAAATGAACATTATACAGATTAAAAAGCACATAGACAGGCTTTATAAAGATGTATATAAAATCGTAAAAAATGAATTTACGGCTATATTAAATCCCATTTATCAGGATATATACGACGAAGCCATTGATATGGGTTTTGATGGAGATATAAGAGATTTAGACGAAGCGTGGGTTGAGGACTTTTTCGATGAATACAATCCGGTAACAAAGTATGTATTCAGCAACGAGATCGACCGTAAAAAATCACGATTGTTTGAATCGTTGGTAGCAAGTACGGTTGAAAGAACACAGAGTTATAAAACAGCCGAAAACTTGCTTATAAAACAAGTAAAGCAATATGCAATCGAACTTGAAGATGCAATCGCAAAGGTTGTATATGAGGACACCGGAGTAACGAAAGTTGAATGGTTTGCCGAAGATGACGATAAAACTTGTGGAGATTGCAAAAAACTTGACGGACAGATTTTTAAATTGAATGATGTACCACCGAAACAGCATTATAACTGTCGGTGCTACACCGTTCCGATTAAAGAATAAATAGGCAGAGAAGCCTTTAAAACGCATATAAGGTTGAGAGAACAACCGTAAAAACGCAGGAGGTAACTTAATATGGCAGATTTGAAATCAATACTTGGCGACAAGTACAAAGAAGGTATGACCGTTGAGGAACTTATGAGCCTTAATGTGGATATACCGAAACCTGATATGACGGGGTTCATATCAAAAGATCACTTTGACAAGGTAGCATCGGAAGCTGCTGACTACAAGAAACAGTTGAGAGCAAAGATGAGCGAAGCCGAAGCCAAAGAAAAAGACGAAGCTGAAAAGTATGCGGCTATTGTAGCCGAAAGAGATCAGTTGAGAGAGGAAAAGGCAATCGCAGAAAACGCTAAAGGGCTTATCGCTATTGGTTATGATGAAAGTCTTGCTAACGAAGTTGCAAAGGCACTCTATAACGGCGATGCCGCAACCGTGATAAAAGCACAAGCAAAGTTTGTGGAAGCACAGAAAAAGGTTGCTATATCAGATGCGGTAAAAGGAACACCGGTACCGCCTGCATCGGGAACAAGCGATACGGTTATGACAAAGGAAGCATTGAGAAAAATGTCTCCTTCCGAAAGATTTGAATTTTCACAGAAAAATCCCGAAGAATATAAACGTATTTATAACGGAGGATAATATTTATGGCAAACACAGTATATGAAAATTTCTACCTCTCTAACGAAGTAGAAGATCAGTTTAATTCACACCTTGATCTTGTACAGTTTTGTACTATCGACAACACCCTTCAGGGTACAGCGGGAATGAAACGTATGATTCACGTTTATTCCGCAACAGACGGAACCGAAAAGGTTGCTATGGGAGCAGGTAATACCAAGAGCATTTCTGTTTCTTTTGCGGAAGAAGAATACGAAATTCTGACAGCACAGAACAGATTTGACTATTTCGATGAGGAAGCTATGAAAGACCCTATGGTCGTTCCCACGGGTATGAAACACGCCGGAACCGATATGTTCAATACCGTAAATGCCGATATCTATGCGGAGTTTGGCAAGGCAACCCTTTCCACAGACCCCACGGCTTTTAATTTTTCTGCTTTTGTTAAGGCGAGAGCGAAATTGGGCATTGAAAATCTTGAAGGGGTTACAATCTTTGGCTTTGTCCATCCCGACGATGAAGCAGAGGTGTCCGAGGAACTTAACGATAACCTTAAGTATGTCGAAGCCTTTGCGAGAACTGGTTATGTAGGCACAGTTGCAGGTATTCACCTTTATACAAAACTTAACGCTACTCCCGGCACAATCATAATTGGCACAAAGGACGCCGTTACACTCTTTAATAAGAAGGGTGTAAGTGTTGAACAGATTATCGAAGGCAATCGTTCTGAAGATGCAGCAAATGTTCGTAAGAACTCTATTTTCTCTCGCAAATACTACCTTGCGGCTCTTACTGATGCTACAAAGGCAGTAAAGATGGTTAAGAAAGCGTAATTAATAAAGGAGGTTTGACAGAATGACACAGCTTGAACGCTTAAAAATAAGAATCACAGAAAATGTAAATGATATTGAGCTGGAGGATATATTAGAAAGCGCAAAGGCGGTCATTCTGTCAAAACGCTTTCCTTTCGGAGAACAGCCTACGGAGATAGAACCGAAGTACAATGACTTGCAGATTCGCATTGCCGTAGAGATGTTCAATAAACGTGGTGCTGAAGGCGAAACCGCACATTCAGAAAATGGTGTAAGCCGTAGTTATTCAAGTGCGAGTGTTTCGGAGGAACTTTTAAGAGAGATTACACCAAAGGTTGGTGTTGTATGAGAGATTTAAAAAGAAATCAACAGACGATTTGGTATTCGCTTTTAAATGTTACCGAAGAAAAAGACGAGTGGGGTAACACCCACGATGTAAAAAGCTATGGTGAACCCATTGAATGTAAAATGACACTTTCGGCAAACAAGGGCGAAGCATCAGCCCAAGCATTTGGCGCTGAATTGAAGTATGATCGCGAAATGTCAACTCACGATATGAGTTGTCCTATTGATGAATATAGCCGCTTGTGGATAGACGGTAGAAACCTTGACGAAACACACAACTATATCGTTAAAGCGGTTAGCAAATCACTTAATTGCATTAGATATGCTATCGAGAGGGTGAATGTATCGTGAAGAACATAGAGGTAAGGCTCGACCCTAAAAGTATAGAAAATGCAATTAAAGAACTTCAAGCCTACAAAAAAGAAGTCGAGCAAAAGGCTCGATTGTTGGTACAACGATTAACCGATTATGGCGCTGACATAGCACGAATAAAAATTGTGGATATGGGTGCTGTATATTCAGGTGAATTACTTTCCGGTGTTGATGGTTATTTTTCACCCTTGCTAAATGCAGGGTATGTGAAAGTAACGAGCGATCACGTTGCATTTGTTGAATTTGGTACGGGTGTTGTAGGGCAACAAAGCCCACATACCAACGGCGAATACTTATCAAAAGCATCGTGGGGATATGCAACCGGGCAGAAGATATTTACCACAAAGGACGGCAAAGTGGGGTGGGTTTATCCCACAGACGATGGTGGATTTAGATTTACAGAGGGTATGAAAAGTAGACCGTTTATGTATCAAACGGCTCTTGAACTACAAAGGGAATTTCCCCGTATGGCAAAGGCGGTGTTTAATTCGTGATAGACAAAGAATTTGAAGTATTTGAATATGTGGCTACAAGGCTACGCAAGAAATATCCTACGATTTATGTTGTCGGAACGGAGATTACCGATACTCCCCCTAAATTCCCCGCTGTATCGTTGGTACAAACAAATAATGCAATTAAAACAGAACACTCCACGTTTGATAGCCTTGAAAACGTGGTTAGAGAAGATTACAAGGCAGAAGTATTCAGCAACCTCGAAAAAGGTAAAGAGAAGCAGACAAAGGAAATAACAAATGATATTTCCGATGCTATGACCGAACTTGG
>JAEIGA010002142.1_pt1 | contig 31536 bp, 37 predicted proteins | sample 9270691 | NCBI WGS metagenome assembly JAEIGA01 (sample SAMN17057246, study PRJNA624740) | gut metagenome | biome: biome; isolation source: fecal sample | host: Bos grunniens | place: China: Xizang | collected 2019
CCGGACATGGTTATGACAGTTTGGCAGATTCCGCTTGGGTCAAGTACACTTCCTCTGCCACTGCCGCTTATATCCTTTGGGTTGCTGAAAGCGCATCCGAGCTTAATCATTTCTTTGGTTCTTTCCATTTAACCACCACAAGGGGCTTGTCCCCAGATCCACGCATCGCATAGAGTCCATCGCAGATACCTTTGGAATCGTAGACGAATCCTTTTTCTCTGCCTGTTTTCTCGCTTTGATACGCAAATCCGAGGACAACTACTTCTTTTGTCTTCTGCATAAGACTATCAGGGCAGACCCTTGCTTCCTCAGAGCCGAAATGCCCCTGTCCTCTCTAGCTGTTATGCAATTTGCAATCTCGATAATGCCAGTGGACGGATGGTCACTAAGACTAACAGTTGCGACCGGCACTCCCCCCCCCACCTTACGATAACGCCGTTCTGAAGTTGGAAGCCCGTGCCGAACCCTTTGCAATCTCTAGCTTGCATCGCCCTCGCAATATCTATACTGCCGTCAACCCTTTTAAAGTTCATCGCCAGAGCTTGTACTGGCAACTTCCTCATGAAAGGACTCGATACTGGGGATCTTCCCATCGACAATCAGATTGTTGATAAGGTTTCTTGCCCTGTCTCCAGTGATGTAATACTCTTCAGGAGTCTCAGCCTCAAGAAGATCAGCCATGCACTTTGTGAGTTCCATTGTCTGAGGCGGCTCATAATCGTAATTTCCGAGGAACGATACGCAGAAGCATCTGTCTCTGTTCTGAGGTACGCCCATATCCTTGGCATTGATATCGAACCACGTTGATGTGTATCCCATATCCTCAAGGATTCCAAGCCACTCTTCAAACAGTTTGATGTTCTTTGCAGCGTGAACCTGGATTACGTTCTCCATAAGCAGGATGTCCGGCTTTTCTTCCGATTCCTTAAGAAGTCTTTCGACCTGCCACAGGAGTGACGAAGATGTCTCTGAGCCTCTTTCCATGCCTCTCATCTTGCCAGCCAGTGAAAGATCTGTGCAAGGAAAGGAGTATGTGAGCATATAGGTATACTTGTCCTTTTCCTCTATTCCAAGGTCTTCGCCAGTGGCATTTGATACGCTGCCTATATCCTTGGTAGCCACCATCGCATTGAACAGCTTCCTGCACCACTTCTCGCCCTTCTTGGTCACTTTCTCTCTCGCAAGAGGGTTCTTTCCGTCAGCAGATATGCCCCAACTGTCAAGGCAAGACACCACTTCATTGAAACTGAAATCCTCGCTATAGTCAGTCTTATCATCACTGCAATGAATCGCATAATAACTGAGGATGGCATTCACATCCCATTCAGAGGTGCGGTAATGCTCAAATGCGATACCGAGATCCCTCAGTGCCATCGCTTGGCTTCCGATGCCTGAGAACAATTCGATAAGCCGGATAGGCTTCATGGTAGCGTAGTAGGTTTTGCCATTGCTAGGCTCCTCGATGTAATCGAAAAGTCCCATCTGCCCATCGACTTCGTAGTCATCTAACTTTCCCATTTAACCCCACTGTTCTGCCATTGCACGGCCTACTCCGCTGAAAGTGCGTGAGCGGATAACAGCAGTCCTGGGATCGTTCCATCCGATGTGTGTGCCGTCTATGTCGATGCAAGTGCCGACTCCTTTTCCAAATGTTGCTACCCCCCCCGTCTCGCTTATTGTGCGTTACAAGTTCCGGCTCCACTACGTTTGTAGGCCTCAGAGGGGGAAGGCCTTTGAGCCACAGGCAAGTAGTCTTCTTCGTAGGATGTCCGAACTGATAAGGCTGAATCGTTTGTGTAGGCTTTATAGGCAGCCCAAACTCCTCTGCGATATCTGGGAACCACTTTCTGACATACTCACCATTTATAATGTTGACTGGATTCTCTACAGCGATACGCTCACAATCAGCATTAAGGAACTGGCAGAAGAATCTTAAGCCGTCACGCTGTCTGCCGTCCTCTCTCTTTTTTTCAAAATGTCTCGCTCCGCTCACAGCCAGGTGCGTACAAGGTGGGAATGCTAAGATCATGTCCCATCTGCCGTCTATCGTGTGAGTCTGACCGTCCATTGTGGCAAACGTACAGTGACCGTTAAGCAACGGTGTGCAGTCACCTTTGATATGCCACTCAGGATGACCGCCGGAGCAGTCCATAATGTCACAAGAGTATGCTTCATGCCCCCTCGCTCTGAAAGCCTCGGTTACTACTTGGCTCTCTTCACAAGGCACAAAGATTTGCAATAAACCTTACTCCTCATAAGGGAATTTCTTATTGCCTACAGCCGCGGCAATCGCTATGATGCCTAATGCACCAACGACAACTCCGAGGCCAAATCCAACCCAAAACATTTTTCTCTCCTTTACGAAAACTTCAGCTTCAAATCTTCGGGATCTGTCGGCCGCTTAGTTGATATTCCAAGGTAAGCAGTACGCCCCCTGTGAAGAGGGCATATGCTTTTAACATCGTATTCAAGGTACGGCTTAAAGATGTCTGCGTGTTGTGTATACAGAGGACTTCCATTAAGCGATACCATCACTGTGATAGGGAAATAATCAAACAGTGCCTGAAGTTTCATGTGTTAATATCTCCACAATGCGTTTTCCGCATTCACCGGATTCACAGAACTGGAATTCCACGCCGTATTTCTTCTGCATGGTCGAACACATCTTAAGAAGGGTCACTCCCTTGGTCGCCCTCGGATAAAGCTGCTTGCCGTTACGGAAGATGAACGCACGAGGATTCTTCCACTGGGCGAGGTCTTCAAGTTTTCTGACCGGCTTGTTCCAAATGGTCTTCTTGTAGTCACAGTACTCACCATCGTGTTCAATCAGTACAATCAACTTGATTCCTGCTTCCTGCGCTCTGAGGCATTCACCTCTGAATCGGTCGTGCTGATCCACGAGATCGCTTATCAGTTCACCGATATCCTGTTTGGTGTCGATGCAGATACTCTGGTTCGTGGGCAACGTGTAGTCGCCGACATAGAGTTTTGTACGCTTAACCTCGATGCCATGCTTGCGGAAGTAGCTTTCTTTCTTTATGTGCTTTCCTGTCTGCTGTCTAGTGTCTTCGAGTAAAATCATTTCTTGTTTTCCCATCGGACCACGAGAATATCAGTGATCTCGCAGTCGCACATCCATGCGATTTTCAGCAGATTAATAAGTGTGGGCGTTGTCTCGCCTCTGAACCATGAATTGAGAGTCATATCGCTGACATCTGTAGCCTGGAGAATTTCATCCACCCCCACGCCGTTGTCAAGCATCAGTGCCTTGATTCTTCTTCCGGTCGCTTCCTTATTGATAACCGGCTCTTTGTTAAGGATCATTCTTTACCTCTTGGTTATTCCAGTCATAATAGACATCGCCGTCTTCGTCTTCGTCATCATCAACCGCCTGGTGATAGTACTCAGGTCCGCAGTCTTCGATGAACTCGATGATTTCTCTGACCTTAATGATCTTCCAGTCTTCCATATCAGACCGATGTCTGCGTTCCCATCTACGGGCCACTCGGCTTCCTGCCTTATTGCTGTCCATAACACGTTCGGCTACCTTCGGAGACTTCCATGTGGGGACAGGTCTGCAATGACCGTCATGCATGGTATCCCAGTCTTGGAATCCTGCCGTGCTACTCGTTCCTGCCCATATCATGGTGTTGTCCTGTGTCATAACCATGTAGACTTCACGGTCGATTATTTTTCTGTCAAATCGCTTCCCTGGATGAATTTTTTGGGATCTTTTACGTTGTAATCTTGTAGGCCATGCGATTCAGCATTCACCTCTTTCTTTTATTTCTCAGCCACTCTTGGTACGCCTCACCCGTTGGCATAGGCATACTGTCGTCACTCCGGTCTTCGTACTCGAATTGAATGAACCTTCGGCAAGGCTTGCCATTGGACTTACACTTGCATTTGTGGGTGTCACACTGACCTTTACTCAGCATCCCCTGTTTGTAAGTGCAGTAACCAATGGCTTGCGATGCCTTTATAGCGTTACCGTCTATCGAGTAGAAAAACCGCCCGCAGAAGTAACCGTTATCCATTCATCAGGTGAAGGGCTGTTCCTCATCAATGCCGCCCGTGTTGTTTACGAAGCTGTTAGCATCCGCAGGAGCATTGCCACCCTGGCTCTTATCCTTGGGAAGGAACTCCCATCTGCTGACAAGGCACTCATTGGTGTTGTGCTTCTGACCGTTGCTGTCAGTGTAACTGCCGGTACGCCATTCACCGATGATGTGTGCCGGAGATCCCTTGTGGTGGTACTTCGCAAAGTTGTCACCGATCTTGCCGAACATAAACAGATTGATGAAATCAGCTGTGGGCTGACCGTCCTGCTTGTAGGAACGTTCTACTGCGATGGAAGTCCTTGTGATTGTGGTACTTCCTGCCTGTTTGGTCTCAGGGTCTCTGGTGATCCTGCCGGTAAGAATTACGATATTGCTCATTCGTCTTCTCCCTCTTCAATAAGAAGCTTCTCAAGATCCTCGACCGGCATATTCTCAAGAGCCGCTTCCTTCTTCTTGGCAATAAGTTCACGGATACGTGCGTTCTTCTGCCTTGCCTCGGCCTTTGACTTTTTGGCATTGATTTCGGCCTGTCTGAAGTCAAAGACTTCTTTCACAACCGCAAGCTGCAGTTCAATGGTCTTAGCCGCAGGATTGGCTTTCTTAATGAGGCCGTCACCGGAGATGTCATCAGCTTTCTCTTTTAATGTTCTGTACAGTCCGTCAAGGTCATTCAGCCCCAGGGAGAAGAGATCTTCTGTTGAGACAGACCCTTTGAAGGGGAATCTGAGTTTCTGAGCGAGTGCAGTAATAAAGATGTTTTCTGCCATGCTTGTTTCCTTTCTTAGCTGTTCACAGCTACTTTGTAGACTTTTGTCTTATCATCAACATCAGTGACTCTGATGAAGAATTCTGCATCCTGGGTAGAGGAGAAACCCACACCGGATAACTGGTCTTCCACATACTCGACATGGGCTTTGCTTGCGAGGGCCTCAAAGACTCTCTTGTGCTGCTGTACCAGTTCCTCGATGAGGTATTCGTTGTACCATGCGTTCGGCTCTTCAGGATTCTTGCAGCCCTTGAGCATAATCATGTAGTGCTTGTTGCCGATGCACTGACCGTCCCATGCGTTCGGAGAGTAACAGATGAGAGAGACGGGAACGTACTGCCCTGTGTGGACTCCCCACATCTCGTGGCTGACCTCTTCGCTGTTGATGGGCTTGGTATGATGCTCGATGCCAGTAATCTGACCGCTCTTGACCGTGATGGTAGCGATATCGGTATTGCTCTTGCTTGTCTTACCTTCGTACTGGAAACGGTGTCCTGCGTACTCGATTTCGACTTTGAAGTTATCTCTGCCGCCTCTGTCGGAGAACTTATTAACAAAGAATTTGTATTCGCCATCGGCAGGAATCTTATCGTAGGTAATGTTCTCAACAGCCGGAACGCCGTGCCTCGGATCGATAATGTCAACGTCAAGCCATCCACTGGTCACGCAGGAACGCTTACTGCCGTAAAAGATTTCGAAGGATGACCGCACAGACGAGTAACCGCCATAGCGATATCTCGGAGTCTCCTGCACGGGCTTATCGAATTCTTCGACACAGTGAAGATCCATGTCGTTGTGGTTCCACTGGTCACCATCGTTCCACTGAAGTGAGCACCTGAGAACGCCATCAACCTTACCACCGGCCTTTTCGACATTCTTCTTGATCTCGGAGTCAGCCATGTTTCCCGCGTATGCCCAAGAGATAGCATTGGGCCATTTGAACATCGTAGGAGCATCAGCATTCACAGGAGCGATAAGGCTGCAGAGATTCTTCTCGAACTTGGACTCCAGATACAGTTCTGCCGATTTCGCTGTAGGAAGGACATCCTTAACGAAGTCCTCAACCTTGATTTCGGTCGCTCTGACAGGCTTTTTGACCGCTTTGGAAGTTTCCTTTGCCAGTTCATCAAACAGGCTCTTTCCGGTCGTCATGCGCTCTACAGCACTTCTGTCTGCGAACAGCACATCATTGACGGTAATGTCATCCAGGGTAGCCATACGCCTCTGAAGCGAATCCATGAAGCCGAGAGCCTCGATGGTTTTCTGTGCTTCTTCCAGTGTCCGCTGTGTGAAAAGTGCGTTCGGACGCTTGTAGTTTGCAGGAGCAGTGACCGCCTCATATGCCTTGACCGCCCTCTCAAGAGGCATTCCCTCAGAGAGATTTACGAGAAGAGTACCAATAGAAGAGTTGCGGATCTTGGAAACCGTCTCGCCGTATCCCATTACGGTATCCCAACAGTAGATATCCCTGGCCTTGTCGGTCTTCAGCTTTGCATAGGCTTCCTGGCACCTCTTGAACTTCTTCAGATTGGACTCGTTCTGCTCACCTCTGTAGAGGTTATGGTCTGCAATCAGATCAAGGACATCCTGCACGGCCTCAGGCTTGATTTCCTCAAGGGATCTCTTGAAGACATCGTGCTTTGCCTTGGCCTCACCCTTCTGTGTATCAATCGTGTCGCTTACGCTAAACACTCTCTGTTTAAACTTTGCGACATCCGGGACACACAAATAAAAGTGTTCCCACTTTAAGGCTTTCTCTCTGGATTTAATCATGCCATCGGTGTACTCCCAGTTCTCATGGCAACCGAAGACATCTCTGTTGGTAAGGTAGATTCCTTTGATGGGAGCAGCCTTGACGAGATCGTCCATAGCCTTGAAGACTACGTTCCAATCATCATCGCCTGTGTCAAACCCCCAGATTGTATATACCTTTCCGTTTTTCAGCCTTGCGATAGCACCGATATCCTTGATGAAGGACCGGCACCTGGAGCAGTCGAATTCTCTTCTCTTGCGGAAGACCTCATTTGTTCCTGCCGGGAAGGAGTCAAGGTAGGTTGCATACAGTACGTCTTTGTCCACATCCATCTCAAACAGCCTCTCGGCTCCCTCAAACAGCTTATTGGCGTTCTCAATCAGGGCATCCCTGATTATTCTCATATCTTTCATGCATTATTCCCCTTTCCTTGTGATCCGCAGGAGTTCAACAGGAACCTTGAATTCGAAGTCAGCGACCTTCTCCGGCACATTGACATAAGCAATGGTCTTGTCATCGGTCTTCTCCACCTTGGTGACAATCATCTCTCTGTCATCAGCCTCATCGACACGAATCTTGGCGAGAGGATGATCCTTGCCATCATTGATTCTTGCACCAAACACTCCGGTCTTCTTGCCCTTCTTCGTCAGCTTGACCAGGTCTCCTACCTCGATGGTGAATTCCTTGCGAGGGCCTTTCTTCTTGGGCTTCAGCTCTGTGGTCTTCTTCTTGATGATGGTTTTCAACGCATTGTTCGATCCCGCGAAATGGATTCCGATTGCCGCGGTAACCGCACTGTAGATATCCGGTCTCTCAACATCGACTCCTGCCTTGACGCAGATAATCCTGCCGTCATTGAAACATACTGTGGTCGCTCTCTTTGCCGGATTGCTGATGATCTCTCTGATGCCGTAGACCATTGTCTCATCCACGATAACGTTCTCTCCTGTTGCTTTCTTTACTTTTTTCACCTTTCCGTTTCCTTTCTCTTCATAGATCTCAAGCCATTCAGGCTCGAACCAGTACGTTAACTTTCCGTCTGAGCAGAGGAAGCGGCCAGTAGGCGGCTCATAGTCAGTGACAAGCATCTTATTGCCAACCATTCGATCCATAGGGGGGACCCAAATTATGCCGTCTTTGTGCTGTTCCTTGCAGATAACGATATCGTTAGTTTTGAATTCTTTGTAATGCTCAAGCCATTCCGCCCGCCATACCGTAGGTGTCACACAACCGTCCTGCTCAACACCTCTACAGTGGACATAGCCTCGGTTATCGGACTCTAGCACCTTCATCGGCTTTCCGATAAGCGACTCACATCTGCTGCCCCAAAGCAATTCGTCAGTATGCCTCTCGTTGCAGACAACAATGCCGCCTACCTTGATGTCTTTAAGCTCCATGCGTCTCCTTCCATTCCTTCATCTGAAGACCGGCGAGAACGTTCAGACAAGCGCATCTCCATTCAGTCTTCATGCGTTTTATATATGTCTTGGTAATGGGATAGTCGATTCCATCTCCATAGTCTTCAAGCACCATAGCCACATACTCAGGAGTGACTTTGTTTTTCCCTTTCCGCTTGCCACTCTTGACCTTGATGTGGTCGAAGTGCTCAACTATATCTCTAATCGATTCACCCTCATCCCACAAATCCAGTATCTCGTCCCTCAGAGCATCTAACTCTGTGGACCTCTGTCCGACTTTTCCCGGCATAGGATCACTCCTTTACGGTGGTGATTGCCCACTTTCTGCTAGGAGACTTACGGACATCTGTTGCGTGGACACCAGGGAAGACCTCGCCGTTGCGGTACAGCATCAGAATGCCGCTGTCGTTCTTTAGCACCGCAAACATAAGGCTTCTTCCATCGACCGTCATGCAGACTACATCCTCAGGCTTGATATCCTTGCCCAGTTCATACTCCTTGACGAACTGCCGCATGGTCGCCATGTCAGTATTGATAACGATCTCAGCCAGTCTCCAGTCGTCGCCGAAGAATCTCTCGATAATGGGGTTATCGATGTCCTCGCTGATGTACTTGGCAAGCTTCTGAACAGTTGTCAGAGCCTGGGCCTCGCCCTCTTCTGTGGCTTTCTCGATCTGCTCGTTGGAAACAGGGACCGCCTCTTCTTCCGGCACATATTCCTGACCGTAGGCAAGGTTGACGAAGTTAGGCTGAACCGCATCATCTCCGAAGATCCCGGCCTGGGCGAACTTGTTGGCGACATACTCTTTCAGCTTGACCATAGTGCCGTCCTGCATCCGCTTGCCGCTCTCCCACTTATTAATTGTGGAAATAGCCACTCCCATCTCTTCACAGATGGTGGACTTCCTGAGGTTCAGTCTTTCACGGATTTCGGGCAAATTGGTAACGACAAACATCTTTTGGTTTCTCCTTTTCTTATAAATTTATTTCCAAGCCTTTGACTGCTGTAACGACATTGGCATTGGTTACTTTCCGTATCTCTTCTTCTGCATATGATGTATCCAGTCCTGCTGATGCGTGGACGAGGATCACATTCTGTAAATGTTCTGATTCATGTATCTGTATGAACTTGGCAGTGGTATTCAACTCTGCGTGGCCTACCAGGACATGGCTGTACTTGTATTCTTCTTCAGACAGCATATCGTCCGTGTAGTTAACCTCGATGAGCATATCTGTGAGGTTCATGTTTTCAAAGTGATACTTGATAACCTCAAAGTCCGTGGCATAGAGAATCTTTCTGTCTTCCACCATGATGATGTATCCGACACAAGGCTCTCCGTCATGCTCTACATCAAAACTGAGGATTTTGAACGCTCCCAGTTCTTTGTGTCTGCATTTGGCCTCTTCCAGGTACGGTCGCCACACCTTGAAACCTTTACGCTCCATCTCGGATGCGGAGTAACTGTGGTCAGTGTGACCGTGGGTAACAATCACTCCGCTTATCCGTTGCGGCATATAGCCTGTCCCTCTGACGATATCCTTATATGGTATTCCTGCGTCCAGGACGAGGATTCTGCCGTCATGCTCCAGTAGGTAACAGTTTCCTTTGCTTCCGGTCGCCAGTACCTTAATCTTCATACACGACCGCGCCCATGTCGAACGCCTCTGTGGCTACATCCTCGACATCCTTATCACGGATATCCTTGGGATCAACGGCGATGTCGATGCCCTGTGTCATGATTTCCTTCTGCTCTGCCGAAAGATCGGTATCCAGATGCTTGCAAGTCCTGTGCAGGATAACCTTGCGGTACATCTCGCCGGAGAAACGGTTCCATGCAGGAGAGTTACTGGCGTTGCTCTGCTTCCGTGCAGCTTCCAGTTCGTCAGCGTCCATGAACTCAAGACGGTTGCCGCCATCCTCGAAGATGACATATGCGAACGCTCCAATCATCTTGCCTTTGTTGAAAGGATTTGGCTTGAAGATCCATTCCCAGTCTTCGGACTTCTGTGTGCATTCGAACTTGTCTCCCTCATGCACGAGGTATCCGTGGATGTCTCTGATTTTGCGAGTGCAGTGTCTCTGGGCAATCAGCTTGTCACCTCTGTAAGAAGTCATCAGCTTGATCTTCCCCTTGAAAGGTACGATGTAGGCCTCTCCGAGAGAGATATCGAGGTCGAGGATAGCACTCTGTCTTAAGCACTCCCACAGCTGACCGGGGCCGTACTGAGTCAGATACTCAGGGTTCCTGTTAATAACCGTGACCGCATTCTGCGCGGCTTTCTGAATGTTGAATCCTGCCGGAAGGGAATCCTGGATGCGTTCATAGCACTTTACAAGTGACCCGCTTAAGTCCTTGGGATCGATAACAGCTACTTCGTTAGCCATTCACTACTACTCCTTTCTTTATCGGAGCCTTTGCCCTGTGATTGTTTACCCTGTTGACCTGGAACTTGCGGAGCGATCCGAAATGTCTGTACCTCTTAGGCCATCCGTGGTTGACGGACTCACCATCTACGATATCTACATAACCGCCGCCCTTGGGGCAGTTCTTGATGATCCTTGCCCACATCATCAGCTTGGTCTCAGGCTGCTTCCTGCTCGGCTCCTTCTTACCCTCTGCCGCCCTCTTGATTCTCTGCTGACGATTGATCTCGCATCTGCCGGAGTTTGTGTACCTCTTGCAGGATTCCTTGTGCGAAAGATGCTTGTTTCCGTTTCGGCTCATTTTTCGTTCTCCTTTTCTTCTTTTTATTTAAGAGGGCAACCAGTAAACGGCGTTCCGATTGCCCTCGGTATTTATTTATTCAACTCTCAGATCACAATCCGCAACCGAGAGCAGAATCAGCTGACCGTCCACCTTGGGGATATTCTCGGTGCTGAGAGACTCGGCATTATCGATGAAGACGGGGCACTGGAATCCGTAGATATCCTGGAATGCCTTTGCGATTTCAAGTCCTGCGATAATCCTGTGACCGCTGTTGAGGTCTGCATAAGGGACACCGTTGACCGTGGCCTCGCATACCTCGGAGATACCGCCGTTAATCTGCTTATCGAAAAGCTTAAACTTAACGGTACTGAATCTCTTGTTGATCTCATCGCCGATGTAGTCCATCTTCTTCTGGACAAAGGCCATCAGTTCATCCTGCTGCTGAAGAACCTTTGCGAGAGTAGCCTCGACATTCATCTGTTCTTCTTCCAGTTCCTTGATGCGCTTTTCTTTGGCAGTGTTATCAGCTGAAGCGATCTCGGATTTGAGGGACAGGATCTCTGCTTCCAGTTCACGGATGCGACCGCTGTTATCGACAGGCTTGTGCGCTTCCAGTTCCTTGCGCTGCTTGACAAGTTCATCGATCTCGGCATTGACCGCTTTGAGTTCCTTGTTGCCGGATACATCAACCTCACGAGGAAGCTTATCCAGTTTCTTCTGAAGAGCCTTGGCTTCTTTGTTTGCCGCTTTGGCGATAGCTTCATACTTGGCAATCTCAGACACAGATGTCTTGATCTGTTCGTCACAGTCCTTGATATCAGCCTTGATTCTTATGCCATCTGCCTGGATGGCTCTCTTGGATTCCGCAAGCCTGTTGCCATACTCTGCCTTGGCCTTTTCAACCATCTTGGGAGTAACCGGTCTGCCACAAGTAGGACACAGAGCCTTTCCTGCCTTGTCCTCGTCAAAGGTAAGTGTCTTTGTCTCATCCCATTTCTTCTGAAGTTCTGCGAACCGCTCCTCAAGTCTTGCTTTGGATCTCTCCGAACTTTCCTTGACACTTCTGTAGAAATTCACCTTATGGGTAGCTTCATATTCCTTGTTCTTCTGAGCATTGACCGCCTGAGTAGCAGCCATAACAGCTTCATGGCAAGCTTTTTCGGCATCCCTTACGATGCTGTTTGCCTCGTTCTGTAAAGCAGAAATCCGTCTCTCGACAGCGAGGATCTTCTGAGGGGTGTCATCTTTGACCGCCTTGAGCATCTCAAGTTCTTTGGAAAGTGCCTTGACCCTGGCATCGATTGGAGCAACATCCACATGGGACAGTGACCGCCTTACCTCATCAACTCTGGTGGGGAGTTCGACCTGCTGCTTCTTCAGTTCCTTACTGGCTTTGTTGTACTTCCTCTGGCAGTCTTCCGTGGAACCATGTTTCAAGTCTTCAAGGATAGCTGAGAAACCGTCAAGCTTAACAGCAAGATCATAATCAGAAATAACTGTGACCGTATCGGTCAGCATCTTTCTTCTGTCCTTCCAGGCGAGACTCATGAAGTAGGTAACACTGGAGCAGATTTTGAAAGTCTCTTCGGGGCAGATACCGGAAACGAATTCCTTGTAGTCCCTCTCGGTCTTGGGGAAGCCATCGATTTCGTAGGAATTGAGATTGCCTTTCAGTTCAGCAACTGTGGTCCCACGCTTTGTTACCCAGTTCTGTTTCTGCTGTTTCTGAAGCGTATGCTCCTCGCCGTTGTTGTCAACGATGACCGCCTTGACAGTGATGACCGTGTTGTTGACCGGTGTGCCGTTCTCGTCCAGTCTGCGAACGTTGAACTTGGTCGCCCAGGAACTGTCCTTGTCGAAGAGGAGCCAGTTGAACGCATCAACCAGTGTTGTCTTGCCGGAAGCGTTCCTGCCGAAGAATCGGAGCAGATCATTCTTTACTTCAAAACTGAAATCGAAGAGTCCCTTGAAGTTCTCAAGGTAGAGGCTCTTAAGCTTCATCAGCATCCACCTCGCTTTCATCTGCCGGGAACGGGAGATCGTCTTCTGTGCTGTCATCATCGATTGCCGGAGCGGGCTTCTGTGCGTTCAGCATCTTGAGTGCCGCGAACTTCTCCCAGTCCATGTAGTTCTGGCCGATGACGTTCTCGATATCGTCAGGCTTGATCTTAGCCATGACCAGGCTGTCTGCAGCATCTGCGTGTCCGAGCACCAGAAGGATCAGTTCGGGATCGCTCATCCCCCGCATCATCAGGTTGACAGCAATGTCGTTCCTTGCCATGTACTCACGGATGTCAGCGGCCTGTGATGCGTTCCTTGCGTTAAGCCTTGTTGCGGTATCCATTGCTTTGCTTGCGATGTCACAAATATCCATATCATCTTCCTTTCTTTTTAATCACAAAGCCGGTCCATGCTTCGAACATGGCATCAAGCCTTGCGTTTTCTCTTTCTGTTTCTTTTCTTTCCTCTGCTTTTTCTTTGGAACGCCGGTGTTCTTCAATCGCCCACTCAACAAGGAGTGTTACGAGGACCGATGCACTTACTACAAGTCCAAGGAGCAGAAGGTTGTTTGTTACCTCGTAAACTTCCATGTTGTTTCATTCCTTAAACAGTTTTGTAGTATTTCTTATACCTTCAGGGTAAAAAAATAACGGGTCATCTCTTCGGCAGGAATCTGGAGCAGATCCATCGCCATGTAGATTTCGCTGTTCTTCCAGTAGGACTGGTTCCGCAGCTTTTTCCTGATAGTTACGGGCTTTACGCCCATTTTCTCAGCGAACGCTGTCACACTGCCGTACTCGCCTCTGATCTTTTTGAAGAGGTCGAGATAATCAAATTTCACTCTCTCACCACCTTTCGTGTTTTATCTCTGATACTTTTGCTGTCGCATTTTTGCGACTACCAACTGTCTAGATAATAGCACCCATAACGTTCTGCGTCAACAACTTTTTTCGCATTTTTAAAACTTTTTTGTTGCGTTATTGATACACCGGGGATAAAATAAAATCGAAAGGAGATGTGCAATTATGAACACACGAGTTAGTTCTATTTCCGAACGCATTACCCAGGTTATGAACGAAGAGGGCCTCACTCAGGCTGATGTCCTCGATCTCTGCAAGCCCTTCTGCACAAGGTATGGCGTGGTCATTACAAGGAGTAATATCAGTAACTATTGCACCGGCAGGAGCCAACCGCAACAGATTAAACTGTATATCCTTGCGAACGCCCTTCGTGTATCTGAAGCTTGGCTAATGGGATACGATGTGAACCGAGCCAGAGACAGGAACACGATATCCGAGGCAAAGGCCGATATTGACCTTCTGTCAAAGTTCTCGAATCTGAGCGAGAGGGATCAGACCGTAGTGAGGCAGCTTATCAACGTGATGCTCAAGGTAGGTGGGGATTAATCTCCCCACCACTCCTTTGTCAGCCAAACCAAGAACGTGTAGATATAGGAGAGCCTACCGTTGTCTTCAATCCGATTGATGATACTGATGATTTCTTTTTTATAGTCCATAGCTTTCTCCTTTCTTTTTGATATCACCAGTATATTTTATTCATTGTCCAAAATAGGGGATAAAGGAAAACAAATGTTTGATTACTTTGAAATGTTCGATAAACAGATAAGGCGAAACGGATATACGATGTTTAACGACAGCCTTGCCGAAAAGTTCGGAGTAACGAAAGCTGTCGTCATCATGAAAGTCCATTACGCCATACGTTCTGTAAGAGATGAAGAAATGTCATACGGCGGAGACTGGCATTATAGAAATGGTCGGTGGTGGGTAGAACGCTCATATGAGTCGTGGAAGCAGTTCATGCCGTACATCAGTGATACGAATCTCAGGAGAACGTTTACCGCTCTGAAGCAGGACGGGTATCTGCTCTGCACAAAGGAATACCGCATCGATAAGAAGAACCATACCCTCTGGTGGTCTATCAACTATGAGAAGTTCCTTCTGGAGATGAGAGCCTTTTTTGATGTGTCCAAAATGGACAGTTCTGATGTGTCCAAAATGACCACATCTATTAATATATATAATATATATATAGATATAGAGAAAGAATATAAAGTAAAAGAATATAAAGAGTCTACTCACGTAGACCAGTCAACAACCCTTCGGTTCCTGCGGAACCTTGGGGTACTAGACAGAAGTAAACTTCTTGCACTTCTGGCGTTCAACTTCTCAGTATATACTTCTTACTGCGGCGCGGCCCACCCGAAGCTGCCGGACACCGCCGGTACGGTCGAACTGCTCACCGCTCTGCTCGGCATGATCCACGACAACGGCATGGACGAGGCGATGCAGGACTATGTAGCTTTCCTCGAAGCGGACTGGGTAGATGGGGACAAGCATCTGTGGCTCTTCTGCTCGGAGAAGGTCCAGGCATGGCTTACCGCATCCAAGACAGGTGACTACGAATGTTGGAATATTGCAACAGACCGTGTCGCAAGTTTGTAACAAGCCAAATTTGCCGTCAAAATCGCCCCACAATCGATTTTTATTAAGTGGGTGCATACTTGTTCGGCTAAGACTTAAAACGCCTCAGAATGGCAAAATGGGGCTTTCTAAAAATAGGCATAAAAAAAGAGGGCAAAGGGAAAGATCCCAATGCCCTTTAATTATTTATAAGGTTCCGATGGCGAACCAGTTGAATGAGAATGTGTGGTTAGTGTCACTGCCGTTAACTACGGTCGCTGTGAAGCCAGTCTGATCTACGGCTTTGAGGAAAATCTGGATGCGTCCATAGTCAATGATGTCGTTCTGGTTGTTGGGGATATTGTCCTCGTTCAGTGTCAAGAAGATGAACGGCGTGACTGGATACTTATAAGGGAATGTAATGATTACATCCGTCCTCGTGTACGCATTGTACTTCTGCTCTGCCGCTCTGCCGCTGTTTACGGCTGACATAACCATAACGCCGGTCTTAAGCACCGCAAAAGGAGTCGTGTTGTTCGCGCCTACAGCAAACGCCGTGGGCATATGGTCGCCAGAATCGGCATCCTCGATGGGGAGATTGCTCTCGCCAACAATAACGGAATAGTCATCAGTGACTATAAGTTCTTTACCGATAGCAACGGACCCAGTTCCGCTTGCAACGTTTTCGTTACCGATACATACAGACCGTGCACCTATCCTGGACTCACTGGTTCTTGATCCGAGCGTCATTTGAACATCCGAGATCGGATAGTTGAGGGTAAAGGTGGCCCACAGCATATGGTTTGTGGAGCCGGAAGGGAATTTTGCCGCAAATTCAGATACGAACGCCGTCCAGTCGGACTCTGTGCTTTCTGAACACGTTGCGGTAAGTGCGCCATTGGAAAGTGATACAGAGAATGTTAGCAGTTCTGATGAGAAGTAGTCATCCGTTGTGTTCATGTTGGCATCGAACGCATAGCCGAAAATTCTCATGACCATAGTGCAGTTAGAGGTTGTAGCAGCTATTACATAGTCATACGAAGAAGATGTCATCTGCCGACCGCTTACCATCGTTGCGATAAGGCTTGCAAGCATAGACTCATTGAGTGTGCCGTCTTGATTGAGATATTCTTTCTCTTCTGACACTTCCACATATCTTTCCTGTGAACTGCCGTGGCCTATTACACTGTTGGCAATTGTGAACCTGGATGTTCCTGTTGCGGCGTTGAAGTTGAGGGATGTGCTGTCAAGGGTAAGCTGAGATCTTCCAGACTGCCCAATTGCTGTCTGCTCTCCAAAGTGAGCCACTCTGGTTGTGCCGTCCTTATAGACATCAAAGCCATCAGATACGACCCGGCTGTTGGGAGTTGTAAGAGCCTCAATTTGTGCATCAGTCTCAACAGGACTCTGAGATACAACAAGGCCCTTGTTATTGGAGAAATGCAGATAGTTCGTTGCCGTCTTTCCTGCCTCGATTGCCTTGCGGGTAGCACCGCTGTCAGTGATTACCCAGAGACCGTCCGTAAGCGTGAACGTGATTTTACTGCCGCCGTTCCAGGTAAACGGATTCGCACTTCCTACAGCTGTGTCCTCAAACATACAACCACGAGATGTTGCCCCGGTTATCGCAAGGGTAAGAGCAAGAGCAGAGTCCTCGCCATTTTCAAACGTAACGTTCAGGACCGCTCCATTCATGATGATGGCGTTATCAAGGTCAACGATGTTCTTCTGTGCTGTGCCATTTGCTGTAGAACAGTATGACGTATATGTCGAAGGGGCATCTATGATGTTGAACGCAGTGCCATCGTAAACGAAGTTGATGTAGGTGTTATCGACCCACTCAACAGGATTGGTAAGTGCAGACGGAGCAACACCGTTGACATAAACAGGAACCGCTCCAGTGTCATTGATATTAAGTGTAGGGGCAGATGAAGTGTTGCCATGAGTGAACAAGACTTCAATGACCGCTCCTGCTTCAAGATTGAAGTTTTCACACACCACCACCTTGCCGGTGATAGATCCAACGGTTGAGCAGATGCCGTATGTGGCCTTTGCTTCTTCAGCAGTTTCCTGAGCCGTGTCGGCTGTCTCTTGAGCAGTATCTGCCGCAGTCTGTGCATCGTCTGCTGTTTGCTGCGCTGTATCAGCGGCGGTTTGGGCGTCGTCAGCAGTCTGTTGTGCTGTGTCAGCCGCTTCCTGTGCCGTATTTGCCGCCTGTTGTGCCTGCCTCGCAAGTTCCGCAGCATAGTCGGCAGAATTGGACGCTGTGATGATCTTGTAGTCGGTATTGGTCGCCTCATCAGAGTTAACACGAACACCTTTTGCCTCGATTGTCTGACGGATTGCTCCAGTACCATTGATAACAAAGTTGAGGACAGGGAAGTATACTTTTTCAGTGGGACTTACATCAGCTACTACTACATCGCAGAGCTCAAGCCAAGGGGTTGCAAGCATCGTAACGCTCGTGGGAGTGTAGTTGAAGTCTTTGACCGTTGCCTTGATGTTAGCCACAGCTTGTACAGCTACATTAGGGTCCATGATGAACAGCGTGTTGGTGATAGTCAGCCTGTTGCCATTTGTGCCTGATGCGTATACCACATCCCCTTGGTGCATGAATACCTGGGTAATGTTCTGTGTTACGAATTCCTCACAAGCAAGACCGCCGAGATCATAGTTGTCAGTATTAACCTTGTAGGTATCAACTCCGAGACTCTCAATAGCCGTATCTACACTTGCAGGATACAGAGTAGTTGAAGGATACAGAGTCAGCGAGGGCACGAGCGTACCACTTGCATCAATATAGGGTGTCACCCATCTGAATACCTGGTCAAAATCGAGATATCCGAACGTGCCATTGATTGAGCAGAGTTCTCCGAGAATGGTAGCACCGGATAAAGCACCGCTTGTCTCGGCATACTTGAACGCCGTGGAATCATTGCAAAGAGATGTACTCGCCTGTGTGATCCCAATGTGGGTGAAGAACGCTGTACGATATGCCCCAATAGTGGTAGGGGCATTATTTTTCAGACCGTTGTGCCAGTCGGCATAGTTTGTTGACAGGACCGCCGCAATAGAGTCGTAGGCCGTCAGTGTTCGATAGAGCCGGTCGTTGCTCCGAGGGTTTGATACTACGGTATAAGTGCCGAGGTTTACGCTGTACGTTCCTGCTGTAAGGCTGACCGTTACTGTCTGACCATCATACTTGCGACCGTCATTGAAGATCTTAATGCTGAACTCCGAAGCATAGACAGTGTTGAAGGAAATCTGTTCGCTGTCGCAGAGAGTCCGAGTAATCCTCATGGAGTCAAGCACGATGTCATTATTGGTCAGAGTAGCACCACCGCTGAAAGCAAGCGTTATGTACTTTTGCTCATGCCGGAAGTCCTGCTTCTGCTGTTCTGTTACTGTTTTCATTTAGTACTCGATAAACTCCCATGTGAGACTGTCATACTGGATGTCGAGACCGTCAATAAAGATGATTGGAAACTCAACATCGGGGACATAAAAATCGCCCTCTTTATAGCTGTCGGTATCTGGGCAGTAATACCGCATATGCATCTTCTTCTCTTTTTCGCTCGTATAGTTGGAACGCATAAGATTCATGAACGCATTCTTCGTAGCGTTGTTCATGGGTACTGTCTGGAATTCGATGGTGGATGCGTAGTGATCCAAGACCGTCCTCTGAAGCACACCATTTGCGTTACGAGTAGAGTCCAGGTCCTGTCTCCTATTGGGGACTGCCTTATAACTCTGGACCTTTATAAAAGAAAGAGGGAGCGGCGTATTGCCACTCCCCAGGTAAATGAGATTGCCGTCAAATGCCATTGACTATCTCCCTTTAATATGAGAACGCACTTCTTCCAGTGCGTTGTTTATATGCAGTGTCTTTCGCTCTTACAGCGTTGAAGATGGAGTCAGCATCAATTCCGGTACGCTTGTTCAGAATAGCCATGAGAATCTGATTCTGCTGTCTCAGCACTTCGACCTGTGCTTGCCCAGCTTTTGCCACACCGGCACTAACACTCGCCACAATTTGATCATTATTCATGACCGCTGTATGGCCTCTGAGCGTTCCAACAAGTTCCGGTCCTGCCTCACGCGCATAGAACAGCTGCCCAGAACTGGGAGATCCGCCGGTGTCATACTGCTGAATCGGAGACCATTTCCCGTTGCTGTACACGCCGCCATCTTTTCTGAAAATAGAACTGATCTTGGCTTTCAGGTTATCAATTATCGTGAACGTTTTTGTGAAGCTTGTGAATTTAGCTTTCAGATTATCGATAACCGAGAATGTTTTGCTGTAGCTTGTGAGGTTTGCTTTTGCAGAGATGTTTCTCTGGTTTGCAGGAACGCTGTCCCTTGCGCTGTTCATGTTGGCCTTGGCGTTGACTTGTTTCTGAGATGCAGGAACGTTGTCTTTCGCACTGTTCATATTAGCCTTGGCGGCAAGTATTTTCTGAGCGGCAGGAATTCCATCCTGGGCCTTTGTGAACTTGGACAGGGTGTTGATAGATTTCTGTGCTGCGCTGAGTGCTTCCTGTGCGGAACTGTACTTGGAAGTGGTATTGATTGTCTTGTCGGCTTTACTCAGCTTATCGACCGCCTTGATGACATTGCCGGTGATATCGACTGTGCGGTTATTGCCCCACGCCGTCTTTGTTTGTCTGTACCACGCATCGGCATCCTTTGATGTAGTGCCATACTTGGCACCGATTCTCAACCCTTCCTTTGCGTACTTGTTCCAAGCGGTGGTGGTGTCTTTCTTCCACACCTTAATGTCTCTGTCAGCAGTGTTGTATTTGCCTTTTGCATTCAACTGTGCAGTGCCGAACATCTTACTGACGGTTTCCGGCAGTTTCTTGATGTTTCGCTTGTCGTTTTCAATCGAGACTTTCGTCTGAATTTCAACGGGGTTTTTGTTGAACGCATAGTTGATACCATCTCGAAGCTGCTTGAGCGCACCAGCAGGATTGAAGCCACTCTTCTTGTCACCGATATTATCGATCTCCGGCATCTTGGGATTGACGAAGACTTCAGGCTTATAGTCGAGGCCGTCCTCTCCTGCCCTCTCGTCCATCTTTTTCTGCATTTTAGAACGCAGACCATCAATCCAATCATAAACGCCTTGCTCAAGACCATTCCTGGCCGGTTTGCCATCAATCAGATACCGCTTTGCTTCATACATGACCGCACCAACAACAGTAACTCCTGCCGCCGCAACGGTGAACGGATTGAGAAGTAAAGGAGCGGCCCATCTACGAACAGCACCGGCAAAACCGCCTGTGGCAAGGAACCCAGATCCTGCCGTAGCAGTAGCACTATTAACTGTAGCCGCCGCCGCAACATCACCAACGCCAACGGTAGCCGCCGCACCGCCGGTACCAAACAGCAGTGTCTTAACAGCAGCCGCAAGCGCGCCGGTCTTAATCGCATTCTTCAGAGTGAAGAAACCAACGATAAGTACGATGGTCTTAGGGTCGAGATTTACAGCAATCGTGCCGACAGCTTTCCATATTGATGCCCATGTGTCAGGGCTTGTTAAGAACGCCCACAGAGCATCTGCGATGCCTTGCACCCAAACATCAATAGTATCTGCTGCAAGTTTCCAGTCGAATGTCTCAAAGAATTCCTTTACAAATTCAGCACATTTTTCGCCGAACTGAGTCCAGTTAAATCTGCTTCCAAATCCATAGAGTCCTTCAAGCATCGTGTTGAGAGACTGCGCTAAAGTCCTACCACCGGCAGCCATGGCATCGGTGCTGAAGAAACCGTTGAGGAACGAAGCGAGGCCGGTACCGAATTTACGAGCCTTGGCACGAATCTTTTCCCAGTCGATATTGTTCAGAGCATCGGCGATTGTGTTGCCGACAAACTCTCCCAACTGGAACATATTCTTGATGTCAGACAGGATTGGGTTCTCTTCTTTTGTGATGTTGATGGCAAGATCATCTCCTGCCGCTCCACCACCACCGCCAGAACCACCGCCGGAACCACCGGAACCACCTTTGCCACCGGATCCACCCGAACCGCTACCGCTATCAGAGGTAAGCAGATTCAGTTTATCGAATCCTTGGAGTTGCTGTTTCAGCTTTCCTGCATTCTTAGCGGCTTTACCGAGGTTATCTCCTGCACCACCGGCACCATCAGAGATATCTCCGACCGTATCAGCTACATCGCCGAGTTCGTCCTTGATGCCACTGGAAGTGATCTCGATTTTCCATCCGAATATCGCTCCGAGAGCGTTGAACACTTGCTGTGCGAACGAAATGACCGCTGACAGGAATCTGTTCATGGCCTTGAGAGCAGGACGGAATGCGTTAATGAATGTTTGACCGAATATGATACCAAGCTGCTGAAGTTGGTTCTTCAGGATCTTCACTTGGTTTGCCCATGTCAATTTGTTATCCTATAGGCTCTTTATCCTATAGTTCTTATGGTTTCCCATAAGTTCAGAGTACATTACTATCCCAAAGGGATACCGGACGCTCGTGGATGGATTATATTTATTCACCATCTACTCGTTACAGTGTCCTACTGCCTATTCGCAATCAGCAGGATTACCACGGTGTTACCATGCCATAATTGGTTTAGGCTTCGCCGTTTTCGCCCAGTTTTCACTAACACGTTGCCGTGCTAGGCGACACATAGTTTATCGGCAGTGCGGGCAAAGTCACCCAAGGAATTCCTAGCACTGTAGAGAATATATTGGTATCTTAAGGTCGCTTTTTCTGCTTGTGTCATAGACTGTACATCAGCGTTCAGTCCATGTGCTAACGCCCAGGCTTGCAGATTGGCCTGAGTGAGGTCTATCGTTTGTTATCGTAAAGGCTTTTTATCCTCTACATCTTTGCCTTTCAGCAAAGTCCAGCATATCTCTTCTTCCCAGTAGGAAGTCCCGGCCTCGTGGGCAGATTATATCTTTTCGCTGCCTATGCGTTGCCCCTGACTACAGTTCCTGCAGCCTTCGGTTCTGATTCCCATGCCTTTCGGTTTAGGGTTCCAGTTTAATTCCGGGATTATTCAAAACAGATTACTCTGTTAGGCGGCGTAGAGTTCACCGAATTGCCTTACATTTATACCTTCGGTTTCCCGATATTTATTAGAGGATTAGACTATACCACCATCTGAAAACAGATGCCCATTGGTAGTCGTTGAGGGCTTCCATAATGGCTGTCCCTACTGATTGCCCATTGTTGCATACTTGATATTGTCACGCTTTGGTAATCAAGCCTTGAGGGTTTTCCAGTATATTCTGGGTTTTCGAAATGCATTACTGCATTAAGCCGCTAATGTTAACGGTCTGGTCTGTCCGGTATAGACTGCCGAGAGTGCCGTCTGAACATCCTCGACAGATGTGTCGTAGAACGAACCAATATCGGCCGCGAGTTCTGTCAGCGTCATAGACATATCCGACATATTGCCAGTCATGACACCGTAGATATCGCCGGTCGCCTTGTTGGTCAGATTCCACTTTCTGAAATTCTCTTCCGCTCCTGCCACAGCCTCGTTGGAGATGCCCATCGCAGTACCCATAGCCTGGAACCTGGATGCCATCTGTTTGAATGACAGTTCTGACATACCATAGTTCTGAATCGCATCATGGGACAACTGTTCAAGCTGTTTCCTTGCGCTGTCGCTGTAGACCGTGCCGACAACGTTACCGACCTCGGTCAGAGAGGATGCATCAGAGATAGAAGACGACAATGCTCTCCACGCAGTGCGGATTCCCCACAGGAGCGTTCTGAACTTGATGAGCATCATGTAGAGATTGTTGTAGCTTCTGTGTGCTTTTTGAGCATGAGCAGGAGCTTGACTTGCGGTAAGGTTAAGCTGTGCAATGCCGTTCTTTGCTCTCGCCGACGCAGATGTCAGTTTGGCAAGACCGTTCACGAAATCGGACAGAGCCTGGTCAACACCACCGGCCCCATTTACAACTTCGATGAAATGTGCGACAGCGTCTGCAAGATCCGGCATAGTTGAAGCAGCTGTGGTCAGGTCAAGGTTCTTAAATCTGCCAAGAGCAGACAGGAGTGATGTCAGATTTGTATCAACACCACCACCGCTCGTAACAGCCTGTTGAAGCACAAGGATGCCGTCACCAAGCATCTGGAGCATATCGCCAATGTCATCGGGGACACTGATTTTAGATACGCCGTCCAATGCGGTGATGAACCTCGTAAGATCAGAATTAGCTGTCAGTGATGTCAGTTTTCCGAGTGCCGTAGCAAGTGAATCAATACCAGTTGTATCACCGATTTTGACACCACCGGAGAGCACGGAGAAAGCCGAATCAATTCCTTGGGCAGCGTTCTTCAGATTGACGAGGCCGGTAGCCAAATTTTCAAGTCCCTTGGAACTCCATCCCTTGGTAGCGTTCCTAAGGCTTGTGAGGCTCGTTGTAAGACTGTCAAGAGATGTTGAATAGTTGCCAAAGCCTTTCAATGTATCCCTGAGGTCTCCAAGCGATTCGCTCAGATTGTCTATCGCATCCGTAGAACCTTTTGCGCTTGAACTTACCTTCAACTCCAGATCAGCAATAATATCACTCATTTAAATCACCGATCTTTCTGTGATATGAAATTATCAGTTTCTATTGCACCGGAATAAATCCGAATACAAAAAAAGCCCCTAGAGCGGTTGAGAACTCTAGGGACAAAAGGTTAACTCAGTGAGTTATATATTTAGCGGAAACGAATCCGTATTTTCCGTTATACCGAATGTAGTACCAGTCGGAGCCGTCCTTGGCCTTGAGCAGATCACAGACATCGACCTTCGCACCACGCTTCAGAGGAGAGAATGAACACTTTGAATAAGCGGTTCCTGCCCATGTTCTGACATTGAGAGCAGAGGCATTGACCGTACCAGTGAACTTAGTTTCCTTGGAAAGCTTTCCGTTGGAAGCATAACTCAGTTTGACCGCCGCTTCAGCCACATCTTCCTTGGTTACCTCTTCTACGGTATTGGGGAACTTAGGTGTAACGTAACCACGGATATATCTGCCGTTGATATTCAGCTGTCTGTTGGCAACGCTGTCATTGAAGTTTCCCTCGGTAACAGTCATATGGTCTCCGCTGATGGAAGTTACCATACCTACGTGATCCGGTGTTCCGTGGTTGTCGCCTTTGCCAGAATCGCCCCAATCATACAGCACACAGTCGCCGATCTTCGGTACATACGCATCGTTCTCCTGCCATATTCCCATCTTCTGTGCGATTTTAATCATGCGAGGGCATGAGCATTCGACAGGGAAGATATCTCCGAGACCGGCCTGAATAAATGCGGCGGATACTGCTGTAGCGCACCAGGCTGCGGAATAAGGCATCTTCCAGTTGAGCGTACCATGTTGTTTGACTGCCGTAGACAGATACTTGTTATAGATGTCGATGATGGCCCTGTGGGAGTTGTTCGACTCCTTGCGACCGATCCATCCAGTCATGACATTGCAGACCTTCTGACGAGCGTCAATCTTGACCGTTGTAGTCGTCTGCTTTCCGGTGAAATTGATATAGCAGTTGTTGGCATCAAGACCGCCCTTCTTGCCGTACTGCCACATGAAGTAGTCGCCCTTGTACGTGCATGATCCTGCGTACTGGGCTACCCATCTGTAAGTACCTTTCAGAAGATCAGCGTCATTCAGTTTATTTCGATACCATGACTCGGAAGCATATACTCCATAAGGGATTCCTGCGTCACGGAGATACTGATTTACGATGTTGATGAACTTTGTGCGGTCCGACTTGGACAGCTTATCCGCTCTTCCCCTCTCACCCTTGAGAACGGTTTCAGTATCCTGGCAAACAGGGAGACACAGGTTGTATCCCTTGACCGCCTCGACTAACCACTTGCCCTCTTCGTGGGCCTCTACCTCGGTGATGGCTGTGGGGAAGAAGTAGAAGGAAAAAGGAATGCCCCTAGTCTGGCACTCCTTGATGAAGTTCTTGGCCTTGAAGTCGTAACGGATCTTTCCGTAGTATTCCTTGTTCTCAGGAATAGAACCTCTGATTCCGATGCGAATTACAACTGCACCGAAGTTTTTCTGTATGAAATCCCAGTCGGGATTGTTGTGTTCAGATATGTCAACCACATTGTGGATTGTTTTCATTCTTGGGATGATCCCTTTCGAAATTGTGTTGCATGATAGACAGTGTGTTGAAGAGCTGTTCTGTCCGTTTGATTTTCTCCTCTACGGTCATATTCTCTTCAGCGATACGTTGCTGTTCACGTTCTTCCATCTCCTGCGTAATCGACATCTTGCGGTACTCAATCCTCTTGAGATTCTTGCTGAACATACCGCCGACTTGATTGTGCAGAGCGATATTCTCGGCCTCAAAGAAATAGCAGGACAGCCGGTAACACAGCTCATCGTGATATCGGTACTCGTCCCTCTTCGTCTGCCGATAGGCTTTTTCAATTGCGTACAATTCATTCATCGTCAAGTCCCAAAACTCTGAAACTCGAACGCCCATCTGAATTGCTTTCGGAAGAACTACCTCAAGCAGCCACTGTCTGGCTGTGGGGAAATCGCTTAAGCTTTCGCCTTGCGTGTCCTCTTGGGCGCTTCCGCTACTGTCTCCGTTTCCTCGCTCTCCTGAGGAGTCGCTTCTGCCGTCTTGTTGATTGCGTGAAAAAAACCGGAGTCAGCGATCTGTTCCTGCATTACATCCATGATACCGTTCATGGCCTCGCCGTTGACAATTCCTGCTTCAAGTTCGGCACCGGCCTCATCGACACTCATGTGACCGCACAGCGCAAAATAGGCTCTTACTGTGGAGACGGGCTTCTCGCTGATATCGCCCAGGGAAACACCGTAACCCTCAAGATCACAGATGGTGTTGAAATTAAAGGGGACCGCCTTGTAGGCCTTGCCGTTGAAATTAAAGATTCTTTCCATATATAACCCTTTCCCCTATGTCAAATCATAGGAAAGGGGACGGCCCGAAGACCGCCCCACTGTTAAACAAAAATTAGGACTTATTCGCTGGGAGCAACCTTGGTGTCCATGCCAACGTACTCGTTGATTACCAGTTCGATTTCCATTGTCCATGCTTCGTTCTGGCCTGTCTCAGGCAGAGGCAGCTTGGTGGGCGGTTCGGCAACAACGAAGAAAGCCTTGGCAAGGTAAGGAGAATAGACCTGGAACCATGTGCGCTTAGAGGCAGCTTTGGCAGTGGAGAACGCTGTAATCATACCCTCAAGCTGAGTGATGACTTCGTCATTTACGTTGAAGGTAACGTTCCAGGTGCCGCCAGAGTCAGCACGACCGGCAGTGTACCGAGAAATAGTATCTTCCAGTGCGGAAACATCGATCTGCTCAGTGGACAGGGAAATGCCGCCGATAGCGTTGCATCTTTCAAGCTGAGTGAAAGCAGCGGGCTTTGTACCGGCAGTAGTCTCAACGCCATAAGCCAGTTTTACTTCCAGTGTGGAAAGTCCGGGATTAGTAACAGCCATTGATAGCCGTCCTTTCTACCGCTAATTATTGCGGTCAAGGGCCATACCTCATAATCGGTAGGCCGGAATTAACGTTATTCTGAAAACAGCGTCTCAGCCGCGCCAATCATCCGCTTAAAACGGGCAACGACACGAACAACGCCGTCTCTTGAAAGCGAGACCTTGGGGAAGAAGTAGCATTCAAAACCGAGCTTTTTGAATTGTGCCACTCCTGCGTAGGCTATAGCTTTCGCTGTATCCTCATCTGCCGCAAAGGCCTCTCCTTGGAACCGAGCATAGATGCCATTAACATCTGTATTGGAGAGATCCATCATCGTTTCGTCTGTGTCATGCTGAAAGATGTAGTACACAGGCATACCGGGATCGGCATTGAGTTTATCTTGGGTAGTGTACATTACTGCATTTCCCCAAGAGGGATACCTTTCGTGAAGGTAACTCTGCATGGCAGTCGATACCATCGTGAATACCTTTGGTTCGATATTTGCATACCATAACTCATCAATCGCCATTACAAGCTACCAAAAACCTTTCTGACAACTGTCATCACATCTGAGGTGAGCTTTGCTTCCGCTTTGCCAAGAGGCATATATGTCGGATTGCCCCATGTGTGTACCCAGTCGCCGTTGTCGTAAAAGAACCAACCGTCAGGATTGAAGATTTGCCCTTTACCTTTGTCGCTTAGTGACCATGAACCAATAGTATAACCAAGTTCTACGCCGTGTGGATGACTTGAAGTCCCCTCTCGACCGTTGAATTCAAGGCCACTTCCAAACTCGATAAAGACGGCTTGCTGACCGTGAAGCCCTATGGTGATTACACCGTTGACATTCCTCACTGTCAGGCCCGCTCCACCGCTTCGATAGGCATCTGATCCTTCCGGTGGCATTGCTGCCTTGGCTGTCTCGTACCCAAGCTTCGCCAATTCATCTACCAGTTTGTCTTGGCACTTGAGAAACCGTTTCTTGTATTTCTCCAACTGTTTGAGCGCCTTGTCTATGCTCTCTACCGAGAGATTGCACTTGATTATCTTTTGGTTATAGGCCATTACATTTCTACTTTTACATAACCACCGGCATTTGCCCAACCATTCCATGTAGGCGAGTAGTCGGGCTTCTCTTTTGTGCCAGGGATGTATTTGCATATATCGTATGGATCAACATACCGAGGGAGTCTTCCGCCGGAGTCGAAGAGATACCATTTGCCGTCACTGGTCGCAAACCACAGAATGCTGTAGTGGGCATAATTGGTATACGCCTTTGTGATCTTGCCATTGCGGTCTGCGTATGACAGGGAAACAATAACAGGCATACCTCTTTCAAGGTGCGCTTGGATGTCATTCCTGCAGCCCTCGGTCGTAAGAGGACCTTTGACCCATGTATATTTGATGCCCTTGTCAGCTAATAGCTTGCATCCTGCCCATATGCTGATTGGACATTTTGAGCCGCCGGTAACACGCTTCAGGTTCTTCTCGGCAAACGTGATGGGCATATCATTAAGGCCAAGAATAGTTGAGATCGCTGAGTAGAAACTCATAAACCCACAGCCAGAGCCGTCAAACACAAACGGGTTACTGCCTTGCTTGTGCTGATTGTACGCTTTCAGAACAGTCACCCCTTTTGCAGTCGGTATGCCGGTGAGGATATACCTCTTTCCGCCATTATCGACAGTGTACTTGGCATCAGACGGTCCGTAGATACTGGGCTTCACGACCTTAACCCAGTACTGGACAAGGTTGTAATCTTCTCCCAGTGCCTCTTTACGTTTATCACCGTTGCCATACAGCCCACTCCACACATCCTGTGCAGCTTTGTACGCCCAGTTGATTTTATCCTGGACCTCATCGCTGTAGATACCGAGTGCTTTGGCACGTTCATCGCCTTTGCCGAAGTCTCCATTGGATGTCATCAGAGCAAGCGTTCTTATCAGCTTGTCGTGGTCAAGTACAAGGTCATCGACACAGGCCTTGATACCTTCCCAGTTATCGGGTGTTATTTCGTTATCGAGTATGAATTTGATTATATCCATTCACAATATAAAAGAGCCAACGCCTACCTTCTCGGCAAACGCTGACTCCTCAGTCACGTTGTATAGCGGTTGTATTCCGCTTGTGTTTTCGAACCACTTATATGAGCATACCGTAATGTCGTAGCGATCTCAGAGTGACCGAGGAGCTCCTTGATGACCTCGATTGGGCATCCCCTCTCCTCAAGTCTTGTTGCAAAAGTGTGACGGAACCGGTGTGGCATTGCTTTCTCGACTCCCGCCCTGTCTGCGATTGCTTTGACCGCCTCATGCAGTTGGTTACGTGCGATCTTCGTATACGGTCTTCTGAATCTTACAATGGCATATTCGCTTTCCTCAGGAAGCGTTGACCAGTACTTCTCCAAAGCGATTTTGGTTGACGCATTGAAGTATACCGTTCTCAGCTTATTTCCTTTTCCGAGGACCCGAACGCTGCGCTCCTGCATATTGATATCCGACCGCTTGATGTTGACGAGTTCTTCGGCCCGTACCCCAGTAGATAGAAGCAGTTCAACGATTGCCCTCTCACGAGTGTTAGCACAGGCGTATTTTATTTTTACGATCTCCTCTTCCGTGAATGCCGCTCTAGGTTCTATACCGTTTGTGCGTTCATTGGAAAGAATCGCCGCAGGATCACTCTCAATGAAACCGTTCTTGTAGCACCAGGAGAAGAACGACCGAATGATCGATTTCCTCTGATTTGCAGTGTATGGAGATAACGCCGCGCCGGTCCTTTGGTTTTTGAATGTCTTGAACATATACGCCCTGAGATGACGAGTGGTTATGTCCTTGACTGGAAGCTTGCAGAAATACAGAAGATCCTTAAGAACCAAGTTGTACTGTTCAACGCTCCGGCTGCTTAACTTGCCGTCCTGTGTCTTCGACAGGATGAAGTACTTGTACTCATCAGGCAGTTCATACTCAGCCACAACCAGTTCGGTCTGAAGCGGCTTGATATCCCAATTGATGGAGTAGGCATATAGGGAGTCACGGATCACTCGCAACTCCCCATTGTCAAATTTCGAAGCTATAGAAGCAATGTAACCGTTAATAAATGTATCGTCCACATTATGTCTCCTTTCTTTAGTGATGCCATTATTGTATCACTTGTGAGACATTTTGTGTCGTTCATTTACAACACCGTATCGTATTTTTACGACATTAAATCGGCCTTTAGTTCATCAAGCCCGGATTTCTGTAAGGTCACGTTCCTCCGCTCTGAGAATGGCCCCGGATGCGTCCATCAGTTTGATGCAGTAAGACTTTGCTCCTGTGTTTGCTGTGGTATCGGCCTGCTTGCGGTCATACGCAACAAGGGCTGATGCAAAAGAGCGGTAATCATAAGTGTAATAAGAATATGTATCGTCTGTATTTGTGACGATTAAAACAATCAGATAAAGCATTGCGTTACTCCTTAATCATTTACCCAGTTATCCAATGCCCACACTTGCCAGTGGTATGTTCCTACTCCCATGTAAGTGTTGCTGGATGCTGTTTTGATGTTGATGGTGTTATTGTCAACGGCATTGCCCCAAACTTGATTTACTACATTTGATGTATCTGCTGTCCACGATGCCGCCTTGTTTGTCCAGTTAGATTTATACCGCCTCAGATACGGATTCGTTTCATCTGTATGTTCAGCTGTTTTTGTGGTCGCACTTGTGTAATTTGTAACTATTGTCTTACCGCTGTACAAGTCATTGACGAAACTGTGAGTGACAAAATGACTGAATATAAGGTCATATCCTCTAGTGGCAACAAGTTGGTCATTCTCATCTGCTTCTTTCCAAATCATGCCGAAAAGCCGGGTAGTCCCCAGATTGTGGACTATCTGCTTTGTGGTAATGTAATTGTCACTTACGGTAAATGTTCCGCTTGCGGTCTTTACTCCACCACTTGCACCATACCCATCAGCAAGTGTTCGCACCGCATCAGACAGATTTGTGTCAGATTCCCCTGTCACGCTGTTGGCATAAGTTGTCAGTGCCGTAATGCTACCAGCGAGATTTGACTGTACGCCAAAAGCCGTAAGCGAATCTTCATAATCCTGATTAGTGCCGCCACCACTCAAATCAAGTTCTTCAACCTTGACCGTATGCTGTCCTGTTGACTGGGTTACAAGAAACAGGCTTCCGCCGTAATCACCTATCGCATAAGTAAATCCGCTGTTGACATACAGCATCCCGCTATTGGTCACAGCCATGCCGACATACTCCGTCCCATCAACGGTGTAGGCATACACATTGCCTTCTGTAAGCCCTTCTGATGCAGATAAGGCCGTGAAGTATTCGCTTGCTGTTACTGTCTGTTGTGCGGCAATAACAGTACGGGAAACGCCACCTCCTCCACCACCATTCTCATAGAATCTGACCGTGCCACCGCCCGTCTGCGGTAAGTCGATTGCAGGGACATCCGTATAAGATGCCCCCATGAGTGTGATGTTTGCCACATCATCACCCCCTTACGAAATACTGAGGACTTTTGTGGTCGAATCCTGTGTAACGCTTACCATAGATGCATTACCCTCGACCAGTTCTCCATTGACATAAGCCTTATATCCGTTGACGATGTTTCCTGCGGACGCTCCGCCTGAAGCAATGGTAGTGTCCACAACATTCTGCGCTCCGGGAATACCGAAGATGGTGGCCCCATTTTTAATATTTCCGCTTACAAGTGCCGCATCGGAAAGTGTTTTTGATGCACTGGATGCATAGTATCCTGCCGGGGCCGTGACTGTCAGAACGTTTGCGGTCAAATCGGAAGAGGACTTGCTTGCAATGTTACCTGTGACTTTCGTGCCGTCTGCCTTATAAAAAGTTTTGCCACTGAGGGCATCTGCCGCCACAGCTGTCGTGTCCGAAACATCGGTGAATTTTGCCGTACCGCCGCCACTCTTGGGGATATTGACTTCGGGGACATTCTGATATGTCACACCA
>JAEIGA010002143.1_pt1 | contig 31535 bp, 24 predicted proteins | sample 9270691 | NCBI WGS metagenome assembly JAEIGA01 (sample SAMN17057246, study PRJNA624740) | gut metagenome | biome: biome; isolation source: fecal sample | host: Bos grunniens | place: China: Xizang | collected 2019
AAAAAGGGTCTGTTTCAGATTTGCTGGTAGAAGGTACGAGAAGTTTTGTGCATTCTTTGAAGTCTCAGGAAGTGAACTTGCCGTAGTTTCAAGAACAAGTACCGTACATCAAACAAACCGCAGGCCTTGGCCTGTATCCGTTTGATGGCAGCGTTGGCTGATTCTATTCGTGCCGAGTTTATTTTGTAACGAATACCATTTATAACCTCGTTAAATTGCTCGCTGATTTTCCTGGCAAAGTTGTTCAAAATCCTAACGTTGCTTCTCATACACATTTTTATCCAGAGAATAAGGCGTAGTGTTGCAGTATTTACTTCTTTCGTCTGAAAGACCTGCCTGAATTGTTCCTTAAGCAGGTAACCAATGTAAAGGTCCCGATTGAGAGCGCTCAGCTCCCTCAATGTTGCTCTTGCGTCCTGGCTGATATTCTCTCTGCCTCGAAGCAACACGTAGCGTTTTCCTTTCATGAATTGCTCAAGCGTATAAGAGGGATGCCGCATCGTAAAGCGACGGATTTTATCGAGCACCTGATTCATGTTACTCACTAAGTGATAAGCATCGTAGCATACCTTGATGTGTGGCAAATGCCTGATTGCTGCGGCTTTATACGCGTTGGAACGGTCAATGCCGAGGTATTTGATTTTGTTTTTCTCCTTCGCATCAAATCTGTTGAAGAAGTTATCGAGACAATGGCTGTCCTTGCCTCTCACCATTTCCAATGGTTCACCTGTTGCAGCATTCAGACAGACCGTCACAAAACCTTGGCTGGCCCCAAGGAACTTTTCGTCTATCAATACGCCTTGCACATCTTTCAGTCTAGGTTTAGGGATATCATTTTCAAGCACTTCCTTATCAATGCGGAGTATGGAGGTGTAGCAAATGGAATATTCCTCCTCAAGAAAACGTGCTGACGTATGCACAAGAAAGCGAGAAAGAAGTCGCATCAGTCTCCACGTGTAGCCATAGGAGGGGTGGCATATTTCAGGCCGTAAAGTGAGGTATCGCTTACAGTAGGCACAATACCCCTGCATTGTATCAACGAAGAGAGTGACATCCTTATCCGCGATGGGTAAATCACGCACGCAAATCTCTCTTACAGAGTGAGTTTTAAGTACAGTGCGACACTTAGAGCAACAAAAATTGTATCTATGGTCGATTGCAAGCTTGACCTCAACGCGATTTTGACGGACAATAGCGCTGGTGGCGGTCCAGCCCTTTTGTTTGTAAATGTTGTTTATCATCAACCCTTTGTAACGAGTGTTACAAAGACAAGCAAGGCTGGACTGCTACTTTTTTTGTCAGCTAAGGGGCTACTTGGGCATCAGCAAATCTGAAACAGACCCCGTTTTATGGGTTTGTTTCAGATTTGCTGACTCATTCAGCGGGCTTTTAAGTTTCGTTCGCTTCGCTCACCTTGCGCAAAGTCCCATTTGTCGGCCTGCATGGTAATTTCCGGATTTATTAGAAGATGTCTCCAATCTTCATATGAAAAAGAGAAACGCCCCGCAGGGGTGCTGCGGGGCGGGGGGTAAGCGTGATTATTTACCCTGCTGTGCCTGGCGCTGGCGCTCCAGGGCTGCCTGCTGTTCCAGCATGCGCTCCATGAAACTCTTCTTGGCGCCTTTTTTCTTCTGCACCTTTTCCAGCTGGGGAGCCGGCAGGCGGCGGATGATGATGGTCTGCAGGATGGAGATGAGGTTACTGGTGGTCCAGTACAGACCCAGTGCGCTGGGGTAGGTGTAGCAGAACAGGAAGAACATGAGCGGCATCCAGCGCATAATCTTCACCTGTGTGGCATCGCCCGTGGCAGGGGTCATGTGCATCTGGATAATGGTGGAGGTCGCCATGAGGATGGGCAGAATGTTCACCGGTACTTCATAGCCCAGGAAGGGGAAGGAGAATACGGTGTCCATCTGTGAGAGGTCGGTCACCCAGCCGATGAAGCCCTCACCGCGGAATTCGGCTGCGGTCTGCAGCACGTAGAAGAAGGAGAAGAAGATGGGCATCTGCAGCAGCATGGGCAGGCAGCCACCCATGGGGGAAATGCCGTAGTCGCGGTACAGCTTCATCATCTCCATCTGCACCTTCTGCTGGTCGTTGGGGTATTTCTCCTTGAGCGCCTGCATCTGCGGCTGCAGCAGGCTCATGCGCTTCATGCTGGTGTAGCTCTTGCGGTAGAGCGGCCAGATGAGCAGACGGATGGTGATGGTCATGGCGATGATAGCCCAGCCCCAGTTGCCCAGCCAGCCGTGGTAGAGGTTCACGAGCCAGTTCATGGGGTAGGCGATGATGGTGAAGATGCCGTAGTCCATCACGCGGTCAATCATGCGGAAGTCGTCAGTCATCTCATCGAGCATGAGATTGAGCTTGGGACCGGTGAAGATATCGTAGGAGAAGCTCTTCAGACCGCCCATCATCGTGTCGGTCTTGCCTGCCAGGGTGAAATCGGGCATGCCGAGGGCCACTTCCACACACTCGGTCTTGTCACCGCTCACCTGCAGGGGGTACATGGTGGGGGCTGCATACAGGGCATTGTTGCCGCTGCTCTTGTCGGGCTTCACAATGCTGGCGTAGTACTGGTTCATGACACCGGCCCACTCCAGGCTGTCAAAATCCTTCTCGTAGCTGCGCTCTTTTTCCTTGCCGAGCCAGGGGCGGAAATCACTGGCACCGTTTTTCTCGAAGCTGCCGTCTTCCAGGTGCACGTAGTAGGTGTAGTAGGCAGATTCATCCTTGGAAATCTGGCCCATGCTGCCGGCGTAGAGCCCCCAGTCCTGGGCGTTGAGTGTCTGGCCGGCTGTGTTCTGCACGTCCACTTTCAGGTTCAGCACATAGGCGTTGCCTTCGATGGTGTCCTCGCCCTGCTTGAGGGGCTTGAGGGCGTATACCTTGCGCACGATGAGGTCGCCTACGCGGCCCACCAGGGTCACCTGGTTCTCGTTGCTCAGGTCAGCGCGGTATTCGTAGACGGTCTGGTCAAACTGCGGGGCGCGGTCGTTGGAAAGCCCGAACATGAGCGCGCCGATACCTGCATCAGGGTTGGAGTTGAGGCTCACATCGGTGCCTTTCAGCTCGTCGCGGGTGCTGTTAATCACCTGGCCGAGCATCTCAACGCCGCTGATGGCGCCGCCGATGTTGCAGAAGTTGTACTTAGCCACGGGCTTGCCCTCGGAATCCTTGCTGGTGAGGGTGGCAATGGTTTTCTTCTCCACGGCCGGGGCAGGGGCTGCCGGCGTGGTTACTGCTGCCACCGGGGTGGCGGGCGTGGCTGCCTGGGTGGTGGCTGCGGCGGCGGGGTCGGCCGGGGCGGTTATTGCGGCGGGGGCTGCCGGGGCGGGCTGTTCCTTGGTGCTGTTGTAATACCACTGCAGACCGAGCAGACCTGCGCAGAGAGATACTACAATCCATCCTGTTTTATCCATAGCTGTTTTGTGTGGGGTGAGTTAGTGTTGTGGTGAAAATGGTGGGGAAAAGCTTTACCTCATGCGGCGGGGTGGCACTGGGTCGTGCCCGCATCCGCCCCACGGGTTGCAGCGCAGAATGCGCCAGATTCCCAGTGCTGTGCCCTTGAATGCGCCGTGTGTCTCCACGGCCTGGATGAAGTAGGTCGAGCAGCTGGGGGTGAAACGGCATCCGCTCATGGGACCTGCCAGTGCGTGCAGTGGCTTGCTGATGAAGCGCTTGTAGATGATTACCGGCAGAATGACGATGCGTTTCAGCATGCGGTTGTGGGGGTTAGTGGGTGAAATGCCGCCGCTTGAGCAGACGCTGGAAGTCTTTCTCCAGCTCGGCATAGCTGGCGGTGGCGGCGGTATGGCGCGGTATCAGCACCACATAGTGGCCGTGCTGCAGCGGTTCTCCGTGGGCGCGCAGTATCTCGCGCACGCGCCTGCGGAGCAGATTCCGCACCACGGCATGGCCCAGCCGCCTGGTCGTGATAATCCCGAAGCGGGATCCCTTTGCACCCGCACCCTCGCCGGTGTACGGCAGGGTGCTGAGCACAAGAAAACGCCCTGCTGCGGATGAGCCTTGCGCACGCACCATGGCGAACTCGCTTGCTCGCTTCATGGTATGCTGCCGCTTGAGCTGCATCGTAAACAGGGCGTTGGTTTCTCCTGCAGGGCAGGGAGCACCCGGGGCACTCTCTTACAGAAACCCTGCCGGGGCTTTAGCCGTGCTGGATGATGTGGCGCTTGTACTGCACCTCTGCACCCTTGGGCAGAAGACGCTTGCGACCCTTGGCACGACGGCGGGCGAGGATGGCGCGGCCGTTCTTGGTAGCCATGCGGGCGCGGAAACCGAACTGGCGCTTGCGGCAGCGCTTGGAAGGCTGGTATGTTCTCTTGCTCATAATTCTTTATCTGGTTTTTGAAGTGGTTTCTGTGAGGCCGCATGAAACGGCCGGGTGCGATATGATACCCGAAAATCGGAGTATGTCAAGCACCGTTCTTCATTTTTTTCGCTATCGCAGCGAATTTTACAGGTCGGAGAGCATGAATTTGAGCTCAGCCTCGCAGGTTACTTCACCGTTGACGGTGCAGCGTCCCGTGGCCATGCCGATGGAACCGCGCATCTTGGTGAGTTCGGTTTCGATGATAAGCACATCGCCCGGTACCACGGGACGACGCCACTTCACTTTATCGCAGCTCATGAAATACCCGAGCTTGCCGGAGTTTTCAGGCATGCGGAGCATGAGAATGGAAGCTACCTGGGCCATGGCTTCCACCTGCAGCACGCCGGGCATGACCGGGTGGCCGGGGAAGTGACCCTGGAAGAACTGCTCGTTCATGGTCACGTTCTTCTGGCCTACGCACTTGCGGTCGCCTTCGAATGCAATGATGCGGTCGACCATGAGGAAGGGGTAGCGGTGCGGCAGAAGCTTCATGACTTCCAGTGTGTCAAGCACGGCATCGCCCGCGGGAATGGTGATGGGCTTCGGGCGCTTGGCTTCCATGCTTTCGTACTTCTGCTGCAGCTTGGCGGCCATCTGGGTGTTGATGCCGTGGCCGGGCATGATGGCAATTACGTGGCCCATGATGCGGCGGCCGCAGAGGATGAAGTCGCCGATGAGGTCCATGGCTTTGTGGCGGGCGCATTCGTTGTGGAAACGCAGACCGCCGGCGCAGAGGTATTCCTCGCCCTTGATGACGATGGCGTTGTCCAGCGTGCCACCCTGGATGAGCCCCTTCTCCAGCAGCGGCTGGATGTCTTCGTAGAAGCAGAATGTGCGGGAGTTGGAAAGTTCTTTCTCGTAGGTTTCCGGTGTAATCACGCTGTCGAAGAACTGCGTCACGCGGCCATTCGGCCCCACGGCAGTCAGCGAGATGCGGAAATCACGGCTGGGCATGATGACGATGCAGGAGCCATTGGCGTTCTCCACCTTGATAGGCTCGCGGATTTCCCACACCTGCAGCGGGGCATCCTGCTCTACCACGCCGGCCTGCTTGATCATCTCCACATAGGGCAGGGCGGAACCATCGCCGATGGGCGGCTCGTTGGCGTCCATCTCGATGATGGCGTTGTCTACACCCATGCCGGTGAGGGCTGAGAGAATGTGCTCCACGGTGTGTACCTTGACTGCTCCTTCTGCAATCGTCGTGGCGCGCTCCACTGCCTGCACCTTCGAGGCAGAGGCATCCAGGAACGGCTTGTCCGGCAGGTCAACGCGGCGGAACTTCAGACCCGTATTCGGCTCTGCAGGTTTGATGATGAGCTTCACCGTCTGACCGGTGTGCAGCGATGTGCCCTCCAGCGTGGAGGTGCACTTGGCAAGGGTTTTTTGCATGCGTGTAGCCATAACTCGTACCTGTATCTTAGCTCATTCACATCCAAATGTGAAGTAAAATCTAGAATTTTCCCCAACTTAATTTGTAGGAGAAGATAATTTTAGTCGTAAGAATGGAAAAAGCTTGCAAAATGGGGCGTCTGGGTGTACTGTTTCGCACCCGCGCACGATGCGGCGGGGCTTCATTTAAACTTTTTTTCCATGAGTTATCACGTTACAGCTGCACTTGTCATTTTCCTCATTACTTACGCTCTCATTGTATCAGAGAAAGTGCAGCGCACGGTGATAGCGCTTTTCGGTGCCATGCTCATGGTGCTGGCAGGTGTCATCAGCCAGGAGCAGGCTATTGCGCATATTGATTTTAACACGCTGGCTCTGCTTATCGGGATGATGATTCAGGTGCTGGTGCTCAGCAAGACCGGCCTTTTCCGCTTCCTCTCCGTGTGGGCCGCGCAGAAGACGAATGGCAACCCTGTGGCTCTGCTGGTTTCTCTTTCTGTCATGGTGGCGGTCTGCTCGGCTTTTCTGGATAATGTAACAACGGTGCTGCTCACCGTGCCGATTACGTTCACGCTGACCAGGGACCTCAAGATTTCCCCGCTTCCCTTTGTGATAGCCCAGGTGATGGCTTCCAATATCGGCGGTACCTGCACCATGATTGGTGACCCACCCAATATCATGATTGCCAGCCAGGTGAAGGAACTGGATTTTAATTCGTTCATTATCAATCTGGCGCCGCCTTGTCTTGTTTCTTTCGCTCTTACAGTGGGTATCCTGCTTTTCCTGTATCGCAAGGAATTTGCCAAGGTAAGCAAAAACCACAACCGCATCATGAACATCAAGCTGGGTGGCCTTATCCGCAGCTCTGGTCTGCTGGTGCGCTGTCTCATCACCCTGGTGTTCACCATTGCGCTCTTCTGCAGCCACGGTCTCATTCCCCAATGGGGGCTGGAGAGCGGTACCATTGCGGTTACCGGTGCTTCGCTGCTGCTGCTGCTCACGATGCCTGACCGCGAAAAAGCGCTTGAATACATCTTCTCCAAGATTGAATGGACCACCATCTTCTTCTTCGTAGGGCTGTTTGTGCTTGTGGGCGGGCTTGAGGTGAACGGTGTCATCAACTGGCTGGCCGCCCAGACCATGCAGCTCACTGGCGGCGAACCCACCGCCACTACCATGAGCATTCTCTGGCTCAGTGCCATTATGAGCGCCTTTGTGGATAATATCCCCTTTGTCGCTACCATGATACCCATGGTCAAGGACATGGGAGCCATGGGATACCAGAACCTGGAACCCCTCTGGTGGGCGCTTTCCCTGGGGGCCTGCCTCGGTGGCAATGGTACCGTCATTGGCGCCAGTGCCAATGTGGTAGCCCTGGGACTGGCCCGGCAGCACAATCTGCGTGTCAGCTTCGTGCAGTACTTTGTCGTTGGCTTCCCGCTCATGCTCATGAGCATCGGTATTTCTTCCGTCTACCTCTGGCTGCGTTATCTATAATTATGGCAATCTCTGAAGAGCTCTTTGAGCGTGCGTGCCGGGTGATTCCCGGTGGTGTGAACTCTCCGGTCCGTGCATTCCGACGGTTGGAACGAGCCCCGTTTTTCGTGAAGAAAGCTGCGGGGGCATACCTTACTGATGAGGATGATAAACAATATATCGACTATGTCGGCACCTGGGGCCCTGCCATCCTCGGACATGCGCCCGAATGCGTCATTTCTGCCGTGCAGTCTGCCGTTCCCCAGGGCCTGGGATACGGCATCCCCACCCGTATTGAGGTGGATATGGCAGAGACTGTCTGCCGCTGGATTCCCAGCATCGAAAAAGTGCGCATGACCAACAGCGGCACAGAAGCCACCATGAGCGCGGTGCGCCTGGCTCGCGGGTATACAGGGCGTAAATACATCATCAAATTTGCCGGGTGTTACCACGGGCATGTGGATAGTCTGCTGGTGGCTGCCGGCAGCGGGGCGCTCACCCACGGTGAGCCGGACAGCGCCGGTGTACCGGCTGAGTTTGCCAATCTTACCATCGTCCTGCCATATAATGACCGCGCTGCGGTGGAACGCGCCTTTGCGCAGCATCCCGGTGAGATTGCCGGTATCATCGTCGAACCCTTCCCGGGCAATGCCGGCTTTTATCTGCCGCGCCCGGGGTATCTTGAATTCCTGCGCGAGATTACCGCAAAGAACGGTTCCCTGCTCATTTTTGATGAAGTGATGACCGGTTTCCGCATTTCCGCCGCCGGTGTGCAGGGTAAGCTGGGGATTACTCCTGATATCACCACCCTGGGCAAGATTATCGGCGGAGGCCTGCCGGTGGGTGCCTTTGGCGGTCGGCGTGAGATTATGGACTGCGTTTCACCGCTGGGACCGGTATACCAGGCCGGTACGCTGAGTGGTAATCCTGTTGCCATGGCTGCAGGGTTGGCGCAGCTCAACTACCTGGAGCTGCATGATTCCTATGCCCGCCTGGAGCAGCTTGGCGCCCGGCTGGAGGAAGGTGTGCGCCGTGTGCTGCGGGATGAGCAGTTGCCGCTGACCTTCATCCGCGATGGCTCGATGTTCTGCCTGCATTTCACTACGCAGGAGGTTGTTGACCTCGATTCCGCCATGAGCGGTAATTTCGACATGTTCCGCCGCTATTTCCACGCCATGCTGGAGCAGGGGGTCTACGTAGCACCCTCACCTTATGAAACCGGCTTTATCTCCACCGCCCACACGGTGGCAGACATTGATGCCACTGTTGCTGCTATGCAGCGTGCCCTGCACCTGGCAAAAGCTTAAAGCGCTTCCAGAATCATAACGGCTTCAGCAAGTCCCTGTGCTGCGGCTTTGCTGAACCAGTCGCGCGCCGTGTCTGCGTTGGCCTCCACACCTTCGCCATTGGCGTAGAGCAGCCCCAGGAAATACTGCGCCTGGGCGTGGCCTTGCTCTGCGGCGGCGGTGTAGTGGACTGCCGCCTTATCCGGTGCGGGGGATACGCCATAGCCGTTAGCATAGAGCAGCCCCAGGGCAAAATGGGCGTCGCGGTGTCCTTGTCCGGCTGCTGCGCTGTACCACTTGCGGGCTGTTTTGTAACTTCTGGCAACGCCGTCTCCGTTGGCGAAGCGCTGCCCCAGGGAATACTGGGCTTCAGCCCCGCCTTGTTCCGCTGCTGCCAGGAAACATTTTTCTGCTTCCTCCGGGTTCTTTTCCACGCCTTCTCCCTTGGAGTAGAGTATTCCCAGCTGGAACAGCGCATCACCATGACCAGCTCCGGCTGCTGCGCGGTAATATCTGATGGCTTCTGCGGCATTTTTCTCCACACCTTCGCCCTGGGCGTAATGGCGTGCGAGGCAATACCATGCCTCTGCATCGCTTTTCTCTGCTGCCAGTGTATACCACCTGACTGCTTCTGCTGCATTTTGAGGCACTCCTTCCCCCCGGGCGTAGGCGCTACCCAGGTCGCGCAGAACTTCTGCTTCGCATTGCTCAGCCATGGGGGCAAGCCAGCGGGCGGCTTCTGCGGCATCCGGTTGCACCCCGTCTGCACCGCGAACCAGCAGGACTCCCAGCTTCAGTTGTGCTTCACGGTGCCCCTGTTCTGCAGCGGCTGTGTACCATTTCTGCGCGGTGGCAAAATCGGCAGTTTCTGCAGTAGCGTGTATAGAGCCCAGTTGGTATTGGGCATCAGCGTATCCCTGTTCAGCCGCAGCGGTGTATAAGCGGAGCGCCTCTGCTGCGTTTTGTTCGATGCCGTCCCCCTGTGTGTAAAGCTCTGCCAGTGCATATTGAGCGGCTGCATACCCTTTTTCGGCTGCCTGTGTGTACCATTTAGCCGCTTCTACACTGTTCCGGGCCACGCCTTCGCCGGTTGCATAGTGGCGGGCCAGTTCGTATTGTGCTTCTGCCTGACCGGTGCCGGCCGCCTGGGTATACCATTTTACTGCTTCTGCCGGGCTCTTTTCCACGCCGGTGCCAGCATCGTAGTACAGCCCGAGCGCCAGAGCCGCTGCCGCGTGGTTCTGCCCGGCTGCTGCGGCGTACCATCTGGCTGCACCGGAAACGTCCTGCGCCGCAGCGCAAAGCCCGGCACAGACGTACTGCGCCTCTGCGTGGCCTTGTTCTGCAGCAGCCTGGTACCAGCGCACTGCTTCTGCGGGGCTGGCTTGTGTGCCCTTACCTTGCTCGTAGCATTGTGCCAGTTCAAACTGGGCGCCTGCGTGACCGAGTTCCGCCGCTGCTTTGTAATGCTCAACCGCTCCCGGGGTGTCCTGGCTTACTCCTGTGCCGGCGGTATAACAGCGCGCCAGTTCGTAGTGCGCCGGGGCATATGAGTTGCCGGAGGCCTCGCGCAACAGAGCTACTGCTTCCGCCTCCTGACCACCTTTCAGTAATTGCATTGCCTGCTCATGCTTCATCTGCGCGCTCACGCCTATGATGCCTGCATAATACAGCCCCCCCACACTTCCGCCTGCTACAGCGGCACAGGCTATGCTCAGCAACAAAGTCCGTGCCAGACTGTTTCTTTTTGCTGCTGGTGTTGATCCGGAGGAAGGTGGTTCGCTCATATATCACTGACTATACTCATTTCACATGCTTGCGTCAAGTAATTTGGTTAGCCACGATTACGCTTTGTGACGCACGTGTGGCGTGCTGGTGGATGAAAATAAAACCGCCCTGCTCGAGAAGAGGAGGGCGGTGGCCGAATGAAAAGTACTTATCTTTTTTTGTAGTTCATGTTCATGAGGATTTCCAGGGTCTGGGCATTCTTGCGTTCTATGCATTCGAGAATGAGCCCGCTGGCGAAGCTCACAATACTGCACATGGCGAGGGTGCCGCAGCCGATGAGTGTGGGGGTGCGGGGTACAAGGCCTGTGTTCAGATAGTGCATCAGAATAGGAATGAAGAGCCCGGTGGCAGTCAGCAGCATGATGAACGCTGACGTGGAGAAGAAAATGAGCGGTTTGTTATCCCGGAAGAGCCTGAAAATGGTCATGATGACCTTGAATCCATCGCGGAAGGTGTTGAGCTTGGATACGCCGCCGGCGGGGCGGTCCCGGTATTCGATAGGAGCTTCGCGGATGGCGAAGTTGCGAGACAATGCGTATATGGTCATTTCTGTTTCCAGTTCAAACTGTTTGGAGAGAACAGGGAAATTCAGAACGAAATGACGGGAGAATGCCCGGTAGCCGGTCATGATATCGCGTACATTGCTCTTGAACAACCAGTTGATAAGGAATCGGACAAGCCGGTTGCCCACGTTGTGAAACGGGCGCTTGTTTTCCTGGAAATAGGTGGAGGAGAGGCGGTCGCCTATGGCCATGTCTGCGCCTTGTTCCAATACCATATCAATCAGCATGGAGGCGGCATCTGCCGGGTAGGTGTCATCTCCATCTACCATGATGTAGCAATCTGCTTCAATCTGGCGGAACATGGAGCGGATGACATTGCCTTTACCTTGGCGGAATTCGTGGCGCACAATGGCTCCGGCTTCCGCTGCCACCGCGGCAGTGTTGTCGGAGCTGTTGTTGTCGTATACGTAGATGTCTGCATCAGGGAGTTGCTTCCTGAAATCGGAAACAACTTTTGCAATGGCTACTTCTTCATTATAGCATGGAATGAGGACTGCAATTCTGGGAGTGTGTTGAGAGCTTGTCTGGGCGGAGTGGCTCATAGTTTAATTCTTCTTTTTCTGTTTGAAAATGGCGATGATAAGGCCAAGTGCTGTCATTATCATGATGGTGTAGTACCACCAGCGGTACGGCATGCGGAATTCCAGCAATACATCCGTCGCTTGTGTTGTTGCGGGGAGGGTGATAATCATGCCGCCGGGTTCCGTTGGCGTGATGACCAGCTCTTCTGTTCCGGCGTAGGCCTTCCAGCCTTTGTGGTAGCTTTCCAGAACAGTCAGTGTTTTACTGCCTGCGGGAATGGTGAGCTGAATGCGGTTGCAGGTTCGCCAGTTTGCGGCGATGGGAGTTTCTGAATCTATGAAATAGCGGCCCTTGTAATCGGGGTTGGCGTAGAGTTTGAAATCCTTACCGGTCATGACCATGTCCCACCCCGGAAGATTCGGCTCTTTCCATTTGGTGTCGCAAATGATATGGGAGATGCTTGCGGCAGCGTAACTCTTAGTGTCTGAGTGGTGGCCAAGTTTTGCGCCCAGATACTGCGGCTGGAAGGTCTCATAGCCGTGAGCGAGGCGTATGCCGTAGCTGGAAAGCTGGTTGTTAATCAAGAAATCGCGATCTCCCGAATGGTAGATATATGTTACAGAACCATCCTTTATGTGGGCTTTTGCTTCTGCAAGCCATGAGGGAGCATTGTAGATACAGGAGTCTTCCGGCTTGTCAGAGTACGTAATCCAGACGGAGGAAAAGAGAAGCATTTCTGCGTATGTAATCAGGCAGATGCCTGTTAACCATGGAGTGTTTCCTGTAGCTGCCGGTTTGATTTTGTAACAACAGAATAAGCCCAGGATGATTCCGCCAGCAAAAAGAAGATTGCGCCAGTGCCAGAGCACTATCTGGTCGAGGAATCGCTCCACACGCAACTCCTGCCATGCGATGCGCCCTGAGGGCATGGCGGTTGATTTATTGACAAATGCTTTTATTAGTGTTTCGAGCGAATCTCTGAAACAGAAGATGATGATGGAGGCTGCAAGCCAGAGTGCAAGGATGATGCCAAGTGCATAGCCTATACGCTTCAGATACTCTTTTCTGAATGCATTTTGTGTGAAATCATACACTTGCCAGGTGGCCAGCCATGCCATGCCAAGTCCCATCACAACGGTGGAGCGACTGTAGATGTAGGTTAAAAGCGGTGTGCAGGCCAGCAGGAAACTACCAATGAAAAGGACTTTTGCTACACGCGGTGCTCTGGCGTTAAAACAGCCTGTCAGGGCAAGAATAAAGACGAGGCTCCCGCCGTACTTGATGTCGAATAAGCTAAGCCTGAATATTTTAAATATATCATGTGTCTGGGGGGTGCCCAATATGTGGGGGAACAGGAGTGTGCCAATGGAAGGAAGATTGTTGATACCCCAGCTGAAGGGCATGTCCTTGCAGCCGTCCATGCGTTGGGTGGTTTCAATGAAGACATCCAGCGACAGCAGCGCTCCAATGGCTCCGGTGAGGAAATAGGAAAGGGTGATTTTTCCGAAATCCTGCCAGGAAAGCCATTTGCCATCCTTTTTCCATATTTCTGCCAGCCAGATCAAAGCCACCAGGATGAACGCAAACGTGCAGGCTTGCAGATGCCCTGTCCGCCAGGCCAGTGCCATGAAAATGATAGCCGGTACATTGATAATGTTCCGCTTGAAACGAAGTAATGCCCATACAAGGAAGGGCCCCCATATCATAGCACCAACCCATTTGTGGTACATCCACAGGATGAATTGCGAGTAAAAGGCAAAACTGATAGCCCCCAGAAGGCAGCCCCACATGGGGATCTTGTGGAAACGGAGCAACAGAATCATGCCGACGCCTGCAAGGAAGAATTGCAGAATAACTCCTAAATCCCACGCGGTCCAGAAAGGCAGGATGGCGTACAAGTAATTGAGCACGTCTCCCGGACTTGCCATGGTGTTTTCTGCTATGGCGTTGCCGTTGTGGGTGTAGGGATTCCAGCCGATGTAGCCGTCTTCTGCTAATGATTTCTGAATAGCTTCTTTATAAGGAAGGTATTGCGAAACGCTGTCGCCAACGAATTGGTTGTGTATCTGCTCTACGGGTTTGTTGGCTACCGGCCGGAATAAACATTCCAGACAATCCAGCGGTGCAATGATTTTACCCCCGATGACGGACGGAGCAAAGAATATCAGAACCGCAGCCAGCCATACGAGCAGGGTTGCAATAAGATGTTTTTTTGTCAAATGCTGGAAATTGTTTGTGGTGGAATTCATGCTCGTCTTTAGAAAACAGGAGTGTTAGTGGATGAAAGGGAATCCGGTGCCTCGCCGAATCTTATCGTTTTTCTGATGCGATGTACAGAAAAAAGATGCAATGCATTTAAAGCAAAAATAAAACCCGTAATATCAATGCGGGAATTTTTGTGGTGCTTTATGCACCGAATCTTCTGAAATTGTTTAATTTTAAGTGAATGGAACACATCGTATCAGAAATGCGATATACACCAATCCGGGAATAGAGCTGCTTGTGTCCTAAAGATTATGGAAAAAATAGCCTTAAACGACATAAAGGCATAGTATTCTGCGTGAAAAATTGCGTTAGAGTATCACCTGCTCCACCATAGGCAGTAAGCATTCATTCACGGGTATATCGGCGTAAGACGCTAACTTTCAAATTGTAAATCGCAAATTAAAAATCGTAAATCCACGTGTCCCGGATATTTGGGATGCGTGTGGAATCGAGCGGTATGATGGAAACCCATGGTTGACTTTTGGAATGAGCCCGCGTATAATGCGCGCGTGAGCGATTACCAACAGAAAAAGCAGGGATTCAAGCCGCGTTACCAGGATAAGAAACGCCCGCAGGGCAGTGGTGCACCCAGGGTGCGTGCGTTCAAGACGGCAGACGCGCCGGAGGGAAGCGAGAACTGGGTGCGACCCTGGGTGCAGCTCAAGTATTTCACCTACAACCCGGCGGTATTCCCGCGCATGCTGGGGGCTGCCAGTCCGGATGCAGTGCAGGGCGGGCTTATCAATGTGTATGATAAGAATGGGGATTTGTTCGGCGGCGGGTTCTGGAATCCGCAGAGCCGTACGCCGCTGCGCATGCTGGTGCATGGCCCGGAGGTGCTTCGGGAAAAGGATTTGGAGGCCGCCATCCGCAAGGCGGTGGCATGGCGGCGCCAGGATTGCCAGCTGGAGGAGACAACGAATGCCTACCGGGTGATTCATGGCGATTCTGACGGTCTGGGCGGGCTTATTGTTGACCGCTATGCTGATGTGCTGAGCCTGGAGGTGACCACTTTGGGCGTATGGCTCCGCCTGCCGCAGTGGTTGCCGCTGCTCCACGAGCTCTGCGGTACGAAACGCCACGTGATTACCGTGGATGAAGGGATTGCCCGCATGGAGGGCATTGATGTGAGCAAAGCCCCTGCCAGCGAGCCGGTGCACAAGGTGCGCATTGTGGAAAACGGTGTGAATTTCGAGGTCGATTTCGCCCAGGGGCACAAGACCGGTTTCTTCTGCGACCAGCGCGATAACCGCCTGAAGCTTTCCCGCCTGGTGCAGGGTAAGACCATGCTGGACCTCTGCTGCTACTCCGGCGGCTTCTCGATTTATTCGAAGCTGCATGGTGGTGCGGCCGAGGTGACGGCCGTTGATCTGGATGAGAAGGCGATTCTGATGGCGAAGCGCAATGCAAATATCAACGCGCAGAATGGTCCGCTGCGCATTGATTTTGTGCATGCCGATGCCTTTGTGTACGCCCGCCAGATGGTGCGCAATGGTAAGTTGTTCGATGTGGTGCTGCTCGACCCGCCCAAATTTGTGCTGGGGCGTGATGAGGAAAAAGAGGAGGGACTTAAGAAATACAACGACCTCAACATGCTGGGTCTGCAGTGCGTGCGCCGTGGTGGCCTGTTTGTGACTTGTTCCTGCAGTGGTCTGGTGAGCCCGGCGGAGTTCGAAAAGGTGGTCATCAAGGCCGCTCAGCGTCTGGGACGTCGTCTCCAGATTCTGGATATGACCGGCCCCGGCTGGGATCACCCCTTCCTTTCCACGTATCCCGAAGGCCGTTATCTGAAAGTTCTCTGGGCTCGCGTACTGGTATGATTTTTACACTCGTTATCGGTCTCGCTCTGGCATTCGTGCTGGGGATGGTGGCGCAGCAGCTGAAACTGTCGCCTCTGGTGGGGTATCTGGTGGCCGGTATGCTGGCGGCGCAGCCCTGGTGGGGCCACCCGGTGGACCACCATGTGGTGGAGGAGTTTTCCCACATTGGCGTGGTGTTGCTGCTTTTTGGTGTGGGCTTGCATTTCCACTTCAAGGATTTGCTGGCGGTGCGCAGGGTGGCTGTGCCCGGAGCGGTTTCCTGCAGTCTGCTCTGGACGGGTATCGGCGGTCTGGTGTACTACTTGTGCGGTGGTTCCGGCGGCTGGGTGGCTGCTGCCATTTTCGGCATGTGCGTGTGTGTTTCCAGTACGGTGGTACTTACCCGCGTGCTGGAGGATAACAAGATGCTGCAGACTCCTGCCGGGCATACCGCGCTGGGCTGGCTGGTGGTGGAGGATTTGTTCACCATCATTCTGCTGGTGCTCATGCCGGTGATGTTCGGCAATGATGAATTGCTGCCCGCGCTGGGGGGCATGGCGGTGAAGCTGACTCTGCTGGTGCTTATTGTGGCGCTTCTGGGGAAGCGGGTTATCACGAAGGTGCTCACCTATGTGGCGCGCAAAGGGTCGGACGAGTTATTCACGCTGGGGGTGCTGGTCATCGCGCTGGGCATTGCCGTGCTCTCATCGTATGTGTTCAATGCCTCCATGGAGTTCGGCGCCTTCCTTTCCGGTATGGTGGTGGGGCAGAGCAAGTTTGCCAGCCGCGCTGCCAGTGATGCCTTGCCCATGCGCGATGCCTTCGCTGTGCTTTTCTTTGTTTCCGTGGGTATGGGATTCCAGATGGGCGGACTCGTGGAATACTGGCCGCTGGCGCTGGGAACCACGGCTTATGTGCTGCTCATAAAACCCGTGACCGGTTATGTTGTCATCCGGCTGCTGCGGCGGCCTGCGCGTCTGGGTGTGGTTGTAGGTGGTGCCCTGGCGCAGATTGGTGAATTCTCGTTCATTCTGGCAACGCTGGCAGCCAGCACCTACGGTGTGCTGCCACTGTATGCTGCGAATGTGATTACCGGAGCGGCCATCATTTCCATAACCCTGAACGCGGCGCTTTTCCGCTACGTGCCCCGGTTGATTCACCTGCTGGAGAAAAATGCACCGGTGCCGGCAGATGCCGGGCGTCACCTGCCACCGCCCTCGGAAACCCGCCACCGCGTGATTGTGGTGGGCTATGGCCCAAGTGGTCAGATCATGACCGATTTGCTGCAGAAGTATGATGTGGAGGTCGTGGTGCTGGAGATGAATATCGACACCGTAACGCAGCTGAATGCTGCTGGTATTCCCGCCTTGCATGGCGATGCCCGCCTGCGGCATATCCTGAAACTGGCCGGGGTGGAACATGCTCAGGCCATCATGGTGACGGCTGCCGCCGCTCCCTCTAAGGAGATTGCTTCCGCAGCCCGCAGCCTGAATAAGAAAATTGAGGTCATGGCATACACCACCTATATGAGCCAGGCGCAGGAACTGCGCACCAGCGGGCATGCTATTTTCTCCGGCGAGGAAGAGGTGGCGCTTTCCATGTCATCGGCTCTGCTGCGCCAGCTGGGCGCCACAGATGAGCAGGTAAACCGCGAGCGTATGGCTACCCGCCGTAAACTGGCCGGCCTGCCGCCAGAGGAATTGGTGGAAGATTGATGAAATTTCCGCTTCCTGCAGGAGTCTTGTCTTGTCAAACCTGATTGCGAGGGTGTAGAATGATGCCGTAGCTTTTCTTCTGGCATGATTTTCACTCTCGTTATAGGTCTTACATTGGCGCTGGTGCTGGGTATGCTGGCGCAGAAACTCCGTTTGTCTCCGCTGGTGGGGTATCTGGTGGCCGGTATGCTGGCGGCGCAGCCTTGGTGGGGGGAACCGGTGGATGCACATGTGGTGGAGGATTTCTCGCACATAGGTGTGGTGCTGCTGCTTTTTGGTGTGGGCTTGCAGTTCCATATCAAGGACCTGCTGGCAGTGCAGAAAGTGGCAGTGCCCGGGGCGCTGGTGTGTATGCTGACCGTTTCTCTGCTGGGCATGGTGGCCTTCCATTTCCTGGGAATGGGGGATGTGGCGTGGGTGAACAGTCTCATGTTCGGGCTGTGCGTGTGCGTCTCCAGTACGGTGGTGCTCACCCGCGTGCTGGGCGATAACCGCGTGCTGCAGACGCCTACCGGTCACACGGCGCTGGGCTGGCTTGTGGTGGAGGATATGTTCACCATTGTGCTGCTGGTGCTCATGCCGGCGATTTTCGGAGGCCAGGAACTGGCCCCTGCACTTGGCATGATGACGGTGAAACTCACGCTGCTCGTGGTTGTGGTGGCGCTGTTCGGACGCAAGGTCATCAAGCAGGTGCTCACATATATTTCCCGCCATTGTTCGGATGAACTGTTCACCCTGGCCGTGCTGGTGTGCGCGCTGGGTATTGCGGTGCTCTCTGCCACAGTGTTCAATGCCTCCATGGAGTTCGGCGCCTTCCTTTCCGGCATGGTGGTGGGGCAGAGCAAATTTGCCAGCCGCGCCGCCAGTGATGCCTTGCCCATGCGCGATGCTTTTGCCGTGCTTTTCTTCGTATCAGTGGGCATGGGATTCCACATTGGCGGGTTGCTGGAGCATTGGCCTCTGGCTCTGGCAACGCTGGGTATCTGTATGCTGGCAAAGCCCCTCATGGCGGCAATCATGGTGCGGCTGATGGGCAAACCCATGCGCCTGAGCCTCATGGTCGGCGGCTCTCTTTCCCAGATTGGCGAATTTTCCTTTATCCTGGCAACTCTGATTGCGGGCACATATCATCTGCTGCCCATGGAGGCAGTGAATGTGATTACCGGTGTGGCCATCATTTCCATTACGCTGAATGCCGCGCTGTACCGCTTTGTGCCGGCGTTTGTTCTGCGCCTGGAATCTCGCGGTATCGGAGTTTCTGCCTCGGGTAGCATTGCTGTGCCCGAGGTGGAGGATGACCGCTACCGCGTGATTGTGGTGGGGTACGGCCCGTGCGGTGAATTGGTAAGTCATGTGTTGCGCCGCCACGATATGGAGATTGTGGTGCTGGAAATGAACATTGATACCGTCACGCACCTTAATCAGGCCGGTATTCCTGCATTGCATGGTGACGCATCAAACCGCACCATCCTGCGCATGGCCGGGGTGGAAAAGGCCAAAGCTATCATTATTTCATCTCCTGGTGCGCCGGCGGTGCAGATTGCGGCAGCCGCCCGCAGCCTGAATCCGCAGATACGCGTAGTGGCGCATACGAATTACATCCGCATCGCGCAGGCTGTGGCAAAATCCGGTGATGCTCACGTATTTGCCGGTGAAGCAGAAGTGGCGCTGGCCATGAGCAGCCATATGTTGCGTGCGCTGGGGGCAACGGAAGAACAGGTCGCGCGTGAAAGCGATGAAAATCGTGCCCGCCTGATGCAGGATTCCCACTAGGATTTCCTCTCGTTCACGGCTGTAATCAGCCGGGCGTATAACACCCTCAGGCGCAGCAACAGCAGCAGCATGAGCAGGGTGACTACCGTCAGATACCCTACAACGCCCCAGCATAGATAACGCACGGAATCCAGTGTGTTGTTCACTTTTTCGTTCTCCAGCATGCGCTGGGTGATGACATCTCCCACCTCGCGGGCGTATTCCCGCCCCTCTTCCTTGTAGCTTTCCAGCAGGGTATCGGTAGCCCCGCGCAGGGTGAGCACCAGTTTATCGCCGAAACTCGTATTCTGCGCGCTGTCCTGCTGGGGCTGGGTGTGCTCCTGTACAAGCTGCCCGCCCAGGTTGAGCAGGCCGCCCAGCAGCTGCCGGGTATCTGTTTTTGCCTGTGTGGGGAGCAAACCTGCCAGGAGGATGATGCTGAAGAGAAAACGCTTCATGATGCTACTGTAGCACAGGTATATCGTACGGGTCAAGCAAAAGGTCAAGCGCTTGCCTTATGCGGGATCTGTTTCAGATTTGCTGGTAGATACATATGCACCAGCCAACGTGATTAACGAATAAAGATGACGCTTTTGTATAAGCAGAGGCTACAAAATCGAGATTTGAGACATCTAATGAATCCGGGAATTACCATGCAAACCGATAAATGGGACTTTGGTGGTGTGAGCGAAGCGAACGAAACTTAAAAGCCCGCTCAGCGGGCGATATATCCATAGCGAGGGGGTACGCGTTGGTATAATTAAGGAATCAGCGCAAAATTGAGACTCTAAGAATTTTCTGCACACGTGTCCCAAAGTTATTGCGCTGAATTGACTTTGGCGAAGGACTTCATCGGAGCACGGGACATCAGTCACGTGCTCCGAAAACAACAATCCCGCTTCATTATGCCAATGCGTAAGGTGATATTTGCGATGCTTATTGAGGCAGGGTGGTGGTGAGGGCGTCCCAGCGGGCTTTGGCTTCGGCAATCTGCTCTTTGGTGACGGAGGAGGAAAGCTCCCAGGTGAGGGGCATGCTCTGGGTGAAGTATGCGGGCAGCAGTTGGTCAAAATCGACACAGCCCCCCTGGAACGGAGCCCGGTGGTCGCGGCTGGGCCATTCCACATCGTTCACGTGTGCGCCGTAAAGATAGGGCCTGAGCTGGCGCAGGTACTGGCTGTGGTTGAGCAGCAGCAGATTGTGCTTGCGCTGGATGTGCCCGAAATCGTGCCAGTACCTGACGTGCGGATGGTCTGCAAATTCGGCCATGAGCCGTGGCATTTCCCATTCGCCGGGTACTTGTTCAAAGTGGCTTCGCCCTTCCACCCCGAGAATGAGGTTGTATTCCCGGGCTTTTTCTGCCAGGATGTGCAGCGCCTCGCGGGCGCGCTCGTAGTATAGCGGGGCTTGTTTTGCACGGCGGCGCACCAGTTCTCCTTTGCGGCGGGCGTATTCCTGGCTGCCGACCCATTCATGGCGCAGCTTGCGTTCCAGTTCGCGTGTAGGGCGAGCGGCGTTCATGAGCTCCACATTCCCCATATGCAGCACAACATATTGTGCGCCGAGCCGCGCTGCAGTCATGAGGGTTTCCTGCGTCAGGCGCATGGCTCGTTCGCGGGTTTCCGGGCGGTGTGAGGTGAAGGTGTAGGCATCCGGCGCGTCCCCCGGTACTTCAATGGGAGCCGGGCAGAAATTATGCACCCCAGCCACTTTGATGTGCTTTTCGTCCACCGCTTTGATGATGCCGGGCAGTTTGCTGAGGCTGAGCCCGTGCGAGGCTTCAATGTATTCGAAGCCCAGCTCGCGGATTTCATCGCAAATGGCGCCGCCGTCTTTGTGCCGGCGGCTGTTCCAGCAGGTGGAAAATACGTTCACGTGGGTATTCTAGAGGTAATGGCGAGCGTGGGCAAGCTTTTTTCTGTGCTCTGTGCGTGCTGACACGTGTGAGCTCTCGCAGGCGTGGCTTTTTGTGGCTTGAAAGTTCGTGATTTTTATGTTAGTATGCCTGCATGTTTAAACGTTTTGTATCTGCCTTGGTGCTCTGCGGCTTAGCAAGTGCCACTGAAAGTTTTGAGAAGCTCGCAACGGGGTCTCTCACGTCGGGTGTTGTGGAGTATGGCCAGTTAGTCGCTGAGTCTGGCCATGCCGAGATTCATAGCAAAGCCCGCTCGGGAGAAAAGAGTCTGCGAATTCTGGGCGGGGCAGGCCGCACGGTGTCCATCACCTTCAAGGAAAAACTGGACAAGGAAACCCGCTTCTCCTTCTGGGCCGAGCGTTGGAGTGGCCGTGCGCCGTTCCAGGTGAAGGTGAATGCCGTTACCGACAGTGGCACGCAGGAGGTCATCAGCCTTGACAAGGTGGGGATGGGAAGTATAGATACCAAGGTGGAAGGCACGCTGCCTGCCGGGGCTACGGGCATGCAGTGGGTAACTGACACGGCAGATGGTGCTGGCCTGCTGGTGGACGATCTGCTGCTGCTCGTGGGAGATATGAAGGTGAAGGGGGTGGAGGTTATCAATCCCGGTCCGTATCCCATAATGAAGCGTGCCGTGTATAATCCTGTGGCTGCTATATTGGTGCAGACTGAAGGCGCAGATAAGGCCAGGAAATTCAATAAGGTGACCTTCACGGTTAAAAATCCGGCCAATATCAGCCGCATAGTGCTTCGCAGTGGTGATACCAATGGTATGAACTTTAATGGCAGCGTGGAGTTCGGAGCGGCCAAAGTAGGCAAGGATGGCAAGGTGACTATTACAGCCAACAAGGAACTGGAGGGGGGAGATAACTACCTCTGGCTGGATGTGGAGCCTTCACCCAAGGCACTGGTGGGTGGTACGGTTTCGTTCAGTGATTTCAAGGTTGAGGTGGACGGTAAGAAATATGCGCCAGGGATGGAGGGAGCTGTCACCCAGCGTATCGGCACCATGCTGGCTATGCCCGGTGAGACTGTGGACAACCAGCCGAATGGTGGCGAGCCCCGTGCCTGTACTGCATTCCGCATTCCTGGTATTATCCAGACGAAGAAGGGCACGCTTATAGGTTCTTTTGATGCCCGCTATGGCCACGAGGGTGACCTCTGTGCTGATATTGATGTGGCTACGGTCCGTTCGACAGATGGAGGCCAGACCTGGACGACGCCCACGGTGAGCATGGATGCTGGTCCCGGGGGAACAAATGGCTGCGGTGACCCCTGTATTCTGCAGGATAAGAAAGGCCGCATCTGGATTCAGGCGCTGGTGTGCCATTTTGGTGGCGGTGCTTCGCTGAATGTCTCTTCGACCGGATTCGATAAGAATAAGACCGGACAGTGGGGGCTTGTGTATTCCGATAACGATGGTAAGACCTGGTGCAAGGAATACGTGAACGTGACGGAACAGGTGAAGAAGGAGGAATGGACCTGCATTCTTGCCGGCCCCGGCAATGGTATCTGCATGAAGAATGGAACGATAGTGTTTCCTGCCCAGATCTGGCAGAACGGCGCCAATCCCCGTTGCCGCAGTACCATCTGCTATTCCACAGATAACGGTAAGACCTGGAAGATGGGCACCGGTCTGCCTCACGCTACTTCCGAATGTCAGGTGGTGGAGCTGAACGGTGGCTCGCTCATGCTCAATTGCCGCAACGAAGCCGGCGGTGGCAGCCGTGTGATTTATGTGACCAAGGACTTAGGTGAAACATGGGAAGCCCACGAGACCAACCTGGGTGGCCTGAAGGAACCTTATCCCCAGCCCTGCCAGGCTTCCCTGGTGGCGTTGCAGACGAAGAAGTATGGCCGTATCCTCTTATTCTCCAACCCGCAGGTGTATCCCCGTGCGCTTATGATTGTGCGTGCCTCCCGTGATGAAGGCAAGACATGGAACGAGGGTATCATGTATGACAAGCGCCGCTGCATGGGTTACTCCTGCATTGCCATGACGGATCCTGATCACGTGGGTATCATCTATGAAACCTGCCATACCAATGGCAAGAGCGGAGCCCGTGGTCTCGGTTTCATCCGTATCCCGATAGAGACTATCGTGACCGGTAAGGAAGTGAGCGTGGCCGCTGCGGATTCTGCCAGTGAGGAAGGCGATGATGCCGAGGTGAAGAAGAGCAGGAAGACCAGCAAGGGAAAAAAGAAGGGTAAGAAGAAAAAGAAGAAGTCTGCTGCCTGATAATCTGTGGTTTTTCTCATCGCCCCGGGCGCTTTCCGCCGGGGCGATGCTGTTATGGGCCTTTTTTTGCTCCGGTATGTGACAAAAACGCCACATGAGATGTGGCGAATTGTTCACACTTGAAAGCGTGCGTGCGCATGCTCCCCTGTGGTAGAGTAGGGGCGTATGAATGAAATGTATATAGCGATATTGGGCATCCTGCTCTTGTTGGCTGTGTTTGATCTGGTTGTGGGCGTGTCGAATGACGCCGCCAACTTCCTGAACTCGGCGGTGGGGTGCAACGCGGCGCGCCGCAGCGTGGTGCTGGCGGTGGCTGCCGTGGGTCTTGTACTGGGGGCGTCGCTCTCCGGGGGCATGATGGAGATTGCCCGCAGCGGCGTGTTTGTGCCGGCCCAGTTTTCTTTCCACGGAGTGATGATTCTGTTCCTTGCGGTGATGCTGACGGATGTCATCCTGCTGGACCTGTTCAACACCTTCGGGCTGCCGACCTCGACCACGGTTTCGCTGGTGTTCGAGTTGCTGGGGGCAGCGGTGGCCGTGGCGCTGTTCACGATATATGAGAACGGAGCAGGGGAGCTGGGTGAGTTCATCAACAGCTCCAAGTCGCTCACCATCATTTCCGGCATCTTCTGCTCGGTGGCGGTGGCGTTCACCTGCGGTTGCGTGGTGATGTGGTTCTCACGCCTGCTCTTCAGCTTCCGCTACCAGACGGCGTACAAGTACATCGGCTCGCTCTGGTGTGCAGCTTCGCTCACGGCTATCAGCTATTTCGCCGTGTTCAAGGGGCTGAAGCACAGTTCGGTGGTGACACCGGAGATGCTAGCGTTCCTGAATGCCAACATCGGCCTTGTAGTGCTGGGTACGTTGCTGTTCTGGTTCGTGGTGTCCTTTGTCCTGCAGTATATCCTGCGGGTGAATACACTGCGTATCACGGTGCTGGCGGGTACCATGGCCCTGGCGCTGGCCTTTGCGGGTAACGACCTGGTGAACTTCATCGGCGTGTTCATGGCGGCGGAATCCTCCTGGCATATTGCCAGTGCGCACGTGGCTGCGGGCGGGGCGCTGGAAACGCTGCGCATGGGCTCGCTGGCAGACCCGGTGCAGGCCAATATCTGGTATCTGCTGGCAGCCGGCGGGGTGATGGTGTTGGCGCTCTTCTTCTCGAAAAAGGCTCGCACTGTCACGGAAACTGAGGTGAAGCTCGCCCGCAGCAGCGGGGTGAGCAAGGAACGTTTCGGTTCCTGCCTGCCCGCCCGCGCGGCGGTGCGCTGGGCGCTGAATGCCTCCCGCTTCATCACCCGCATCACGCCGGAGCCGGTGGCCCGTTTCGTGGGTAAGCGTTTCCAGCCCCTGGAGCTCACCGAGGATGATGGTACGGCCTTTGACATGGTGCGTGCTTCGGTGAACCTCACGGTGTCTGCCCTGCTGATTTCGCTGGCAACGTCGCTGAAACTCCCGCTTTCCACCACATACGTGACCTTCATGGTGGCCATGGGTTCGTCTCTTGCAGACCGCGCCTGGGGACGCGACAGCGCGGTGTACCGCATTACGGGTGTGATGGTCGTGGTGGGCGGCTGGTTTATGACCGGTCTGGCTGCCTTCGTGGCAGCGGCTGTCACGGCAACGGTGATGATGGCCGGTGGTGTCTGGGGCATTGGCCTGATGCTGGCTATTGCTGCTGGTATCCTGGTGAAATCCGCTTACCTGCACCGCCGGAAGAATGCGGATGCCCTGCCGGAGCTGGATCTGGATTCTCCCGCTGTGCTACGCGAGCTCGGTGAGGCTTCTGTAGACCGTCTGGGGCGTTCCTACGGCATCTACCGCGCCACAGTGAAAGCCTTGCTGGCGGAGGATTACAGCTCCTTGAAGCGCCTGCGTAAGAAAGCCCGCGAGCTGAACCGCACACTGGAGGCGGTGAAGGAAGACCAGATTCTTCCTTGTGTGCAGACGCTGCCTGCCCGCCTGTATGACCGCGGTCAGCTGGTGCTTCATCTGCACGAGTGCAGCATGCAGGTGGCAGAGTGCCTGCTGGCGGTGGTGAAAGCCAGTTACAAGCATATCGATAATAACCACGTGGGGCTCACTGAAGAACAGGGCCGCGACCTCCTCTCCATGAGCGACCGTATTTCTGCCTGCTTCCCGGGACTCAGCCTCAAGTTGCAGAGCGAAGGTGGTGCTGGTATTGAGACTATGATGGAGCAGTCCGGTGACCTCAAGGCCGAGTTTGCCGAATGTATCCGCCGTCACCTCATCCGCGCAGAGGAGGACGTGCTCGATATGCGAAACGGTATCCTCTACCTCAACCTCCTGAATGAAACCCGCGCCATGGTGCGCCATTCATTCGCCCTGCTCAAGGAACAGGCGGAACTCTATCGGAATGCAGATTTCAGCATGCAGAACCCCCGGGAATGCAGATTTCAGAATGCAGAATGCAGAATGTGAAATTCGCATGCAGCCTCCCGGCTGCATGGAGAGATTAACACAAGCGCTGAGATTCATCTCAGCGCTTGTTGCTTTTCCTCTGCGCATTGGCGCAGGAAATCTCACACATTCAAAATCAAAATTTCTATATTCAAAATTTCAAACAGCCTTCCGGCTGCATGGAGATACGGAACCCGCCCTGAGATGAATCTCAGTGCGGGTTTTTGCTGTCAGAGGGGCTCTTATGGGTGGGCATGAGGCCGTATTTGAGGTAGCCTTTCGGGCAGGTGGCAATGCAGTTCATGCAGCCGATGCAGTTCGGGTGGCGCACGAAGTCGGTGTGGGCTACATCAATGTTCATGGGGCAGGCGCGGGTGCACTGACCACACTGCTTGCATTGGGCGGTATCGCACTTGATGCCGAAGATGCGCAGCACGCTGAACAGTCCCATGCGCGCGCCGCCGGTGCAGAAATAGTTGCAGAACGGGCGGTCAACAAAGAGCCCCAGCAGCAGGAAGAAGATGATGATGCCACTGGCCAGGGTGAGCAGTTGGCCGTGCCACATCATGGCATAGTTTCTGGGGCCTTGCAGCAGCCCGATGACCACGCCCATGGTGAGGAGCAGGTAAAAGGCATAGCGGCTGAGCTGCAGGTAGCGCTGGATGCTTTTCGGTACCCGCAGGCGGGGCAGGTGGAGCAGACGCCCGAGCTTTGCCATCCAGTCCTGGGCTGCTCCCAGCTGGCAGACCCACCCGCAGAAGAAGACTCCCAGCAGAAGCACGGTGGGCAGCATCCATTGGCTTATGTATTTCGAGTTCGGGGTGAAGCTGAAAATCAGCCCGGCCATGAAGACGGCCTGTACACAGAATCTCAAAATCTGAATTTTGCTCCATTTTTTTCGCATGGACATATTTTAGCGCTATATAGGGCCTGATTCAATCATTTTTCTGAATTTGCCTTATTTTTCTAAAAAGTAGCAAAAATATGCAAATGAGTGAATTATGAATAAAAATAGGCTAAAAACGGCCCGAATGGCGGGCGTGTAGCATGGTTTCCGGGCATGTGGTAGCGGAAAATGGTGCTCTCGGGACGAAAATGTCGACCTTTTGCTCTGTTATGGTGTTTATGCACCTGCGCTGTTATTTTTCCTGTCTGAGTATACATGCCCAGGTTCAGGCTATTTATATTCTTGGCTATTCATTTTTATGAAAAATATCATTATGACTATTAGGAAAAGCTGATAAACATATGAAAATTCCATCATTTTTGCTTTGTTTCGGAATTTGTTTGTAAAATAGGGCAATACATGCTTGCTAAGACGAAAACAACAACTAATAAGGAATGTTCGAAATGCGGTGTAATGCTATATGGAAAATGAAGCAGGAAAGAGCAAAAAAGGATATTAAAATAAGCCATTAATAGAAAATTTTTATAAACAAGAAACAATGTTTTGAAAATATAATATACAAAATTGCGCTCAATGTCTGTCTGGGGTGATTAAACACCATGGTGAAAGAGCGGAAAATTAAGGCTTGTGCAGGCATGTATCTATGCTAAAATCTGGGCATGGTTTACAAATTGTCGCCCCCTGATTCGCGGAATAAATGGAGCTTGCTAGTCTGGATGCTGGTGAGGACTGGCGCTGTGGTATTGCTTGTAAGTGTTCTTATGTTACGCTGTTGGCTGGAACTTTCCTGGCCGGTGGTGGCTGTTTTATCAGCTGTGGCGGTGACTTCTGCAGTGCTGCTTTGTTATTGGCAGGCCTCCGGAGCCTGGCGCCAAATGCAGGGCGATACATTTGTGACAATAACGGAAGCGGGCATCATGCGAGAGATACCGCATCTGAATCAGAAGGTGTACACAGCATGGCAGGAGGTTCGCCGCGTGAAGTTGGTTGGTTCGTTTCTGCTGGTGCAGATGAAGGATGACCTGGTATGGCTTTTGCCGCTGAACAACATGAGCCCTATGCAGCGGGCAGACATGTGCCGCGGTTGTCAGAAATATGTGGGAAGTGTGGTGCCACCCGAAAAACAGGTGCCGCCCCCTGCATGCCTTCAATCAGAAACACCCCGTGTGCAGCAGAGCTCGGTAGCGGCGCGTGCGGAGGCTGCCGACTATCTGATTCTGCGCCAGCAGTCGGTCTTGCACTGGCTTTGTTTAATTCTGATGTCGATGATGCTCACGGCGACATCGGTGCTTGTGGTGGAGAGCGTGCTCCTGGATGACTGGACATGCATAAGCCCCTGTGTGGTCTGCGTGGTTGTTTTCTTCATGTCGCTGCAGTCGTACCTTCACCCCGGGAGGAAAATGCAGCGCTGGATTCACTCAGGGAAAACAAGTGAGGTGCATGTGACTCCGGAGTATGTGATGGTGGTGTCGCCCGGTACTTCGTGGGCGGTGGTGCCGAAGGATTCTGTGAGCGAAGCGGTGGACGCCCGCCACTCGTATCTCTATGGAGTGCGCGGGGGCGGGATATTTGCTGTTGGTAAGGAGGCTGGACCGCTCACTTCGCTCGTGCAGCCGCAGCGACCGCGGCGCCGCTGGGGACGGGAGCTCTTTTTCCTGGTGCTGGTACCAGTAGTGACCTGGGCTGTGTTAGCTTACTGGGCATTTTCCGGGAGGGAGGTGAATGATGATGATTACCCCGGCAGTGAGCTGGCTGCCTACGTGGAGAAAATGACCCCTGTGCATGGTTTCCCCGGGAGATTGTCCTATTGTTCGGTGTATCTCCTGGAGACGGAGCATAAGGATAAGGAAGTGTTGATTGCCGGGTGGGAGAACGGAATAAGCGTGGAAATGATTTCCGACCTGCCCGATGAATCCGCTCAGTCGGATAACTGATACGCTTTCTGGTTGCAATCAGAAAATAATCTGTTACAATATCCGCACAAACAGACGCATATGGCCGTAAAGAAAACACGCATCATCACACGGCGCGCCGGTGAGCGCGATGGTATCTTGTTCTGGATACTTCCCCCGCTGCTGCTGGGGGCAGTGTTTGCTTTTTGCGCGATGAACAGCGTGGAACCCGGCGATGAACCTCAGGGAACAGAACAGACTGAGGAGGAATAAGCTTTTTCAGATAACATAAGAAACATGAGCAAAGGAACACCCATTACCATGACGGGGCAGGGGCTTAACGTGCCTGATTATCCCATCATCCCCCATATCATCGGCGACGGCTCCGGCCCGGATATCTGGCGCGCTGCCAAGCGTGTGATTGATGCTGCCGTGAGCGCAGCCTATGGCGATAAACGTGCCCTGGTGTGGCAGGAGGTGTTGGCCGGACAGAAGGCATTTGATACCATGGGTACCTGGTTGCCTAATGAAACCATGGAGGCGTTCCGCACGCTGCTGGTGGGTATCAAAGGACCGCTGACCACCCCGGTTGGCAAGGGTATCCGTTCGCTGAACGTGGCACTGCGCCAGGGGCTTGACCTTTATTGCTGCGTACGCCCGGTGCGTTACTTCCAGGGTATCGAAACCCCGGTGAAAGCTCCGGAAAAAGTGGATATGGTGATTTTCCGCGAGAATACGGAAGATATCTACGCCGGTATCGAATTTGAATGTGGTACCCCGGAAGCGGAAAAATTCTTTGACTGGCTTTCAACAGAATTTCCCCAGCGCGCCAACAAGGTGCGTTTCCCGCAGACTTCCGGTTTCGGTATCAAGCCGGTTTCCAAAGAAGGCACGGAGCGCCTGGTGCGTTCGGCCATCCAGTATGCCATTGAGACAAACCGTCCGTTTGTGACCCTGGTGCACAAGGGCAACATCATGAAGTTCACTGAAGGAGGCTTCCGCGACTGGGGGTATGACCTGGCCCGCCGTGAGTTCGGCGCTGAACCCATCGGCGACGGTCCATGGTGCAAGCTGCCCAACGGCATCATCATCAAGGATTGCATCTGTGATGCCTTCCTGCAGGAAATCCTCATCCACCCGCAGGAGCATTCCGTGGTAGCCACGCTGAATCTGAACGGCGACTACTGCTCCGATGCTCTGGCTGCCCAGGTGGGCGGCATCGGCATTGCTCCCGGTGCCAATATCAACTACCGCACCGGCCATGCTGTGTTCGAAGCTACGCACGGCACCGCGCCCAAGCTGGCCGGGCTGGATAAGGTGAACCCCTGTTCCTTCCTGCTCTCTGCGGAAATGATGCTGCGCTACATGGGCTGGGTGGAAGCGGCTGACTGCATAGTGTCGGCTATCGAAGGCGCCATTGCAGACAAGACCGTGACGGCAGACCTGGCAGAGATGATTCCCGGCAGCACGGCGGTGAGCACCACTGCCTTTGCCGATGCGCTGCTGGCTCATATCAAGTAAGCCATGCCGGACCCCGCATACGTTCATGCAGCCTTTTCGTCCATAGCGGAGCGCTATGTGACCGCCAACCACGTGCTCTCCATGGGAACCGATATCCTGTGGCGGGCGCGTGTGGTGGAAATGGTGGCTGAATGGAAGCCTGCCCAGCTGCTCGATATTGCCACCGGAACTGGTGATCTGGCGCTGGCGCTCAAAAAGGCATTTCCGGAAATGGAGGTGCTGGGCACGGATTTCTGCCGCCCGATGCTGGATGTAGCCGTGCGCCGCGGGCTGCAGAACGTGCTGGAGGCTGATGCCATGCACCTGCCTCTGGAAGATGCGAGCTACGATGCCGCTACAGTGGCTTTCGGGCTGCGCAATATGGCAGATTATGAAAAAGCGCTGCGCGAGTGGCGCCGCATCCTGCGTCCGGGTGGGCATCTGCTCGTGCTCGATTTCAGCATGCCGGAGAATATACTGGCTGCACCCTATCGTTTCTATCTGCACCATATTTTGCCGCGCATAGCCGGTTGGCTCACGGGCAACATTGGCGCTTATGATTACCTGGGTGAAAGCATCGAGGCCTTCCCCCGCGGGGCTGCTTTCTGCGAGCTGCTCTGCCGTGCTGGCTTCCGTAATCCTGCCTGCTGCCCCCTCAGCATGGGGATTGCTTCCATATACACCGCCGAGGTGTAAAAAAGTGGTCGTCTGACAAATTTTCATATCGACAAAAGCGGTATAAAAATGTACCATATATCCAGCGCCGGAACAGGCGTGTGAATTTTTTTATAAATCATTTACAAAGAAAAGATTATGTTTAAATATCCTCAGAAACCCAATGGCGTTCCCGCAGGCGGTTCTCCCTTTGCTGAGAACGATGTGCCCGATGAATGGGCTTCCCCGGTGCAGTCTGCTGCGCCTGCCGCTGCAGATGCCGGCTATTTCGGCGCCGAAGAGACCTCTGCCTCTCCCTTTGAAATGGGCGCTGCCGCCCCTGCCGCAGGCGGTACAACACGTAACGTGCTGAACTATGACGTATCCGTGGTGGGTACGCTGCGTTTCACAGATGACCTTCTGGTGGACGGTTCCGTGGAAGGCGAAATCACGTCTGATGGTGTGCTGACCGTGGGAGCGAACGCCAGCATTCAGGCTGGCGAGAAGAACAAGGTGGCAGTGCGCACCCAGAGCGCCATCATTCACGGCAAGGTTGTGGGCGATATCGTGGTGACCGACCGCGTCGAGCTTGCCTCCACTGCAGAACTGGTGGGTGATGTGACCGCCTCAACTATTTCCATTCAGGAAGGTGCTGTGTTTGTGGGCTACTGCCGCGTGGGGAATCCCGCCGTGGCTCCGGCAGCTTCCGCTGCTCCTGCACCCAAGAAGGCTGCACCCCGCGCTCCCAAGAGCGACGATGCCAACCTGCTTGGCTAAGTTGAAATAAACATGTTTCCATGCCGGAATTCAGAACAGAGCCGTTAATAGTTCCTGTCGTTTCCGGCCTGTTACCCGCAGGTGAGCGCGACCGCCGAGTCGCGCTCACCTCGTTTCGTTCTGATGATGAACGGGTGCAGGTGCCTATGCGCGAGGTCGTGTGCTATGAATGCGGCATGAGCTCGCAGGTTCCTTCAGCGGCATTGTCTGCCAACTGTATTCATTGCCATGCGCACCTGAACATGGCAAATGTGGAGATTCGTCCCGGTTCCCGCCGCC